>Ga0182027_10012007_pt1 | contig 12186 bp, 6 predicted proteins | sample 712E1DmetaG_FD_121300 | JGI IMG/M metagenome (GOLD analysis project Ga0182027, IMG submission 121300) | Permafrost microbial communities from Stordalen Mire, Sweden - 712E1D metaG (Illumina Assembly) | ecosystem: Environmental > Terrestrial > Soil > Wetlands > Permafrost | place: Sweden...
CGCCGTGCCCGATGGCGACTACCGGATTCAGGCCGAAGCGCCCGGTCTGTCCGCCTCCGTTCAGCGGTTCACGCTGGCGGACCATGCCGCGGTTCTCGATCTCAAACTGTCGCAGGTGGCGGCGCAGCATCAAAGCGTCGTGATCACGGCCACGGCGGTCGAGCCGGAGATCGACATGCGCAACGCCGAGGTCTTCGACCGCACCCTGTTTACCCGCGACGACCAGGCATTGCAGCAACTCGCCGCTGGCATCGACGCCGGCCAGCACGAAGGCGGTGGGAAGTCGCTCGAAATCCGCCGTTTCGGTTTCAATCTCGATCACGGCGGGGTCAACGGCGGCCTCAAGGTGCTGGTGGACGACGTGCAGCAGAACCAGGAAACGCAGGGTCACGGACAGGGCTATCTGGGCTCGCTCAAGGCTCTCAGCCCGGAGCTCATCCAGGACGTCACCATCGCCAACGGACCGTTCCAGGCGGAATACGGCGACTTCAGCGGGCTGGGCGTGGTGAATATCCACCAGCGCGAATCGCTGCCCGACCAGTTCACCGTGCGCCTGCAAGGCGGCAACTTCGATGCCGGCCGCGCGTTCCTGGCCTACAGCCCCGCCGTAGACCGCGCCGACGCCTACCTAGCCTACGAAGGCTCTTATACCGACGGCCCGTTCCAAAACCCCTTGCGCTACCGCCGCGACAACCTCAACGGCAATTTCACGCGCAGCCTGGGGGATGGCGAGAAACTCGGATTTCGCCTTCTCTACGGCCGCAACGATTTCTACTCGTCCGGCCAGATCCCGCTCGACCTGGTTACCGCGGGCGTCCTGAACCGCTTCGGCTACATCGACCCCACCGATGGCGGCCGCGTTTGGCTGGGCACCGCATCGGCCTACTTCAGCAAGAACTGGAGCGACGGAGACACATTCAAGCTCGATGGATATCTCTCGCGGTCTCTGTTCGATCTGTACTCAAATTTCACCTTCTACTTGAATGACCCCATCCGCGGCGACGCCATTCAGCAGCACGATTCGCGCTTGCAGCAGGGGCTCAATGCGCAGTACACCCACCCCCACCACCTGAGATCGGTCACCGCGGTCCTGGTGGGCGGCGTGAATCTCCACCAGAGCGAAATCAACGTGGGGCTGTACCCGCGCGTGGGCCGCGACCCTACGGGCGTCACCACGCGCGCCGGTGTCAACGTCGCCAACGGCGCGGGATACGCGCAGGAAACTCTCGCCCTGCTGCACAACCGGTTGATCGTGGGCGCGGGCGTCCGCTACGACGAGTTTCGTTTCGACGTCGCCGACAGGGTGAACCCGCTGAACGGCGGTCTGCAGTGGGCCGGCCGCTGGCAGGGCAAAGGCAACCTGGCATTCACGCCGTCCCGCGCCGTGCCGTTCACGCTCCATCTGAATTACGGCCGCGGCATCAACAGCGTGGACGCCCGCGGCGTGGTCCAGATGCCCCAGCAGCCGCGCGTGGCCACCACCGACTTCTACCAGGCCGGAACGTCCTCCACTATCGGACGTTTCTCGCTCTCTGCCGACCTCTTCCTCATCGACCACTCCAACGAGCAGGTCTACATTCCCGACGACGGCACTTTCGAGTTCAAGGGGCCCAGCCGCTCGTATGGCTACGAGGCGAAGGCCTCCGTGGCCATCACCCACCACCTCTCGCTCAACGGCGGCCTCACCAAAGTCGGCAACTCCTTCTTCCTGGGCACGGCCCCCCGGACTTACGTGGATAGCGCCCCGCACTTCGTGGCCAACGCCGGGTTGACGCTCTCCGCCTGGCATGGTTGGAGCGGATCGCTGACCATGCGCGCCATCAACCACTACCGCCTGGTTGACGACGACGCCTCGATTGTGGCCTCCGGGCACACCGTCTTCGACCTCGGCCTGGCCCGCCAGATCCGCCGCGGCGTCGAGTTCAACGTGAGCCTGGACAATCTGACGAACCGCGACTACTACGAAACCCAGAACTACTTCGAGTCGCGGGTGGCGCCGGATGCGCCGGCTGTGTGGCGGATTCACGGCACGCCCGGCTATCCGCTGACAGTGGTGGCCGGCCTGACCTTCCGCCTGCGGGCGAAGTAGCGCGGCCTGCCCTGTCCTCGGCGCCACCCGGGGCCGGGAAGCGCACTTGGCGCCGCGGGTCGGGATGCCTCGGAAGGCGCGAAAAACTCGGGTGTACCGCCGGGTTGACAGACGAAAGCGTCTGTCCCACTTTGGAGTCCAAGGACTTGGCCCCAAGTGGGGCAGGCGCTTCCGCCTGCCAACCGGTCTGTTTCTCGCTTCCGAGCCTGACGACCCAAAATCCGGACACGGCCCCCAACATGTCGTATCCACCGGCACAATACCACGTGATAATGGGGTGGCAGTGCTTTACTTTTTCGCGGATCGCGTTTAGTATAGTTACGAGTCCCCCCGAGCAAGGCGAGGTTAAAGTTTTGCTGAAACTAAAACGCGTCGAGCTTCAAGGTTTCAAGTCGTTTTGCGAGCGCACCGAGCTGCGGTTTAACGGCGACGGCATCACTGCCATCGTCGGACCAAACGGCTGCGGCAAATCGAACATCAGCGATGCCATCAGTTGGGTGCTGGGCGAACAATCGGCGAAGATCCTGCGCGGCAGCCGCATGGAAGACGTAATCTTTGCCGGGACCCGCGACCGCAAGCCTCTCGGCATGGCGTACGTCACCATGACCCTGGTGGATCCCGAGGCGCACCACGCCGCCGGCCCGGTTGCCGTTCCCGGGCCCGGCCAGCCCCCCGCCGAACCGCGCCGTCCCTCCGAGGTCACCATCACCCGGCGGCTGTACCGTTCCGGCGAAAGCGAGTACCTGGTCGATGGCCGCCTCGCCCGCCTGCGCGACATCCAGGACATTTTCATGGGCACCGGACTGGGCCCCGAGAGTTACGCCATCATCGAGCAGGGCCGCATCGGGCAGATCCTCAGTTCCAAGCCGCAGGATCGCCGCTCGGTCATCGAGGAGGCCGCCGGCATCACCAGGTTCAAAACCCGCAAGCGCCTCGCCGAGGCCAAACTGGAAGGCGCCAAGCAGAACTTGGCGCGCGTCTACGACATTCTCGAAGAGGTCACCCGCCAGGCGAATTCCCTCAAGCGCCAGGCATCCAAGGCCCGCCGCTACGCCGAACTCAAGGCCGAGATGGAAAGCCAGCTCACCGTGGTGCTCTCCGGCCGCTATCGCCTGCTGGAGCGCGACGCCGCCAAGACCGCCCTCGACCTCAACCTGGCCGCCTCCGAGTTGCGGACCCTGGGCGAAGAAGTGGCCGGGCGCGAAACGGCCCACGAAGCCGCCCAGGCCGCCTGCTACGAGATCGACCGGCAACTCACCGAAGCGCGCGCGCAATTGGGCGCCGCCAACGTGGAGGCCGAGCGCGCCCGCGGACGCCTGGAATCGCAGGTCAAGGAAAGCGGCGCCATCGAGCAGCGCATCGCGCACAACGAGGGTGAGTCGCAGGAACTCGGCGTCCGCCTGGACGCGCTGGACCGGGAAATCGGCGGTTACCGGAAGACCGTGTCGGGGCTGGAAACGCAAATCGCTCAGGCCCGCGACTTCATGCGCGAAATCAACCTGCAACGCGAGACGCTGCAGGCCAAGGTGCGCGAACGGGAAACTGCCATCGAAGCCGGCCGCCAGGTGATCCTGCGCCTGCTGGGCGAAGCCTCCATGCTGAGAAACCAGCTCGCGCAGGTCGAAGAGTACCTCGCGGGAATCGACCGCGAAACCGCCCGCTCCACCCGCGAGGAACAAACCTCCGCGGCGGAAATCGAGCGCCTGGAAACCGCCCGCAAGCAGCTTTCCGAGACCATGGCGCAGCGCCAACTGGAACTCGAATCGGTGGCTGGAGAGCGCCGCAGCACGGAAGAGGAACTCTCCGGCCGGCGCCGCGAGGTGGTGGAACTGCGGCGCCAGATCGATGCCTTGAAGACCGAGGTGTCGCAGATCCGCGCGCGCAAGGAATCGCTCGAACAAGTCCTGGCGCACCGCACATATACGACCGATTCCGTAAAGCGATTGTTTGCCTGCCTGGAATCCGGCAAAGCGGCCGACGTGAAGCCCTTGGGCGTGCTCGCGGACTACGTGGAAGTCGATCCGCAGTTCGAAAAGCCCACCGAGGAATTTCTTCACGAAGAACTTGAGTATGTCGTGGTGAAGACTTGGCAGCAGGCCGAGAGCGGCCTGGATTTCATCCGCGCCGAGTTGGATGGGCGCGCCACCTTCCTGGTGCATCCCGAGCCCAACGGCAACGGCAAACACCATCTGCCGGAACCGGCCATCGGTCCGGAGACCGGCATCTCCGCGCGGCTGAGCGAATCCCTCCGCCTCACCAACGGATTCAAGGACCGCGCCACCGACCTGCTGCCGCGCCTCTCGCTGTGTTTCCTGGCCGAGGATCGCGCCGCGGCACAGCGCCTGTCCGTGTCCTATCCGCATCTCTACTTTCTGCTGCCCGATGGCGTCTGCTACCACGGTCATACGGTGACCGGTGGCAAGAAGTCGGGCGCCGGCCCGCTGGCCATGAAGCGCGAAGCGCGTGAGCTGGCGGCCACCCTCCAGGCGCGTCAGGTCCGGCTTGAAGAACGCGTGGCGCGCCTGGAGTCCCTGCAACAGGAAACCGTGGTTCTGGAGGCCGAACTGGAGCGCCTGCGCGTGCTGCAGGTCTCGCGCGAGAAAGATCGCGTGGCCCTGGAGCACGACATGCGCAAGCTGGGCGACGACCTGGCGCGCACCAACTCGCGCCTCTCGGTGGCCCGCCTGGAACTTGAGCGCCTGCGCCGGGACGCCGAAAAATCGGTCGAACAGCGCGAACGCAACCGCGTCGCCGTGGAAGAGAAAGAGAGGCTGCGCGCCGAACGGGAAACGACGCTCGACGCCGCGCGCCAGGACCTCGAAAAGCTGGAAGCCCAGTTCGTCACCATCGGCGAAGAGCACGCCGCCACGCGCGCCGGCCTGGCCGGACTCGAGGAGCGCCATCGCGGCGAACGCACCGCCATGGCCCGCCTGGAGTCTCAGTTCCGCGAGATCGGCAACCGCCGCGACGCCATCGCGCCGGAGATCGAGCGGCTGGGCGAACAGCGCGCCCGCCTGCTGGCCGACAATATCGAACTGGACCAACTGGCGGGTCGACTCTCCGAGCGGATCGCCGCCCTGGAAGCGCTCGTCAACGATCTGGCCGCGCGGGACGCCGCCATGCGCGAGGCCCTGCGCACCGGTGAAGAAGAGCTTAAGGTTCTTCGCGCCACCGTGCAGGAATATCTGGAGAAACGCTCGCAGATTGAAGTCGACCTGGTGCGCAAACAGGCGGAGCTGAAGTTCCTCGACGAAACCAGCCGCAAGGAACTGGGTTGCCCGGTCGAAGAACTGGCCCCGGCGGATGGCCCCATTCCCGACGCGGACTCGATCGCCGAAGCCGAAAGATCGGCCAACGAGGTGCGCAACCGCATCGAATCGCTCGGCCCCGTCAACGCCGCCGCCATGGAGGAATTCCAGGAGGCCCAGCAGCGCCAGGATTTCCTCACCGCCCAGCGCCAGGACCTGATCGATTCCATCCGCGACACCGAGAAGGCCATTCAGGAGATCGACCAGGTTTCACGCCAGAAGTTCGGCGAAGCCTTCGAAGCCATCAACCGGAACTTCCGCGGCATTTTCCAGACGCTGTTCGGCGGCGGCACCGGCGAGATGCGCCTCACCGACCAGGAGAACCTGGCCGAATCGGGCATCGACATCGTCTGCTCGCCCCCGGGCAAGCGTCTGCAGAACGTCCTGCTGCTCTCCGGCGGCGAGAAGGCGCTCTCCGCCGTGGCCCTGTTGATGGCCATCTTCCAGTACTCCCCCAGCCCGTTCTGCATCATGGACGAGGTGGACGCGCCGCTCGACGAATCCAACATCGGCCGCCTCACCAAGTTGCTTGGCGAGATGTCGCTGGAGACGCAGTTCGTGGTGATCACGCACTCCAAGCGCACCATGGAAGCCGCCCAGGCGCTGTACGGCGTCACCATGCAGGAACCCGGCGTATCGCGCCTGGTCTCCGTCCGTTTCCACGGCGAAGCCGCCGCCCCCGCCGCGTAGGCGGCGGCCGAAGGGGACAGACTCCGTTTTTCGCGACATCGCACCTCGCCCAGGCAGACCGGGACCACGCCGCGAAAAATGGCTGTCTCTCCGGTTTGTGACGGCCGATAGCGGGAATCAGCCCAGCACCAGGCAATCCCCCGCTCGCGCTTCCATCGCGCGGTCGAAGGTGACCAGCGTCGCGCCGATCCGAGCCGCGAAGGCCGCGAGATAGGCGTCGGCCCACGCCTTCGGAGACGCGGATCGCAAGGACGAGAGCTTTCGAAACTGCTCCTCCATCCCGTCCGGTTCGCGGACCAGTGCCACACGGTCGTCCTGGAACAGCCGGTCGTAAGCGCGCCATGCCTGCTGCATGGTGAGCGGCTTCCCGTTCATGGCCGCCGCGGTCGTCAACAGCCGCAGCACGCCCACCTGAGTAACGCGGCAGAACATGATCGACTCCGCGGCTCCGGATTCCCACCATGCCCGCGCCGAGGGCCGGTGCACGTGATCGGCCATCAGCAGCGCGAGCCACACGTTCACGTCAGGGAAACTCGATGAGGTCATAGATCCGTTGGTTGGTCAGATCGAAGGGCTTTCCGGTTGAGGGTACGATGGGCTTGTCCAGACGCAGACGCCGTTTGGGACGCTCGGGCGCCGCGTCGTCGACGGCGCGTTCGATACTTCGCAGAATCAACCTGCGCGCGGAACACCCCTGGCGCGCCGCTGCCTGGCGCAGGCGCCGGTGCAAGGACACCGGGATGTCGAGTGACGTCCGAACCGTCGGCTTATCCACGACTCCAGGCTACGCCGGCGACTTAAATAAGTCAAATCGATCGTTTGCCCCGCATTCGCCCGGCCTATCCGAGGAACAGGAGGGCCAAAGCCGCCACGCTCATCACCGCCGCGCAGATCCATCCCAGGGCCTGCGCTCCACGCGAATTCGTCCGCTTTCCCATCACCTTCCTGTCGCTCGTGAGCAACACCACCAGGACGACCAGCGGCGGCGCGAGCACCCCGTTCACCACCGCCGACCAGAAAAGCATCTTCACGGCATTCAATCCCGCAAAATCGAGGGCCAGCCCGACCGCCATCGCGCCTCCAATCACCAGGTAGAACCCCGGCGCGCCACGCGCCTTCTGGCTGAGCGACGCTCCCTTCCATGTGGCCGCTTCCGCAATCGCATAGGCGCAAGACCCCGCCAGTACGGGGACGGCCAAGGTTCCCGTCCCGATCAATCCCAGCGTAAACAGCCAATACGCGCCCTCGCCAGCCAGCGGCCGCAACGCTTCGGAGGCCTGCTTCGCCGTCTCGATGTTCTGTGCGCCATGCGTGTGCAGCGTTGCCGCGGTGGTGAGAATGATGAAGAACATGACCAGGTTGGAAGCGGCCATTCCCGTGAACACGTCGTCCCTCGCCACGCTCAATTCCAGATTCGTGGAACCGCGCCGTTGCTCCACCGTGAGCTTCCCGTGCTTCCGGTCTTCCTCGACTTCCTGCGCGGCCTGCCAGAAGAACAGGTACGGCGATATCGTGGTTCCCAGAATCGCCACCAGCACGGCCATGTAGGAACGGGTCCACTCCACGTGCGGCAACAAGGCTCCGTGGGCCACGCCGGCCCAGTTCGGATGCGCCAGGAACGCCGTGACGACGTAGGCGAACAGCACCAAAGTGAGCCATTTGAAGACGCGCGCTATCAGGTTGTAAGACGTCCGGATCAGCAGGCCGGTGATCGACAACGCGAAGAATGGCGTCCAGTAGTAGGACCGGATTCCCGTGACCATCTGCATCGCGTCGGCCATGCCCCCCAGATCGGCGGCGATATTAAACACGTTCGCCACAAGCAGCAGCGCGCATGCCGGCCAAAGCACCCACCGCGGATAGCGCGACCGGATCACTCCGCCCAGCCCGCGCCCGGTCACCATGCCCAGCCGGGCGCACATCAGTTGCACCGACGCCATCAGCGGAAAGGTAAGGAGCGCCGTCCAAAGGAACGAGTAGCCGAAGGCCGCGCCGGCCACCGAGTAGGTGGAGATTCCCGAAGGATCGTCGTCCGCCGCGCCGGTGACCAGCCCCGGTCCCAGATTGGCCACAAACCTCCGCAAGAATCCACGCGGTTTCGCTTGAGGGATGGCACGGGCGTTCTTCAAGATCCAGGATACCAACAAGGCCGGCCCAAAGTGCCGCGATATGGCCATTGAGGCACGCCGGCGGCCGCCGCGCGGTGTGCCGGGCGGACTCATTGCCATGCCAAGGAACGGACACGTAAAAGGCGCCGGCCCGCAAGGCGCTGAGGGCCAGGCTGAAGCGGCCCCGCGTCGCGCCCCGCGAGCCCTTTTCCACACTGCGCAGTGCGAGCGGAAATGGTAATATTGATCTTTTACTATTCGGGAGTGGATTTTCTTTTGGAGGGAGGCTTATGCCCGGCAAACACGGTTTGATCGACAGCTTGAAGCACATAGCATTTGAAGAGGAGCCGGAGAAAACTCCGGCAAGTCCGACGCCAGGTGCCGCCCCGACGGCCGCACCGTCGTTCGCCTCGCAGTTCGCCCCGTCGTTCGCGCCAGCGGCGGCCAGCGCGGCCTCGCCGGCGGTTTTCGCTGCGCCGCTCGATACGGGAGTGGTGCCGGATAACGACCAAGCCTATCGCCGACTCCTCTCCAAGACCGATTTCGAAGCCACCGACGTGGCCGCCACCATTCACAAGTACCTGGAACCCCTCAAGGCCATCCCGGACTCCGTCATGTCCCCGAACATAAAATTCAAGACGGCCGTAATTCAGGCTCAGGCCCAAGCAGGATTGACGGCAGATGCCATTTTGGCGGTGTTCGACGCCCTGCAAGCCAAGCTTCAACAGGAAAAGGACGCGTTTGGAACAAAGGCGCAGCAGTTTGCGTCTAGCGAGATTACAGGACGGCAGGACCGTATCGGCCAGATCAGCGCCCAAATCACCCAGCTTCAACAGCAGCTTGCTCAACTGTCCGGCGAACTGGCGGATGCCCAGGGCAAGAGTACGTTGGTACAAAGCCAGTTTGCGGCGGCCGCGCAACGCCGCGGCAGCGAAATCGAACAGCAGAAGGCACAGTATGCCTCCATGCTGAAAGGATAAGAGTCAGTCATGAGCCTCTCACCGGTTACTCCCAACTTCTCTCAGAGTCTTCAGGGCTATACGCCGAAATCCTTCTGGAAGCGGCCCGAGGGCCCGTTCGGCATGCTGGTGCTGGTGGCCCTGATCGTAGGCGCGGGCATCGGCCTGTACATCATTCTGCCGTTCCTGATCGTGCTGTTGACGAACACGCTGTACGCGGCCGCCCTGGTCGCCGTGCTGTTCGTGATTCTCTGGCTGGCGTTCAATCCCACTTTCCGAACGGCCGTAAGAAACCTGTTTCAGAATTCGGTGCGCTGGTTCGCCTCCTGGGTGGTGGAGACGGATCCCATCGGCATCCTCCGCAACAACCTGGATGACATGAAAAAGGAGAAGGCCGCCCTCGATCAGACGCTGCAGCGCTTTGCCGGGAGTTGTGAAAGGCTCCAGCGAAGCATTGCCGCCAAGAACGACGAGATTAACACCCTCGGTCACAAGGCCGCCAAGGCGGAGCAAATGGCGGGGGCTGCCAGCGACCCGATGGAGAAGGAACGCCTGATGCTCGAACGCCAGACCTTCCTCGAGAAGGCCGGGATGTTGATGCAAGGCGTGAAGCAGCTTCAGGCCCTGGAAGATCAGACCTCGAAGATGCTGACCACCTTCCAGCACTGGTCGCAGATCGCCGACAGCAAGATCCAGCGGACGGAGAACAAGGTCGGCTTCCTGGCCGAGCAGCGCAAGATGATTCTGGACGCCAAGGCGACTCTGGGCGTCGGCCAGCAATTGCTGCGCGGCAATCCGGAACAATTGAAGATGGTCGATATGGCCCTGGACTACCTCGAAGAGGACACGTCCCGGACCCTGGGCGAGATCCGCGAGTTCTCCCGCTACACCGACAAACTGCTCACGGACGACCAGATCGAATCCGGCGCGGCAGCCGATGAAGCGTCCGCCAAGTTCGCCGAGTTCAACCAGAAGCTGCTGACGGCCGGCAATCAGCCCGCCGGGGCAGACATGATCGGGATTCCCGGGGTGGCCGCTCCGGAGCCGCTCAGAATGCCACCGGCCGCTCCCGGCGCGAAGGGCACGGGCGATTACGACAACATGTTCAAGTAGACGGTTCCAGACGATTTGAGAGGACTAAGCAAATGGCGCGTTTAAAGCCGCAAGCGAAGGTTTTTCTGATTGTGGTGGTGGCGGTTGGGGTGGTCTTCGGACTGCGTTCCGCCATGCAGCACGGTTTGATTCCAACCCCTGGCATCATCAAGTCGGTGATCGCCACGCGCGTGGAACTGCCGCCGCAAACCGAGGCGCAGGTGGCCAACGTGCAGGCTGCGCCGTATCCGTCCACCGTTTCGGCCGGCGTTTCGGCGACGCGTATGCCGTTCGACATCTGGGAGTGGAACGCCATGTTCGCCCTGCTTTACGCCAACGGCGGCAAGGAGACCACCAAGGGTTCGCTGATGGAGAAGAACAGCGTGAACCTGGTTCTGCACCGCGAAGACTCGAACTCGCAGATGAAGGCCGACCTGCTGACTTGCGCCAAGCAGCTCCACGACGGCGAGAAGACCTGCTCCTCGGGCGCGGTGGCCCTGGTGGTGATGGGCGACGGAGGCGGCCAGTGGCTGGCCGATCTGAATCCGCAACTCAAGAAACTCGGGCCGGAATACCAGGCGGTCATCATCGGCGCCGTGGGCCGCTCGAACGGCGAGGATGCGCTGCTGGGCCCCGCCGAGTGGAAGTCGAATCCGCAAAGTATGAAGGGCAAGACCGTGGTCGGCGTGATTCGCGACGGCGACTGGAATATCGCCCTGAACTATATGGGCTCGAACGGTCTGAAGAACAACCCGGACCTGACCACTTACGACCCGGATGCGGTCAACTGGATCGCGGCCCCGGATGAGGACTATATCAAGGCGGTGACCGAGGTGTACGTCCCCAACCGTTGCGAAGACCGCAAGACCGTGAAAGACGGCCGGCCGACGGGCGAAACCACCAAGGTTTGTCCCGACGGCGTGGTGACCTGGACCCCCGGCGACGAACAGGCGGTGCACGGCCGCCCGGGCACCACCAAGATCGTCTCTTCGCATGAGTACGCTTCGCAGATGCCGGCCGTCATCATGGGCATCAAGAAGTTCTTCAACGACAATCGCGACGAAGTGCATGGCCTGTTGGCCGCCAGTTTCCAGGCCGCCGACCAGTTGAAAGCCTTCGATGCCGCCCGCCGCAAGGCCGGCGAAATCTCCGCCAAAATCTACAACGACCAGACCGGCGATTACTGGTACGGGTACTACATGGGCATGCGCGATCCGAAGAGCGGCCAGCCGTTGGGCGGATCGGCGGTTTTCAATCTTGAGGACAACGTCAACTACTTCGGGCTGGACGGCAAGCACAACAACAACATGCGCGCCACCTACGAGACGTTCGGTAAGATTGCCACGCAGAACTATCCGCAACTGTTCAAGGACAATCCCATTCCGCCATACAAGGAAGCGGTCGACACTTCCTTCATCTTCGGCGCGCAGGCTATGCTCAACACCAGCGGCGTGCAGGGCGCCAGCGCGGAGACGGTGGATTACGCCAAGCAGGCCGCCACCGGCACGGTGGTCGGCCACAAGGCCGTGTACATCAACTTTGCGAGCGGTTCGGATCAGCCCTTGCCGAACAGTCTGCCGACGTTGAACGATCTCAAGGACGCCCTGGCCATCAACTCCCAGTTGGCGCTCCAGCTCGACGGCTACACCGACGACGCCGGCAGCGACGCAGTCAACGTCCCGTTGAGCGAGAAACGCGCTTTGGCCGTGAAGCGGTACTTCCAGCAGGTGGCCCCGCTTAGCTTCCCGGAGGCGCGCTTCAAGAGCGTGGCGGGCCACGGTTCGCAGGACCCGATCGCCTCGAACGCAACCGCCGGAGGCAAGGCGCTGAACCGCCGTGTGGAGATCACTCAGATTGGCCAGTAGGGGCGGGCGTTATGTGGGGCAGGTTGTCAACCTGCGGCCGCGCCCAGAGGGCACCCGCAATCGGCCCGGCGAGCG
>Ga0182027_10012009_pt1 | contig 12185 bp, 7 predicted proteins | sample 712E1DmetaG_FD_121300 | JGI IMG/M metagenome (GOLD analysis project Ga0182027, IMG submission 121300) | Permafrost microbial communities from Stordalen Mire, Sweden - 712E1D metaG (Illumina Assembly) | ecosystem: Environmental > Terrestrial > Soil > Wetlands > Permafrost | place: Sweden...
CGGCCAGAGCAGACCGGCCGACGTCTCCGCCACTGCCGAGATGGCCGCGCGCCCGCCGTCCACGAACCAGGCGATCCCCGGTTCTCGGCCGGCGCTAGGGCGGGCCAGGGTCACGGGCGAGTCGGCCACGGCATCGGCCAGGCGCGTATCCTCGTGCGCCGCCACCAGCACTATCGGCATCGCACCGCCGGACCAGGCCGCGTGGGCCACGCGCCGTACGGCGGGCTCGCCGTCGACCTCGCCGAGAGCGGCGGCGGCGTCCGGGACAAGGACGATAGCTGCGACGGTCATTCGAGCCTCCTGCCCCGAGTTTAGCGCCGGGGTGCCGGCCCGGCGACTCCGTTGCCCGGAATCGCGGAGGCCAAGCCGCTCGGTGTATGCGACAATCGGGCCGCCCATGAGTGACTCCCCTCGTTCCGCCACGCCCTTCGAATTCGACCACCCCGGCCAGGTTCGCTCGGTGGACGCCGCTACGGCGATCCGAGCGGACGTGCGCAACGTGGCCATCGTGGCCCACGTCGACCACGGCAAAACCACGCTGGTCGACGCGATGCTGCGCCAGGCCGGCGCCTTCCGGGCCAACCAGGTCGTCGTCGAGCGAGTCATGGACTCGAACGACCTGGAACGGGAGAAGGGCATCACGATCCTGGCCAAGCAGACCGCGGTCGACTACGACGGTATCCGTCTGAACATCGTCGACACGCCGGGACATGCCGACTTCGGCGGGGAGGTCGAGCGCAGCCTGAACATGGTCGACTCCGTCCTGCTGCTGGTGGACGCGGCCGAAGGTCCGCTGCCGCAGACGCGCTACGTCCTCCAGAAGGCGATGTCGCACCACCTGCCGGTCGTGGTGGCCATCAACAAGATCGACCGCTCGGACGCCCGTGCGCCGGAGGTTCTCGACGACGTCTACGAGCTCTTCATGGACCTCGGCGCCGACGAGCATCAGATCGACTTCCCGGTCGTCTACACCAACGCGAAAACGGGGACGGCCACGATGGACCTGGCCGTGCCCGCGACGAACCTCCGGCCGCTCTTCGAGCTGCTGATCGAGCACACGCCGGCGCCGCGCTACGTTCCGGACCACCCGCTCCAGCTGCTGGTGACCAATCTCTCGGCCAACGACTACGTCGGCCGGATGGCCGTCGGTCGAGTCTGGAACGGCACGGTGAAGATGGGCGGCCGGATCGCGATAGTCCGCGAGGAGGAGGAGAACACGGACGGCACGATCGAGCCCGGCCGGACCATCACCCTGACCGGCACGGTGACGAGCCTGACGACCGCCCACGGCATCGAGCGAGTGGACATAGACGAGGCGCGCCCGGGAGACATCGTGGCCATCGCCGGCATCCCCGACGTGACCATCGGCGACACGATCACGGACCCGGCAGACCCGCGCCCGATGCAGCGCCTCGACCTCGACGCCCCGACCCTGAGCATGACTTTCGGGGCGAACACCTCGCCCCTCGCCGGGCGCGAGGGCAGATACGTCACCAGCCGCCATATCCGGGCCCGCCTCGAGAGGGAAGTCCTCGGCAACGTCTCCATCCAGTTCGTGCCGACCGACTCGGCCGATACGTTCGAGGTCCTCGGGCGGGGCGAGCTGCAGCTGGCCATCCTGATCGAGCAGATGCGGCGGGAGGGCTACGAGCTGCAGGCCAGCCGGCCCGAGGTGATCCTGCGCACCGTCGGCGGCGAGACTCACGAGCCCTATGAGCGCATCACTGTGGACATCCCGCCCGAGTTCATCGGCTCGGTGCAGACCGCTCTGGCCGACAGGAAGGGCAGGCTGGAGCAGATGAGCACGGACGCCGACGGCCGCGTTCGCATGGAGTACGTGATACCGGTCCGGGGGCTGATCGGGTTTCGCGGCCAGCTCCTGACCGAGACGCGCGGGACCGCGCTGATGCACCAGATCGCCGAGGGCTACGGTCCGTGGGCCGGCGAGGTGACTCATCGCACGACCGGCGTGCTCGTCGCCGACCGATTGGGCACTTCCAACGGCTATGCCCTCTACAGCCTCCAGGAGAGGTCCGAGCTGATCATCGGCAGCGGCGTGGAGGTCTACGAGGGGATGATCGTCGGCGAGAACGCCCGATCCGACGACATGGACGTCAACGCGACCCGGGAGAAGAAGCTGACGAACATGCGGACGCACTCGCACGACGAGGCGATCCGCCTGACTCCGCAGCGCGAGCTCACCCTCGAATCGGCGATCGAGTTCATCGGCGCCGACGAGCTCGTCGAGGTCACGCCGAAATCCATCCGGCTGCGCAAGCGTGTCCTCTCGCAGCACGACCGCCGCCGCATCGCCGGCCGCGAGTACGAGGCGCGGGTCTTCGGGGAGCGCGACTCGAAGTAGCCCGGTTCGCGTGAGCCGGAGGCCACCTCGGCCCGTCGTGTGAACGCGAAGCAGGCGCGCCCGGCGGCTGGCCGGGGAGGTCAGCGGATGCCGGGAACGGGCCCCGGCGTACAATCCTGTGGATGCCGATCTACCTCGACCACGCCGCCACCACGCCGTTGCGACGCGAAGCGCTCGAGGCGATGCTGCCGTACCTGACCGAGCAGTTCGGCAACGCCTCGTCGCTGCACGGCGTCGGGCGGCGCGCCCGGGCCGGCCTGGACGAGGCCCACGAGACGGTGGCGCGGGCGCTCGGCGCGACGCCCCGCGAGATCGTGATCACCTCCGGCGGCACCGAGGCCAACAACCTGGCCATCAAGGGCGCGGCCTGGGCCGGCAAGGCCCGCGGCCACCAGATCATCACCAGCTCGGTCGAGCACCATTCGGTCGGGCATACCGTCCGGTACCTCGAGAAGTTCGGCTTCGAGATCGTCGAGCTACCGGTCGACCGTTACGGCCGGGTCGACCCCGACGAGGTCGAGGCGGCGATCACGCCCAAGACGATCCTGGTCAGCGTCATGCTCGCCAACAACGAGGTGGGCACTATCCAGCCGATCGCGGAGATCGCGGCCCGCGTGCGGCGCTACAAGGGCGTGCTTCTCCACACCGACGCGGTCCAGGCGGCGCCGTACCTGGCGATCGACGTGGCCGCGCTGGACGTGGACCTCCTCACGATCGCCGCCCACAAGTTCGAGGGGCCCAAGGGTGTCGGGGCGCTGTACCTGCGCCACGGGACGAACATCCTGGCCCAGCAGCAGGGTGGCTCGCAGGAGCGCTACCGCCGGGCCGGGACGGAGAACGTGGCTGGCGCGGCCGGGATGGCCCGGGCGCTGGAGCTGGCGGTCGCGGAGCGGGCTGAAACGGGGCCGCGGGTGCGAGAACTGCGTCGGTCGTTCGAGGCGGCCGTGAGCCGCGCCGGCGGGATCCTCGGGACCGGCCACCCGATCGACCGATTGCCCGGACTGGCCTCGTTCGTCGCGCCCGGTCTGGACGGCAGCGCGGTGGCAATGGCGCTCGACCTGGACGGCGTCGCGTGCTCGACCGGTTCGGCCTGCGTCAGTGGATCGAACGAAGTCAGCCACGTTCTCGGCGCGATGGGCTACCCACAGGAGGAGGCGAGAGGAGCGCTGCGGTTCTCGTTGGGCCGCACGACCACGGCCGCGGACGTGGCCGAGGCGGCCGAGCTCGTGCTCCGAACCATTGCCCACCAGCGGGATGCGGCGGCCGGGCTCTCGGAGCAGCGGGCCGCGGCGCTCGGCCGGTCGGCAACGGCCCCGACCTCGGGCCCGTCACCGGCGTCGGGAGTGGCGGCCGATCGGGCAGGGATCGAGGCCTCGGCCGGGTGACCGGGAGCTCGACCAGGTCCCGCGTTCTCGTGGCGATGTCCGGTGGCGTCGACTCGTCCGTTGCGGCCGCCCTGGTCAAGGCGGGCGGAGCGGAGCCGATCGGAGTCTGGATGCGGCTCAGCGACGCGGCCGACGACTACTCCGAGTTCAAGCGCAGTTGCTGCTCACTGGACGCGGCCGAGGACGCCCGGCGTGTGGCGTCGCAGCTCGACATCCCGTTCTACGTCCTCAACCTCGAACGCGAGTTCGACGCCGGAGTCCTCCAGCCGTTCATGCGCTCATACCTGGAGGGTCGCACGCCGAGTCCCTGCGTCGACTGCAACACCGTCGTCAAGTTTGGGGCGCTTCTTGGCCGGGCTCGACTGCTGTACGACTGCGAAGCGGTGGCCACCGGGCACTATGCCCGCATCGCGCCGGCAACCGACGCCGCCGCTGAGGTCGCGCCCGGCGGCCCGGCCGCGGACACGGCAGCCCCGGCCGGCTTTCGGCTGCTGCGCGGCCTCGACCGGGACAAGGACCAGAGCTACTTCCTGTACGGGCTCGGCCAGGAGCAGCTGGCCCACACTCGCTTCCCGCTCGGCGGGATGACCAAGCCGCAGGTCCGCGAGGCGGCCCGGGCCCTCGGGCTCGCCACGGCGGACAAGCGGGACAGCCAGGAGATCTGCTTCGTGCCGCGCGGAAACTACCGGGATCTTCTTCGAGAGCGAGCCGGCTGGACGGCAGAGCCCGGCCCCCTGCTGGACGTCGACGGGCGCCAGGTGGGCGAGCATTTCGGGGCGGCGTCGTACACGGTCGGGCAGCGGCAGGGAACGGGCGTGGCCCTGGGCGAGCCGCGCTACGTCTGGAAGATCGATCCCGGCGCGAATGTCGTCAAGCTGGGACGGCGAAAGGACCTGGAGGTACGCAGGTTCGAAGTCGAGGAAGTGACATTCGTCGCCGGCGAGCGGCCGCAGAGCGGCTCGGCCGGATTCCGGGCGGAGGTTCAGATCAGACACCGCGGCCGGCCCGTGGCGGCCACCGTTCGCGCGCTCGAGTCGGGGCGCTGGGAAGTCGCCACCGACGAACCGGTCTGGGCGGCGGCCCCAGGCCAGGCCGCGGTCTTCTACGGTGGCGATTTCGTGCTCGGCGGCGGCAGGATTGCCCGAACCGACGATCCGGACAGCTGACCGGCTGCCTATACTCGCCCTGTGGCCATTGGACCCGCGCCAGTTCTCGCCGTACTCGTCGGCGGCTTCCACACCGCGCTCTTTATGTTCGTGCGCGGACGCGGCGGCGCCCAGCTGCTGATCGTGCTCCTGGCCGCGGTCTTGGGGGCGTGGGCGGGCGACGCGGTCGGCGGTCGCCTCGGCATAGATCCGCTTCGAATCGGCGATTTCCACCTGATCTCGGCCTCGATCGTTGCCTGGGCCGGAATTGCCTTCGTGGAGGTGCTGTCCATCCTGGGGACGGCCAACGCCGCGGACCGACGGCTGTGATCCGCTCGACCGTCCTTGGCGCGATGCGACGCCGCAGGGACTCCGCCGGATCGGACCCGAGGTGGCTCGCGTTCGCTCGCGGCCTGGCCCTCGGCGCGCTCGTCGGTGGTGCGATCGCGGGCTCCACCGTCTGGAGGCGGCGCCGCCGCCCCTAGCTGTAGAGGCTCTTTGTAACCTCCGCGAAGGGGATCCGCCCCTCTGAATCGACCAGACGGGCCAGCGCGATGGCAGCGCCGAGGATCACGACCGAGACCACGACGTCGGACGAGAGGTCGCGAACCGGCCTGTATATGTCGCAACCGAACGCGGTTGCCACCACCAGCCAGCCCACTATCGAGGCGGCCAGACCGGCCGCGAGGACCCTGGTGACCTGGTCCTTTGCCCTCCGGTAGATCCGGAACATCGCCCATAACGCGGCCGCGTAGATGATGAATGCGAGCACCACCGCGACCAGCCCGAGCTCCGCCGCAATCTCCGGGAAGAACGAGTGGGCGTGGTCGAGACCGTCCAGCGCCGCGGCGGGCCGATACGCCGGATCCCAGTAGTTGGGTCCGAACTGGTCCAGGCCGACGCCGACTATCGGGTTGGCCAGGGCCATGCGGATGGCCGCGTCTACGGCGTAATAGCGCTCGTTGAGGGACCCCTGTCCGGCCAGCGTCGCCGGGTTCCACGAATCGAACCTGCTCTCGCCGACGACGCCGACCATGATCGTCCGGTATTCGGCGTCGACGGCCGGTGCGACCTGAAGGAAGAGCGCGGGCCAGGGAATGAACAGGGTCGAGACAACGAGGCTGGCGAAGACGAGCGCGATGCGGCGGCGCCAGGTCTTGAGGATCAGGACCAGGACCAGGACGACGGCGACCGCCGTCCCGACCCAGGCGCTCTTGGAGAACGAGAGGAAAAGGCCCAGAAGTCCGAGCCCCATCGTCATGAGGATTAGGGCCGTCGCCCAGCGCGGGACGTCCAGCGAGCGTCGCGCCACGAAGGCGACCACTACGAGGGGAACGACGGTGGCGGCGACCGCGGCGAAGAGGCCGACATTGAAGAAGGAGGCTCGTGCGAAGTACAGGCGATCGGCCTGCATCGCCGCGAAGGTATGGGATGTCGGCAAGGTCTGGACGACGTTGAAGACGGTCGCTATCGCGACCGCCAGGCCCAGCGCGACGGCGAGACCTACCAGGTCACGCCGCGAGGGCCTCATGTACACGACCAGGGCCCCAAGCGCGATCGGCTCCAGGATGCCGTGAAGCAGGATCCCCGAGCTCAGGGTGACATTGTGAGAGTAAATCGTGGAAAGTACGGCAATGCCGACAAAGGCGGCTGCCGCAACCTCCGCGAAGCGGAATGCCGTGAAGCCTCTCATGCGCGAGACCGAGATCCAGTGGGCGGTCACTCTCGGCAGGCCGCGCCTGGCCGTGGATGAGGTAACCGCACCGGCGATGAGAGCCAGCACGAAAACCGTCTGCAGGATCACCTGGATGTTGCCGAACTGCCAGCTCACGTAGTCCGCGTTCCAGAGCGGCATCAGGGCGAAGATGGCGAGCAGCGCGTTCCACGGGCGGTAGAGCGCATATGCGGTCGCCGCCGCTGCTGCGGTCGGCACGGTCAGCTGGATGAACTTCACGAACAGGCCGTTCGACATGACGGCCGTCGCGTGACTCGACTGGCTCGAGAGCCTGAAGACAGCCACCGCCACGATCAGCGCGGTGGAGAACCGCAGAACCTGGCCAATCAGGGGGAAGGGAAGAGCAACCGGCTCTGGCCACGGCGTGGCGAGGCGGGTGCGGAGTACCGGCTCCGCCAGACGTCGCTGTTCGGTTGTGTCCAAGTGGCGTCAACTCCAAGTAGCACGCTGCCGGTCGCTCGGCTGCAGCGCTGCCCCGGGTCGTCATGGTCGGGCGTTCCACGACGACCCTCGCCATGCTCGGCTGGGACATCAGGCGGCGGATCGTTTCGCCGGCGAGCGATCAGACTTTCTTTGGTTGCTCAGACAAGAGCGCCTGTGCAACCGGCCCAACTCTGGCTGATCGCGGTCTGAAACCAGGGCGCGCCGGCGTCACCGATAGCTGATGTTCGGTCCGTAACCTGAGAGTTAGCTGAAAATGGCCCGAAAATGGGCTTCGCGGAACAGCAGGGCACATTCGTCTAGCGAGGTGCCGCTGTCCGTGTCATCTGGGATACGCCGCAGAGCCGCCGATGGATCACCGTAGCCGCGACATCGGCGCCGCGGACGGGCCGGGTCTCCGCCGGCCCGAGTGAGCTCGACGGCGCTGTCGCGAGGCTCCCCGCGCTGGCGTGGCTCAGTTTGGTACCGTTAGCGCGATGGCTGAGTTGACGATTCCATATCTTCCCGCGGCCGAGGTGCGCCGCCGATACGTGGAGTTCTTCGTTGAGCGTGGGCACACCGAGGTCCCCAGCGCCTCGCTGGTGCCTGCCGGCGACCAGACCCTGCTCTTTACGAACTCCGGCATGGTCCAGTTCAAGGACGTCCTGACCGGGCGGGAGAAGCGCAGCTACGTGCGGGCCGCCGACTACCAGCGCTGTTTGCGGGTGGCGGGCAAGCACAACGACTTCGAGGAAGTCGGACGGACTCCGCGCCACCACACCTTCTTCGAGATGCTGGGCAACTGGAGCTTCGGCGACTACTTCAAGCGCGAGGCCATCCACTGGGCCTGGGAGCTGCTGACGGAGGTCTTCCGTATTCCCGGCGACCGCCTGGCCGCCACCGTCTACACGGACGACGACGAGGCGTACAACGTCTGGCGCGACGAGATTGGGCTGCCGCCGGAGCGGATCGCCCGCTGGGGCAACGTGGACCGGGGCGATGACGCCAACTTCTGGCGGATGGCCGAGACGGGTCCGTGCGGACGTTGCTCGGAGATCCACTTCGACCGTGGCGCGCAATTCAGCGAGGGGCCGGACTGCGTGCCGGACCACTCGGAGCACTGCCCGCGCTGGCTCGAAGTGTGGAACCTCGTCTTCATGGAGTTCGAGCAGCGGGCCGACGGCACACGCGTGCCGCTGCCGATGCTCTCCGTCGACACGGGCATGGGGCTCGAGCGACTGACAAGCGTCATCCAGCAGGTTCCCACCAACTACGACACGGATCTCTTCACGCCGATCCACGCCGCCATGCGCGAGCTGCTAGGCCACGACCCGGAGGCCTTCGAGGCGGAGAGATTCAGCTATCAGGTCATCGCCGACCATTCCCGTGCCGTCACCTTCCTCGCAGCCGACGGCGTCGCTCCCTCGAACGAGGGGCGCGGCTACGTGCTGCGGCGCATCCTGCGGCGGGCGGTGCGGCACGGCCGTCTTCTCGGTCGCCGCGAGCCCTTCGTCGACGTGACGGCAGGCGTCGTGATCGACGTGATGAAGGACGCCTACCCGTACCTGGAGGAGCAGCGCGAGCGGATCCTGAAGGTGATACGCCGCGAGGAGGCTCAGTTCGCCAGGACCCTGGAGTCCGGCACGGGCCAGCTCAACGTGGCGATCTCAGAATTGCTGAGACCCGGGTCCACGGCGAATGGGGCCCGAGCCATGGCGCTGATCGTGCCGGAACGAACGATCGGCCGAAGGCCCGAGAGCCTGCCGGAAGGTGCTCCGGTCCTGTCCGGAGCCGTCGCCTTCCGCCTCCACGATACGTACGGGTTCCCGGTCGATCTGACCGTCGACATGGCCGCCGAATACGGGGTTCGCGTGGATCGCGAGGGCTTCGCCGTCGCGATGGCCCAGCAGAAGGAACGCAGCCGCAAGGGGACCAAGGCCGACCTGGCCCGGCACGCCGAGCTGGGCGACCTATACCAGGCCATCCTGCGCCGTGCCGGTGAGACGCGCTTCCTCGGCTACGAGGGAACCGAAGCCGAGGCTCGCGTCGTCGCCATCCTGCGCGATGGGACCGAGTACCAGGAGCTGACCGGCCACGGCGAGGCGGAGGTCGTCCTGGCAGCCACTCCCTTCTACGGTGAGGGCGGCGGGCAGGTCGGCGACCAGGGGGAGATACGCGAGGCCGGCGGCGGGAGCGTCCTGTTCACCGTGGAGGACACCCAGAAGCCCATCGCCAGTCTCTTCGTCCATCGGGGCAAGCTTCACGGCCGGCTTCGGGTAGGCGAGACCGTCACGGCCCGAGTCGACGGCGAGCGGCGGGCCAGGACGATGCGCAACCACACGGCGACGCACCTGCTCCACCGCGCTCTCCGCAACGTCGTCGGGCCGGAGGCCCACCAGGCCGGGTCGCTCGTCGCGCCGGACTACCTCCGCTTCGACTATCCGCTGGAGCGGCCCCTCACGGCCGGGGAGAAGCGGGCGATCGAGGACGAGGTTCGCACGATCATTCGAGAGAACCACCCGGTGACGACGAAGATCCAGGGCATGGCGGAAGCCATCGCGGCCGGCGCGGATGCCTTCTTCGACGAGAAGTACGGTGAACGAGTCCGGACCGTAAGGGTCGAGGGCTACTCGCTGGAGCTGTGCGGCGGGATGCACTGTTCGGCCTCGGGCCAGATCGGCAGCTTCGTCATCACCGCCGATCGGAGCATCGGCTCGGGCACGCGGCGCATCGAGGCCGTGACCGGAGACGGGGCGGACGCCCTGCTGCGTGAACGCCTCGCTCTCCTGGACCGCATCGCCGACCAGGTCGGAGCGACTTCCCCGGAAGCCGCTCCTGAGCGCGTGGCCGTTCTCCAGGAAGAGCTTCGAGAGACGCGCCGGCGGCTCCGCTCCGGCGCCGGAGGCCGACCCAGGACCGCCGACCTGGTCGCGGCCGCCTCCGAACCGGCACCCGGTCTCAAGCTCGTCGCCTACGCCGCCGCCTTCGACACGCCCGAGCAGTGGAAAGGCTTCGTCAAGGAGATCCGGGCCGCGCTGGGTTCGGGTGTGATCGCCGTCGCCTTCGAGGCCGAGGCGCCGCAGATCTTCGTTACCGTGAGCCCGGACCTGGTCGGGCGTGGCATTTCGGCCGGCGAACTCGTCAAGGTGGCGATGAAGTCGATGGCAGGCCGTGGGGGAGGTCGTCCGGAGATGGCACAGGGCATGGGCACCCGACGGGACGGCATTCCTTCGGCCATGGCCGCGATCGCGGATACACTTAGCAAAGCAGTGCGATAGCCGACAGATAGGGGAGCGGCCGTGGCGTTCTGGCGCAGGATCTGGGGCCGCGAGGAGGAATCGGCCCTCGCCGTCTGCACGGCCCTGGACATTGGAACCGAGTTCGTGAAGGCCCTCGTCTTCGAGATCGACGATGCGGGCCTTGGAACCGTGCGCGGCGTGGGTCGCCGGCGCCAGGGCCTCGCCCACATGCAGTCCGGCACGGTGACGGACATCGGCGCGGTCGTCGACAACTGCTCGGTCGCGCTCCAGGAGGCCGAGGAGATGGCCGGCTTCCGGCCCACGCAATGCGTCGTCGGCATCGCCGGCGAGCTGGTCAAGGGCTTCACGACGACCCACTCGCAGGATCGCAAGCGCCCCGATAGCCAGATCACGGACGCCGAGCTGCAGAAGCTGATCGACGGAGTTCAGCGGGCGGCACTGCGCGAAGCCGAGCGGGCGATCACCTGGGAAACGGGCCTGCCGCAGGTGGACGTGCGCCTCGTCCACGCGGCGGTCACCGGCGCCCAGATAGACGGATATCCCGTCACGAACCCGGTTGGGTTCCAGGGCCGGCACGTCAAGATCAGCGTCTTCAACGCTTTCGCCCCGCTCGTGCACCTGGGCGCCCTGCAGACCGTGGCCCAGCAGCTCGAACTCGAGCTTCTCGAGATCGTGGCCGAACCGTATGCCGTCGCCCGCGTCCTCGCCAGCGAGCAGGTTCAGCAATCCGGAGCCCTCTTCATCGACATCGGCGGCGGTACGACCGACGTGGCCCTCGTCCGGCACGGCGGGATCGAAGGCACGCGCATGTTCGCCCTGGGCGGACGAGCCTTCACCAAGTCCATCGCCGACCGCATGGATCTCCCGTTCCCCAGGGCCGAAGAGATGAAGCTCGACTACGCTCGCGGCGTGCAGATCGACGGCCGGCCGGACCTGGCCAGGATCGTCGCCGACGACGTCGCCATCTGGGCCGCCGGGGTGGAACTGGTCCTGGACGAGCTTGCCGAAGGCGACCTCCTGCCGGGGCGGATCTACCTCTGCGGCGGCGGATCGCATCTGCCGGAGATCGGGACGACGCTCCGCAGCGAGGCCTTCTGGAAGCGCCTGGCCTTCAGCCGGCCGCCTGAGATCATCGTGATGGCTCCCGATCAGGTCGTGCGCATCAAGGATGGGACGAAGCTGCTCGTCGACCAGCAGGACGTGACCCCGCTCGGCCTGGCTTACCAGGCGATCGAGCTTCAGACCAACGAAGATCCGCTGGACGTGGCTCTGCGGCGCGTCCTGCGGGCCATGAAGATGTAGCCGATGGCGATCTACTTCCTGGACATCGACGACGAGATAACCTCGGCGGCGGCTCGCATCCGCGACTCCTCGGACAACCGCATCGCCCTGGTGCTTTCGAGCGGCTCGCGCGTGGCGACCTCCCGGATCAACTTCCGGCTGCTCGCCCGCGAGGCCAGGCAGCGCAACAAGCGCCTGGCGATCATCACGGCCGACACGTCGGTGCAATCCGTGGCCCGATCGGCCGAGCTCCCCGTCTACGCCAGCGTGGCGGAATACGAGAGAGTGGAGGCCGTCGTCGCCCGCAGCGCGCAGGGTGCGCCGCCCGACCGTGCCGCGAGCGTGCTCGACGGCATGGCCCCGGCGGTCGTTCCGAAGGTGACGAACGGCCGGGCCGCGGGAGCCGGCGTGACGCGCGTCTCGGGGAACGCCCCGGCCGAAGGCTCACGGTCCCGGCGGCGGATGTCGCGTGCGCTCGTGGCCGGAGCGGCCCTGCTGGCCGTCCTTCTCGTCGCCGCAGCCGGCTTCTTCTTCTATCCGAGCGCGACGATAACCCTGACGCTGCGCGAGGAGCCGCTCGGGCCCTTGACGGTCAGC
>Ga0182027_10012010_pt1 | contig 12185 bp, 7 predicted proteins | sample 712E1DmetaG_FD_121300 | JGI IMG/M metagenome (GOLD analysis project Ga0182027, IMG submission 121300) | Permafrost microbial communities from Stordalen Mire, Sweden - 712E1D metaG (Illumina Assembly) | ecosystem: Environmental > Terrestrial > Soil > Wetlands > Permafrost | place: Sweden...
CCATAGGCTCCTCCGCGCACAGGTATTTTGAAAACACCCATTCGTTGCCGCCATTGGGGCGCATTGATGTTCCCACGGGCGTGGCGCTTTTCCCCTCGGATGTTTTGTTACCACCCAAAGAATGGGCAAAGAAAAATCTCAACATATCACGTTGGACTCAAATGCCTCGTGGTGGACATTTTGCAGCAATGGAAGAACCGGAACTTTTAGCCGAAGACATTCGAGCATTCTATAGACAATTTAGGACCAAAAAGAAATAGCGGATTCCCTTTCGATCGGGCGCGCAAATACGAAAACCAGAACGACCGGCGGCAAAATTTAGGGCAATTGCGAAGCGTCCCAGCCGCCGCCCAGGGCCTTGACAAGAAGTATTGCGGTTGACAAACGGCTTCCGAGTATTCCGACGGCGGTTTTGTGGTTAGTAAGTTCCACGGTCTGCGTGATCACGACGTCGAGAGCGCTAATGGTTCCTTGCTTATATTGGTTGATCGCTAAACCCAGGGATTTGCGTGAGGCCGCTACCGCTTCATCCTGTACCTGCGCCTCATCCTCCAACATCCGAAGTCCGGAAAGATTGTCTTCCACTTCCTGAAACGCGGTCAGGACCGTTTGGCGATATGTCGCAACGGTCGCCTCATAGGCGGCCTTTGCCTGATCGACCTGCGCGCCGCGAAGTCCCGCGTCGAAGATTGTCCCGGCGGCCGATGCTCCAAGGGACCAGATCTGGCTGGGCATGGTAAACAATTTGGAAAGAATCCCGCTTTCATAACCGCCCGCGGCGCTCAGCGAGATATTCGGGAAATACGCGGCTTCGGCCGCGCCGATCTGGGCGTTCGCGGCCGCAACGCGCCGCTCCGCCCCGGCAACGTCGGGCCTGCGCTCCAAAAGCTCCGATGGCATGCCTAAAGGTATCGCCGGCACGGTTGCGGCCAGGGGCGCGGGCGCAATGGAAAAAACCGAAGCCGGTTTACCGATAAGAACAGCGACCGCGTGTTCCAATTGGCTCCGCTGCACGCCAACGTCGATGGCCTGGGCCTGGGTGGACTTGAGCTGGGTCTGCGCCTGCAAAACGTCCCCCCGCGAAGCCACGCCGCTGTTGTATCGGTTCGTCGTCAAATCCATGAACTTCTGGTAGTCAGCCGCGGCCGAGTCGAGAATGCGCTTTTGTTCATCCAGAATGCGTATCTGGAAATAACCCTGGGCAAGCTGCGCCTGGGCGCTTAAGCGCACGGATTCCAGGTCCGCCGCGCTCGCCTGCGCCCCGGCCCTGTTAGCTTCCGTCAAGCGCCGAACTTTCCCCCAAATATCGGGCTCCCACGACACGTCGCCGCTCAAAAGGAAATCATTGGCGGTTGCGCCGCCCCCGCCGGGCGAAACAGCGTTTTGGCCCAATGTAGCCGACCTTTGCGCCCGCGTAGCCGAGCCTTGCGCGCCGAGTGTAGGGAAATAACCCGCGCGGCTGGCCCTGACCGCGGCGCGCGCCTGTTCATATTGCGCCTGCGCGATCGCGATGGTCTGGTTCGAAATCGCCACCTGGTTTTCCAGCGAATCCAGCAGCGCATCGCCGAACACATTCCACCATGCCCCCCGCACAACCGTATCGCGCGGCTGGGCGGCTTTCCAACCTTCCATTTCCTTGTAGGCTGGAGGAATATCGGATTTCGGCCGCACATAGGCGGGGCCTACGCAGGAGACGGCAAGCAGGAGCGGCAGGGCTGAAAAAAGGGTGCGTCCAGCGTTGTTCATTACGAATGTTTTCATAGTGCATTTCCTTCGATTGCGTTGTTCGGCCGCGCGCCGCGACCTGGGCGTTTGCGCGAAAACGCTGTTTTTGCTCTGTCAAGGTATAAGTAAATGACCGGCGTGGTAAACAGGGTAAGCATCTGGCTTATGATCAGCCCGCCGATGATGGCGATTCCCAGCGGACGGCGAAGTTCCGATCCCGCTCCGGTGCCCAGGGCCAGGGGAAGCGATGCCAACATGGCGGCCATGGTCGTCATCATGATCGGCCTGAACCGAAGCAGGCACGCATGATAGATCGCGTCGCGCGGGGTCTTGTTTCCCGATCGCTGGGCGCTGAGCGCGAAGTCCACTATCATGATGCCGTTTTTCTTGACCAATCCGATAAGCAAAATGATGCCGATAATGCCGATGATGCCGAGTTCGGTGCCGGTAACGATCATCGCCAAAAGCGCGCCCACGCCCGCCGACGGCAAGGTGGAGATGATGGTGAGCGGATGCACCAGGCTTTCATACAATATTCCCAGGACAAGGTAGACCGCCATGAGCGCGGCAAGAATAAGGAGCGGTTCATTGGCCAATGACGATTGAAAGGCCTGCGCGGTGCCCGCGAATCCGGTGTGGATGCCGGACGGAATGCCCATTGAACGCGTGGCCGATTCAATGGCCCGCGATGCCGTGCCGAGCGGCATGCCCGGAGGCAGATTAAAGGATACGGTGGCCGAAGGAAACTGCTGCTGGTGGTTGACCGCCAGGAGCGCGGGCCTCGATTCGTAATGGGTCAGCACGCTGAGCGGAATCTGGGCGCCGTTGGGTGCGCGCACGAACAATAAGCGCATTTCATCCGGACGCTGCCAATACCGTGGGTCGGCTTCCATAACAACATGGTATTGGTTGAGCGTGGAATACATGACCGATACCTGGCGCTGGCTGAACGCGTCGGAAAGGGTCTGGTCGATGAGCAGGGGCGTTATGCCGAACCGCGACGCGGTGGCGCGGTCGATGGTGAGATAGGTTTGCAGCCCTTTGTTCTGCTGGTCGCTATTGACGTCCACGACTTCCTTAAGGCCGCGCAGCCGCTGTTCCACGCGCGGCGTCCACGTATTGAGCTCGTCGAGGTTTTCTCCCTGGAGCGTATATTGGTATTGACCGCCGCTCATCCGGCCGCCCACGCGAATGTCCTGCACGGACTGCAAAAAGACCTGGATGCCCGACACGGCGGCGAGTTTCTTGCGGAGCCGGGCGATCACCATGTCGGCCCCGAGCCTGCGCCGGTCGTTGTCCTTGAGCGCCACGAACATTCTGCCGGTATTGATGGTCGCGCTTCCGCCTCCGCCGAACGAGATCGCGCTTTCAACCGCCGAATCGCGCATGACGATATTGTTGATCGCGGTCATCTTTTGTTTCATGGCCTGAAATGAGATGTCCTGCGAACCCTGGATTGAGCCGTTAAGCCGTCCGGTGTCCTGCTGCGGGAAAAAACCTTTCGGCACGATGACATACAGGAACACGCTGATCGCGATGATGGCGACGTTCAACGCAAGGATGATTCGTTGACGTTTCAGCGCCCAGCCGAGGCCTTTTTCATAAAGATGATGCAGCCCGACGAAAAACCGCTCGCTTGCCGCGAATACCGGGCCATGCTTCTCGTCCTTGACGGGCTTGAGCAGCAGGGCGCACATCATCGGGGTCGTGGTCAGCGAAATACCCATGGAAATCGCCACGGCGACCGACAGCGTAATCGCAAACTCGCGGAAAAGGCGGCCCAGCATCCCTCCCATGAGGAGAAGCGGAATGAATACCGCCACCAGCGAGATGCTCATCGACATCACGGTGAAACCGATTTCCCTGGCCCCGGCCAGCGCCGCTTCGACCGGAGAGGCGCCGAGCTCGCGATGGCGCGTGACGTTTTCCAGCACCACGATCGCGTCGTCGACCACAAACCCCGTCGCGATGGTCAGGGCCATGAGCGACAGATTGTCGAGGCTGAAGCCAAGTAAATACATGACGCCGAACGTGCCGATAAGCGACACCGGGATCGCGATGCAAGGGATAAGCGCCGACCTGACATTGCGCAGGAAACCGAAGACCACGAGAATGACCAGAATGCCAGAGATGAGCAGGTTTCGCTCGACGTCGCGAAGCGAAGCCCGTATGGTGGTGGTCCTGTCAAGCGCCACGGAAATCTTCACATTGCCGGGAAGGGATGCCGCAAGCTGCGGCAGCAACTTCACGACGCGGTCGACGGTGGCGATGATGTTCGCCCCGGGCTGCCGGAATAAAATGACCGAAACCGCGGGTTTGCCGTTGACGAGGCCGATGGTGCGCAGGTCTTCCACGGAGTCCTTGACACTGGCAACGTCGCACAGGCGCACCGGAGAACCGGACCGGAACGCCACGACAAGCGGCATGTAATTTTTCGCTCCGTAGAGCTGGTCGTTCGTCTGGATTTCCCACACGTTTCCGGCGCCTTCGATCCGGCCCTTCGGCACATTGACATTTGCGCCCGTAATCGCGGCCCGCACGTCCTCGAAGCCGATGCCGTAGCGGCTGAGCGCCGCCGGATTAAGTTCCACGCGCACCGCCGGGCTCGAACCTCCGCCCACGATCACCTGCCCCACGCCTTCAACCTGGGAAAGCCGCTGCTGAAGGATCGACGACGCCGCGTCATAGATCTGCGGGGTATTGACCAGTTCCGACGTCAGGGCCAGAATAAGCACCGGGGCGTCGGCCGGATTTACTTTCCGGTAATTAGGATTGCTCGGAAGGTTGCTGGGCAGGTAGCTCCGCGCCGCGTTGATCGCCGCCTGCACGTCGCGGGCCGCGCCGTTGATGTCGCGGTTCAGATCGAACTGCAGGACGATGGACGTCGACCCGAGGTTGCTGGTCGACGTCATTTCGGTCACCCCCGCGATATGGCCGAACTGCCGTTCGAGGGGCGCGGCCACCGACGTGGCCATGGTCTGGGGGCTTGCGCCGGGAAGGGAAGACGACACGGAAATCGTGGGATAATCCACCTGCGGAAGCGGCGATACCGGAAGCAGCCCCACCGCGAACAGGCCGGCAAGGGCTATTCCTATTGTCAAAAGCGTCGTTGCGACGGGCCGCCTGATGAACGGTGCCGAGATGTTCATTACATGCCTTTCAAAAACCACCACCTTTGGTGGTGGTACTTGACTTCCCGGCGCTCCCTCCGCGCGGAGGAGCTTGCGGCAGGTCATGTCGCGCCCCAAACCGGCGAGATAGCCCCTCGAACCACAGGTAAATCACCGGCGTGGTATAGAGCGTGAGCGCCTGGCTGACGATAAGCCCGCCGATGATGGAGATGCCTAAAGGCCGCCTGAGCTCGGAACCCACACCGCCGCCCATGGCCAGCGGAAGGGCCGCGAGCAAGGCGGACATGGTGGTCATCAGGATCGGCCGGAATCGAAGCAGGCAGGCCTGATAGATGGCTTCTTCCGGGCCTTTGCCTTCCGAGCGCTGGGCGTCAAGCGCGAAATCCACGATCATGATGCCGTTTTTCTTGACAATGCCGATGAGCAGGATGATGCCGATGAGCGCTATGACGCTGAACTCGTTACGGCAGAAAATGAGGGCGATGAGCGCGCCCACGCCCGCCGAAGGAAGGGTTGAGAGGATCGTTACCGGATGGATATAACTTTCATATAAAACCCCGAGCACGATGTAAACGGTTATAAGCGCGGCCAGAATAAGCACCCATTCGTTGGATAACGACGAGGTGAACGCGAGGGCCGACCCCTGGAACCCGGCCTGGATGCTTTCGGGCATGCCGATGGCGCGTTTTACGGCGCTTATGGCCCGCACGGCCTGCCCGAGGGCCGTCTTTGGCGCCAGGTTGAATGAAACCATTGACGAAGGAAATTGTCCCTGGCGGTTGATGGTAAGCGGACTCGTCGTATCGCTGAAGCGCGCTATGGCGCCGAGCGGCACCTGGCCGCCCGCGGAACTTCGTATATAAATGTCGCGAAGTCTGGAAGGGTCGTCCCTGAACCGCGGGGCCGTTTCCAGGACCACGCGGTACTGGTTAAGCTGAGTAAAAATCGTCGACACGAACCGTTGGCCGAACGCGTCGTAAAGCGTCGCGTCCACGAGCTGCGCCGAAATGCCCAGGCGCGAGGCCGTGGCGCGGTCGATAGTCAAATGGGTTTGGAGGCCGCTGTTCTGCTGGTCGCTGCTCACGTCCCGAAGCTGCGGCAGGGTTTTGAGCGTGTCGACCAGCCGCTGGGTCCATGCGCCGAGCTCCGCCGGGTCGTGGTCTTCGAGGCTGTACTGGTACTGCGTACGGCTCACCGAACTTTCAACCGTCAAGTCCTGGACCGGTTGCATGTACAGTGTGATTCCCGTAACCGACGCTATTCTGGGCTCCAGGCGGCGGATCACGTCGCTTGCGCTTATGCGGCGGACATTGAGCGGTTTCAGGTTAATGAGAACCCTGCCGCTGTTGAGTGTGGGGTTGGTTCCGTCGACCCCGATGAACGTTGAAAGACTTTGGACCGCGGGGTCCTCTAAAATGGCCCGGCTCAAAGCCTGTTGCGCCTGCGCCATCGCGGGGAATGATATTTGCTGAGGCGCTTCGGATATTCCGATGATAAGGCCCGTGTCCTGGACGGGGAAAAAACCCTTGGGAATGAAAATGTACAGAAGCACGGTCAAAACCAACGTCGCCACGGCGCTCAGGAGCACCGGCCCGCGGCGCCTCAGCACCCATTGCAGGCTTTGACCGTAACGGCGGATTATCGCGTCAAAAACCCGTTGGGACGCATTGTAAAATTTCCCGCTCTCCGCTTCAGTTTTATGCCGCAAAATCCTGCCGCACATCATGGGCGTAAGCGTGAGTGAAACCACGCCCGAAATAAGGATGGTAACGCCGAGCGTGATGGAAAACTCGCGGAAGAGCCTCCCAACAACGTCGCTCATGAAAAGCAGCGGGATAAGCACCGCGATAAGCGAAATGGTCAGCGACATGATCGTAAAGGCGATCTGCTTGGATCCTTTGAGCGCCGCGTCAAGCGGCTTGTCGCCTTGTTCAATGTAGCGCGAAATGTTTTCGATCATGACGATGGCGTCGTCCACCACGAACCCCGTCGCGATGGTAAGGGCCATGAGCGTGAGATTGTTCAGGCTGAAATTCAACAGGTGCATGACGCCGAAGGTGCCAACGAGGGATACCGGGACGGCGATGCTGGGAATGATGGTTGCCGCAAAAGTGCGCAAAAAGAGAAAAATCACCATGATGACCAGCGCCACCGCGAGCATCAGCTCGAACTGGACGTCGCGGACCGAGGCCTGGATGGTCGTGGTCCGGTCGGTAAGCACGGTGATCGCCACGCCCGCGGGCAGGCCGCTTTGGAGCTTCGGCAGGAGTTTTTTGATATTGTCCACGACCGCTATGACGTTGGCGCCGGGCTGCCGCTGGATGTTGACGATCACGGCGGGCGCGTCGTTCATCCAGGCGGCCAGCCGTTCGTTTTCCACGTCGTCAATAACTTCCGCCACGTCGGTCAGCCTGACGGGAGCGCCTTTCTGGTAGGCGACGATAAGCGGACGGTATTCGCCGCTTGACGAAATCTGGTCGTTGGCGCCGATGATCGAGGATTGCCTTTGGCCGTCGAAGCCGCCCTTGGCCATGTTGACGTTTTGTGACGATATCGCCGTTCGAAGGTCTTCGAGCGTCAGCCCGTAGGAAGCGAGGGCCGTGGGGTTTGCGCGGATACGCACCGCGGGCCTCTGGCCGCCGCTGATGCTGACCAGGCCGACGCCCGACACCTGCGAAATCCTCTGGGCGAACTGCGTTTCCGTAAGGTCCTCGACGCGCGAAAGCGGCAGCGTTTTCGACGTTAACGCAAGTGTCAATACGGGGGCGTCGGCCGGATTTACTTTGTTATACACCGGCGGATTGGGAAGGTCGGTCGGTAAGAGGTTGGAGGACGCATTGATGGCAGCCTGTACTTCCTGCTCCGCAATGTCAAGGTTCAGGTCAAGGGCGAATTGGAGCGTGATGACCGAACTGCCCCCGGAACTCGACGAAGTCATCTGCCGAAGTCCCGGCATCTGGCCGAACTGGCGCTCAAGCGGCGCGGTGACCGCGGAGGCCATGACCGACGGCCCGGCGCCCGGATAAAAGCTCATCACCTGGATCGTGGGATAGTCCACTTCCGGCAAAGCGGAAACCGGAAGCTGCTTGTATGCAACAATCCCGGCAAGCAGGATGGCGGCCATGAGAAGCGACGTGGCCACCGGCCGCATGATAAAGACGCGGGATGGGTTCATCGCTTTTTCCCATGCGGGGATGACGCATTCCCGTGAGCGGCGGCCGCATTCGACTCCACGAGGCTGCCTTCGCGAAGCTTGTCCGCGCCGTCGATCACCACGCTGTCGCCCTCGGACAATCCAGCGTCAATCGAAATATTGTCACCTTCAGCAAGCCCCGCGGTGACCAAAACGACGGTGACGGTATGGTCAGGCTGAACGCGATAGACATAGGTTCCCTGCGGACCGCGTTGCACGGCCGCCTGCGCGACGATGATTTGATCGTGCTTGACGTCCAGAAGCAAATGGATATTGACGAACTGGTCGGGGAACAGCTTATTATCAGTGTTGGAAAAAACGGCCTTGAGCCTGACCGTTCCGGTTGAAGAGTCAATCCTGTTGTCTACGGCCGATAGTCGCCCTTCGGCGAGTTTAACGCTGTCGCTGCGGTTATAGGCCTCGACCGCGAGGTTTTTCGTGGCCGCGAATTTTTCAAGAACGCGGGGAAGATTGTCTTCGGGAATTGAAAAGACCGCCGCGATCGGCCGCAGTTGGGTGATCACCGCCAGCCCGTTTGCGTCGGTCGTGTGGACGATGTTGCCCGGGTCCACGGATTTCAGCCCCACGCGGCCGTCAATCGGAGAGGTTATCCGGGTATAGCCCAACTGTAACTTTGCGTTTTCAACCAACCCCTGATCGATTCGGACCGTGCCCTCCAACTGGGCAACCAGCGATTTCTGAGTATCGTATTGCTGGCGCGCGATGGCGTCCTGGGCCCAGAGCGTATCATAACGCTGTAAATCCAGCCGCGCGTTCGTCAAAAGCGCGCTGTCGCGCTGCAATTGTCCGGCCGCCTGCATAAGCTGCGCTTCGAAAGGCCGCGGGTCTATTATCGCCAGCAAGCTACCCTTGGCAACGCTTCGGCCCTCCTCAAAATTGACGCTCATTAACTTTCCGTCGACGAGGCTTCTAACGGTAACGGTGCTAAGCGGGGCCACGGAGCCTATCCCCGTGACGAATACTCTGATATCGCCTTTTTTGGCCGGGGCGATGGCCACGGAGGCCGGCAGGCCCGCTCCTCGACTTGCGCGGCCGGAAGGCGCTCCGGATGTCGCGGGCGCTTTACACGATTGGAAGATACAGGCGACAAGAACGATAGTTATCAGACCAACCCGCCTGAAGGCGGATAAGGTTCTGTACGGGTAATTATCTACGCGTGCCGCCTGCCTACCGAAGCGATAGCGCAGGCAGGCGTATATAATTTGCCTACAGAACCTAACCCACCGAAACTTTCCCCGCCAAAAGAAATGAAACGAGGAATGCCTGTCATGGTAATCACATGGACTTTTGAAATTCATAATGAGGACTTGACATTAATTTATGCCAAGTATTCCTTTCCTTTTAAATAAATGGATCTTTTAGTACAGTCAAAAATTAGAAGGCTTTTTTTATCACAATCGAGTTAGACGAATGGAAAGTTAATTTCGTTTCATTTAAATATAGCAATTTCCGAACCGATATTTCGATTTTAGAATACAAAATTGTTCAAGCCTGCCCGTGAAGCGTGATTTATTTGCAAAATAAATTCTTGTTAAATGACAAGGGAGCGGCGCTCTCATTTACACGATTGCCGCTCCCCCGCGGACGGTGTCCGCTTTGCAGGACCCCGCGGAAACCCGCGAGGCTGATGGAGAATTTTTTGATCATATCCGTAGCCGAACTTCAATGCTCCTTTTACGCGAGTTTCCTGTCCATCGTAAGGGACAAATCAGCCTTATCCTTTTCCGTCAGTTTGGCTGCATCGTCCGGATGAAATTTTGCAAAGTGCGTAAAAATGGCGTCTTTTACTTCCGCCGGTATAACGCTGCGCGCCTCAAAAGTACACGTTGGCTTGCCCAACTCCGCACAAGACAGATGCTTTACCATAAAAACTCCTTTGTTAAACTTTACTTTTCACTTTTATTAACAATAATCAATTTATGTGCCATACCCAAAATTGAGAAATTTCGCTTTAAATGGCCGGGTTTCTTCAAACATTATCAGTTTTGAAAATCATTTCGCAAAGAAATGATAACTCGGTCAAGGAAAAACCCATGCAATCCGCTGGGCATAATTTTTGCGCTTTTATTAACATGTGCGGTCAAACTTATTCAGGAGGTGATGGATGGATAAAAAAACAATCGCCGTTTGCGGCGCAACCGGGCAGCAAGGCGGTGCCACGGTCGAAGCGCTCATGAAGAAAGGCCAGTGGAACATAGTAGCGCTTTCAAGGGACCCGGAGAGCACAAAATCAAAGGCCCTAAAGGAAAAGGGCATACAAGTCGTCAAAGCCGACCTCTTGGACAAAGAATCCCTTAGCCGCGTTTTTCAAAATGCTCAAATGGTTTTCGGGGTAACACAACCCTTTTCTCCCGACTACAAGAAAACCAATACCAGGGAAGAAGTGGAACAGGGCCGCAATATCGTGGAAGCGTGCGTTAAAGCGGGAGTGGAATTTCTTGTGCACAGCACGGTGTTCAGTTCGGGCATGAAGGATTTCGGCGTGGCTCATTTGGATAGCAAGACGACAATAGCAGACTACTTGAAAAAAAGCGGCCTGCCGTATACAATCCTGAAACCGGCCTCTTTCATGGATAACATAGGCACGGATTTTTTCACGGTGAAAAGAGGACGCATCCGGGGATTCACTGACAAAGACGTTAAAGTCCCCTATATTGCGGTCAAGGACATCGGGGAATTTGCCGCTCTTGTGTTTGAACAACCGCTTCTCTACTATAAAAAAGAACTGGACCTGGTCGCCGATTTTATGTCCGGCGAGGAGCTTGCATCGATCATGGGGAAAATACGTAATGGTGAACACTTCAAATACACTGCGGTGCCGAAACTGGCAATGCGGCTCTTTGCGAAAGAGTTTTACGGCATGCGGGTCTCGTTTGAAAAAGCCGGGCGCCCTCCCTACCCCGGAGAGGTCGGAACAGCCATCCAAAACTGTAAGGAACTCTACCCCGGAATCATGACGGTGGAGAAATATCTCCTGTACAGGAAATATGATTCCAAAGTGTTTTAGAACGTGCCGAAAGCTCGGGCGGCGCGCCGGATTCGACTATCGGGCCGATGACCTGTTCAGAGCTGCAGCGACGCGTATGAGCGTCTTGAAGGCATCCTCATCTATTTCGTCACCTTCATGGAAATCGATAGCGCGCCTGACATTGCCTTCAAGGCTGGAGTTGAATAGTCCTGAAGGGTCATTGAGCGAAGCGCCCTTGAAGAAAGTCAGCTTCACAACGCTCTTGTACGTCTCGCCGGTGCAGATCCCTCCATCGTGATACCAAACCGGAACTCCAGGTGACGATTCTTTTCTCCACTTCCACTCCTCGACCGCCTCAGGGTCAGCTTGTTTGATGAGAGCGCGGACGTGGGAGAGCGTTTTGCCCCTCCAGTCTCCCAGCTCCTTGATCCTCGCGTCGATCAGCCGGGAAGGGGATTCGCCCTTGGTCGTTGCGCTTTCTTTCATATCGCTCTTTTTCATATTGTTTGCACCTCATTCGCAATAGTTCGACTACCCCATAATGCTCACTTTTTCAGCAGTTTGAACGCATGGCTCCACTCGTTGTTGCGCAAGCCCGGAATGCACCACAGCATGCAGAGCGGTTCAATGGCGCGCGCGGCTTCAACGGCGCCCATGTCCTCGACCTCGAATCCGAATTTTTCCACTACGACGGCCACTTCTTTTTTTGCCTGATCGTTGTTGCCGCAAATGAACATGCTGGGTTTCTCGGCGCCGAAATCGGGATTGACCATAAACGCCGCCCCGATCGAATTGAAGCACTTGACAAAATTGGCCTCAGGCACGGCTTGTTGTAAATCTTCCATAAGCGAACGGTCGAGACGGCTGAAAAATCTTATGACGCCGTTTATCGGAGGGGCGTCATCGATGGGATTCGTGACGTCGATGACGGTTTTGCCCTTCAAATTGGCCGCCCCAGCCTGGACCAATACCTCTTTGGCGGGCTTTCCTTTGACTGCCAGCACAACCATGTCCCCGAATTTCGCGGAATCAGCAAATGAACCCGAGGAAACCGCACCCGCCGATTTCTTTATGAATTCATCAAGTTTTCCAGGTTTGCTTGTTCCCATTTTTACCGAAAACCCGTGTTTGACAAATCCTCCCGCCA
>Ga0182027_10012011_pt1 | contig 12185 bp, 8 predicted proteins | sample 712E1DmetaG_FD_121300 | JGI IMG/M metagenome (GOLD analysis project Ga0182027, IMG submission 121300) | Permafrost microbial communities from Stordalen Mire, Sweden - 712E1D metaG (Illumina Assembly) | ecosystem: Environmental > Terrestrial > Soil > Wetlands > Permafrost | place: Sweden...
CGCTTTCACGTAAGTAGGAAACCCGGCGCCGCCGGCGCCCACTACGCCGTGTTCACGCAGTTTCTCACTGAGCATAAACCCCAGGATAGCAAGGCCCCCGGACCCGTGCAGTGCCCGCGCGCCGCGCCGGTTCTTGTGGGGCAGGCTTTCAGCCTGCGGCGGGTTTTTAACCCGCCTTCCGGTGTGTCTGCAATCGCTGCGCGTGGGAGTACTCGTCTGCTGCCTTGCAGCCATGTGGGGCAGGTTGTCAACCTGCGGCCGATTGTCAATCGGCCCGGCGAGCGAAGCTCGCCTGCGCGGGGCAACCAACCGGCCCGGAAAGTTGGCGGCTTCTCGCGTGATTCAATTGTTGTCTGCCGCGCCCGAAGGCGGGTTGCCAACCCGCCGCAGGATGCCATCCTGCCCCACACCACGCCGTGCCCTACCATTAGTCTTGTAGAACTCCATGCTCCCCAGGCCAGCCATCGCCGTCCTGCTCGCCTCCGCCGCGCTCCTGGCCGCCGAGCCGGCAGTCAAGCTCCGCGTCCACACGCCGCGCGGCGAATCCACGGTGGACGTTCCGCTGGAACGCTACGTCGCCGCGGTTGTGGCCGGCGAGGGCGGCGTGTTGCGCTCGGAGGCCGCGCGCCAGGCCCTGGCCGTGGCCGCGCGCACCTACGCCGTCCGCCTGCGCGGCCGCCACTCCGCCGAAGGCTTCGATTTCTGCGACACCACCCACTGCCAGCGCGCCGACCTGGACGCCGTCACTCCGGTTATCGAAGCCACCGCCGCCGCGACCTCCGGAGAGCTGGTGTGGTTCGACGGCTCGCCCGCCTTCACCCCCTATTCGCGCGATTGCGCTGGCCGCACCGAGGACGCCGCGGAGGTGTGGCCCGACCTGGCCGGGCCTTACCTGCGCAGCCAGGCCGACCCCTATTGCGTGCGCGCCGGGTCGCGGCCCTGGCAGTGGAGCGCGGATCCGGCGAAGCTACTGGCCGCGCTGACCCGCTCGGGGCTGCGCGCGCCCCGCGCCATCGACCGCGTGGAAATCGTCCAGCGCACCGCATCGGGACGGGCGCGCACGCTGCTGCTTGGCGGGGCGGGCGAATCGGTACGCATCGGCGCCGGTTCCTTCCACGCCGCCGTGGGCCGCGAACTGGGATGGAACACCGTGCAGAGCGAGCGCTACGAAGTGCATGCCGCCGGCGGCCGGCTGGTGTTTCAAGGGTCGGGCTCGGGGCACGGCGTGGGACTGTGCCAGCGCGGCGCAGACCAAATGGGCGCGGAAGGCCGCTCCTACCGCGAGATTCTGGCGTTCTACTACCCCGGTACGGCCGCCGGCGCCACCGCGCGCGGGATCGCCTGGCAGCGGTTGGGTGGCGACTCCATCGCGCTTTTCTCGACCGACCCCGATCGCGATGGCGCGGTGCTCGAGCTGGCCGAGCGCCTGCTTTCCGCCGTGGCGCGGCGGACCCAGTGGCCCGTGCCCGCGGGCATCGAGATCCGCCTCTACCCCACCGTGGACGCGTTCCGCAACTCGACCGGCGAACCGGGATGGGTGGCCGCGCACGCCGACGGGCGGCGCATCCATTTACAGCCCGCTAGCGTCTTGCGCGCGCACGGCGCGCTCGACCGCGTGCTGCGCCACGAGCTGATCCACGTGTTGATGGAAGCCCAGGCGGCGCCCAGCCTGCCGCTCTGGTTCCGCGAGGGACTGGCGGAGTACCTGGACCCGTCGAACCGCCCTGCCGGCGCCGCCGGCTTCCCCGCCGATTCCGCGCTACGCCAGACCGCCGACTCCGCCGAAGCCCGCCGCGCCTACGCCGACTCGCTCGCCGCAGTGACCCGCCTGGTGGAGCGCTACGGCGAAGCCACGGTGCTCGGCTGGGTGGGAAAAAGGGGTCAGACCCCTTTTCCCCAGTGAGGCTTTTGTGGGGCAGACCCCCCGGTCCGCTACCAGCTCGCAGGGCCGGGTGCTCGCCAATGGCAGGAAGCCGGCCAGGGGGCCGGCCGCGGACGAGGGTGTCCGCCCCACCAGTTGCGCAGATGTTCGGTAGCGGGAAAAGTATGCAGCATTGGGCTGCCAGCCTGCGGCCGAATTCCGGAACAGCCCAAGGAAATAAAGGGGTCAGACCCCTTTTTCGCCTTTCTCGCGCGCCGTCACGAACGCCAGCCCCAGCCATCCCGCCGCGAACAACAGGTAAGCCACCGCCGCCCGAACCACGAAGCTGGTCATCTCCCCGCCGAAACTGTGCATGTGCGGCACCCATCCCACCAGATGCAGCGGCGCCCACACCGCAACCAGCAGCAGCGCCGGCGCTTCCAGCCAGTACAGCCAGGCGCGGCATCGCGAGGCCACCGCCCCGAATCCCACCCAGCCGCGCGATACGATGGCCGGCCCGATGGGCAGAATCAGTACCGGCACGACCACCCAGCGCAGCACCCAGAACACCGCGTGGAATACCGCCTGCACCGTCGCGGGCTTCACCGGCTTGCGCAGATGCAGCGTGAGCCACGAGGCCAGGCGGAAACCCGGGTTGTCCATGGCATCGCGGGCGCGCATCAGCAAGTGGTAGACCACCACCACCGCGATGGCCGCCACCACCAGCGGCGCGAGATTGCGCAACGCCGTCCGGAACGCCGACCACACGCGGCGCTCCGCGAAGAACGCGAACCCAGCCCCGTACAGCCAGCAGGCCATGCAGCCGAGAACCGCCGCCACCAGCAGGCTCCACAGCAACGCGCCGGCGCGCGATTCGCCCAGCCCCAGCCAATAGTAGCCCAGCCACAGCAGGAGGGCGTTTCCGGCCAGGTGGATTCCCGCAAACAATCCCGTGGATCGCATCACTTCACCTCCACCTTGCGGCTTTCGGTAGTCGCCATCACGTCGCTCTGATACATCGGCCCCACGCGCGCCGGGCTCACCTGGAACACCCCCGGGTTCACCACTTTCAGCAGGTAGAAATACTCCTGCTGGCCTTGCGGGAAGTACGTCTGGAAAAGCGCCATACGGTTGTCGTGCAGCTCGCGGCGCGTAAAGTAGTACTCCCACCAGGGCGGCCGCGCCTTCAACTCGTAGGAGTTGTCGTTCTCGATGAACTCCGTGCCCGCCGGAATGGGGTCCTCGATCATCAGGTAGCGCCAGTCCGAACCGGTGACGGTGAGCCGCACGGCGATCGTGTCGCCCGAGGCCAGCGGCCCGTCGAGCGGCGCCAGGTCGTAGACGATTTTGTCGCCCGTCCGCGACGGCGTCAGGCGGAAGTAGTCGCGCAGGATGTTGAGCGACGTGCTCCCGGCCTTCTGCAGTTTCTCGTCGCCCGAATAGTACTCGGCGCGCGCCGAATAGTAGAGGCGCCCCGAGCCGCTGGTGGCGATGCGGATGTGGTTCGCGCCAGCCGGCAGCTTGCTCTCGTCCATCGTCAGGTCGGGCGCGGCCAAACCGATGGCCTGGTCGATCTTCTTCACCAGCACCGCCTTGTCGTTAACGAAAACCGTGGCCGTGAAGTTGGGTTTCAGTTCGCCCGTGTGCCGCAGATAATCCGTCAGGCCGTAGATCACCATGGCGGTCTGTTTGGTGGACTCCCACCAGTAGCCTTCATTGCGGTGCAGCATCAGCCACAGCGCCGCCTTGGGCAACAGCGGGCTGTCGGGGTGCTGGTGCGAGAGGAACTTCACCGCCCAGGCCGTGGCCTCGGGCGTGACGTCTTCGGAGAAGTCCAGCATCTCGTCGCGCTTGGCGCTCCACCAGGCCTGCTCCTGGTCCTGCTGCGCGTTATGCTCGATCCACGCGGCGATGTCCCCGGCGCGCCCGTCCTTGGCAGTCTCCAGCGCCAGTCCCAGCACCGCCATGCCGTAAGGCGACAGGCTCAAGCGCTTGTCGTACACCGGGCCCAGCAGGTCCGGCGAGGCGGCTCCAGCGGCGGCCAGGGCGTACACCATGTAGGCGCGCAGATCGGCCGCCATGCGGTTGTCCCGCGCCAGGTCTTGCTTCAGCCACTTGACGCCGTTGTCGATGGCGTCCTGCGTCACCGCGGTTCCGGCGTCGCGCGCCTGCACCAGTCCGGAGACCACGTAGGCCGTCATGAACGGATGGCTTTCGTCGGTCTCCCACCAGCCCCAGCCGCCATCGGGATGCTGGAAATTGTAGAGGCGGTCGAGGCCGGCGCGGATTTTCGTCTGTAGCGCGGCCTGGTCGATATCGGTCTTGATCCCCAGGTCACCCACCGCCGCCTGCACGGTGATGTTCGGCAGGAAGCTGGACATGGTCTGCTCCACGCAGCCGTAGGGGAACGAGATGAGGTAGTCGAGCGCGCCGAAAAGCGATCCGGCGATGGAGGGCGAAAGCCGCACGGAGAGCGACCGCGATCCGGGCTGCACCTTATCGGGGAAGACCAGGTCGAAGGCCGCCGTGCCGCCCGCCGTCAGTGCCCCGCCGCGCGACCGCGCCATGGCGATGCCCGGAATGTTCACCGGCAGTTCCATCTCGAGCGCGTCGGACTCCTCGTCCGTCAGGGCCTTGCCGGTGAGGGTGGCGCTGCGAACCTGGCGGGCGCGCACCCGCCAGTCGAGTTTGACTTCGCCGCGGCTGGGGATGTCGATATCCCGCGTCGCGCCCTCCAGCACGTCGAGGCCGGCAACGTCCAGCGACACGCGCGCCTTCTTGGCGTCCGCGAGGTAGTTGTGTACCAGCGCCGAAACCACCACCTCGTCGCCCTGCACGAAGAAGCGCGGCAGCACCAGGCGCACGATCAGGTTCTTGCGGACGATGGTTTTGAGCGTCGCGCCGCCCACTTTGGTTTCGGGCGTGGCGCCGCGCGCCGTGGCTCGCCAGGTGGTGAGCGAATCGGGGAACTCCACCTTGGTGCGGGCGCGGCCATCGGCGCCGGTGGTGACATCGGCGGCCCAGAATGCGGTATCCGGGAACGCCTTGCGCACCTTGGGCTCCACCAGCCGCTCGGGTTTCAACTGCGCCAGGCGGGAAGGCGGACGCAATTCGGCCAGGCGCATGCGGCGCTTGCCGGCATTCCCCTCGAACCAGTATTCCAGGGAAGTGGTCGTGTAGATGTGGTTCCATTCCCGCCCGAAGAAGGAGCTGACGATGTCCTCGGTGGTATCCGGCCGGATGGCGTAAATGGCCTCGTCCACCACGCCCAGGCTGAATTCCGCGCGCGCGGCGGGTTGTCCGTCCGCAGAGGTGGCTTCCAGGGTGTATTCGGCGGTCTGGCCGGGCAGGTACTGCGGCTTATCGGTGGCCAGCTTCACGTTCAGCTTGTGCTCCACCGGCGGAACCTTGATGTACTTCGTGTCCTGGTACGCGGTCCCGTTGCGCACGAAACCGGCCGCCACGGTAATGCCGGGTTCGTCGTTCACCGTGACCGGAACGTCGTAGGACACGGTGGCGTCCGGCGAGCGCAGCACCTTGTATTGGGTCAGATCGCGGCCTTCCACCGAGACCAGCACCGCCGTGTTGGGCTTGCCGGTGACGATCAGCAGGTGCGCCGTGTCGCCCGCGCGGTAGGTCTTCTTGTCGGTGACGATCTGGATGCTGCGCTCCGCGCCGCCGCCAAAATCGAAGGAGCCGTTTCCGGAAACCCAGAGGTATTCGTAGTCTTCGATGTCGCGGCCTTCGGGAGTGTGCGCGGACACCTTCACGCGATAGCTCCCGCCCTGCGCGGGAATGGCCAGCGAAACCTGCGTGGAGCCTTCAGCGCCGGTATCCACGTCCTTGCTGGCGACCGTCTCGAGGCGGTTCCGGTCGCGGAAATCCCAGCGCAGCAGCTCCACGTGGGCGGCGCGCGCGCCCACGGGCTTGTTGTCGTAGTCGCGCGTCTCCACGGTGAAGGACGCGGTGCTGCCGGGCTCGTAAAAATAGCGGTTGGGCGTGATGTGCACCACGTAACTTCCATAGGTGGCCACCACCCATCCCTTGCCGGTGATCTCGCGTTTGCCCTGGTCGGTGACGCGCGCTTCAATGCGATAGGCGTAATCGGACTTGTTCTTCGAAACGCCGGTGGGCAGGTTGATGGTGAGCTTGCCATCGGCGTCCAACTGGCCCTCGGTTTGTTGCACCTGGTCGCCGGATTCGCCGGCGTCGCCCTCATCGCCTTCCTGCCCGCCGGATTGGTCCGCGGTGTCTTCGTCAGGGTCGTACCACGCCGGGAAATAGTAGGGGGTCTTATAGAAGGCGTAGGTCACCTTGGCGCCGCTTACCGGCTCGCCGAAGTAGTAGCGCGAGTCGATGGTCACCTGGGTCGTTTCGCCCTGAATCAGGCGGCCCTTGGCGGGAATCACGCGCACCTCGTACTCGGGCTTCTTATACTCCTGCACTTCGAAGCCCACGCCGGTTATGTAGCTGTCGCCACTCTTGATCTGGATGTAATACGATCCCAGGGAGGCGGTGGCCGCGAGCGTCAGTTCGTCGTGTATCGACCCGCCAGGGCTGACGGTGAGCGTCTTCTGATACACCGGCTTCTGCTCCGCATCGTTCACCGCCACCGAGACCGTCTTGCCGGCCGGAACCAGGTATCCGGCTGCCGCGCGCGTCCGCAGCAGTGCTTTGAAGTGAACCGTGTGGCCGGGGCGATAGACCGGGCGATCGGTGTAGCTGTAGCCCGTCCACTGTTCGCGGTCGGAGGCGGCCATTCCACTCATCTGGTTCACGGCGTAGTCCTTGCCGTGCTGCGCCACCAGGCGAAGGTCGCTCAGGTCCTTCCCTTTGTACGGCAGCTCGGCGATGCCGTCGGCGTTGGTCTCGGCCTCGCCCAGTCGCGCATCGCGCGTCACCATGGAAACCTTGGCCTCGCGGATGGGCTGCCCGGTGCCGCGGTCCACCACGAAGTTGACCACGCCGCCGCTCGAGGGCTTGCTGATCATCACCACGTCGGAGACCATCACCAGGGTGTAGGCGCACAACTGGTCTTTGACGGCTTCCACCAGGTAGAAGCCCTTATCCTTCAACCCCAGGTTGACGGTGTCGCGATCCCAGCGCGACTGGCTGTGCACCGGCTGCTGGAACGAGAGGACGAGCTGTTGCGAATTCAGCAGCGGCGCTTCGGCGTAATGCGTCTCCTTGTGCCCGGTCTTGAGATCGGGTGGCGGAGCTTCCTGCCGCAGGCCCAGGTGCTGGCTGGGCGATTCCGAAAACTGCGCGCGCAGCGATGCCCGGATCGCCGTGCGCAGGCTGTGCTTCCACTGGTGGATGCGTTCCAGAAGCGTTCGCTCGCCCTGGGGACGCGGCGCGCGGCCGCCGAACTGGTGCGGCTCGGGGAGTTGTTCGAAGAAAGCCGTTGGGTCCTGGATGCGGTAGACGCGGAATTCCAGCGAATCCACGTTCACCGCGCTGACCTGCACGCTCACCTTGCCGCCCGTGCCGAACGTGCGCGTGGTGAAGAGAGAAAAGTAAGGCTCGCTCTCGCTCTGGCCCAAACACGCGGCGGCCACACCCAAAAGCAGCAGAAGCCGTGCGAGGCGGCCCGCGCCCATCCGACTGTTCATTGCAATCCCTCTTTCAAGATGTTCCACCGCGACACCCCCAGGAAGCTGGGGTTGCCGGCCACCGGTCTCCACCGCGGCTGCGGAAAGTTCAGCAATACTTCGACCGTCAGCCGCCGCATCTCGCCCGGGTCCGATCCGTTCGGCCCGGTATGGTACAGGATATAGCGTTTCCCGTCCGGATGAATCAGGCTTTCCCCCAGGTAGATCATGCCGTGAAACGGCTCGCGGGCGCCGGCCTGGCGGTAGAACAGCAGGTCGCCCGGCTCGGCGGCGCCCAGGTCGCGGCTGCGAAACCGGGTATTGTAGCGCCGCAGCGTTTGCGCGTCGGCGAATTGCGCGAAAGCCCCGTTGGCCAGGTCGGCGGGCTCGAAGCCGCCTTCGCGGACGCGGAACAGCGAGGCCCCCAGCGGCGTGTACGGATACTGGTACTTGGCCACCGAATCGTAGGCCGGGACGAGCGGCAGCCGCGCCGTGGCGGCCCAGGCGCTGTCGTGCGCGCGCAGGGCTTCGCGGTAGGCGTAACGGATGAGCGCGGCGCAATCGTCGATCTCCGGCGGGCGCGATGCGGGCGCCTGGAAATACTGCGCCTCCCCCAGAAAGGCGAACCAGCGCCGGAAGCTCTGGCGGTCGTGCGGGTCGTCCAGGCGGAGGAAATCGGGCGTGCCGTCGCCGGCCGTGTCGCGGGTATCGAGAGCGAGCGAGAGGGTGGCCTCCGCCGGCGCGGCGCCGGGAAACTGCACGCGCACCCGCACACGCCCCCCGAGCACCCCGGCGCGGAGATGCGCCTGCCACTTTCCGCCGCCGCCGGTAATGTCCTCGATCGTCACGGCGTGTGGGTTCTCTGACACGGAGATGGCCGGCTGTCCCGCCGGCGAGCCGGCAATTTCCAGGGTCGCCGTGTCGTAACCGTCGGCGAACAGACCCGCCGGGGAGACGGACAGGCGCGGTGGCCGGCCGGCTTCCCGCTTTCCGGCCGGCGACGCCGCCATCCAGACCAGGATGCCCGCGCCGGCCAGGGACAACGCCAGCACTCCCCGCGCACGCGTGATCAAACCGCCCCGATTATACACCGTGCCGATCACCGCAAACCCGGGGCCAGACATGGATTTCCGGCGCAGTCTGCCGGAAACTCGCACTCTGTCCCCTGTTTGCCCGGCCGCCCACCCTCCGCGTTCGCCGGGTGTCACAAAACGGTGAAGCACCCCGATCACCGGCGGGGCGCCCGCCTCGCAGCGATTGGTTACTGGCCGATGGCCGCTGCAAATCCTGTCTTAAAGGGATGGCGCAAACGGTTGAAATGCGGTATGACTGGTACTTAGGGAGGAAAGTGACGTGAAGAACACTCTTGTAGTGGCAATTCTCGGCGTTGCCGCATTAGCGTTTGTCGGTGGTGGATGCAAGAAGAAGGTGGCCGCGGCGCCGCCAGCCCCGCCGGCGGCCGTGCAGCCGGCCCCGGCGCCTCAGCCGCCGCCTCAGCAGGCTGCGCCCGCACCGGCTCCCCCGGCGCCGCAGGCCCCGGCACAGCCGCCAATGCGCAGGGTTCCGGATGCCGCAACCCGCGCGCGCATCGAGACACTGCTCGCCAGGATCGAGGACGCCTATTTCGACTACGACAAGCACACCCTGCGTCCAGATGCCATCAAGGCGCTGCAAGCCGACTCCACCGAACTCCGCGACATCGTGGTCCAGTACTCCGACTACCGTGTGACCATCGAAGGACACGCCGACGAGCGCGGTTCGGAAGCCTACAACCTGGCACTGGGGGATGCCCGCGCCAAGGCTGCCAAGGACTACCTGTCCAGCATCGGAATCCCGGCCAGCCAGCTCGCCATCATCAGCTACGGCAAGGATAAGCCGGTCTGCGACGAGCACGATGAGGCCTGCTGGCAGAGGAACCGGCGCATTCATTTCGTGACCGCTCCGAAGTAAGGAGCCGAAGTTCTTTCGGTGGGTGGAATATGGCATTCCACCCACCGGAGGTAACGTCTTTGTTTTCAGCGTTACGATGAGGCGAGTGGGCGATACTCGCCCCACCTCCGCCGGCCTGTCCCGCCTGCTCGGACTCCCCAGCCGGCATTTTCTCCCGCAAACCGGTACATCACCATAAGAGATTTCTTCGGTCCTGCCGATACTTAGTACACGTATGCCTCCTCGCTACGAGGCGCAGCCGGTCTACCGGCCATCGGTTGAGAGGATCGCGAATTGCATTCGCGATCCGGTAGCGCGCCTGCGGTTCCTGCGGACCGCGGCGCCGCTGCTGTCGGTTCCGGCTCCGCTGCGGTGGGTCCAATCGATCCGCCGCTTCCTGGCGTGCAACCGTCTGGCGCGCTTCGTCCTGCTGACCGCGGCGGGGCTGGCGGCGCTGGCCTCCGTGGTCCTGATGGTGACCTCCACCCACGCCGAAGCGCTGCCCGCCCCCCGGCAGCCAATCCGCCCGGCGCCCGTGGCGGAGGCGCCGCCCCCGAATGTCTGGGTGGTGGAAAGCAGCGGGCCGGAAGAAACCTACAGCAACGGGTTGCGCATCGATAACCGCCACGTCGTCGCGCATTACCCACGGTCCTACCTGGTGTTTCCGGCCGATCACCCCGGTCCGGCTGTCCGGCGGCACGACCCCGCGGGCATCGTCTTCCACACCACCGAAAGCCACCAGGTCCCGTTCGAAGCCGGCCACAACGACGCACTCCGGCGGGTCGGCGAATCGCTGCTGGAGTACGTGCAGCGCAAATTCGCGTACCATTTCCTGATCGACCGCTTTGGGCGGGTGTACCGGGTGGTCGCCGAGAGCGACGCGGCGGACCACGCCGGGCCTTCCCTGTGGGCCGATGGCCGGTGGTTGTATGTCAACCTGAACCGGAGTTTCCTGGGTGTCTCGTTCGAGGCCCGGACGGAGCCCGGCCAAAGCGAGTCCGGAGCCAGTCCCGCGCAGGTGCGGGCGGCGGCCATGCTGACGGAGATGCTGCGCTCGCGGTATGGCATCCCGGCGGCGAACTGCGTGACCCACGCGCAGGTGTCGGTGAACCCCGCCAACATGCAGGTGGGCTACCATACCGACTGGGCCTCGGGCTTTCCTTTCGAGCAGGTGGGGTTGCCCAACAACTACGCTCAGGCTCTGCCCGCCGTGTGGGCGTTCGGATTCCTGGCCTCCGCCGATTTCCGGGCCGCCACCGGCGAACGCATGGCGGAGGGCGTCGACCGCGCCGAGGAAACCGTGCGCGCGGGCGCCCAGGCGGAGAGGTCCACCCTGCCCGCCTATCGGAAACGCCTGCAAGAGGGCTATCGCCAAAGGCTCGCCGAGCTGAACTGAGGCGGGACTGCCTGTGGCGGCTGGTCTGTCCGGTCACACTGTCGGCGGACTATTCCTACGCGCAGATTCCCGTCTCCACCGGGACCCTCGCCGACTGGGTCTCGTGGCTGGTGGTGGCGGCGCTGGCGGTGCTGGTGTTCCGGCGCTGCTCGACATGGTGGGTAGCTGTTGCCACATCCAATCGAGCCGAGCGTGTGAACGGGAACAGCCTCCGCTTGGAGGTCAGGAGACCTGAGAACGTGGACGTATGAGCGCGGCCACAATGGATTACCCGTGTGCTCTTGCGGATGGGCAAAGCGCGCACAGGATGCAACTCAGCGGCATTCCTCAGAGCATATACTCTCGAAGAACCGATACTGTCTGAGTAAGCCCCTGTCTTTCGAGCGTCTCCAAATACTCTGCCAACGTCTTGGGAGGGTTCTTGAGGCTCTGGCGATGATTCTGTGCCGCTGTCACCACAGCGCCAGGTGCAAGATCGAGGAGACGAACGATGAATTCATCCGGGTGTTGCACGTCAATTCCAAACGACCCGACGATGTCAGAAGGAAAGTCCCGCAGGTTCATCGTGACGATGACATCCGCATGGCCGCGGATAGCAGCCGCCAGCACATGCCTGTCGTCTGGATCAGGGAGGTGTAAGCCGGGAATCAGATCCTTGTAGTCGGTCACAAGCGCATCGACAGCGTGCTGGTCCATCAACATACGGGTGCGTTCCAGCTTGTCGCGCGTGAGGTCAGGCCGCTTTTTGAGCAGATTGGAAATCCATTCCTCATGAACATCGGCCGACCACTTCGCACGAAACAGCCCTGTGAGCGCCAAGTGCATGAGCAGGTTCCGCAGCTCCGAAGGATAGAGGACGTTGGCGTCATAGAAGGCGGTGAACGCGGCCACGGTTTCTAGATCCCCAATTCCTGGTCATAGGCCGCCAGTTCGGCAAGTGCAGCCCGCCGATCGGCGTCAACACGGCGCTTGTACGCCATCAGCCCGTCAAATCGAACGCGCCGATGCGTACCTACCCGGCGAAATTCGATTTTCCCCTCGTCAAGAAGTTGGATCAGAGAAGGCCGCGAAATGTTCAGCATGTCCGCCGCTTCCTGCGTGGTAAGTTCGGCGTGTACCGGGATCAGCGTGACGGCATTCCCCCGCGCCATCTCTTCAAGAATGCGAATCAGCATCCGTACAGCGGAGGCCGGAATCTTTACTGTCCCTTTTGCTGGATCGTCGAGCATGCGAAGCCGGAGCGGCTCTGCCGTCTGCGCGCGTGAAGCCAGAACCCTGCTCGTTTCCTTGGCAAGTATCGCTTCCGCTTCAGAGGGAAGCACTGGCGCCGGTGTTCCTTGTGCCATGTTACCCACTCCTGTTTTCAGTCCTGAGTCTACGCTAGCACACAATCGAAGCAATCGCAACA
>Ga0182027_10012013_pt1 | contig 12184 bp, 9 predicted proteins | sample 712E1DmetaG_FD_121300 | JGI IMG/M metagenome (GOLD analysis project Ga0182027, IMG submission 121300) | Permafrost microbial communities from Stordalen Mire, Sweden - 712E1D metaG (Illumina Assembly) | ecosystem: Environmental > Terrestrial > Soil > Wetlands > Permafrost | place: Sweden...
AGCGCGACCGCGACCGGGTCATTTCGTCGCTCTACTGGCGCGGCACGGTCTACGACACCTACGACAACGGCCAGTGGTTGCGCGCGCGCGAGGACAAAACGCGCACGCAGCTTTCCGTGACCGCATCGAGCGCGGATCTGAGCCGGACCTATGTCATCGCCGATCCCCTTGCCGGACATTCCTTCATCGGACGCAAGGCCGCCTTGCTCGGCACCACCCTGCAGACCATTGAAATCGTCGCGCTGTCGCATCCCGTGGCCTTCGCCCTCGACCGCCCGGTGGCATTCGAAATATCGCCGCCGCCGACGGGCTCCTTTACCTCCGTCGACCTCGAACCGCGCTGGTCAGGCGAAGTGTCGCTGCGCATGTTTCACGTCAATCCCGCCAATCCCTACGACCGCCGACAGCCCATGACGGATTTCATGGGCGCAAGTTATCGCGTCTACTCCCGCGATGGCAGCCCGGGGAAGGTCGAGCGCACCGCCCTCGCCGGCGACGAGCTCGCGCCGGGCGCGTTCGACAACTACCTGCGGGTTCCGCAAGCGCTGGCGCCGCGCGTGCGAGACTTGGCCTCGACCATCACGAGCGGGCAGCCCTCGCCCGCCGCCAAGGTGCAAGCCGTGGTCGACTGGCTCAAGCGAACCCACGGCTACACCGTCGATCTGAAACGCGACGAGCGCATCGCCGATCCGCTCGAGGATTTTCTCTTCGCCGAGAAAGCCGGCCACTGCGAATACTTCGCTTCGGCCGCCGCCATCCTGCTGCGGCTCGGCGGCGTGCCCACCCGCTACGTCAACGGCTTTCTCGGCGGCGAATGGAACGATCTGCGCAAGGTCATCACGGTACGAGAAAATCGCGCCCATTCATGGGTGGAAGCCTACCTCGGTGAACAGGACCGCCTGGACCGTGCCGGCTGGGTGCGCGTGGACGCCACGCCCGCCGTGGGCCGAATTTCGCACATGGGGATCGTGCGCCAGTTGCTCGATTCCGCCGAGCTGTTCTGGGGCCGCTGGGTCGTCGAATACAATGCCAGCCAGCAGCTCCTGCTGGCGCAGCGCCTGGGACAAAGGTTCGGCTTTTCGGGCCGCGCGTACTATCCGGTTCGCAGCCACACGCCGCTGAGCAGGAAACAGGTGCTGGTTGTCACCGCCCTGGTCGTGCTGGCCGTCGCCATCGCGAGCCAGCGCAAACGCCTGCGCGGTTGGCGAACCAGCGAACCTGTGGCGCGCGCCCACGAGCACAGCGAGCAGCCCATCTTTCGCATCTACCAGTCGACGCTCACACGGCTAGCCACAGCCGGCACGGCCCGCCTGCCGAGCGAGAGCCCGCATGCCTACCTCGCGCGCATGGAAGAACAGCGACTTGCCGGCGTCGCGGTGCTCGCCCGCCTCACCGAGAGCTACGCATCGGCGCGCTACGGCGACATGCAGATTCCACCCGAGGTGGTGGCGCAGCTCCGGCGCGAGGTCGGTCAGATTGGACTCGCATCGTAACAAGACGCCGGCTTGACAGAGGGTGCTAAGATGCCGGCGTGTTTTGCCACTTTGGCGAGAGCCGAGAGTCACCCATGCCAGCCGATCAGAATTCCGCGCGCCGCGCGCCCGTCAGCCGTGCTTTCCAGCGCAAAATCAGTAGCTTCGACCGGGTCGCACACCGGCACCCGCATTGCACTGCCTGGCTGCGGAGCATGCCTTCCACAATCTCGAAATCGGTCCTAGCCGCTGTCCTCGCCGCCTCCGCGCTTCTCGCATCCGGCCAGGCGTCCGCCCAGTTTGGCGGCGCCACCGGCACCCTGAGCGCGTCGAGCTTTACGGTCGACTTCGAGAGGTGGAACGGGAGCCAGTGGGTGGAGATGACCTCGACCGACCAACTGACCTTCTTCAACCAGGCGCATTGCCTGTGTGGCCAAGACCAAAACGCGGAATTCAAGGTTGCAATCCAGCCAGGGTCAGGCGTCACTCAGATCATTAAAAACTCGCTATTAAGCGGCCAAGCAAATGACGGCCAAGGCTTCGGGTACTTGTTCGTGGGCACCAGCAACAGTGACTGCCTCACGACCGCAGTCAACGGCGTCGACCCTCTAGGCTATTGTACGAATCTCCTCGATCCGACCACCACGTTTCGAGGAACCCCCTTCACCATGACGGATGTAATCCAGAGCAACTTCTGGGAGAGTCCTGCCATCCCTGTGGAACGGCTATTCGGCGCGATGAATGGATGCGAGCCCAACCACCAAACCTGTGACTCGACCGCCTACTGCAATTTGCCGAGTACCCCGGTGAATATCCAATTCTGGGCGCAAACGGCCATCGGAAACACCCCTGACTTCGACCCCGGTCCGCCAGCCTCGGTGACCGTGGTGGGCACGGTTCCGGTTGCGCCCATTATCGGGACGGTCACTGGCGGCAACAACGCGTTGATGGTCAATTGGAATTGGCCGCCCGGCGTGTCCCTCTCCACAGACACAAGTCTTCAGGGTATCCAACTTTTTTGTCAGCGCGGCGCAAACAACCAAGTTTTCAAGACCGGCACGTTTGGCCCGGCCTGGACAATCCCATCGAAAGTCTGCCCGAAAACCCTGCCTCCGCCGACCACCGGTTCACTCGCCACGCTCGATCCCGCGTACCTTTGTTCCGGGCTAATTTCGTCCACCTCGAACAGCTACCGCATCGAGGGCCTGCAAAACGGAATTCCCTACGGCGTTGCCGTCGCGGCCGTGGACAGGTATGGCAATATCAGCGCACTTTCCGGGCCAGCCTACGGGATCCCCGTTCCGACCGTCGACTTCTATTCGGAATACCGAAGCGACGGCGGGACGGCGCTGGGTGGCTACTGCACGCTCGACCGCTGGCATGCCCGGCCGGGCGCACTGGCGCTCTTCTTCGTGGGCGGGCTCGGGCTGATCCTGGTGCTGCGCAAGCGCCGCAACCGGCGGCGGCGAGGGCCGCCCGGATCGGGCACGCTCGTGCTGGTGTTCGCGACGTCCGCGCTGGCGGCCGGCCAGGCGCGCGCGCAGGGCATCTACCACGACAATTCCTTCGTCGAGGACAAATCCCTCGAACCGTGGAACGGCACGCCTCGCGATTACGCCATCGAGGCACGCTTCGGGCTGTTCACCCCCAATGTGGATTCTGCCTTTGGCGGAAAAACTTCCGCACAACCCAACTCATTCATCTTCGGCAACGAGAAGCGGCCGATGTTTCAGATGGAATTCGACTGGGAGATCTTCCAGGAGTTCGGCACCCTCGCGGTGGCCGGCGCCATCGGCTACTACAAGGAAAATGCCTGGTCGTGCGATCAAGCCATCCTGCTGGCCAAGGGAACATGCTCTCGCTCGTCGGTCGACAACACCAGCTTGCGCCTGATTCCGGTGGCAGCGCTGCTGGTGTACCGCATGGACGAAGCGGCCCGCCAGTGGAAGATTCCGCTCGTGCCTTACGGAAAAATCGGCCTCAATTACACCATTTGGACTGTGAACGACGGCAACGGCAATGTGCCTGACTACACCGGCGGCGGGCGCGGCCAAGGCGGCACGGCGGGCTGGCAGGCGGCGGTGGGCATGTCGCTGCTGCTCGACTTTCTCGACCCCGGCGCGGCCCGCGGCTTCGACGCCGATTCGGGCGTGAACCACACCTACGCCTTCTTCGAGCTGGACCACATCAACGGCTCCGGCCTCGGCAAGAAAAACGTCCTGCACGTCGGCGACGACACCTGGTTCACCGGCCTGATGTTCGAATTCTAGTGGATACGCCGCCGCCCCAGCGCACGCTTCGCCTGGTCGTCGAATACGACGGCACCGACTTCGCGGGCTGGCAACGCCAGGACGGGCAGGTCACCGTGCAGGGCTGCCTGGAAAAGGCCTTTCTCGCCATGACCGGCCAGACCGTCAGCGTGCGCGGTGCCGGCCGCACCGATTCCGGCGTCCACGCCGATGGTCAGGTAGCGAGCGTCGAGGTCGCCTCGCGCATTCCCACCCTGGGCTTTCTGCGCGGGCTCAACACCCACCTGCCGCCGGAAATCGCCGTGCTGGAAGTTGCCGATATGCCCGCGGGCTTTAGCGCGCGCCACGATGCGCGCGGAAAAATCTACCGCTACCTGATTTGGAATCATCCCGTGCGCTCGCCGAGCCAGGCGCGCCGCACGTGGCATGTCTACGACCCGCTCGACACCCACGCCATGCGCGGCGCGGCCGCGGTGCTGCTTGGCGAGCACGACTTCCGCGCCTTTCGATCGTCGGACTGCGACCGCATCAACACGCGCCGGATCATTCGCCGCTTCGATGTCCGCCGCGATGGCGTGTTGCTTTCGTTTGAAATCGAAGGCACGGCCTTTCTGCGCAACATGGTCCGCATCCTCGCCGGCACGTTGGTGGCCGTGGGCAAAGGCAAGATGACCGCAGACCACATCGCAACCCTGCTCGAAAGCGGCGACCGCACCCAAGCCGGCGTGACCGCCCCCGCCTGCGGACTGACCCTGGTGCGGGTCATCTACTGATGGCCTGCCCTGAGTGATCCCCGACACTTGCAGCAGCCCGAGCTTGAGCGGAGAATCGGCCTATGCATGCCAAGCGACTGTTCATCTTGCTCGTTCTTCCCATGGCGGGCGCCGTCTGTAACTGCGGCAACAACACCAGCACCACAGGCCCCGCCGAGGCGGGCGCCCAGGACTTAACCAACTCGGACGGGCCCATCGTGGATGTGCCACCTGATGCGGCCGTTTGTGACCAGCTCGCAGCGGCGGCGGCAGCGCAGTTTGAGTCGTACCTACAGAGTACGTCTTCGCTGGCTTGCCAGGTCGATTCGGACTGTTCTCATTTGTACGTTCAATCGTTGAAGTGCTTCGCCGTGTGCGGACTAGTTATGGGAACAGCCGATATCTCTGCCGTCACTGCCGCTACCGCCAGCGTTTGCGACCAGTACTTCTCCGCGGGTTGCACGGCAATCAACGTGCCTTGCATCTTCACCTATGACTCCTGTGATCATGGCACATGTGCCACAGGCTATGGCCCCGGTGGACCGTCGGGCTCCACGGACGCCGCCGTCGATGAGGGCACCGGCGAGATCCCGATCGATGGCGGCAACACCTCGGAGGCCTCAATAGACATTGATGGCGGGGCGTGTACCTGGCCCGCGAGCTTCACCCCGACCGGCGACGACAATGCTGTCGGCTGCTGGGCCCACGCGATCATCGGGACGGCCGATGGTGGTCAATTCAGCTGTTCGGCGTCCGAATACGCCTTGCACTGCACAGGCGATATCGCGTGGCCTGATTCCGGCTGCGAGGTGAGAACCATGCCGGCACCTGCCCCCTCGCTCGGCTGCAGGTTGCTGCCCCTTCCCACAGCGTTCAATCAGGACTACTACTGCTGTCCCTGCGGCCAAGGCCAAGCGTCGCTGTCCGATGCGAGTGTCTCAATGGGATGCCCCAACTGATTCAGCTTGTCGGGCCAGGGGAGCGAGACTCTCCCGAATCCTTCGCGGCCTCGAAGGTGTAGCCCGCCGTTACCAGAGCGTCAGATTGAGCCCGGCGGACAAGCGCCAGCCGCGCAGAGCTTCAAGCTGGGACACCGTGATGGCATAGCCACCGAGGATGCTCACGAAGATGTTTCGGCTGGCCCAGGCATAGACGCCGAGATGGGGCATGGCTTGAAAATGATGACCCATCTGCTGTTGGACGATGCCGCCGAGATCCACGCCGAAGAAGGGCACGAGCCAGCGACGAGAGGGGTTGCGCTCGATCGAAAGATCGAGTCCGGCGGCATAGAAGAGCAGCGCCGGTACGCCGGACTTGGTGGAATCCAGGATATCGGCCTTGAGGGTCAGGCGGCCATGGCTGGGGCCGCGGTTGTCGTTGCGTCGAATCCACGCCAGCGGAACCAGCTCAAGCGAAACGCCCTGAAACCTCCCGTAGGTGCTGCGATCGGCGGGCCGGTACATGCTGTAGTACACGCCGGGCAGCAGTTTGGATTCCCACTCGTCCTTCACCTTGAGCGTAAGATTCTTGCTATCGCTCGCCATCCCGTCCGACGCTGACACCGTGACGACGTGGGTCCGTGAACCGCGGTGGCCGATTCTTGCCGACGGCGTCCTCGGCAAAGGCGTTGGTGGCAAGCAGCGAGACAGCGGCCGCGAGCAGAATTGCGGTCGGAAACTTTCTTCTAACAAATGAACCCATGGGCGCGGCCGAGGTTAGGCTGCCTGGGCGCAAAGCTCAAGCGCGGCCAGTCGCGAAGGCATGACCGGGCGTCAGCCGTCGAGGACCTTGCGCACCATGGCCGCCAAGTCCCTGGCCGAAAACGGCTTCTGGATGAAAAACACGCCCTCATCCAGAACGCCTTGGTGGGCGATGACGTCTGCGGTGTAGCCCGACATGAACAGACGCTTGGCCTGGGGATAGAGACGCAGAAAGCTCTTGGCCAGGTCGCGGCCGTTCATCTCGGGCATGACCACGTCGGTGACGAGCAAGTCGATGGTCCCCGCATGCTCGCGCGCGAGCTCGATAGCCTGCCCGGACGAGCTTGCCGCCAGCACCTTGTAGCCGCGCCTTTCCAGCATCCTTCGCGTCACCTTCAAGAGGGGCGGCTCGTCTTCCACCAGCAAAACGGTTTCCTGGCCCGGCTGAAATGGCCCCGCCACCGCGTCCTTGCGCTCGCGGATATCCTTGCCCGCATGCCCGGGCAAATAGATGGTGAAGGTGGTGCCGCGTCCGAGCTCGCTTTGCGCATCGACGAATCCGCCGTTCTGTTTGGCGATGCCGTACACCGTGGCCAATCCAAGGCCGGTGCCCTTGCCAATCTCCTTGGTGGTGAAGAAGGGCTCAAAGGCTTTCGACAGCGTGGCCGCATCCATGCCACTGCCATCATCGCTCACGGCAAGCCAAACATAGTCTCCGGGTGCCACGCCCTCGTGAACGGCGCCCTCGTGAACGGCGGCAGCATCGGCGGCCAGGGCTCTGACTCCCGTCTCGATGGTGATCTTGCCGATGTTGGCAATGGCGTCGCGGGCATTGACACACAGGTTGGCCAAGATCTGATCGATCTGCGTGGGGTCGATATGGACCGGCCACAGATTCGCCCCCGGCAGCCATTCCAGTCGGATGTCCTCGCCGATAAGCCGCTTCACCATCTTCAGCATGCCCGCGACGGTGTCGTTCAGATTCAGGACCTTGGGCGCGACCGTTTGCTTGCGGGCAAAGGCGAGTAGCTGCCGGGTCAAATCGGCGGATCGCTGCGCCGCCGACTGGATGTTCACCAGGTCGTTGTGAAGCGGCCCGGCGGGATCGACTCTCTCCAGCGCCAGCTCGGCGTTCCCAAGGATCACGGCCAGCATGTTGTTAAAGTCGTGGGCCACACCGCCCGCCAAGCGGCCCACCGATTCCATCTTCTGCGCCTGCTGGAGCTGGCTCGTGAGCCTGGCCGTCTCCGCTTCGGCAAGCTTGCGCTCGGTGATGTCCCTGACGATGCCGAGCAGAAAGTGCTCGCCGGATCCCTGCACCATTCTGGCGGAAAAGGATACGGTCATGATCTGTCCGCCCTTCCGCCTGGCCTTCAATTCCAGGTCTCTGACGAAACCCTTGGCTCGGACTTCGGATACCACCCGCGCGCGGTCGCTGGGGTCGGCGTAAAGGCCAAGCTCCTGCGCTCTCTTGCCGATGGCCTCCTCTCGCGTGTAGCCATACAGAGTTTCAAAGACCTGGTTGATTTCGAGGATCGTCCCGTCCTGCAAGGTGGCCCAGAATCCGGCATCGAGCCCGGTCATGAACGCCGCCCTGAATCTCTCCTCGCTCACGCGTAGGGCGGCTTCGGCCTGTCTGCGCTCGGTGATGTCGCGGGCGAATCCGCAGGCGTACTCTTTGCCGCCGAACCGAATGTACGAAGTGTGGATCTCCACGGGGAATTCACTGCCGTCCTTGCGACGATGGGTGGCTTCGCTCCTGAAGAATCCCTTCGCGCGAAGCGTGTCCCAAACCACTCCCATGCGTTCCGCCGTAGCAGCTCGGTTGACCTCGAAGATGTGCCTCCCGATCAACTCGCCATGGTCGAAGCCCAAGGCCCTGTACCCGGCCTCGTTGACGTAGGTGAATTTTCCGTCTCTGTCGAACCAGTAAGCTGCATCGAAGTGAACATCGATGGACTGCTTCAGCAGGGCGAGCTCTACCTCTGCCCACTTGCGCTCGGTGATGTCACGCAGCTCCCAAAGCAGGTAACGACCCCGGCGCAGGTTTACGTAGTCCGCATTCATGGCCAGCTGGCGGTCGACGCCTCGAAAGGCCAACGTGGCCTCGAAGTCGCGCAAACGGCCGTCCCGCGCGAGCGCGGCCAAGCACGCCTCGCGCTCGTGCTCGTGCGCCCACATCCCGAGCTCCATCGCGCTCTTGCCAATGGCGTCGCTTCGGGCAATGCCGGTTTGCCGAACCCAAGTGTCGTTGACCTTCACGATCTTGCCGCTGACCGCCTCGGTGAACGCGAGTCCATTGGTCGAGTTGTTGAAGATCTGGTCGAGCTGCTCCTCGCTATCGCGCAGAGCAGCCAGGGTTCGCCGCCCTTGCATGAGCGGGGTCGATTCTAGACCTCGCACGTCAGCCTGATCGTCACCATGAAGCTCGCGACTTGGCATTCGCTCCTTCCGTCAAAACTATACGAGTCCCTATGCTCCGAGCGGGCACACTCTCACGAACAACGGCACATGAGTCATCATTCTTGAGAGGCTTCGGAGCCGGGCTACACGATGGTCGCGAGCTCCTCGAACGGGATGCGCGTCGACGGCTCGGTTTCAGCCTTGATCTGCCAGTCCTTGAGCTCGGGAAAGATCGTCCGTGCGCGCCCGCCCACCATGATCAGGGTGATGACCTGGGCCTCTGCCGGCAGGGCCAGCACTTCCCGGGCAGCCTGGGCATCGAACCCGGCCACCGGATGGGTCACGAGGTTGCGCTCGGTCGCCGCCAGCAGCAACAGCGCGGTCGCCATGCCGGTGTCGAACTGGTGATAGTCGCGCCCGTCCGGCGTTCTGCAATCAAGCTCGGCATGCGACCACACGGCGACAATCATCGACGCCTGCTTGGCCCAGACGGCGTTCCCCGGCGCCAGCACCCCGACCAGGCGTTCGAGCGCCTCCTTGCTGCGCGCGAAGACGAAGCGCCAGGGTTGCTTGTTCGAGCACGACGGCGCCCGGCTGGCCACTGCAGCCAACTCTCGGATGAGCGCATCGCTCACCTCCACCGGCGCAAACGAGCGCAGCGCCCGACGTTGCTTGACGACATCTTTTAATTCCATCATGGGCTCCGCGCGCCAGTCTAGCCCGCAATCGCTACCGCCGCATCACCGCACCGCTGCGAAGCCAGACGCTCGCGCAAGGTCGTGGACACCGTCACCTGCACCGTGCCCGTGGGGCGAACCTCGGGGTTGAGACCATTTGGAAAGAAGGCATGATAGGCCGGACCGGTACTGGTGTTGTTGTCCACCGTGTGGGCCAGAAGCGCGATGTGGCGGATCACGTGCTCGAGAGCCGCGCACCACCGCCTTCGCTCCAATGCCCCACCCCTATTCACCCACGAGCGTAGCTGAGGGTGACAGCGAGGTTGGGGTGTGGGTTCGCGGCGGCGTGAGCGAGCGCTCGGCGGATCGCGTGGACGAAGCCGGGCTTTGCCTGGCTTCGTCCTTCGCGGGAGGGCATGGCGAGGCCGCGCCCAGCGCGGGTGAGGCAGGGCGTGTGGCAGGTGCCGAGTGCAAAGCGAACCCGCCCAGGGTTCCCATGAACGACGACGCCGATGCCAGCGAGCGACCGAGGACACCATGGACGCGCACAGCGCGGCCGTTGGCGTCCGTCCGCCGCGAGCCCTCACCCCAACCTCGCGCCCGTGGTCTCAATCGGGCAAAGCTGGTCAAGCGCACTTGCAGTCGCGCGCTGGAAACTCCAGAATGCTCTGGTTCGCAGCTTGGGGAGTTCCATGAAACCGAAACTGCTACTCAGAATCGCCTCCATCGTCATGTTCGCGCATGATGTAGGACATACCTTCGGCCATTTGTCGTGGAAGGAAACGCCCGACCCTGCAAAACGTGAGGTGGTACGGCAGATGACCGAAAACAGATTTCCCTTCATGGGCGCCGTGAAAAGCCTTGGCAACTACTACGACGGGTATGGCTTCGCTGCCAGCTTGGCATTGCTGTTGATCGCCGCCATCCTCTGGCTCGTGTCCGGCTCTGCGACACAAAGTCCCGCTCTTGTGCGCAAGCTATGCTTGGTGATTTCCATCATCTTGTTGGCTTGGGGCATCGATGAGCTGGTGTTTTTCTTTCCCTTCGCAGCCGCCTTCAGCCTGCTCGCGATGGTGTTGACGGTTGTGGCGCTGGTCCAGCTCAAGCCGCAAGCGCAATGACGTCACCCTGGTGAGGGCCACGTCCGTCGAAACAGCCCCCCGGCCGGCCGGCCGCCGAAGACAGTCGGTCTCAGAGTGAGTCTGGCAGTGCCTTGCATGCAACTTAACCTGCCCTCCTCCGGAAGCTCATCATCTGCTGCACGCTTCGGGCTGGAACAAAGGAAGCGCGGGACAGGTGACAGTCTCTTTCGTGAAATCTCCGTGAACGACCAGGACCAGGCTTCCAGATGCGGCGCAGTCGGTAGACAAAAACTGCCCTTGCCTTTGCGGGCGGTTCAGCCTTGCCAACCAAGCAGGTGAGCTTGTGCGATTGCTCGTCTTGGACAACATCCACAGTATGACAGGGAGGAGGGGAGTGGCGTCCGCCAGCTATTGCCCCGGCCGGAAGAATCAGGCAGGCCGCAAGTGCAACGAAAAGGCGGTTTCCCCTCACAGCGTTCAAGTATATCACCGTCAGCGAGACGGTCGGACCAGATTCCGACCCATCTCCCCGACCGCGTAGTGGCTGAATAGCATCGAATCCGGCCCAGGCGGACTCGCGGCAACCGTAGCCATCAATGATCCAGGCTTCGCGCTGCAACAGCTCAGAATGCCTCTTCAAATACTCGTCGTGCGGAACCTTTTCGCCACCGGTTCGATACCGGAGCATATCCACGGGGTAAAGAGGAATCTGTGTCAGCTCCGCCAACTTTTGGGCCAAGTTCGCCTCACTCCTCTCCGCGGTCGATCCACTTGGGAACGCTCGTGGCCTGGTAGCGCTCAAGAAGTCGGAGCAACAAGACCGGATCCTGCTCCAAGAAGGCCAGCTGCCGATGTTCGGGCCGGAGAAACCGCTGAGCCACGAGTCCGTCCAGGAATTGGAGTAGCGGCGCGAAGAAATCCTTGGCACCAAGAAGGCCCAAAGGCTTCTGATGGAGACCCAGTTGTGCCCAGGTCCACATCTCAAAGAATTCCTCAAGGGTACCAAGTCCGCCGGGCATGGCGATGAAGGCGTCCGCCAGCTCGGCCATCATTTTCTTCCGCTCGTGCATGCCCGAAACCACATGCAGCTCGGTCAACGAATTATGAGCAACCTTCTTCTCCATGAGCGCGCGCGGAACGACACCAATGACCTTGCCGCCAGCAGCAAGTACAGAGTCGGCGAGAGCCCCCATGAGTCCAACCTTCGCGCCGCCATACACGAGCACGCGGTCGGTTTCGGCAATGGCCTTCCCGAACGCTTTCGCGCCGGCCATGAAGAGTGGATCCGCACCTGGGCTTGAACCGCAATACACGCATACGTTTCGCATCGAATGTTAGCTTCCCTTGCTCAGACCAAGCACCACCACCAACGAAGAATTCTCCAGGTTACGCATGGGGTCCCTCCGAAATTCGGATAGTCGCTGCCGCAATTCTAGCATCTCGCGGATGCTAGCCAGCTAGCATCGACTGCACCACGCCGCGCACGCGTTCGCTGAGCCCGGCGCGCGCTTCGTCGTCGAGGCCTTGGGTGGCGATGGGTTCGCCGATGATGGCGGTGATGGTGCCGCCGCGGAGCAAAAAGCTTCCCCGCGGCATGAGCTCGCGCGTTCCGCGCAGGGCGACCGGCACGATGGGAACGCCCGCCTTCACGGCCAGGTGAAAACCGCCCTTTTTGAAGACGCCCAGGTTGCCGTCGCGCGTGCGTGTGCCCTCGGGAAAGATGAGGACGGATTCTCCGTTGTGGATGCGCTGGCCGGCCTCGTCGATGCTCCGCCGCGCGGCCACCGGGTTCTGGCGGTCGATGAAGATGAAGCGCCCGGCGCGCATGGCCCAGCCGAACAGCGGAATG
>Ga0182027_10012014_pt1 | contig 12183 bp, 8 predicted proteins | sample 712E1DmetaG_FD_121300 | JGI IMG/M metagenome (GOLD analysis project Ga0182027, IMG submission 121300) | Permafrost microbial communities from Stordalen Mire, Sweden - 712E1D metaG (Illumina Assembly) | ecosystem: Environmental > Terrestrial > Soil > Wetlands > Permafrost | place: Sweden...
TCCCAGCGTCATTCCATAGGTATCCTGAAACGCCCGATCGAGCAAGGGTTTTGCCACTTGAAACCCGATGAATTGTTTGTATGCCGCGGAGGCGTAGCGGCCCTTGGCGGCCTGAAAAACATCAAAAGCGAACTCCGTCTCGGCGTGGGAATGCGGATCGTTGGCATACGTGACCATCTTTCCGAATTTCCGGCCCAGCTCCGGGTAGAACAAAGGAACGGCCCGGTTCACGGCCAGTGAGTGGCCATTATTATCGGCGGCGTAGTGCGACAACGCTCCCAGAGCGAAAGCGTACTCATCGAGATCTTGGGATTCGCGGACCAGGTTGAGGATGAAATCGCCGCTCCGGACGTAGTGTGTCAAATCGCTGAAAAACTTGCTGCCGAACGGATAATACCCCAAATCCTGAATGATGCACCCTCCATAGGCGAATCCGTGCGCTCCGATCAGCTCGTCCACGGTGGCAGCCGGGAATCGTTCGAGCAGCAGTGGTTTGATGGCGCTGTCCCAGGTCGAATCGATAATGGCTTCGTGAGTGAGAACCGAATATGAGTAAACAGCGGGGACCGGGAATAGAAGCAACAGCCCAAGAGCGGCGGAGTGCCCAAGTTTCCGGAGAACCGCCATCCGCGGAATAGTTCGTTTGGTATGCCGCATAGCTTTCTCCTGGATGGTTAAAGGCACGTTCGTGACCACCTCGCCTGCGGGCGATCTCCGGGGTTGGAGTTGCATGAGCGGCGGCAAATTTCGCACTCTAGTGCAAATATTGCACTCCAGCGCCAGTGAATCTCGGCCAATGGCACGCCGGCACAGTGGCTTCATGCTTCAAATGCAGGGGTTCCGCTCTGGACCGTCTCGTGCAAGGGACGGTTAGCAACCTAACGCACGAAAGAGGGACCGTCGTGAAGATAGTATCGGCCGAAATGGGTGGGGTCCGGGAGGTCCTGGAGCGAAAAGCCATTGAACTGACTCGGGAATTGCAAAATCGGGACAGCATCGCAATCGAGAAGAGCGCGGACCAGATGGACGAAATTCAGTACGCGTCGGAACGCGAGCTGGCGCTTCGAACCGTGGACCGCGAGTCCCACCTGCTGCGCCAGGTGAAAGCCGCATTGGGGAGAATTCACGACGGCAGCTTTGGAACCTGCGCCGAGTGCGAATTGGCGATCAGTCCAAGGCGCCTGGTGGCTTTGCCCTGGGCGTCGCTATGCATCCAGTGCCAGGAGGCTGCCGATCGGGACCGGCAGGAACGAGCGGAATTTCTCGGCGAGAGTCTCGGCAATGCCGCGTGAATGACCGGTGGTGGCAATAGAACAGAAAGGTGGGACCTAGTTGTGAAGACAGCCTCCAGCACTCGAACCATCGCGTTTCTCGGAGACTACCTGCCGCGCAAGTGTGGCATTGCCACGTTTACATCCGACCTGCTGGAAGCGGTGGCGGCGCACCAGCCCCAAAGCCACTGCTTCGCCGTGCCGGTCAATGACATCGAGGGGTGCTATCGGTATCCGGACGTCGTTCGCTTCGAGATTGAGGAGCAGGATCTGGAATCGTACCGGTGCGCGGCCGACTTCCTGAACTCGAGCGACGTGGACGTCGTCTCGGTGCAGCACGAATTCGGAATCTTCGGCGGGCCGGCCGGCAGCCACTTATTAACCCTCCTGCGCGGGTTGTCCGCCCCGGTCGTCACCACCCTCCATACGGTTCTCCGCACGCCCAACGCCGACCAGCTCCGCGTGATGCGGGAATTGATCGCCCACTCAACCCGGCTGGTGGTCATGACGGAGCGCGGACGAAACCTCTTACAGGAGGTGTACCAGGCGCCAACGGGCAAGATCGATGTCATCCCGCACGGTATTCCCGACGTGCCATTCGCCGCCCCGGATCGTTACAAGGAACAGTTTGGCGTGAGCGGAAGGAGGGTGCTGCTGACCTTCGGGCTGCTGTCGCCGAACAAGGGGATTGAACAGGTGCTCCATGCTCTCCCGGATATCGTGGCGGAGTTTCCCGACGTCGTTTACATCGTGCTGGGCGCCACGCACCCCAACGAGCTGCGCACCCGAGGCGACACCTACCGCCTGGGCCTCGAAGCCCTCGTCAAAAAGAACAAACTCGAGAACAACGTCATATTCCATAACCGCTTTGTGGAGTTGAAGGAACTGACCGAGTTCATTGGAGCGGCGGATCTTTACATTACGCCTTATCTGGACGAAAACCAGATTACGTCGGGAACATTGGCTTATGCGTTCGGCGCGGGCAAAGCCGTGATCTCGACCCCGTATTGGCATGCCGCCGAATTGTTGAGCGAACAGCGTGGCGTACTGGTGCCATTCGGAGACCCGGGGGCTATTGCGCGCGAGGCGAGCGGGTTGTTGCGCGATGGAACGCGCCGCCACGCCATGAGCGATAACGCCTACCAACTGGGCCGCGCCATGGTGTGGAGCAAGACGGCAGGGATCTATATGCGCTCCTTTGAACTGGCGCGGCGGCAGGGGGCCGCGGCGCCCCGCGAATCGGTGGCCGCCAGAGCTGCCGGCCGCCGGCCGTTTGAATCGCCGGAGCTGAATCTGGACCATCTGTACCATATGACCGATTCCATGGGCATCTTCCAGCACGCCAGCCTCACGACCCCGAATCCCGCGGAAGGCTACTGCACCGACGACAACGCCCGCGCGCTCATTCTGGCGGTGATGCTCGGGCAGTTGGAAGAAGCTCCCAAGCGGGTCCGGGCGCTGGCCACAACCTACGCCGGGTTCCTGGACCATGCCTTCGATCCCAAGACCACGCGTTTCCACAATTTCCTGGGTATCGACCGCCGTTGGCTCGACCAACAGGGGTCCGAAGATTGTCATGGCCGGGCGATCTGGGCGCTAGGCACCGCGGTGGGGCGCTCGCCGCACTGGAGTTCCCAGATCATGGCCGAGCAACTCTTCGCGCAGGCGCTGCCGGCCGTGATGGGGCTCACTTCGCCGCGCGCCTGGGCATTCAGCCTCATTGGCATTCACGAATACCTGGGCCGGATGAGGGGCGACCGCCTGGCCCACGATGTGCGCGAAAATCTGACCGGGAGGTTGATGACCATGTTCGACCAGGTCGCCGAGCCCGGCTGGACTTGGTTTGAAGACGGGTTGACTTACGACAACGCCAAACTGGCTCACGCCCTGATTGTCAGCGGACGCGCCACCGGGCAAAAGAACGTGTCGGAACGAGGCATCCTGGCGTTGCGCTGGCTGGTGGGCGTTCAGACCTCGCGGGATGGCCGGCTGCGGCCCATTGGCAGCAACGGATTTTATAAGCGTAACGGCCGGCGCGCGGAGTTCGACCAGCAGCCCATCGAGGCCCAGACCACGGTCTCGGCTTGCCTGGAAGCCTACCGCGCGACCGCCGACCCGTGGTGGTATGAACAAGCGCAACGCGCCTTCGACTGGTTCCTCGGCTGGAACGATCTCGGGCTGGAACTTTACGCCCGGCACACGGGCGGCTGCCGCGATGGGCTGCACGTGGACCGGGGCAACGAAAACCAGGGGGCGGAATCGACGCTGGCCTTCCTGCTGTCGCTGGCGGAAATGCGACTGGTACAAAACACCGCGAATGGGGCGCAACGAGCTGGCCTGGCAGCTTCGACCGCTCAATGAAGCCGATCGATGTAAGACGCAGCACCGTCACCCTCGACCCGGACCCCACGCATGTGCTGGCCCGGCCTTTTCGTTTCATGAGCGACCAGCGCTCCATCAAGATCACCGCCCGGGTTATGGCTCTGTCGGAAAACGACGTCCATAGCCTTTTGGACGGAGTTCGGGCCGAATTCGCCGACCGCCAAATGAAGATCGACGAATTCCTGCTCCGGCGGTTTGACGAGGTCAGCCCCTATCTACTCAAGGGCCAGACCCTGTCGGAAGAACGAAAGTTGTTGCTGGGCGGGTATTTTACTCACGAATATTCGCTCGAAGCCGCTGCGTTGTTCAACCCCTCGATGGTGCCGCACCCGGATCAGTCGAATGTGCCGCCCGGATCATTGCGTTTCATTCTGAGCTTACGGGCCACCGCCGAGGGGCACGTTTCCTCGATCGCTTTTCGCGTCGGAGTATTGGACGCCGCGAGCAGTGTCGCCATGGACTTGCCCTCCCGCTACAGCCTCGAGCCGATGCAGGTGCCCAACTCGACGTTTGAAAAACCCCTGTTCCAACGCAAGCTGCAGGAACTCCGTCTCATGGGCAGCTTCAACCAGGAGGTCCTCAACGCTTTACCCGACGCATTCACCTTGGAAGAACTGCGCGCCAGCATCGATCACGCCGTAAAACAGCTCCCGGAGCATGCACAGGAAACCAACAAAAGCCTAACCAGGGAAACCCTGATGCTGGCGCAATCTAATTACGAAGTACAGTTTGCGCCGGAGTCGGATTTGTCCGAGCGGGTTCTGTTCCCCGTCACTCCTTCCCAGAGCAACGGGATCGAGGACGCGCGTTTTGTCCTTTTCCAACAGGAAGATGGCACGCATACGTATTATGCGACTTACACCGCCTACGACGGAAAAATGATCCTGCCCCAATTTCTGGAAACGTCCGATTTTCTTCGTTTCAAATTCATCACGTTGAACGGCCCCGCCGTCGAGAACAAGGGTATGGCGCTGTTCCCCCGCAAAATCAAGGGCCTTTACGCCATGCTGGGCCGGCAGGACGCGGAGAATATCTACGTGATGTTCTCCGATCATCTCCATTTCTGGGACACCATGCAGCTCATTCTGGAGCCCAAGTTCCCTTGGGAATTCATCCAGATGGGCAACTGCGGCTCGCCGATAGAAACCGAGGCCGGCTGGCTCGTAATCAGTCACGGCGTGGGGCCGATGCGAAAGTACTGCATCGGCGCTTTCCTGCTGGACCGCGACGACCCCACAAAGGTGATCGGCCGGCTGCCTGAACCACTGATTAAGCCGAACATAAACGAGCGCGACGGCTATGTGCCCAATGTCGTTTACTCGTGCGGCAGTCTGGTGCATGGCCGGCAACTCGTGATTCCCTACGGAATATCCGACTACGCCACAACGTTCGCGACAATTCCGCTGGACCAAGTCCTGGCGGCGATGGAATAACGCCGGGGGCCGCGAACAGCAAAACCTGCATTTTCCATGGCAAAACCTGCATTTGCCGTAGCCGCTTCGCTGTTCCGCCAGCGCCGTTGGCCTGGCGCAGTTGCCGAAGTTCCCCATAACCCCATTGCCTGCACGGCTAAGGCGTTGCCCGTAACCGTACGGGCTGAAGATGGCGCTAGCCGTGCCTCAGTAGAGAAGTCGCGCCCTGATCGGTCTCCTGGACAAGCAATCGGCGCGAGAGCGCCAGGCGAGTTCGTAAAGAACGGAAGAGGACAATATGAAACTTATCGGTGCGTTCCTGACGGTATGTGGACTCGTGGCGGCCCAGTCGCCGCAAGCTCCGAACCCACTTCAGCAGTCAACCGAAAATGCGGCCCGGATGGCCACCGGCGCGATGCCCGTCTATCGCATCACCGTGGTGGAGCGGACCATCACAGCGACTAGTTACAATCACCGCAGCGGACCCACTAAGATCGCTTTCCGCGGAACGTCGCTCCTACCCGAGGCCCGCGGCGAAGCCACCGTGGAAAGCAAACAAGGCGTCATCAAGATCGGCGCGCGCATGGAGAAACTGCAGCCCGCCACCAAGTTCGGTCCCGAGTACCTGACCTATGTGATGTGGGCCATCACCCCCGAGGGTCGCGCCACCAACGTTGGCGAATTGCTGTTGAGTGGAGACCAGACCAGGCTGGATGCCACCACCGAGTTGCAGTCGTTCGGCTTGATTGTAACCGCTGAACCCTACTTTGCGGTGACTCAGCCGAGTGACGTAGTGGTCATGGAGAACTTCGTCCGGCACGACACGTCCGGAACCGTTGAACAGGTCGACGCGAAATATGAGCTTTTACAGCGGGGCCAGTACACCTTGAACGTGAACCCAGGCGAGATCCAGCCCGTGCGGCTGAGCTCGAAGGCGCCATTGGAGCTCTACGAGGCGCGAAATGCCGTCCAGATTGCGCGCTGGACCGGCGCGGAACGGTACGCCCCCGAGACCTTCCAGAAGGCCGTCCAGGCCCTGGGGAACGCCGCGGGCTATCTGACGGGCAAGGCGGGAACAAAGTCCATCGGCACGGTGGCGCGCGAGGCCGTCCAAATGGCCGAGGATGCCCGCATCATCACGGTAAGAAAGATCGACGCGGAGCGACTGGCTAACGAGCGCCATGCTGGGGCGGAGCGTGAGGCTCTAGCCGAAAGCCAACGCGCCGGGGCACCAGCCAACACCGCGCGTGTTACCGAGGAGGCGGGTACGGCGCAGCTTGTCGCGCTGTCTGAAGCGGGTCCCGCGGAGCGTGACGACCAAACCCGGATGGCCGCCGGTCGGAACCAAACGGACCGGCTGAAGAGCGAGAACGCCATCGTAGCCGCTGCTAAAGCCGAAGGAGTCCGGCTGAAGAGGGACTACGATGCGCAGCCGGCTGCGGCCGGCGTAGCACCGGTTCTGGGAACGGCGCAGATCCAAGCCGATCGTCTGAAACTCGAGACCGACGCGCAACGGGCTGGCGCCGAGACGGAACTGGATCGCGGAATTAAGGAGAATGCGCAAGCCGAGCCAGAAAAGGCGGAACTGCGAGCGCAGCTCCTGACGCAGTTTGACGCCATCCTGCAGACCCGCGACACCACGCGTGGATTGATTGTGAACATGTCGGATGTCCTTTTCGACACGGACCAGTCTTCGTTGCGGCCCCTGGCGCGCGAGAAGCTGGCCAAGGTGGCCGGCATCGTCGCGGGGCATCCCGGCCTGAGGCTGAATGTGGAAGGTTACACCGACAGCGTCGGCGGGGACGAGTATAATCAGCGGCTGTCGGAGCAACGCGGCGCGTCCGTGCGCGATTACCTGATCCAGCAGGGAATGCCGACGAGTTCGGTTACGACGAAGGGCTTCGGCAAAGCCGAACCGGTGGCTTCCAATGACACGGCGCAGGGCCGGCAGCAGAATCGGCGGGTGGAACTGGTGATCTCCGGCGAAATCATCGGCACGGAGATCGGCACGCCCATCGCAGCCAGGTAACCGCCGGCGGCGAGCGCCCGACGCATCGAGCGTCCCTGAAACCAACTCATGACCCGGCACAATATTCCGTTAGGCAGGATTCTGGGAATCCCTATTGGTCTGGATTATTCCTGGTTTCTGATCTTTGCGCTGCTCACCTGGATGCTGGCAGGCAGTTACTATCCCGCCGAGTTTAAGACCTGGCCGCCTCTGCTCTATTGGTTCATGGGCGCAGCCACCGCGATCCTGCTCTTTGCCAGTGTGCTGCTCCACGAACTGGGACATTCGGTGGTCGCCTTGCGGTTTAAGGTGCCGGTGCGCAGCATCACGCTGTTCATCTTTGGCGGCGTGGCCCAGATTGGCGCGGAACCGCCCAGCGCCAAGGCGGAATTTCTCATCGCCATCGCCGGACCGATCGTGAGCCTCGCGCTCGCGGTGTTGTTCTCCGTGGCTCAGCCGGCGGTGGCCGCCATCCAGCCGCTCTGGGGTCTGGCGAAGTACCTGGCCTACATCAACTTTGCCCTGGTGCTCTTCAATCTGATTCCCGGCTTCCCGCTGGATGGCGGCCGCGTGTTCCGCGCCCTGGTTTGGGCGGCCACGAAGAATATGCGCCGCGCCACGCTAATCGCGGCCAACGCAGGCCGTTTATTTGGTTTCCTTTTTATCTTCGCCGGCGTCTGGAAAATGTTCCATGGCGACTTCAGCGGCGGGCTGTGGATAGCTTTCATCGGCTGGTTCCTCGACAATGCCGCCTCTCAGCAAGTGAATCAAGTGATGTTCCAGGGCCTGTTGGCCGGCCACACAGTTTCGCAAGCCATGAGCAGTCACTGCGTCACCGTCCCTGCCGACCTGACCCTCGAACACCTGGTGGACGAACACATTTTCGGCAGCGGGCAGCGCTGCTTCCTGGTCACTCGCGAAGCGGACACAGTTGGCATGATCACTCTGCACCGGATCAAGGAAGTGCCGCGGCACGACTGGGCGACTACAAGCGTGGCGCAGATCATGCTTCCCCTCGAGCAGTTGAAACGCACCGCCCCCGACACCCCGCTATGGGCCGCTCTCCAACAGATGGATCGAAATGGCGTCAATCAGTTGCCCGTCACACGCGATAACCAGGTCCTCGGCATGTTGAGCCGGGAAGGTGTCATTACTTTCCTGCGCACGGTGCAGGAACTGGGGACCTAGTGAGGGCCGCGGCTTGAGACCATCGGATCTCTGGCCGGTCGTTGGGTCCAAGGGCCGCGTCTCCGATTTCTCTGAATTGCACACAGGCGGTGGGTCAGCTTGCCTTGCGCTTGCCGAGGCCCTCGGCGATCATCGCCGTTACGAGAGTATTCAGGCTGACGCCTTCCTGTTTGGCGCGGCTGGTAAGCCGAGCGTGGATCGTCTTGGGGACGCGTAGTCTGAATTGTCCGCTGGCAACTCCCGAGGCACCGGGCTTTGGGATGGGATCGCCGAATTCCTTCATCGTCAGCAGGCAACACTTCAGCGCATCCCGGCCGTTGGCGATAGCCTCTTCCACCGTTGCGCCGTCCGACATACACAAAGGAACATCGGGGAATTCGATCAGGTAGCCCGTACCATACTTGGGCGTCATAGCGCAGACTGGTTCTTGTGGAGGAATGTGGTAGCGCTAACGGGAGTCGAAGGGCCTTCCAGCCAGCCAGTGCTGGCCGTTTCACCGATGCTGCGCCGGGGCGCCATGGAGGGCTGTGATGCTTGCCACAGGGTCTCGGGAATCCGATCGGCTCACGGCCTGTGGCGTCCCTTACGCGGACGGCGTCGCCTCAAGATAACCTCGCCGGAAGCGGTCGAAGATTCGGGCGACCGCCCCGGCATTCTCGTCGAAGCTCGCAGTCTTTGTCATGTGGCTGATCAGCAAATCGACCTGTACTTCAGAACTCAGCAGGCTCACAATCTGTTCGGTTGCGGCGGAATCAGCGATGCGGGCGGCGTCCCGGCCGAGGAGCTGGGCGCCGGCGAGCGTCAAATCATAGTCAACAGCCTCCAGAAGTTCGATCTCCTGGTCGAAGAGACGGTCCCGATTCCCCGCACTATCAAAAGTGGTGACGATTTTGTAGAGGTCCACAGCGTCCTTGTTATTCTCCAGGTGCCGATCAGCCCACGCGAGGATCTTCAGGATCGCCAGACCCGGCAGCGATGCGACGGATATAACCAGGCTGGGTTCCAACTCGACACGGAGCGCGGCGTCGAGAGCCTCTTCGAACCCGGCGACGTTCATGACGAAGTCGCCTTCCGGCGGCCAAGCGATTGTCTTCCTTTCCGACGCGACGCCGCGGAAGGGGATGAGGTCCACCGGAAGGTCAAATCCATGTTCCGGGTCCGTGTACATCAAGCGCTGCTCCTTGTGAGGCACTCGCACGAATCGTCCGGTGGCCAGCAACTCTTCGCGAAGCCGGTTGAATTCGGCCCAATCATTCACGGCAAAAGCAAAATCGATATCGACGGTGGCCCTTCCCGGCGATTGGCCCCAGAGGTTCACGAGCACCATGTCTCGCGCCGAAGCTCCGGCCAGGAAGAAGGGAATTCCGAGCCGGGTTGCGATCTTGTTTAGCTCGCGAACTACCCGCAGGACGTCTTCACTGGGCGGCTTTAGGAGTACGAAAGGCGGGTTCGATGTGTTGCTCATAAATCAGGTTAGCGGCTTCGACGTTGCGGCCATCACGGGTGGTCAGGAGGTCCGCATAGGCTAGGACCGGCGGGACCAAGTCCGGATAGTTCGGATCCGGTTCAAAGTTCCAGAACGTCTCCAGAACCTCCACATTCCCGGTAGGGTGAGCGCGAAGACGAAGTGCGGCGACGAGTCGGTTAATGGATTTGTGCGTGTAGATTGTGAAAGCAACAGGCTTAAGAAACCGGGTTAGACGTTCCGCCGCGCGTTCGGCGCCCCAGTAGGCTCGTAGCGAGCTGAGATCCGCTTGCGCGAGAAGTTCCTGCGGAGCCTCGAACCGTTTCGGATGAAGCTTGGGGCGGAGAGTGATGGGGTAGTGGGTCACCCATTCCTCAAGAAGCCGGCGAGGGTCGAGCAGGCGGCGAGTTCGATTTCCGGTTAAAAACCCGCGCGCTTCGAGGTCTCTCATAACCTGAGTGATGCTCCCTAGCGCCGTCGCCGCCGCATGTGCGATCTCACGATACGGAGCTTGGACAAGTGCGGGACGAGAGAGCAGCGCGAACGTGACCTGGAGGCCCGCGGCTCCGACAGCGCGAAATCGGGATTCCCCCACATCTTTAGGACGTGGCTGTCCCGTCACGTAGACGTACAGGCCCGGAGCTTCCAGGTAAGCGTTGCCGGCAGTATCTATGAAGGACAGATGAAGGTTGCGGCAGTGCTCCGCGGTCTGCCTGCTGATGAACGGAGCGACAAGCAGCGGGAGTTCGGCACGTTGCGCCAGTTGTGCTTTGACCTGAGCCGGAGTTTGGAACCGGTCAACTGCTTTGATTTCGACTGCGAAGTTTCTGTCGCCTTGATCAGTCCGGATCTTGATCAGGGCATCGACACCACGGTCTGTGGAGTGCGGCTCGTCCGTGACAACGGCGGTCAGGCCGGTGCCACGATTCAAGGCCATCAGAGCGGTGTCCAGGATTTCTTTGGAAACGCCACGCTCGTTCACAGATATATATTGTACACGTAACGTGAACAATGTCAAGACGTGAACGACTTCTCGCATTTGCACGGGAGCGTTAACGAAAGGAATGCGGCATATTCCTTCGTTACGAAACGTGCAACGAAGGAATCTCCGCCTCGGTGTAGCGCCAAACGACGACGGTCGTTCCCGCGCGCTCCGTGTCGGGATCGCGCCTCCACCCGCACAGCCACACCGGCACCTTGCCGGCGAGACCGCCGATCTGGATCTTGTCCTGCCACGTGCTGAGCTTGACCCGTCCGGCCGGCACGCGGGCGGAGGGGGAACGTTTTCCGCGTTGCGCGCCGGTTTCGGCTGGCCCGTTGCGCGTCACGGCGCGTCACAGCGCATTGGCCGTAAATTTTAGAGGATATGGTAGCGCTAACGGGAGTCGAACCCGTATTTAAGCCTTGAGAGGGCTCTGTCCTAACCATTAGACGATAGCGCCACGGCGTGCGCTTTTATTCTAGCAAAAAGACGCCCGGCCACGTCCACCCGCTTGCCGCGTGATAATGAAAAGGCATGCGGCGGCTTTTCATCCTCTGTCTCCTCCCCTGCCTGCTGGCGGCGGACGACCATTGGGTGAAGTTCGCCTCGGGGCCGTTTGAAGTGCTCACCGACGCGGGCGCGCGCGCCGGACGCGAGACCATGGTGCGGTTCGAAGAGTTCCGCCACGCGGTGGGGCAGATCGTCGGCGAGCCGGAACTCCAAACGCCGGTGCCGGTGCGCATCCTGGTTTTCCGCAATGCCCAAGGGTGGGCCTCGCCCGCGCCCCTGGCCGAAGGCCGCGACTGCTATGCCATCGTGCTGGGGGAAAAGAGCGCGGTCCCGCCGGCGGTCTATAGCGAGCTGACGCGGCTGTTTCTGAAATCCAATACCGCGCAAATGCCGCCGGCCTTCGAGCACGGGCTGGCTGAGTTCTTCACCACTTTTGAGGTGAGCGGCATTCACATCACGGTTGGCGCTCCCCCGCCCCGGCCGGATCTCGATTGGGCGCGCGTCGATCTGCTGGTGGTGGACCCGGAATACTTCGGCAAACTGCGCGTGCTGCTCTACAACCTTCGTAAAGGCGTCGACCAGGACGCGGCCTATCGCAATGCGTTCGGCAGGCCGGCGGCCGAGGTGGAGGCGCAGGCCAAGCGCCATCTCGCCGAAGGGAACTTTCAAACCACCTCGCTTTCCAGCCGGCCCATGACGGAGCGCGATTTTCCGGAGAAGCCTATCTCCGACGTGGATGCGCGCCTGGCGCGCGCCGACCTGCTGGCGGGCAGCCAATCGGCGGCCGAGTACCAGAGCCTGCTCCGCGACGGCGTCAAAGTGGCGGAGGCCGAGGAAGGGCTCGGGCTGCTGGCGCTCACCGGCCATCGCAACGACGAAGCCCGGCGCCATTTCGCGGCATCGATCGAAGCCTCGAGCACCAGCGCGCGCTGCTACATCGAATATGCCAAGCTGGAGCCCGACGA
>Ga0182027_10012015_pt1 | contig 12182 bp, 9 predicted proteins | sample 712E1DmetaG_FD_121300 | JGI IMG/M metagenome (GOLD analysis project Ga0182027, IMG submission 121300) | Permafrost microbial communities from Stordalen Mire, Sweden - 712E1D metaG (Illumina Assembly) | ecosystem: Environmental > Terrestrial > Soil > Wetlands > Permafrost | place: Sweden...
GGGGCGGGGCTGTAGGTGCCGTTGCCGGCCTGGTTGGCATCGATGACGCAGGTGCCGACACCGGTGAAGGAGACGACGCCGGCGCTCATCGAGCAGCCCGTCGAGCTGCCATCGAGGGTCAGGGCCACCGTCAGGCCCGAGGTGGCCGTGGCGCTCGGGCTGTAGGTCGGCCCGCCCACGACCGTGCTGGTCGGGGCGGTGGAGGTGAAGGTGACCGTCTGGCTGTTGAGGTTGACCGTGACGACGATGTCGTTCTCAGAGCCTGTGATCGACCCGTCGGACGTGTCGGTGGCGGTCACGGACTGGGTGCCCGCCGTGTTGAAGGTGACGCTGAAGGTGCCTACGCCGCCCGTGAGCGTCGTGTTGGCCGGCAGGACAGCGGCGCCGTCGGAACTGGTGAAGTGGACCGTGCCGGCGTAGGTCGGGTCAGTGTTGCCGAATTGGTCGAGCGCGGTGACCGTGAGGTCATGGGCGACTCCCGCGACATCGGAGATTGGGAACCCAGACACCGCCAGGTGGGTGGCTGCGCGGGGGGTGACGACGATGCCGGTCTGGGCACCAGTGATGGTGGAGTCGGACGTGTCGGTCGCGGTCACCGTCTGGGTGCCCGCGGTCCGCAGGACGAGCACCGGATGGGGCTCCGGGATCTTGCAGCCGGTGCAGGTGGTGTAGTAAGTGGTGAACGTGTGGACACCGGCGTCGTCGGCGGTAAAGGTGTAATTGGCGGGAAGCGTCGCCTGGGCGTCAGAGCTGGTGAAGTGGATCGTGCCCTGATAGTCCGTGACCGTGTTGCCATATTGATCCTGCGCCGTGACCGTCACGGAGCCATCGACCCCTGCGACGGAAGGGTTCGCGATGCCCGTGACGTCAAAGGTGGCGGCTGTGGGCTTGAATGCCCCTATGCCGTTGGGTGTCCCAAGGCCGGTGGGACCGTCATATCCCGCCACGGCATTGCAGAGGTAGTAGGTGCTGCTCCAGAAGCTGCCGCAGGTGCCATTACTGCCTGTGGTGACGTCGTTGAAGTCACCGGCGTGCTCGTACAGGAGCGCAGCAGGGTTGGCCACTGGGTTGCCGGCGAGGCCGTACATCGCCGCAATGATCGGCGCCGAGGCGCTGGTACCACCGACGACGCCCCATCCGTAGCTCCAGTTGTACGTCGCCACCCCGGTGCCCGGGTCGGCGACTGCCGAGACGTCGACCTCCGTCCGCCCCGAACACTTATCGGATTGCCAGGCGGGCTTTGGCTCGTATTGAGAGCAGCCGCTCCCTGTGCCCGACCAAGCCGATTCGCTCCAGCCGCGGGAGCTGGAGTCGCGCACGAGCGTCGTCCCCCCAACCGCGATGACGTCCGACGATACCGCCGGGTAGGCGACTCCGTAGCCACTGTCGCCAGCGCTCGCGACGATCGCCACGCCCGGATGGTCGTACCACTCCGCGTCGTAGTTGAGATTGCCGGCATCTTCGCCGTACTGGCCGTAGCTGTTCGAGACGACGAGGGCGCCCATCGCAACGGCTGTATTGACGGCGGCCCCCAAATTAATCTCATCGTTCGTGTCGGCCTCGACCAGGAGGATGTGGCACGCCGGGCAGATCGCCGACACCATGTCGATGTCGAGGTCGATCTCCTGTCCCCATTTGTAGTCCCAGTTTGGGTAGTTGTAGTTCTGACCTCTCTGGTTGACTTTGAGGAAACAGCCGTTGGCGGTGCTGCACTCCGGCAGCCCGTATTCGGCTCGGTAGGTGGCCAGGTCGGACTCGGCCTTGGGCCAGTCGTAGGCATCCACGATGGCGACGGTGAGACCGCTGCTGGAAGCAGGCACGTTGTAGGCGCTGCGCAGGTCAGCAGGCCCGTAGCCGCTCGGTGGATCCATCGGGGACACCTCGGCGGCAGTCCGCGCCGCGATGTCCGTCCTCACAAGAGACATACATCGCATATGCCCCGGAGCTACGTCAGGACATACCGCCTGGGTTGGAGGCGTGGACGCAGAGGCGGTTGTGGTCCTCGTTTGGGGAACCGGTGAGGCCGCGGCGGCCATGCCCGGCGCGACGCCGAGCGACCCGACGGCAAGCAGCAGGCCGGCGAGGATCCTAAGGCTCGCCCCCGAGCCGAGCACCAGGCGCCGGGCGACCTTAGGCCGCAGCCGGCGGTCCGCTGAGTTGCCCGCAGATCCCGACGAACCCGCCGGCGGTTGAGCCTCGGCCGAGACCAGTGACCTCATCGGAGCCCCTACCCCTTCTCCACAGAGCAGCCCAGTGCTCTCGTATCGAGCCATCCGCGACGCGTAGTCCGGAAGCTGCCCGACGCACTCCCTGCCGAGGGGCGACTCCGGTCTCCGCTCGCCTCACCTCTGGGGACGCACGATGTGTGTCGATCTGCGCGCTGGGCAGCCTGTTGTCCGTCCGAGGAAGCCGCCCCGTCGCGGCCGACTGCGCCAATGGTACCCCCGCCAAAAGTACCTCCGGCGGCCACACCGCGCCGGTGTCCATCTTCGTGGTGCGGACGGGCACCACGAAGGTTCATCCGCTGAAAGGGGCCCCGGTACGGCACGCCCCGCTTAGCGGCGGCCATCCCCGGGGTGCCCACACGATCGCTGGATCGTGTCGCAGGAGTCGAGCTGTTGGCAGGTCTCGGTTACCTCGGCTCCACCCCTCGGAAGTGGCTCCACCAGACCATGTCGAAGAGCTCGATGCGCGTGCGTGTCGGCTCCTGGGCCGAGAGCGCGGACCAGACCTGCGTGTTCTCCGGCCTCGTCAGGTCGAACCAGATGCTATCGAGTGCCTCTCGAATGCGTCCGATGTCCTTCACGCTGTCTGCCGAGGAGTGGACAGCAGGCCACACCGGGTTCATGTATGCGCCGAAGATGGCCGAGTTGTCGAGCAGCGGCACGAGGGCCGCTCGCTTCTTGTGGAGCACCTTGCTCGCAACCGAAGCGGCGAAGCCAGGCCAGTGTGCTACCTGCGCGACAACGTCGGCTACGAGCGCCCGCTGCGCAGCGCTAGTCCCCTCCAGCGGCGTGGCCGGCAGGACGCCGAGGTCGAGCGCCGGCGCTAGGTCCTGGACACTCTTGTAGGCGCGCCACGTGACCCGGGAGTTGATCAGGATTGTGACCGCAAGGTCCTCGGGGACCAGCCGATCAGGCGGGGTGATCGGAACCTGGTTCAGATAGCGGGTTCCCTCGTCCTCGCGGTACGCGCGCAGTAGTGCGACCGCGCCCTCGAGATGCCGATCGATGACGCCCCCGCCGAGCACGATCTCCACTCGCCTACCGTCCCCACAGCAGTCGCCAGAAACCGCCTCGAGCGAGGGCACGCCCGACGATCTTGCTCTTGGCCCGACGGGCGATCCGGTTCGGGTTGCCGGAGGCAAGGACGGAGACGTCGTTGGCGAGCCGAGCCGTGCGGTACAGGTTCGAGACGAGACCTCGGCGCCTCATGCCAGAGCCTCCTCAAGGAAGTCGGCGGCGTCGCCCTCGAGGGCGGCCCGCTCGGCCTCCTCGGCCTCGATCAGCTCCAGGAGCCGCCGTGCCTGGTGCGGCCGCTCCAGCCCGATCGTGAGCCCGACGCTGATCCAGTAGTCGGCCGTCTCAAGAGCGTGCGGCCGGACCTCCTCGGGGAACTCTTGCAGGACCTCGGCCATGGCTCGATGGAGAGCGCGACGTAGCGCTCCCAATCCTCCTGGTTGCTCGCCATGGCGCTCGCCTCCTACTCGTGTCGCGGCGGACGAACCGTGGGCGGCCGTGGAGGCGTCAGGGCTTCTTCTTGCCTCCGCCTCGGGCGCCTGGAATGGGCTCCAGACCGACGTAGGCGAGGCCGCCCTTGATGGCGTAGTGCAAATCACTCGAGCGTTCGTTTCGGGCGATGACGCGAGCGAGAGAAGTGCGCAAGGTTGAGACTTTCTCGTCCGTCGGTTCGAAGACGGCTACCTTGCCGCTGGTCAGTTTCGCGATAGCCTTCTCGTATTCCGACTCGCGCCTCATGGCCGCGAGCTGACGCGGCGATGGCTTGCGCTCCTTCGGTTTGGGTGAGACCAGATCACTCACCGACACGAACTTGATGCGGGCCACGGGCTCTCCTAACTCAACGAAGCTACCTCCGAATGGTAGTGCTTCGGCATCGCCGCGGCTTCACTTGGCGATGCCTCGCTGAAGCGGCAAGGAGCACGACGCACTCATGGTGTGCCGGCGAAGGTCGCAACTGTGGCGCGTCAGCGCCTCCATGAGCCGGAACTGCTGGTTCTTGCCGAAGTACCGGACCCCTAGTCCCGATGGGCCGCTGACGTGGCCCCACGACCGGGCCGGCAGGGCTGGGATCGTCGGGTCCCACACCCCACCCCGAACGAGAACTTGCGCCCTATTCTGGACTTCGGCTCGTCCGGGCGTCGGCACCGTAGCGCTGCCCCGGGACGATCCCCGCGAGTCGAGCCGCACGTAACTGTTTGCTATGCGGCCAGCATGTCTTCTGTGAATAGTTCGGCCTGCTCGAGGATCAGCTCCGTCGCCTGCTCCTGGCCGTCAGGCGGATACTTGTACTTCTTCAGAAGCGTCTTCACCTTGATCCGGAGTTCCGCCTGGACGCTCTCCCGATCGCGCCAGTCGAGCGTCGCACTGCTCCGGATGGCGATCACCAACTGCTGAGCGATGGTCTTGAGCGTCTCGTCTCCGAGCTCTTGGATTGCGCTGCCGTTTTCCCTGACAGCGTCATAGAAGGCCATCTCGGCGGGGCAGAGGCCCTTGTCTGCCGCCCGTCCTGGCTCGCCGCGGAGGCCCGTAGCTACCTCGACGAGTACCAGGATGATCTCAGCGTCGCTCAACGTCTGGTTCTCGTACCGCTGTACGGCGCTGGCGAGGGCTTTGGCGAACTGGATGGAGCGGACCCTATTCGTCCGCCTCATCGAGCTGATCTGGCCTTTGATGATCTTCTGCAGTAGGGCAATCTGAAGACCCTGATCCGGCTTGCTTGTGATACGCGCAATAGTCTCCGCCGACAGCAGGGACACGTCCGGCTTGTCTCTACCTGCGTCGGCATAGACGTCGATGATCTCGTCGGCCTCGATCGCACCGTCGATGAGCTGCTGCATCGCTGAGTCGCGTTGTTCTCGAGACGGCTTCCCGAGCGGATCGTCACCGGTCAGCTTGACGCGGCTGGCCCGCACTGCGGCGAAGAACTCCACATCGGTGCGGATGGATCCAGCCTCATCGCTCGCGCCGCAGATGCAGTAGAGCTTGATCAGCTTCAGGACGTGGTCCGCGAACCGCTCGTCCTTGTCCTTGTCATGGGCTAGGTACGACGCGGCTGCTTGGATGTGATCGTGGCGCTTGGCAGCAGTGCCGGCATCCGACACCCAGGCGTGGCCGGCCAGGATGCCTTTGACGACATCGTGCTCGGCAAGCAACTGCTTGACCGCCTCTTCGATGAGATCCTCTGACAGTTTCGACTGGCCGCGAGAGTACTTGCCGATCGCAGCTTTGAGAGCGTCCATGACCGGTACGTACGACACGATCAGGCCGGCGGGCTTGTCCTTGTAGCGGCGATTGGGGCGCGTGATGGCCTGGAAGAGCCCGTGGCCCTTCATGAGCTTGGCCAGGTACATCGTGTGAAGTGCGGGCGAGTCGAAGCCGGTCAGCCACAGGTCGCAGACGATCACGAGTTCGAGTTCGTCGTCTGGGTTCTGGGCTCGGCCCTTGATCTTGTCGATCTGTTCGTCGGTCCTGACGTGCTTGCGAATGCTCGCCGAGTCTGCCGCTGAGCCCGTGTAGGCGACCTTGAGCCTGCCCTTCGCATCGTCGTCGCTGTGCCAGTCCGGGCGCTTCGCGATGATCTTCTCGTAGCACCGCGCCGCGATGGAGCGACTCATGGTTACGAGCATTGCCTTGCCATGAAGGATGTTCCGGCGCTTGTCCCAGTGCGTCAGAACGTCATCGACGATCAGATCCACGACGGGCTCGGAGCTTAGAATCGCTTCTATCCGGGCCCATTGGGCGAACGTGGCCCGCTGCTCGGCCTCGCTGATGTCTTCGGTTAGCTCATCCACGGCAGCGGTCAGTAGCCTCTCGGACTCTTGCGAAAGGCGGATCTTCGCCACGCGGCTCTCGTAGTAGATCGGCACCGTGGTGCCATCTTTGATCGCCTGCTGGGGAAGGTACTCACTGATCACGTCGCCAAAGACACCTGTGGTCGAACGGTCAGCGAGCTCAACCGGCGTGCCGGTAAAGCCGAGGTACGTGGCGTTGGGCAGCGCCGTGCGCATGTCGGCCGCCAGGCCATCGATCAGTCCATACTGAGTTCGGTGGGCTTCGTCCGCCATCACGATGACGTTGCGGCGTTCGGTGATGACCCCCTCGGACCGAGGCATCTTTGCCGGTAGCGCGAACTTGTGGATCGTGGTGACGATGATCCCGCCGCCGGCGCGATCGAGCAGTTTGCGTAGATCGTCTCGGCTCTTCGCCGGAACCGCTGGCTCCGGCAGGATCTTCGAGGGGCCGAGCTCCTTCTGGTAGATCTGGTTGTCGAGGTCGTTACGGTCCGACAGCACCACGATCGTCGGGCTTGCCATCTCGGGCATCCGCATGAGGATGTTGGCCGCGAGGAGCAGTTCCATGCTCTTGCCTGAGCCCTGGCCATGGAACACGATGCCGGCCCGGCGGTCACCGCCCTCAGCGGTGGCGCGAACGACGTTCTCGACCGAAGCGCGAACGCCCCAATACTGCTGATACATCGCAATGCGCTTGATCAGCTTGCCACGGTAGTCGCCCCAGTCGATGTAGAACTCGATCAGCTCGAGGACCCGGTTCTGGTCGAACATGCCGTGGATTAGGGTCTTGAGCTGTGACTGGTCGTCATCGACCGGCTTCTCTGTGCTGACCGTCCGCCACGGCCGATAAAACTCGAACGAACTGTCCAGAGCGCCAGCCCAGGCGTTGGCTCCATCGGCGATGACGTTGATAGCACTGGGTGCGAGGAGCGACGGGATCTCCTCGCGGTAGCACTCCATCTGGTTCCATGCACCCTGGATCGTGGCGTCCTCGTCAGATGGCCGCTTGAGTTCGAAGATCCCGATCGGCATCCCGTTGATGAACGCGACGACGTCGGCGCGACGCTTGCCTGTCGGCTCGACAACCCGGAACTGCTTGACGACCAGATAGTCATTGTTCGAGGGGTCGCGCAGATCAATGATTCGGGGTCGTAGGTGCTTGAGGTTCCCGGCAGCGTCGCGGACCTCGATTGGCACGCCGTCTTTGAAGTACGTGTGCCAGCGGAGGTTCTCGCGGACCAGGTCGGCGCTTTCGGCCCGTCGAGCAACCTTGATCACTTGCTGAACAGCCGGCTCATCAAGCCCGGGGTTCAGGAGTCGGATGGCAGCCTCGAGCCGACCAAGGAGCAGCACCTGGCCGAAGTCAGAGCGCTCAGGGGCGGGGCCGCCAGGGCTGATCTCCGGGCCGTAGGCGCGGCTCCAGCCAATCTCCTCGAACCACTCGAGAGCAGCTACTTCGTAGTCATCTTCGTTGTAGGTCATTGCGCTGACGTCTCCACCCCATCGACTCCGCTCATGACCTTTTCCAGTCGGCAACCGCCACGCTTCTGTGACCGCTGACGACTTCTGGCAACAGCGCCTGACCCAAAGCCTGCAGCTTATGGGTTTCTTGAGCCAAGGCATCAGCCTGAGCCCAGATTGGCTGGATCACTTCGGTAAGCCGGTGAATTGTCTCGTCGTCGGGGAGATCAAGGACGAAGGATTGGACCGCGTCCAGTGGAAGGTGGAGGGCGGTCGTTCCATTCGCGCGGGCACGACAATGCTGCCGAAAGTCTTCCGACGACACAACGGCAAACAGGAATTCAGCCGTTAGTGCTTCGCAAGTCGGACGAACGATGCAGGCGTCCATCGACGCGACTAGCGTTTCGAAGGCGACGTCACCGGGAACCCGGATCGCCCTGCCAACGACATCGGCGTTCTGGGTAAGGTCCGTCTGCGCGATCACCGAGTCCGTGGGAAGGACAACCTGTCCGGCTTTGTATGGGCCGGTGAAAGGCTTGAGCCCATCGCGGTTGTAGCCGCCGGCGCGTTCGAATGCCTTTAGCGAGACCAGGGCGGTCGAAGAAGGCTCCAGGTCGGCCGTCTTGTAGCCCACGCCCTTCGTTATGGATGCTACCGACCGAAGCTGGACCGGCTGGACGGAGGTCGCTGCGGCCATATGCTGCGAGTACAGCGCGGCGATCAGATTCTCCATTGGCTTCTGGACATTCTGATTGGCTTGAATCTTCGCGTCGATGCTGCTCAACACATCAGCGATTGCCGTCTGTACGTTCAGAGGAGGCACGGAAACGCGCATAGCGCCGAAGTCCGCCCGACCTAGCGACGGGATCGCAGAACCAGAGTCGAGTCCGTTGATGTCTTGAGTTCGAAGCTGAAGGTACGCCCACCGCAGGTCGAGATCCTGCAGAGGACGCAGCCAGAAAGCGGTGTCGATGACCCAGAACGGACCGGGCCAGTATTCGACCCCGCGATAAGCGCCCTTTCGACCAATGATTACGGCAGGGCCGGGACCCATCTGTTCGTCCGTCCAGCCGATTGGCCCATTGGACCCGAATACACGAACCGATCCACCGGTCTCACGGTAGTCGCGCAATGACTTCCCGTACTCGAGAACCGCAAGTTCAGACCAACGTGCCTCTCGCCAACCGTCAGCCATTGGTAGGCCCCACGCGTTTGAGAGCGGCACGGACGCTCGGGGCGAGGGATGTGGTCCTGTCCAGCGCCGACAGAACCTCCTCGGTCAGCCGTTCGATTCGTTCGTCGATCTCGGCTGCCGACTCGGCCGAAGCGGCCAACGGAACGTATCGCGAAGGGGCAAGGAACCAGTTGTTGTCGCGCATCTCTTGGAGGGTCGCCGTCTGACAGAAACCCGCATGGTTCTCGTAGCCGCCATCCTTCGTTCGCCAGGCGCGGTAGGCCCCTGCCACTCGAGCAACGTCCTCTTTGGACAGAACCCGCTGGACGCGCGTAGCCATCGAGCCCAGAGATCGAGCGTCTATGAACAGCGTCTCACCGGTTCGATCTCGATGACCGTTGGCCTTCTTGTTCTTGGTCAAGAACCAGAGAGCGACCGGGATGGTGGTACTGAAGAAGAGGTTCGTGGGCAATGAAACGATGCAATCGACTAGGTCAGCCTCGATGATCTTCTTTCGGATCTCAGCCTCTGCGCTACCGACAGAGAGGGCTCCGTTCGCGAGGATGAATCCCGCGGTCCCAGTCGGAGCCAGGTGAGCGAGAAAATGCTGGACCCAGGCGAAGTTCGCGTTGCCAGCAGGCGGGTCGCCATAGACCCAGCGAGGATCCCCTTTGAGCTTGTCTCCATCCCATTCGTCGAGGTTGAAGGGCGGATTCGCGATCACGAAATCGGCCCGCAGGTCCTTGTGGCGGTCGTCGTGGAACGAGTCTGCCCAGCTCTCGCCGAGGTCGGCATCGATGTGGCGGATCGCCAGGTTCATCTTGGCGAGTCGCCAGGTCGTCGCGACGGACTCCTGGCCAAAGACGTGGATGTTGCCGAGCCCACCGCCGTGGGCCTCGACGAACCGAGCCGACTGAACGAACATTCCGCCCGATCCGCAAGCTGGGTCGAAGATCCGTCCCTTATAGGGCTCGAGCATCTCAACGAGCAACCGCACGACCTGCTGGGGCGTGTAGTACTGACCGCCTTCGTTTGCTCCGAAGCGGCCGAGGAAGTACTCATAGACGCGACCGAGTATGTCCTCCCTGCCGTCGGCGCTGTGCATTCCGATCTTGCTGAAAAGGTCGATCAGCTGGCCCAGAAGGTTGGACGGGATCTCGGGTCGGGCGTAGTTCTTGGGCAGGACGCCCTTGAGGTCGTGGTTCTCGGCCTCAATCGAGTCCATTGCCGCGTCGATGTGAAGGCCGATGTCGGAGGCTTTCGCCTTCTTCTGCAGCTCCTGCCATCGGGCATCAGCCGGCACCCATGCGACCGAGTTCGCCCGGTAGTAATCGCGGTCCTCCAGCGCGGCGGCGCGGTCGGCCTCTTCATCTAGATAGTGCTTGTGCCCTGGATCGGCGACTTCGGCGGCGATCTCGATTCGTCGATGGTCGAACGCGTCGGATATGTACTTGAGGAAGATCAGCCCGAGGACGACGTGCTTGTACTCAGACTCCTCCACCTGGCCACGCATCTTGTCGGCGGCGTTCCAGAGCTCGGCCTCGAAGGGGAGAGGAGCAGCCGGGGCTTTCGGGGCGGCCTTGGCGCGACCCCTAGGCGAGGGCTCCGCTACGGCTGGGGCGGCGGGATGGTCCGCGGACTCTGACGGCACGTCTTCTCCCCTTCGTCTCCTGGACGGCGGTCGTTGCAGGTTCGAAGAGCTTGTGCAGAAGAGACTACTCGCCAAGCCAAGATGAAATCGCCGGGGAAACGCACAATCTGTCTCGGCTGTGTGCGGGTGGCAGACGGTCAAGGCGCCCGCTACCTCCCGGCTCAGGTGGTCGGCACCCTTGCGTCAACCAAGCCTTCAGGCGGGTAGCCGAGAGCGAAGAGCGCGGCCCTCCTCCCGCGACAGTAGACCGTGGAGGTACGCATGTCGATGGAACAGACGGGCCGACCGGCGGGTCGGGCTTGGTGCGAGGATTGCGGATTTGCGCTGCCCATGGTCGCGGGTACGCCCGACGAGCCCGTCGAACCCTGCCCGCAATGTGGCTCGCAGCGGCGCAGCGTCGTCGCCTTCGCGGGACTCCCCACGGGGACCGGCGCCGCTCTCAGCCCCAAGACCGTCGCGAAGGAGCCGGACCCTGACTACTACCACGGGAGGCTATCGAAGCCAGCGCGAGAGCGAAGCGTCGGCATGGACCTGACAGACGATGACGGCATCGAGCGGTCCGTGAGGCGGGAGTTCGACCGAAAAGGCAACCGGTACAAGGAGACGATCCTGAACCCGGACGGCTCCATCTACCGTGAGGTTGAAGAACCGCTCGATGAGCACTGGTGCCACGGCTCCGACAAGCCGAAGAAGTCACCCTAGCCCGACGATGCCGACCCAGTGCGGCCAGTCGAGCGGCTGCGCCGGGGGCTGTGGGCGACCGGGCGCTGTTTGCCGTCTAGACTCGACGCATGACTCTCATTCTGGGCATCAGCAAGCCCGATGGGATCTACATGAGCGTCGACTACAGGGTAACCGACGCCCGCAGTGGACGGGTCCTAGACGATGCGTCAGTCAAGTTTCTCACGATCCACTATCCCCCGGACAAGGGCGGAACGAAGGCACTCCTTGCGTACACCGGGCTGGCCGTGGTTCCCGACGGAACACCGACTGGCACACCGACCGGCATCTGGATCCGCGAGACGCTCCGGGGCGAGACTGAGGTCATCGACCAGTCAATGCGCCACCTTCTCAACCGGTTGAATAGGGACATAGCGAAACTCAAAGTCCCCCTCATCATCAAGGTGCTCGTGATCGAACCCGAGCGGCGGTTATTCGGCGGCTTCTCCAACCTGTGGCAGCGCGGCAAGGCCGACAATCAGCCAGAACAAGTCCTCGACTCGTTTGGCTACGAGATGCGAAAGCTTGACCGGCCGTGCTGGTTTGCCAACGGTTCGGGCGGGGCGACGGCAATCGCCGACCACCAGGAACTGATCGAGACTCAACTAGCCGTTTGGCCGCGCAAGCCGCTCGATCACATGAAGCTTCTGGCTTCGGTCAATCGACGAGTGGCGGCGAAGGAGCCGACGGTCAGCCCTTGGTGCCAGGTCTCCTTCATTCCAACGAGCGGCGGCGGTCCGCTGGGCCACGACTTCGTCGAGAGCGGCGAGACGGTTCCGTTCAGCATGCCGGTCCTGCTGTTCGGCCTTGACCTCACGGACACCACGGCACGGTTCATGGAGGACGCCAAGACGCTCAGGGCGGGCCAGGAACCGACGCCGATCGATACCAACACGATCAATGAGGGCCTCAAGCGTCGCCCCTGACAAATCAGCCGTGGGCCCACGCCGATGCCCCCGCTTCCTCCGATCATCCGGTCCCAACCAGAAACGGCGTCGGAATGCCGTTCGTCGGTCACGATGTGGTCTCTATGCAGAGGGTCTGCGTGTCAAGGGCTTTCGCGCGGGGGCGCTCGTTTGTGCGAGGGGAATGCGCTTCTCATGTCTCTATTGCCTCCTCGAAGGGGAGGACTCGGTCAGGTGGGA
>Ga0182027_10012016_pt1 | contig 12182 bp, 12 predicted proteins | sample 712E1DmetaG_FD_121300 | JGI IMG/M metagenome (GOLD analysis project Ga0182027, IMG submission 121300) | Permafrost microbial communities from Stordalen Mire, Sweden - 712E1D metaG (Illumina Assembly) | ecosystem: Environmental > Terrestrial > Soil > Wetlands > Permafrost | place: Sweden...
CCGTGGAAACGAACGGCTGCCGCGCGCACCTGGTCGAGCGTCAGCACCGGATTCGCATCCGGTCCCTGCGCCTCGCCCTCGGCATCATATGTGTCGGTCGAAAAACCGAAGCGGATCGCTCCGGCATAGGTTTTTTCTGAAGTGGAGAAGTACTGCGCCAGCCGGGTGAACTTGCCCAGCAGAAGCGGCAACACGCCCGTTGCCATGGGATCCAGCGTGCCCAGATGCCCGATTGACTTCTCGCCGGTCATCCTGCGCAGGCGGTTCACTACATCGTGGCTGGTCATGCCGCCCGGCTTGTCGATTACCAGTAGTCCATTCACCTCACTACTGTAGTCGAAGGGAGCCGCCCGTCACAGCCCGCTGGCTGGTTGACGCACCAGCGACAGGAACTCCAGGCGCGTCTCCTTTTGGCGGAAGCAGCCCAGCATCGCCGAGGTCACCGTGGACGAGTGCTGCTTTTCGATGCCACGCATCATCATGCACAGGTGGCGCGCCTCGACGATCACCCCTACGCCCTGCGGCTCAATGACCTTCTGAATCGCGTCGGCAATCTGCCGTGTCAACCGTTCCTGCACCTGCAAACGCCGAGCAAATACTTCAACTAACCGCGGTATCTTACTCAATCCAACTACTTTGCCTTTTGGGATGTACGCCACATGCACCTTGCCGAAGAAGGGAAGCATGTGATGCTCGCAGAGCGAGAACATCTCGATGTCTTTGACGATCACCATCTCGTCGTAGTCCACGTCGAACATGGCGCCGCGCAGAATCTTGGTCGGATCCTCGTCGTAGCCCTTGGTCAGAAAGGCCATGGCTTTTTCCACGCGCCCCGGCGTCGCCAGCAGCCCGTCGCGGCTGGGATCCTCGCCCAACCGGCTCAGAAGCTCGCGGTACATCTCCTGGGTGCTGAACTCGCTCAGCCCCTCGTCGATCCCAACTGCCCGGCGAACGGTCTTGCTCAATGCAATCGGCTGCGCCATGATCCTCATCCTCCCGCCCTGGGGAACAGGGCGTTGTTTTCACCCGCTGGAGTATTCAAAAAAATTGTTCTCCGTCTCTTCCACTCGCACAGACTCCAGCTTTCCGCCTGGAATCGCGTCCTTCAACAATCCAAAGACCGCTCTACATAGATTCTCAGTGGTTGGCGTCAGATTCGCAAATAGCGGGTCCAGATTCAGGTTCGTGTGATCCAATCGATCGATTACTCTGGTGCGCACCGCTGCATCCAGCGTCGCCAGATTCACCACCATGCCCGTCTCCGCGTCAACCGTTCCGCCCACCAGCACCTCTACCCCGTAGTTGTGCCCGTGGCCGTGAGGATTGTTGCACTTGCCATATGCAGTCCGGTTCTCCTCGGCCGTGAGCGCATTGCTGTGCAGCCGGTGGCTGGCGCTGAGCAAATAACGGCGGCCAAAGTAGGCTTTCATCGCTCGCCTCTGTACTCGGCGAATATCTCCGGCGTCTCATAGACGCGAACACGGCTCAGTTGCGCCCCTCCACCTGCGTTGACCGCCGGCTCAAGCCGCTTCCACGCCGCAATCGCTATATTTTCCGTAGTCGGAATCAGCTTCGACTCGGCGAATTCAAGGACCTCCAGGTTCAAATGACGATGATCGTAGGCGGAGAGCACCTGTTGCTCGATTACGTCCTTGAGCCACTTCAAATCCAACACAAACCCAGTCACCGGGTCTGGTTCGCCGGCCACCGTCACCTCCAGCGTGTAATTGTGGCCGTGCCCATTGCGATTGGCGCAGCGTCCGAAGACTTGCTCGTTCTTCTCCGCGCTCCAGGCCGGGTTCCAGTAATAGTGCGATGCGGAGAAGGTCGCCCGCCGGGTCAGAAAGATCATTCTGGTTCCTCACTTAGTAGATGCTTAAGTAAGTGCCGAAGTTTCCAGGATGCTGGGTTTCCCATGTCTCGATTTTGAGACATGGGAAACCATAGTTCTCAAATTGAATGCCAATTAAATAACTTACGCCGCGTACTCCCGTCCCTTCCAGCTTACCCTCTTTCTGATCTTGTGCTGAAACCAGCTGCGGCAGAGCAGCGCCACAAACATCGGCAGACCCAGCGGCGCCAGAGCACAATCCAGAAAAGGGAAGTTGGATTTGGCCACGCGGCCATAGAACCGGAAGAGGTTACGCACCCACAACAGGGCCAGCACCCATCCCGCTCCCAGCCACTGCAGCGGGTGCGCAGAGAATCGCGCGTTCCATAACCAGACCGTCAACACCGGCAGCCCCACCAGCAGCGCAATATCCAGCACACGCCACGCCGCCAGCGCCAGACAATTGTCGAACAACAGCGCCAGATTTTTAGTCCAACCCTCGATCATCGCTGTCGTCGAGCGGTACATGCGCGTAGCCAGGGCATCGTCGGCATAGCGGAAGCGCAGGTTCACCTTCCGCCGCTTGGCCAGAAAAGCCAATTCCACATCCTCCAGAACCTTGTCCGAGACACTGGCATGCCCGCCCAGCCGCCGGTAAGCCTCCCGTTCGATCAAAAGAAACTGCCCATTGGCCGCGGCGATGCGCTCGTTCGGGTCAGAGACCTTGGCTGTCGGATAGGCCAGCGCCAGTTCGCTGAAGACCAGCGGCATCAGCGACCGCTGCGCGAACCCGCTCACAATCTGCCGCGGCGAGTAGCTCAGCATTCCTGCCTTGAACCGTGTGGCTTCATGGATTCCACGGCGCAGGTCTCCCGGCTCGTGAATCGTATCCGCGTCGGTAAACAGCAGCCATCGGCCGCGCGCACGCCTTGCCGCCGTCCAGAGAGCATTGTTCTTGCCCGTCCATCCCGGTTCCAGTTTGGCCGCCTCCATCACCGTGACTCCGGCAAAGCCGTGCGCAATCTCCGCCGTCCGGTCGGTCGAGTGGTCGTCCACCACGATCAGTTCCCAATCCCTGCCCAACTCGAAGATCTCCTCCGACTGGCTCACCAACGAATTCAGGCAAGCGCCCAGGCACTCTTCTTCGTTGCGCGCAGGAACCATCACCGTCAGCTCGATCAGCTCCTCCGGCTCCGGCTGATCGAAGACCGTTCCGAAAAGCACTGGCAACTCCACCGGCCGCCCCGGCTCATCGGAAAGCCCGAGAATAGGCGTGAACCCGCCAACTCCAGCCGTCCTGCTCGCTTCCGGCCTCTCCCAGCTCATCTCGTCCCCTTTCGTTGCGGCCAATTGCTCCGTATTATAAGGGTGTGCGGTTCCATCGTATTCTCGCCATTCTTCTGCTTCTTCCTCTGGCCCTCGTGCCCGGTTGCGACCGCGGCGTTCATCCCGCTCAAACCGGCCAGGTTGCGCCCGACTTCACCGTCTCCGACGGAACCACAACCGTTCACCTGGCCGGCTACCGGGGCCGCGTCGTGCTGCTCAACTTCTGGGCTACGTGGTGCGCGCCATGCGTCATCGAGATGCCTTCGCTTATTCAACTCCACCACGATCAGCCTGGCCTTGCCATCCTGGCCGTAAGCATCGACGAGGATCCTGACGCCTACAGCAGCTTTCTTCTGCGCCGCCATGTGGACCTGATTACCGTACGCGATCCCGGCCAGACGGCTCCCGGCCTCTACCACACGGAGCAGTGGCCTGAAACCTATGTCATTGACCGTCAGGGCGTCATCCGGCGCAAGTTCATCGGCGCACAGGACTGGTCAAGCCCCGAGGTCCGCGCCTATCTAAAGAGCATGTGAACGTAGGAAATCCAAATTCTCAATTCGAATGCGCTTGACTTATCGTATAGTGTGTGTATACACTATACAAGTGATTAAAAGCTACCGTCACAAAGGACTGCAGAAGTTTGCGGAGACGGGGTCGAAGGCAGGGATAAGGCCGGAGCACGCCGCAAGGCTGCGCAACCTGTTGACAGCCTTGGATGTAGCCTCAGCGCCAAGCGATATGAACGCGCCTGGTAATAACCTGCATCCGCTTCACCGGAGCCTAAAAGATCACTGGTCTGTTTGGGTAAGTGGCAATTGGCGGATAACGTTCACCTTCGAAAATAACGATGTGATTCTTGTGGATTATTTGAACTACCACTGATAGGGGGAAAGAAATGATCTTCAATCCTGCACACCCCGGCGAAGTGTTGCGCGACTACCTGGGGGCGATGACTGTTGCCGATGCGGCATCCAGGCTTGGTATCACCCGTGCCCATCTCTCCCGCATCCTGAATAAACATGCAGGTATCACCGCCAAGACTTCTTTGCGCCTTTCGGCAGCTTTGGGCACGTCGCCGGACTTCTGGTTGAAGATGCAAATGCACCATGACCTCTGGCTGGAACAGCAGCAATCTTCGAGATTCAAGGTTCGGCCATTTCCACATATTGCAGCGTACAAGGAAAAAGAGCTCTCAACCGCCGCGAGGGTATAGTCGCTCTGTGGAAGCCCTTCGCCTTGCTATCATTTCCCTATGACCACGGTGGAAATACTCTTTTCCTACACCACACCGCCTACCGAGTCCGTAGCCTTAGCGCTGGCCAACACGAAGGATGTCTACGGCATCCGCCGCCTCAGCTTCGACCGCACCGCAAGCACGTTACGCGTGGAGTACGACGCTACGCGGCTCAATGCAGCCGACGTCATCCAACTCGTTCGCCAGGCTGGCCTCGAAATCGCCGCGGAAACTGCCGCACTGCCACAACCGGTCCCCGTAGCCTGATAAGCGGACGGGGTGAAGAATTGCGCCGCAGAAATAACCCTGATAATCTAACTATGGTCGCCGCGGCGACCATGCCGTGCGCCCGTAGCTCAGCTGGATAGAGCGACTGGCTACGAACCAGTAGGTCGGGAGTTCGAATCTCTCCGGGCGCACCATTCCTTCCTCAAACTGCAAATTTTCCTGAGCATTACAACAGCGGCAACAGCGGCCGATTACTTAGGCTGCCGCAGACCCCTACGGCTTGTACTCTTCGCTGCTCATCACCTCAAAGGTGGCCTGGACGGGCAGCTTGTCGCTCGATCCGCCGGCCAGCACTCGCACCTTCTCCTTTTCCACGCGCCATGCGTGTCGTGCAGCGTCCCAGTAGGCCAGGTCGCGCGCTTCCAATTCCAGCGTCACGTTCCGCTCGGCCCCGGCCTCGATCCTCACCCGCTTGAATCCCTTCAACTCAAGCCTTGGCCGTTCTACGGCCGAGCCTAGGTGCTGCACATAAAGCTCAACCACCTCATCGCCGGCGCGCATGCCGGTGTTCTTCACCTTCACCGTCACACTGATAACGCCACCTGCCGCCACCTTGGGCGAGCTCAGGCTCATGCCCTCGTACGCAAAGCTCGTGTAGCTGAGCCCATAACCGAAGGCGTAGAGCGGCTTCTGCGTGCTGTAAAGGTAAGTGCGCCCGTGCGTCAGATCGTAGTCCATGATGGGCAGCAACTGATCGTCGCCCGTGGGCCAGGTCTGAGTCAGCCGCCCAGCCGGCGAGTAGTCGCCAAAGAGTACGTCGGCCAGCCCGTGGCCCTCCTCCTGGCTGTTGTGCGTCATATGTACAATCGCGGGCAGGTCTTGCTGGCTCCAGACGATAGCGTAAGGAAAGCTGGCGCGCAGAACTTCAATCGTCCGCGGATTTGCCGCAAAGACCTGCTTCACCAGCGCTTCCTGCTCCAACACGATAGTCTTGCGGTCCACGCTCTCCTTGCCGTTGGAGGGAGTAGGACACACATCCCATCCTGCATTGCACTCGGGATGGTTGCCCACTACTACAATCGCCACGTCGGCCATGCGGGCCAGCGCCACGGCCTTAGCCGGATCGGAGCCGTCGGCGTACATCACACTCACGCCGCTGCCTGCGCCTTCGCGAATTCCCTGTAGCGCGTTCACTGTATAGGGCGGCGTTCCGCTGTACCAATCCAGCAGCACCTGGTCGGCCCAGGGTCCAATCACCGCAATGCTCTTCAACCTCTCGCGGTTCAGCGGCAGCGTGTTGCCCTCGTTCTTCAGCAGAACGATCGACTCGTCCGTCGCCAGCCGAGCCAACGCCTTGCTTGACTGAAGCTGCCACGGTGGAAGAGGTGGGTCAGTTTCACGGCCAATCTGGGCGTAGGGGTCCACTCCCGGCGGGTCCATCTCGCCCAGCCGCAGAAAGACGCGCATCTCGTTGTGCAGTGCAGCGTCCAGATCAGCCTCTGTCAGCAGACCGTCCTGAATCGCCTTGCGCAGGTCGTCGATGTAGCGGTCGAGAAAGTTGTTCACGCCTGCCTTTACCGCCGCCGCCACGCCGTGTTCCTTGTCGGCAAAGCTCTTGTGCGCGGTAATCAGCAACCCCAGTGCGCCGCCATCTGAGCAAATCAACCCGTTGTTGCCCCACTCGTTGATCATCACGTCCTTAAGCACCGGATGAATCAGCATCGGCGTGCCGTTCCACGAGTTGTATGCTGCCATCACTGCTCGCGAGCCGCCCTGCTCGAAGCCCATGCGGAAGGGAACTGAGTAGTACTCCCGAAAGAGTCTTTCCCCGAAGTTCGAAGAACTGTGGGAGCGGCCGTTTTCGTTCTCGTTGGCCAGAAAATGCTTCATCAGCGATGCGGCCTGCCAATGCATGGGGTCGGGTCCCTGCAAGCCCTGTGCAAAGGCTGCCGTCAGCGTGCCCACCAGGTATGGGTCCTCGCCATAAGACTCCTCGGTCCGGCCCCAGCGTGGATCGCGGCTCAGGTCAGCGTTAGGCGCCCGGATAATCAGACCGCCCCGTTTGTACGCCGGGTTCTGAGAGATATAACGGGCCTCGTACCCCTCCAGCGAAGCAATTTTCTTCAGCAACTCCGGGTCCCAGGTCATGCCCAGGCCTTTTTCCTGTGGGAATGTCGTGGTCGGCTGCGGCTGTTTGCCCCTGCCGCCCCAGCCGCCCGGCCCGCCCAGCGCCAGACCGTGCAGCCCCTCCACCTGGCCGGTGAAGGCGACTCCCAGCTCCGGATACTTGGGATTATCCGCCAGCAGATGAAGCTTTTCTTCCAGCGTCAGCCTGTGCAACAGGTCAGCGATCCGCACGTCATCGGCCAGCTTGGGATTCCGAAAGGGATAATCCGCCTGGGCTGAAGCCGCCCTGGCCAGCCCCGCAACAAGTAATAGTCCACACGCCCATACGCCCACCCGCAACCGTAAACTCATCACAAATTCCTCCGAATTTCGACGAGCGAAGATTATCACAGTGGCGCTCTGAATTGATTAACTAAATCGTTTGATAAGGTCTCCAATTCAAATGAAAAGAGCGGAGCGCTTACGCGCTCCGCTCTTTAACTGCGACCGGCTCAGGGCTTCAATACAGGCGGAAATTTACCTCGACGGTAATCATCACCGGGACCGGAGTCTTGCCGTCCTTCATTGCCGGCTTGAACTTGTACTTGCGAACCGCTTCCAGTGCCTTCTCATCCAGCCCCATGCCCAGGGTCCGGATCACGCGCGGGTTCTGCGGATTTCCCTGCGTATCGACGATCAGTTGGATCAGGCAGATGCCCTGGTACTTGGCCCGGCGCGCTTCGTCTGAAAACTCCGCCTCCACGCTGTTCAGCGCGACCGGTGCTGAAACCCCGCCGCCTACGTGGTACAGCCCGCCGCCGATATTTCCTCCGGTACCGTCGCCGTAGCCGTTTCCACGGCCGTTACCTACTCCCATGCCGGACCCGTTTCCCAGAGAACTCAACTTGACGTTTACGGAGTTTGACATGCCGAAATACGGCAGGGTCGGATTGTCGGGTATGACAATGTCCTTTTGTACATCGATCGTAGGAAGCGGTATATCAATTTTGGGAGTAACCACCAGAGGCTGCGCTCGCGGCGGGATTTTGCCTTTGATGGCTTCCATCTTGTCCGGGCTTCCGCCTCCGCCGCCCGCGAGGTCATCTCTCTTGGGAGCTTTGAATTCCGTCACATCGACGGGGGTCACGATGACAGAGGGAGTGGTCACCACCTTCATGATCGATCTGACGCCGAGGAAGAGCAATACCGCAAGAACGGCCAGATTGACCGTGGTCGAGATGCCGAAGGCCCAGGGATTGGGTTTAACTGCCATCAGGTCGGGAACCGGGATTGGCGTCGAGGTCAGTTCCAAAGGCGGCAAATGTGGCGGAAAGAAAATGTCGCGGATGTTCTCGTAGAGCTCGGTCCAGATGGGAGGATCCTTGAGTGCTATGCCAAAGCTGACGTCAAGATCGGCGCTGCCTGTAGCGAAGGCTGCGGAGGGCTGGGATTCCGTCTCTGTAACTGGTTGGTTATTCGACATAGTTGCTGCTAGCCCGGTTGCCTCCGGCGGCCCGGTTTCCCGTTCCGAAGGGAGTCCTTCTGATTTCTGGCCTATCCATTCATTATGCTTGACAGCGCCCGATTGTGTCTCGTCCTTCAGGGTTTCATATTCCGGCGTGAACGCGAATCCCATAATCAATAGACGGAGGAGGTGCGCGGTTTGTAACCGGAAAAATCGTTGCCCTGCCATTTACACTAACAAATGAACCAGTTTGCATCATCCAGGGAGTGACGATGTCTCCAGCGCCGGAGTTGAAGGCAACTCTTACCTTGCCGCAGACCGCCTTTCCGATGAAGGCCAATCTGCCGCAGAATGAACCGCTTCGGCTGGCCCGTTGGGCCTCGCTCCGCCTCTACGACGAGTTGCGCAAGGCCGGTCATGGACGCCCCGCCTACCTTCTCCACGATGGCCCGCCCTACGCCAATGGTCCCATCCACCTCGGCCATGCGCTGAACAAATGCCTGAAGGACTTTGTCGTCAAATCGAAGACCATGGCCGGCTTCGACGCTCCCTACGTGCCCGGTTACGACTGCCACGGCCTGCCTATCGAGATCAAGGTGGATGAGAAGCTGGGCCACAAGAAGCGGGAGATGCCCACGCCCGTCGTGCGCGAGGCCTGCCGCGCCTTCGCGCAGAAGTACGTTGACCTGCAAACCGAACAGTTTGAACGCATCGGATGCTTCGGCCGCTGGGATAAGCCCTACTTGACCATGTCCCGCGACTATGAGGCCCGAACCCTGGAGGCCTTTTACGGCTTCCTCGAAAAAGGCTTCGTCTACCGTGGCCTCAAGCCAGTCTACTGGTGCATCCACGACCGCACCGCCCTGGCCGAGGCCGAGGTGGAGTACGAGATGCACACCAGCCCCTCGGTCTATGTGCGCTACCGGCTCACCTCGGACCCCGCTGCGATTGCCCCAGCTCTCGCAGGCAAGCAGGTCTCCACAATTATCTGGACCACCACTCCCTGGACCCTGCCCGCCTCCCTGGCCGTGGCCTTCCATCCCGACTTCGACTACGTTGCGCTGGCCGTAAATTCCAAGCCCGCTGAGTCACAAACTCCGGGTGCCCCATCCTTGCGCCTTTCTTCTGGCGCAAGGGTGGGAAACCAAGTACCCGGCCCGGTTTACATCGTCGCCGCTGACTTGGCCGCCCAGGTCGCTGCCGCCTGCGAGTTAGGCGCGACCACTGAACTCGCCCGCTTCAAGGGCACGGTGATGGAGCGTGTTACATTCCAGCATCCCTTTCTGGAGCGCAGCGTTCTGGGCGTGTTGGGAACCTATGTCACCGCCGACACGGGAACGGGCGCGGTTCACACGGCGCCTTCGCACGGCGCGGACGACTTCTACACCGGCCAGCGCTACGGTCTCGACCCCACCTGCCGCGTCGATGCTGGCGGTCATGTCTATGTAGACCCCAATGCATGGACCCACGCCGCGCCGCCCGCCTTCGCAGGCAAAACCGTCTGGGCCGCTAATCCCATCATCGTAGCCATGCTTGAAGAGTCTGGCGCGCTGCTGGCCTCAGCCGATCTGGAACACTCTTACCCGCATTGCTGGCGCTGCCACCATCCGGTCATCTTCCGCGCCACTGAACAATGGTTCATCGGCATGGAGACTCCGGTCGAGCGCGCCGACGGTTCCAAAACCACTTTCCGCCAACTCGCCATTGAAGAGATCGACAAGGTGGTCTGGGACCCGGCCTGGGGCAAGGAACGCATCACCAACATGATCGCCACTCGCCCCGATTGGTGCATCAGCCGCCAGCGCATCTGGGGCGTGCCCGTCGCCGTCTTCCTCTGCGAAAGCTGTAACCAGCCCATCCTCGACCCCGCGCTCAACAGCAGGATCGTCAAGCTCTTCGAAGATCACGGCGTGGATGCGTGGCACACCACCGATTTGGCTGATCTGCTCCCGGCTAATCCCGTCTGCGCGCAATGCGGCGGCACTGCCTTCCGCAAGGAAACCGACATCCTCGATGTCTGGTTCGACTCGGGTACAAGCTGGTTTGCCGTCTGCGAGTCCGATCCGGAGCTGAAGCCTGCTTATTCCGCATTTCAAAATAGCGAAGGTGTCGAGGCCCTCTATTTAGAGGGCGGTGACCAGCATCGCGGCTGGTTCCACTCCTCGCTGCTCACCTCCGTGGCTCTGCGCGGCCGCGCGCCTTACTCCCACGTCTGCACCGCCGGCTTCACCCTCGACGAGCAGGGCCGCGCCATGTCCAAATCCCTCGGCAACGGCGTAGATCCCGTCGATATCGCCAACCGCCTGGGCGGCGAGATCGTGCGCCTCTGGGTTGCATCAATCGACTTCCGCGAAGACATGGCCGCCAGCGAAAACCTGATGCAGCGCTGCGCTGACATCTATCGCAAGCTGCGCAATACCTTCCGCTTCCTGCTCGGCAATCTCAACCGCTTCGACCCCGCGCGCGACCGGATCAAAGAAGCGGAGTTGCTGCCGCTCGACCGTTATATGCTGGCCCGCACCCGCGAGTTGACTGAAAAAATCCTCGATTGGTACGCGGCCTTCGACTTCCACCGCATCTATCACGCGGTCAACGAATTCGCCATCGTCGATTTGAGTTCCTTCTACCTCGACGTGCTCAAGGACCGCATGTACACCTTTGCGCCCACGAGCCATGAACGCCGCTCCGCGCAGACCGTGCTCTGGAAGATCACGGAAACGCTGACCCGGCTGGTCGCGCCCATCCTTAGCTTCACCGCCGACGAGGTATGGGAGCATCTGCCCGCCGTCGAGGGCAGGGAAGCCAGCGTTCATCTTGCGCAGTTCCCCAAGCCGGAAGAAATCTTCTCGCAAGACCCAACGAAGTTACTCGAAGAGTGGAAACAAATCTTCGAGGTGCGCGACCAGGCTCTTCGCATACTCGAAGAAGCTCGCCAGGCCAAGCGCATCGGCAAGGGCCTTGAAGCAGAGTTGGAAATCTCGGCAAGCGGCGATCAGCTTGCGCTCCTGCAACGCCATGCCGCCGGCCTCAAGGAGATTGTCAACGTTTCAAGTGTCACAGTGGTCAAAGAGACGACGGAATGGACGAGCGATATCGATATTGAAGCTCCGGTCGTTGAAACTCTTGTCGAAGACTTGCTCGACAACCGTCTTGGCAAGGTCGGAGGGGGCATGATCATGGTCCGCCCTGCAAGCGGCTACAAATGCGCCCGCTGCTGGAATTACATGCCGGAAGTCTCCAATTACGGCATCTGGCAGAACGTCTGCACCCGCTGCCAGAATGCACTGAAAGAGATGGGCATCGACCCACCGGAAGCAACATAATATGGGTGCCCCATCCTTGGCGCGTGTCGCCGCGGCGACTTTTTGCGCCAAGGGTGGGATACCTAAAACCTCAACCGGCCCTGTTTATACGGAGACCGCCCAATGAACCTCACCATCCCCCGCCGCCTCCCCTGGCTTCTAGGCCTTTCCGCGCTGGTCATCTTCGCCGACCGCCTCACCAAAACCTGGGTCGCGGCGCGCATTCCCATGGGCGGTGCCATCCCGGTTGTGCATCGCATCCTGCGCATCACCCACTGGACCAACGAGGGAGCGGCCTTTTCTCTCTTTGCAAACTCGGCCTCGCCGCACCTGGTCCGCTGGGGATTGATCGTATTCACGCTCCTGATCGCGCTGGTCGTCCTCTTCGTGTTGGTACGGCTAGGCGACCGCTTTACCTTAACCACCGTCGCCCTGGCGCTCATCTTTGCCGGCGCATTGGGCAACGTCCACGACCGCATCCTCTACGGCTCGGTGGTGGACTTCATCGAGGTTCACATCTTCAGCTATCACTGGCCCGACTTCAATCTGGCCGACTCTTCCATTGTTATCGGCGCGTGCCTGCTGGTGCTCGACTCACTGTTGCCAAAGAAAAGCGCAAACACCCAACATTTGTCATCCTGAGCGGAGGTCGCCGCGGCGACCGTAGTCGAAGGACCTGCATTTCCG
>Ga0182027_10012018_pt1 | contig 12181 bp, 14 predicted proteins | sample 712E1DmetaG_FD_121300 | JGI IMG/M metagenome (GOLD analysis project Ga0182027, IMG submission 121300) | Permafrost microbial communities from Stordalen Mire, Sweden - 712E1D metaG (Illumina Assembly) | ecosystem: Environmental > Terrestrial > Soil > Wetlands > Permafrost | place: Sweden...
GTTGAAACACTCAACCGAACTTCCGGATTTCATTATAGACATATAAGCCCGGGTGTAAACATCCCACCTGTGCATATCTATGCTAGAATATTGCCATAAAAGTCTAATATCCCACTTCAATCACATGAAAAAAATCCGCGTAGCTGTGAATGGTTTCGGCAGGATAGGCCGGGCCTTCGTAAAGATAGCCAAGGATCGCCCTGAATTGGAGCTGGTAGCGGTCAATGACCTCGGCAGCATAGAGAATTTCGCCTATCTCCTGAAATACGACACCGCTTACGGCGTCTCGCCATTCGAGGTCAGCGCTGATGAAAAGAAGGGTGTTCTCATCGTGGATGGCCAGGAGATCCAATTCCTTAGTGAAAAAGACCCGAAACAGTTGCCGTGGAAGGCACTCGATATCGATATCGTGGTTGAATCAACCGGCCTTTTCACTTCATCTGATAAGGCTCAAGCCCATATCGCCGCCGGGGCAAAGAGGGTAGTGGTTACCGCTCCCATAAAGGATTCGCCGGATTCAAAGGTCAAGGGTGAGACCATTCTCATGGCCATGAATGAAGAAAAGCTCGAGACCTGCCAGATCTCCTCCAATGCTTCATGTACCACCAATGCCGGTTCGCCATTGATAGCCATTTTGGATGAGACTATCGGCATTGAGAAAGCGCTATTGAATACCGTCCATGCTTACACCGCTTCGCAAGCTCTCGTAGACGGCCCTTCCAAGAAAGACCTCCGCGAAGGCCGCGCCGCCGCCCAGAATATCGTGCCTTCGTCCACCGGTGCCGCTATCGCTGTTACACAGGTCGCCACTCAACTCAAAGGTAAATTCGACGGCATTTCTATCCGCGTACCTGTCGTGACCGGTTCCATTGTCGATGTCACTTTCATAGCCAAGCGAGATACTACTGTCGAAGAGGTCAATAGCATTTTAAAGAAAGCCGCCGCTTTGCCCCGCTGGAATGGCATATTCACGGTGACCGAAGAAGAGCTAGTCTCGCACGATATCATTGGCAATAAGCATGCTTCCATAGCCGATCTCGCTTTTACCCGCGTCGTCGGAGGAAATCTGGTGAAAGTCCTGGCTTGGTATGACAATGAGATGGGGTATACGTATACTTTGGTGGAGCATGTTATTAAGGCGGGGAGGTTGGTGTGATAATAAATAATTACTATGAATAAAAATATATATTATTTGAGTGGAACCATTCTTAGTCTTGAGGGGCTTTACATTATAATTTTCTTTTTTCCACTCTTATTAAGAAGTTTTGCTATGGCTAGTTCGGTGATAATGACTGTCAGTATTTTTGGATTGCTAGTCATTGGGATTTTGCTTCTCCTTATTTCAGGGATAGGTTTACTGTTCATTAAGAGATGGGCGGTTATGACGCTTTGGGTCTCATTGTTGTTTTCGTTCATTCTATCTACTGTAATTGGTCACTCTTGGCCGGCATATACTTATGGTAATTTCCAAATATGGTTTGTAGATTTGATCTTAGCGATATTTCTCTCCATTGAATGGAAGAAATCGAAAGTCTTGCAATGAATACCAAGTCAACCATTATCCTTGCCTCCGACCACGCAGGCTTCGCCTTGAAAGAAGCCATTAAGGCATTTCTGCACGAGAAAGGCTATGCCATAGACGACATGGGTGCGCATGCATTGGACCCGGAAGACGATTATCCGCCATACATGGCCAAGGCGGCCATGAAAGTGGCGCAGGATATGAAAGGCTACAGTCGAGCTATCATCTTTGGTGGCTCGGGAGAAGGGGAGGCCATCGTGGCCAATAGGTTTCCGGGCGTGCGCGCGACCGCTTGGTACGGAGGGACGCACGACATCTTAAAGTTTGCCAGGACAGACAATGATTCGAATGTCCTTTCTATCGGCGCGCGATTCGTCTCTGAAGAAGAGGCCAAAGAAGCCGTCATTCAATGGTTAGAGACGCCTTTTAGCGGCGAAGAAAGGCACAAGAGGCGCATAGAGGAGATTGATAATATTGAATAAATACACAAAAGACCCTTTCGGGGTCTTTGTATGCCGGCAACTTGGTGTTTCAGGATTGAACCACCTTCCGAGGCTCCAGATTTTACCTGTCATTGACAGGTCATAATCGGTTCAATTATATTCCCTTGAATAACAGATTGTCAAGGGATTACTGAAGCCTCGGAAGGGAATCGAACCCAGAACAATCGGCTTAACAATGCTATCTGCTATAATAGATTCATATGGAAATCATCCCCGCCATCCTGCCCCAGGATTTCGCCGAACTTGAAGATAAGGTTGGCCTCATAAGAGGCGCGGCAAAGACAGTCCAAATAGACATATGCGACGGCCATTTCGTGCCGAACTTTACTTGGCCGTATAAGAAGAAGGACAATACATTCGAGCAAATGATCCGTGAAGACGTGGGCTTGCCGGCATGGGAGAGTTTGGACTACGAATTTGACCTTATGGTGGATTATCCGGAGAAAGTTGTGGATGATTGGGTGGCCATAGGGGCTACACGCGTGATCATCCACATCGAAGCGAAAGGGAATGTGGCGGAAGCCGTCGATAAATTGGTTGGCCGCATCGATGTTGGTTTGGCCTTGAATATCGATACGCCCATAGACTCCCTGAAACCATTCGCCGATAAGATCAAAGAAGGCGCAATCCAATTCATCCAGCTCATGGGCATAGACAATGTCGGGTTCCAGCATCAGGCATTCGATGCCAAAGTCATTGAGAGGGTCAAAGCGGTCAGAGAGGCGTTTCCTGATCTGCCGATTTCCGTTGACGGTGGCGTGTCGTTAGACAATGCCACCAATCTGATAGATGCTGGCGCCGATAGATTGATAGTCGGCTCGGCTATCTTTGCCGCGGAAAATCCGCTGTCGGCCATCGCTGAATTCCAGGCACTTTAGTTAAGTAAAGTGGTACAATATTCATATGCCTACCCAAGCTCCTCTCACTGACGAAAAAGTCGCTATCCTGACGAAAAAAGCGCTTGAGATTCGCCGCTCAATACTCGAGTCGCTCATAGCTGCCAAATCCGGCCATACCGCCGGGCCGCTCGACATGGCGGACATTTTCACTTATCTATATTTCCATGCATTGAAGCACGACCCTCGGAAGCCTGATTGGCAGTATCGCGACCACCTCATCCTTTCCAATGGTCACATTTGTCCGGTCTTATACGCCACTATGGCCCATGCCGGTTATTTCCCTGTAGCCGAATTGAAGACTCTACGTAAATTTGGCAGCCGCCTACAAGGCCATCCCGACAGGAATTTTCTGCCTCTACTCGAAACTTCCTCCGGACCTCTCGGTTCAGGCCTCTCGCAAACCGTCGGCATGGCTTTGGCCGACAGGATAGATAATGGTAAAAATTCCGGCAGACGATTCTATTGTCTGATGAGTGACGGGGAATTGGACGAGGGCAATAGCTGGGAAGGAGTGATGCTCGCCGGCAAAGAGAAGTTGCAAAACCTAACCGTCATCATAGACCGCAATAATATCCAGATAGACGGCTTTACCGAGGATATCATGCCGCTCAATCCGCTCACGGATAAGTGGCGCTCATTCAACTGGCATGTTCAGGAAATAAACGGCCATGATTTCCGCGACATTGACCGCGCCATTGGCGCCGCTCAAGCCGTCTTCGACAGGCCGTCCGTCATTATCGCCAATACCATTCCGTCAAAAGGTATCCCCGAATTTGAGCGCAAGTTCGAGTGGCATGGCAGGACGCCGACAACGCCACAGGAAATTGAAACCGCTAGGAAGGCATTGGGAGAGATAAGGACGTTGGGTGGGAGGATTGAGAGTCCGCATAATAGTTGATTTTATGGAACATTTTCCTCTTATAAAAAAATTGCACACGGATGTACTTGAAGAGAAGTATGGTCCTATCCATACGGAGGTATTGAGACACGATGATGAGATTAGGGAGGCACATCTTTCAGATGAAAAAGGCGTGTCGCGTACATACGCTCTGACATTCTTGACATTCGATCACAAGAACAAGGAGATAGCCGAGATTAACGAAGAGATAAAGGCGGGCGGGGCTATCGGCAAAACATTCCGAGAGCACGGTTATGAAGTCCGCAAGAACGTCATAAGGGTTTATGTCATTGACTTGCCTGAACAGCTTAAGAAGAAATTCGATGTTACAGAAGGTCGAGCGAAAGCACGCCTCTCCGAATTTTATGCGGAAAAAAACGGGGAACCTCCTATCATCTATGGTATTGTTACAGAGATATACAGTCCTGATTTTCGCCCAGCGGAAGTAAACGAAGCTGATCTTACACAGGATAATCCTACAACTAATGCATTGGAGAAAGTCGGTATAAGCAAGGAAGAAATATGGAAACGCATAGGCGAAGGAAATGATTGGTCTGACAAGAAAGATTTGATTGTTAAGGCAAATGAATTGGCCGAGACAGAAGAACAGAACCTACAATCGCGCGTGGATAGGTATCTAGCAAAATAATACTATGGCCATCAAAATAAAATGAATACACCAAAATATCTACAAGTCTTTAGGTTGTTTGAAAAAGTATTTGGAACGTTTTTCATCATTCTCTTTTTAATCCCATTTCCTTGGGTTGGACCGTCAATTTGGGTCGTAATGATGATTCCTTTTGGAATATTAAGAATTGCAACTGCGGGTCTCAGCACAGGATTATTAGCGACTGCTATTCTTGGAATATTATTTCTGATTATCTCACTTATACTTACAATAAAACTTAAGGAATATAATAAAGGGTTTGTGTGGATAAGGATGTTTTTCTATATATTAATAAGCACATTAAGTCTCTACATCGTTCTTAATCCAGGCTCTGTTAATTGGGGTGATTAAATCTATGCTTAATTCAGACTTACATTTAAATAAAAAACTCTTCTCGCCAGACGTTGAGCTCAAATCCATCCGCAAAGGCTTCGGCGAAGGCCTAGTTAAAGCCGCTGAAATAGACAAGCGAGTGGTTGGACTTTGTGCTGACTTGTCAGAGTCCACGCACATGAGCACCTTCAAGCAGAAATTTCCTAACCGATTCATAGAGGTGGGAGTAGCGGAGCAGAATCTAGCCACGGTGGCATCGGGCATGGCAGCCATGGGCAAAATACCATTCATAGGCTCGTTCGCCATATTTAGCCCGGGTAGGAATTGGGAGCAGATAAGGACGACTATCGCCTATAATAATCGGCCGGTTAAGATAGCCGGTTCGCACGCTGGTTTGAGCGCATCCGCCGACGGAGGTAGCCATCAAGCATTGGAAGACATTGCTTTGATGCGCGTTTTGCCTAGGATGGTGGTCATTTCACCATGTGATGCCATTGAAGCCCGCAAGGCTACGATCGCGGCAGCTAAGACGGATCAGCCGACATATATCAGATTGACCAGGAATGATACGCCGGTCATGACGACGGATGAAACGCCATTTCAAATAGGGAAGGCGCAGATCGTATTCAATAGTAAAGAGCAAAAAGTAAATAGTAAAAATGGGGGCAAAAATCTGGATGTCGGCATCATTGCCGCTGGCGCGTTGCTCTATAAGGCGTTGAAAGTCGCCAAACATTTGGATGAGCAAGGAAAAAAAGTAGCGGTTATAAATTTGGCCACGATAAAGCCCTTGGATGAAGATACTATTATCCGGCTGGCACATGAATCCGGCGCCATCGTTACCGTTGAAGAGCACCAGGTCGCCGGAGGCATGGGCTCGGCCGTGGCGGAGTGTCTAGCCAAGCATTTTCCGGTGCCTATAGAATTCATAGGCGTCCATGACCAATTCGGCCAGTCCGGAACTCCTGAAGAGCTGGAGGCTCATTATGGTTTGAACGAAAAAGACATATATACGGCTGTGCAAAAGGTGCTATTGCGTAAAAAATAGCCTCGTTTTATACTATCCACACACTATGAATATCCGCTTTACCAAGGTCTCCAAGATTAACTCGTATGCCGTCTCCGGCATGCGCGTTTGGAGCCAGCCTTTGTAAAGAATTTCACCAGATTATTTACAAGAACGGGCTCCAAACAAAGGGCCCGTTCGCTTGTCCGTCCGTGAGTGCGGATGGAATGAGAGCGCAATCAGTACAAAACAACCATAGGAGGCTATATGAAAGATGTACCTTATTTGTATCCGGAGGGAAATGAAGGATTTCCCGGCCCCCCGAAAGAAGGCCAGGAAGCATGGTTCGATACCGGACTGAACACCGGTCGAAAACCGCGAGTTTTTCACAAAGGAGAATGGGTGATAAATTTGCCAGCGATTATTTGCGTTTTGGCAACCGCTGAAGGCGATATCGGTATCGGAGATATGAATGAAGTTTTGGTTATCGCGGGGACTGATTAATGAGCGGCAGAGACCGCTCAATCATCCCTCGGGATGCCTACCAATGGCCGCTGTTTCGAAAGATTCGGCGGCCTTTTTCTTGGCTGAATTCCTTAATTGCGCTATAGTAAATAGTCACATGTCAAAAGAGGCCATATTTAAACTTGCCACCACTCTCACCCCCGCCGGCGACCAACCGAAGGCTATTTCGGCCTTGAATGACGGTCTGAAAAAGGGCTTTGACAAGCAGACATTGCTTGGCGTGACTGGTTCGGGCAAGACATTCACGGCGGCGAATGTGATTGCTTCATACGGCAAACCAACGCTCGTCATTGCCCATAACAAGACCTTGGCGGCGCAATTGGCCCAAGAATACCGCGAATTCTTCCCGAATAATGCGGTTCATTACTTCGTTTCCTATTATGATTACTACCAGCCTGAAGCCTACATTCCTTCAAGCGATACTTACATTGAGAAGGAGGCCATGATCAATGAGGAGATCGAACGCCTTCGCCACGCTTCTACACAGGCTCTTTTGACACGTAAAGATGTCATCATTGTCGCATCAGTTTCCTGCATTTACGGTTTAGGTTCGCCGGAGGAATATGAGAAGGTCAATCTCAAGCTGAAAGTCGGCATGGAGCTATCTCGCGCCGAACTTATTCGCAAGCTCATAGACATCCATTTCGAGCGCACCAATGCGGACCTGAAGTCAGGCCAATTCCGGGCGACGGGGAATACCCTGGAGATTATGCCTGTCAGCGACAAGACCATTTATCGCATCGAATATGGGGTGAATGATTCTGGTGCGCCGGCCATTTCCACCATCATCGAATTGGATCCGGTTTCGCGGTCGGTGCGCGGCAATCATGATACGGTCTTCATCTTCCCGGCAAAGCATTTCATTTCCAGCGATGAGCAGAGCGAGAAAGCGTATAAGACGATACAGGCCGAGCTGGCCGACCGGCTAAAAGTCCTGGAAAAAGGCGGCAAGCTCCTGGAAGCGGAAAGGCTGAAGCGTCGCGTCAAATACGACCTATCCATGATCAAAGAGATCGGCTATACCAATGGCATAGAGAATTATTCCCGCCATTTCTCAGGCATGATGCCGGGCGAGCCGCCGGATACGCTGCTGTCATATTTTCCGCATCACAAAGCGACCGCCGCCGAGAAAAAGGCCGGTGCGCCGGACATGGTCGCTGATTTCCTGACCATCATAGACGAGTCGCATGTGACTATTCCGCAATTGAACGGCATGTATGCGGGCGACGCATCGCGTAAAGAGACGCTTGTCGAGCATGGCTTCCGTCTGCCGTCGGCAAAGGATAATCGGCCTCTCAAGTTCGCTGAATTCTTGGAGAGGGTAGGGCCCATGATATTCACTTCTGCGACACCAGCCGACTATGAGCGCAAAGGGTCGCAGCAAATAGTTGAGCAAGTGATCAGGCCAACGGGATTGGTTGATCCGGAGGTTGAGATAAGGCCGATAAGGGAAAGTTTAATTGGTAAGCGGAAGGGGATCAAGAGCTCCGACACCATAGTGAAAAATGACACTTTATCTGACACTTCGACAGCTCAACATAGCCACGGAAGTGTCACCAAAAGTGTCATTTATGCAGAGGGTAAGGAAAATGGCATCTCCTCCTCCGCCGTGCCTATCAAAAAATCAGCCACCCGAAGATTAGCCGCCACCAAAACTACCTCTTATCCCGGCCAAATTTTTGACTTCATCGCCGAAGCGGAAAAGACCATCGCCAAAGGCGATCGTGTTCTGGCCACGACCTTGACCAAGAAGATGGCCGAAGACCTCTCTGAATTCCTAAAGGAAAAGAAGATCAAGGCCGCGTATCTCCACAGCGACGTCAAGACTATCGAGCGCATCAATATCCTGACCGATTTCCGCAGAGGCAAGTACGACATCCTGGTCGGCGTCAACCTCCTGCGCGAAGGCTTGGACCTGCCCGAGGTATCATTGATAGGCATCTTGGATGCGGATAAAGAGGGCTTCCTCCGTTCAGAGACTGCGTTGATTCAAACTATTGGCCGTGCGGCTCGTAATGCTGCCGGTAGGGTCATCTTGTATGCCGATAATCTCACTGGCTCCATGGACCGCGCCATTCAGGAGACCAATCGCCGCCGCGCTATCCAGGTGGCGTACAATAAAGAGCATGGCATCACCCCGACGACCATCATCAAGGCCATTCACGACATCACTGATCAGTTAAGGAGCGAGCATGACAAAGCTGTTAATGAGCTGGTCAAGATTGATGAGGAATTGGCGAGGACTGATCCCAAGAAGCTCATGAAGCAGAAAGAGGCGGCTATGGAAGAAGCTGTGCAGGCGCTTGATTTTGAGACGGCGGCCCTGATCAGGGATGAGTTGTTTAAGTTAAGTGAGGTGGTGGGGACTGGGAAGGAGAAGGTAAAAAGTACTAAGTCTAGAAAAATGTAAGAAGGTTAAAAAACATGCATAAAAATAAAAAACTAGTTGAGGCCTTAGATCAATATGATTTTCCTTGGGATCAAGATGAAACTATTTTTAAAGATAAATCGAAATATCCGAAGGCAATTGGCGATTTCCTTGTATGTTTTTCCAATCTGGAGTCGGCTCTTAATCTTTTGATTGTAGACATAATTAACGATCGCGCACATGACCTGGGATATCAAGTTATAAAAACACTCACCTACAAAGCTAAAGCAGATTTGGCTAATAGTTTATACCTGTCAAAAATTAGCTGTATTCCTAATAGTAAATTGAAAAATAAGACTATTGGTGAATTAAAGTTAATTATGGGAAAGGTAATCAAATTAAATTCGATTAGAAACAATATAGTTCATGCAAATTGGATGACGCTTGAAAAAAATAGTCGGGTAAGGGTAAAAGTTACACAGAATGACTCCGGACGGGTCGAATTTATTAAGACAAAGATTACACCATCAATGATTTTAAAATTTGCGAATCAGTGCAATGTCTTTGCTAATCGCCTCTATAGTTTTCCAGATAAGGTCAATTCTAGATTTTCTATAAATTAAAAACACCCGTCTGGCAAAAGCCTGACGGGTTACGATTCAAAGTTTGCCGGCTACCTAATAAATCTTGCCGGAGTCCTCACATGCTCCATGTCCGCTTTGCATTCTTCTGCCATGGCATCAATCTCGGAGACGGTGCAAGGGGTGCGGGAGCAGTAGAACATATAGTCCCGAAGCTCCTGATGGGGAATCATGCCGCCGAAGGTTACATACCAACCGGCATCCAAGTCGTATTCGATCATGGACGTGGCGTTGCCGCTAGCGAGAACTTTTTCTTTGCGGCCGTCTCTTTCGACGAGCACGTACTCGAATCTGCAGACACCCAAAGGGACTTCGCCGTTATCGATGTGATAGACGACGAATTGGGAACTGGGTTTCAACTCACTGATACCACCGTGGCGTTCGATAGGCAACATCGCCTGGCAGCCGAGTAACTTTGCCACCCTGGCGGCCGGTAGCCTCTTGGTCTCGCGGCTGCACATGTTGAGTAGTGGCATTCTGGTTATTAATTTCGCTTTATACATACTTTCGTTCTTTCTTTATATGTACTTGCACAATGCAAGCAACTGTCGCCGTTTTTGACGCGGGTACAGTACAAAATCCAGCAAAGCCGAACTTTGTACTGTAACCGAGTTTATTTAAAGAACTAGACTCTCAGGACCCGCGAATCCGCCAGCTGGCGGATCGTGAATCCAATTGAGTCCGCCACAGAAATCGACTTCGATAACTGTGGCGGGGTGTTTTTGGGATTAGGGTGCCCCCTGTGGCTGACCACTAGCGACGCGATCATCATAGTGCCACTTTCGGATCGGGACGTCTTTCAGTCCATAACCTTCCATGGGATACACCGCGGTCGGGGTTTAAAAGAACTGGCGTAAGGCGACGATATCGCGCATGGCCAGTTCCTTGAGACCTGCTAAAGCAACGACTGTTGTTACAATCACTGCGGGGCAGGCCGGAACAGAGAGCTTGCGGGCTTCATTTCTCATATAAACCCGTTCACTCCTGAAACTGCCAAGGAACATGGTGATATTCATAACCTTTGATATGCTAGCATGTTTGTTTACAGATGTCAAGTATGTTGACAGCAAAGATCAATGGAACATATAATAGAGCCTTACGACCCCGAAAAAGGATCCGAACGGAGAAATACCTAAGGAGCCTTTTTCATTTATGGGCGTACTCTATCTTCGCCCTGATGTCGGTCTCTCCTAAATAATCGAATAGTTCGCTACCCATATTGAAATAGAGGGACGATATGGATTTCTTGTTCGGGAACAGTATTTTACCGAAGAGCTCTTTCGATACCAGAAAATCGACCAGCTTTTTGTAGTCTCCATCACCGGAAATGATGAATATCTTTCGGACAGGCTCATTCTCGACGAGCTTCTTCATTACTTCGAATATGATGTCCGAGTCGACATTTCCTTTCTTTGCGGCTCGCAAAGTCGGCAGATGTTCCTTGTGTATGAGGGTAAATCCGGCCTCTTTCAATAGGTCATACAGACGCTGTTCTTTATCGGAGATGAATCCGAGAAAGTAGTAGGCTTCGATTATCTCGTATTTTTCTTTCAGGTAGACCCGGAATCGTACATGGTCAATAGCCCAGCCATCTCTCTTTGTGCCGAGGTGCAGATTTTGGCCATCTATGAAAGCCATATTACGGGTTGTATTTTCTGTTTGATCCATACGGATTGAAAGTATCAAAAAAACCCGCCTCTCGCAGGTCTTCGCCGTTAATTTTAACAAATGAGTTCTCAAAGTCAAGTAAAAACCCCGCCTGGCAAAAACCTAGGCGGGGATGGGTGTAATTGATTCACATAGCTGCTAACAAGGCGGATATGCCGCGCATGAACAGCTCCTCGGTCATATATTCACAACAGGAGAACTCGTGCGGGATCCAACGGGCTTTTATCGGACCGGTCATTGTCGTAAGCACGAGATATTCATAGCGTTCCTCATCGAGATAACGCATCTCTTCCGGGATTTGCGATAGTATCAGCTTGCGTTCAGCCTCCTCACGCTGTTCGACCAGTTTGGCCAGATTGAGGCATATCCGTATCTGCGTGGCCGTTAGACCCAATGGCACACGATGCGGGCTGAAGAACATATGTAGCCTGCCTGCGTCGCGCTTGTCCTTGAAAGCGCCGCTCGACGCGTAGTCCTGCATGACCGCTTCCTGAGTGAATTTGTAAAGTTGGTTTTCAGCATTCATATCTAAACGGATTAGAGCATATTCTGAAATGAAGCGCAAGGATCATTTTTAGGCTTCTATCTTGACTCCAATTCAATAGAGAATATAATTCACCCATCAACAGGCCCGAAGGCGGGTCTTTTTGTTACGGTTTAGGAGAGAGCCGTTCGTTTACAAATTAATAATTTAATATATGAAAGACAACATAATTATCTACGAGAACAAGAATGGGACAGTTGAATTGAGGGCGGATATCGAGAAGGATACGATCTGGGCGACACAGGGGCAGATCGGACAATTATTCCATGTATCAGTACCTACGGTTAATTTCCATCTCAAGAACATTTTCAGTTCGAAGGAATTGAGACGAGATTCAGTTATTAGAGAATCTCTAATAACTGCCCAAGATGGCAAGCAGTACCTCACTAAATTCTATAATCTAGACGTGATAATTGCCATCGGTTACAGAGTAAATTCAAAGACGGCAACCCAATTCCGCATCTGGGCCACAGGTGTTTTGCGCGAATATCTGAAGCAAGGTTACGCGCTCAATCGATATAAATTGGAAAAGGCACCAGAAGCCGTAGAAGGTCTCGACGAAACATTAGCTCTGATGGGATCTCCGAAATATTCCGGAAAACTGAAA
>Ga0182027_10012019_pt1 | contig 12181 bp, 9 predicted proteins | sample 712E1DmetaG_FD_121300 | JGI IMG/M metagenome (GOLD analysis project Ga0182027, IMG submission 121300) | Permafrost microbial communities from Stordalen Mire, Sweden - 712E1D metaG (Illumina Assembly) | ecosystem: Environmental > Terrestrial > Soil > Wetlands > Permafrost | place: Sweden...
AATGCGCACGACGGACATATCTAATTCCTGAGCAACCGCGCTTCCAAACCCCGTGTCTCTAACCCCTTCTTCTACGGTAAGAACAATTCTTGTCTTTGCACAAACTTTTTTTATTAATTCAATATCTAAAGGCGCAGCAAAGCGAGCATTAATCAAATTTCCGGTTAAACCTTCTTTGCTTAACAGCTCAATAGCATCCCTAGCAACCAAAACCATGCTCCCCAAAGCAATAATTGTAAAATCCTTACCCTCTTTAATTAATTCTGACTTGCCTAATTTCAATGGCTCTGACAAATCGCTGCCTAAAGAAATATTGGCGCGAGGATATCTTATGGCTACCGGCTTATTCAGCCCCAAAGCAAATTCAAACATTGCTTCAAGCTCCCTTCCATCTTTTGGCGCCATAACCACTAGATTCGGGATACTCTTTAGATAAGCAATATCGAAAATACCCTGATGTGTAACCCCATCTTCTCCTACAATTCCTGCCCGGTCAATAGCAAATATAACAGGTAGCTCCTGTAATGAAACCTCCTGAATAATCTGATCATATGCACGCTGCAGAAATGTAGAATACACAGCTACCACTGGCTTAAATCCTTGCTTGGCAAGTCCAGCTGCAAAACAAACCGCATGAGCTTCAGCAATCCCCACATCAAAAAATCTCTCTGGAAAATTATCGCGGAATTTATCAAGGCCAGTTCCTTCTGGCATTGCTGCAGTTATTGCCAAGATACGACTATCTTTATGCCCCAGCTCCACTATTTTATCACGGAATATTTCTGTATAACTCTTTAATTCAGGTGAAGATTTCTTAGGCAACACCTCGCCAGTGTTTATATCAAAACAGCTGATACCATGAAATCTTATAGGATCATTCTCAGCAAAGGAACAACCCTTTCCCTTTTTAGTAACTACGTGCAAAAGCCGTGGCCCTTTGATGTTAATAATATTCTTTAAGGTATGCGTTAATATTCCTAAATCATGGCCATCAATTGGGCCAAAATAACGAAACCCCATTTCTTCAAAAAGCATTCCCGGAACAAATAAACCCTTTAGTCCTTCCTCAAATTTAGCCATAAGTTTTATCAAGCGGCTCCCGCGAGGAACACGAGAGGTCAAAAAATTTACTAAGTTATCATGAAAACGGTTATAAACCGGTAAAGAAATGATCTTGTTTAAATAATTACTAATTGCCCCCACATTAGGAGCAATACTTAATTCATTGGTGTTTAAAATTACTAAAATATCTTTTTTCAGGTGTCCGGTATTATTTAAACCCTCAAAACAGAGACCGCCGCTTAGCGATCCATCACCGATTACACAAACAACTTTAAACTGCTCCTCCTTAGGCAAAAGGTCTCTTGCACAAGCAAGGCCCAGCCCCAGAGAAACAGCATTTGAACTATGACCCGTAGTAAAAGGATCATAAATTGATTCGTCCTTAGAAGGAAACCCACTTAATCCTTTATACTGCCTAAGTGTATGAAATTTAGGATTGCGTCCAGTTAATATTTTATGCGCATACGCCTGGTGCCCAACATCAAAAATAATCTTGTCCTTTGGAGTATTCAAACAGTAATGCAGGGAAATAATCAGATCCACTGCTCCAAGGCTTGAGGCAAGATGACCCCCCGTTTGAGAAACAACTTCAACCAATCTTTTGCGCACCTCCATAGCCAAAGAATTAAGTTCACCTAGGCTTAACTTCTTTATTTCTTCCGATGAGTTTACCCTTTCTAATACCATATTTATTTATCTTCAGTTAGATCCGTATCATCAAACTTTTCTAAAGAGAATTTACCTTCTTTCTTCATTAACAACTCGACTTTGCGCTGGGCATCAGTTAAAGTTAATGAACAGGATTGCGCTATTCTTACTCCCTCCTCATATTTTTTAAGCGACTCGCCAAGAGTAAGTTTACCGCTAGAAAGATCTTCAACGATCTTCTGCAGCTTCTTTAAATCATCTTCAAACATCGGTTTTTCTTTCATCTACAAATACCTCCTGTACTAAACTAATAAACCTGCCTTTATGTAAGACGGTTTTTAGCTGATCACCTGGTTTTATTTGGCTGACATCTTTAATTATCTCGCCTTGAGGAATAAGCGTACTTAAGCTGTAACCCCGTGATAAAATTGATAGTGGACTTAATGCCCCCAATCTTTGGATTAACGAACTGCTGCGTTCTTTTGCCAACTCTAAAGAATTCCGCATATTATAATTCAATCCAGAAAATAACTCATCTAACAACTGCTGTTTTTCCAATAAACGATCAGCTGGACTCTTAAGCGTGTGGGTAAAAGCAGTAAGCCTGTTCTTTAAATCACTAATTACATCTGTAATATGGAAGTCCAGCTCATGCTTAAACCCGGCTAATTGTGCTAACAATGCGTTTTTCTTGTCAACAATTGTCTTTGCCGCGGCTGAAGGAGTTTCCACAAAGACATCCGCAACCAAATCTGACAAAGTAGTATTAATCTGATGACCCACTGCAGAAATAACCGGTAGAGTTGAATTATAGATTGAACGCACTACAATCTCTTCATTAAATGACCACAGGTCTTCTGTGCTACCTCCGCCGCGACTAACAATAATTAAATCTAACTTACCAAAAGCATTTAAATCATTTATGGCTTCAGCAATTTCATTGGCTGCCTGTTCACCTTGTACGCGCACAGAGCGAATAAGCACATCCACACATGGGACTCCCTTCTTAAGAATCTGTAATATGTCACGCACTGCTGCGCCCTTACTAGAAGTAACCACCCCGATAGAAAAAGGCATTAGCGGCAATGGCTTTTTATGCTCAGAATCAAAAAGCCCTTCCTTCTCCAATCTTTTCTTTAGCTGCTCAAAGGCTAGTTGCTGCGCGCCCACCCCTTTGGGTTCAATCCTATCAATAATAATCTGATACTGGCCGCGCGGACCATATACATCCACCTTACCAAAACAAATAACTTTCTGCCCATCTTCAAGTTTAAACTTTAGCCCTTTATTGGCATAAGTAAACATGGCTGCCAAGATAATTGCGCCTTCATCTTTAAGTGAAAAATAAAAATGACCACTAGTGGCAGCTTTAAAATTAGAAATCTCACCTTCAAGCCAAACCTCACCAATCTTCTCCTCAAGCAAACCTTTAATCGCCTGAGTGATCTCAGAAACGCTGTAAATATGTCTATTTATTTTCTGCATTTTTCACGGATTCTTTAGCCGGCTCTTTAGTAGGTTCCTTCACGGATTCTTTAGCAGTATCCGGTTTTGCCTCAACAGGTAGAGGAGGCGGTAAAGGTTTTTTCTTAAAAATAAGTAGCTGTACTGAATATGGACTCAATTCCACTGTTTCAACATAACCCTGGCTGAAATCTACTTCCTTTTCGTCTCTTGCCTCAAATGCACAATCCTGGCTGCAGCTATTATCCACCACATAGCGGCTAAAAATATAAATGTCTTTTGCTCCTTTAAAATTAATCTTTATTTTACGGTTAGCAACTAAATATTTATTAGCCAAACCATTTAATTCAATGGCATGATTAAGCATGTCTTTGGCCTTAGCCGTTAAGCGCAAGGTAGATAAATCCAACTGCCCAGAAAGGATCTTATCAATGCGATCAGATTTAATAATATTTAGAACTGCCTTCTGTTCAGCTCCATTTAAGTAGACAATATTACGAGATAGATAATTCAAAGAAAGTGCCGGATCAATATAATTATAAACAAGCACAGCTAGATAATCTTGAGACTTCGTAGGAATTACTCCTATAAATTCATCTGTTAGTTGGGACGGCAATAATTCACTACCTAGAAGATTAAGCATACGCAAAGTATTGTAGCTGGCCTTAACATACCCCTTACTATCTGGATGCCCCATATCAAAAGCAAAAACTCCCAAGTTCCTAATAACTCTTTCTTTGTTGCCTCCAAAATCTTCGAGACAAAAATATGTTTGGTAATCGATTCCTGCCTCTTGCATATTTTTGATCCGCGCAGGTATATAAGTAGCGGCAACATACGCCTCTTTACCTCTTTTGGCTGAAAAATTGGTGGTAACATCAAAATTCCATTCATCAATAACTAATGGCAGGTCATTTTTAAAGTTAAAATAACTTAACCATTCTCGAATTAACTTAGGGAATGGCTTCTTATATATAGTATCTTCCTTCTCAATAGCCGGATCAGAAGAATATGCATGCCATGAAATGAAATCCAAGGGTAATTTATAATTAAAGCAGAATTTTATTAGTTCATAAACTAAGCTTCGCTCAGGAGAAAGAATATTATTGGATTCAATGTTGGCAAACCAACTGCTTGTAGACGGCCCGCCTAATGGGATATTCATTTTAGTTTCCTGGCGCAAATCTTTTACCGCTTCAGCAACAACGCGATAGAGATTAAGATACTCTGATTTTTCCCCTAGGAAAAAATCTCCCAAATCTGGAGCATTCCATACTTCATACCAAATATTATACTTTTTATTACAGCTTAATTCGCGAATAACATCTTTAACAAGTTCTTTATACGCAATCAAATTATGCACAGAGCTGTTTTTATCAAGAACTCTACCCAAGCCAAAAGGGGTACCAAATAAATCGAGGATTACTATCCCTCCACTATCGCTTATCTTTTTAATAATCTCCTCGTAATTTCCCAAAAGCTTGTTCTGAGCAGCTTCGTCTTTAGCCAACTGGGCAATCTCCCAAAGGTTGTATTGAATACGATAAAAATTAGTAAAACCCAAATCCGCCTGCCAAGAGTCTAAAGTAGTTTTAGCAGCTAGCGTTTGCGGCCAAGAAAGATCATGGTGTGTGCCTCTGCCGCTTAAATCAATATTTGGTTTGTATATCTTCGGAAGGGGTACTGCAGGAGAATTGAGATCTAAATTTAACTCTAACTCATCTGATGCTTGAGCAAAACAGACCGTAACCCAAAGAAATGGCAAAAGAATTAAGAATAATAAAACTTTTTGCAATATAGTTGGCTTACCCTTGTTCATTTAAAGTTTTTTCTGCACTCTCAAGATCGAATTCGCCTTACCAGTTGTTTCATCTATTTCTACGAGTGCGCCATGCAATTGGATATTTTCTTCTGCCACTTCAAGTTTTACCGGAATAGAGCTTAAGAAACGAGTAAGCACATCATCTATCCGCCTGCCAATCACTGAATCATAAGGCCCAGTCATACCTACATCGCTTATATAAGCAGTTCCTTTAGGTAGAATCTTCTCATCAGCAGTTTGAATATGTGTATGTGTGCCAAAAATAGCAGAAACCTTACCATCCAAATACCAGCCTAAAGCGACCTTCTCAGAAGTAGCTTCTGCATGTATATCCACTATAATAACCTTGGTCTCTTTTGCTAGTTCTTCAGCAGCCTTTAATGCGGCCTTAAAAGGGCATTCCAGAGGCTCCATAAAAACACGGCCATTAACATTGATTACTCCAACCTTAATTCCTTTTTTTGATTTAAAAAGCGCTGCCCCCCGACCCGGGGCTCCATTGGGAAAGTTCAAAGGCCTTAGGATTCTTGCCTCCTGATTAATTAATTCAAAAATTTCGCTCTTTTTCCAAATATGATCTCCAGAGGTAAGAACATCCACACCACAAGCAAGAAGCTCTTCGGCAGCCTTAAAGGTAATCCCTGAACCGCCAGAGGCATTTTCTGCGTTGGCAATCACAAAATCTACCAAATGTTCCTGCTTAAGAGGACCCACCAATTTTTTGATTGCCTCTCGCCCAGGACTACCAACAATATCCCCAATAAAAAGTATCTTCATTTACTTTGCGTACTCGATAGCGCGCATCTCACGAATTACCGTAACCTTAATTTGTCCTGGATACTCCATGCCTTCTTCAATCTTTTTGCGTATATCTCTAGCCATAGTAGTAGCATCATTATCATTTATTTTATCCGGCTGCACAATTACGCGAATCTCCCTGCCAGCCTGAATAGCAAAAGATTTCTCAACGCCCTTAAAAAGATTGGCGATCGACTCTAATTTATCCAAACGCTTAACATATGTCTCAAGGGTCTCACGCCTTGCTCCAGGCCGTGCAGCACTAACTGCATCAGCAGCGACAGCTAAAACCGCATATAAACTCTGTGGCACAGCTTCTTCATGGTGCGATTCAATCGCTCCTACAACCTCAGCAGTTTCATTATATTTTTTCGCTAAATCCGCGCCTAGCTTAGCGTGTGTACCTTCGACCTGATGATCCACTGCCTTACCAATATCATGCAAAAGTCCAATTCTACGACCCAACTTAAAATCAAGCCCTAACTCCGAAGCCATTATTCCCAACAAAAAGGAAACTTCTTTAGAATGCTGCAAAGCATTTTGGCCATAGCTAGTGCGGTACTTAAGCCTTCCCAAAAGCTTAATTATTTCAGGATGCAGACCATTGACTCCCGCCTCAAAAGCAGCCCGTTCGCCTTCCTCGCGGATTTTCTCATCCATTTCTTTCTTAGTCTTCTCAACAATTTCTTCAATACGCCCAGGATGAATTCTTCCGTCAGAAATAAGTTTCTCCAGACTCAAGCGGGCGATTTCACGACGCACAGCATCAAATCCAGACAAAGTAACTGCCTCAGGAGTATCATCAATAATCACATCTACCCCTGTTGCCATCTCTAAAGCGCGGATATTTCTACCTTCTCGACCAATAACCCGCCCCTTCATTTCATCATTAGGCAAAGTTACTACGCTAACAGTTGACTCTACAGTATGCTCTGCTGCGCAACGCTGGATAGCCAGACTTAAGATCTCGCGCGCTTTCTTATCCGCGGTACTACGCACCTCTTCTTCCTGGCGCCTGATAAATACTGCTTTTTCATTATTTAATTCTTCATTAAGACGACCAAGTAAAATCTGTTTAGCTTCTTCAGCTGAAAGAGAAGAAATTTTCTGCAGCCTTTCTTTTTCTTCGGCTACTAAGGCATGCAACTGGTTGTCTTTTGATCTTAAAGCTTCTTCCTGTTTCTTCAGATTATCATTACGCGCATCAATCTCTTTTTCTTTTTTCTCTAATAGATCAAGCCTACGGTCAATATTCTCTTCTTTTTGAGTTAATCTTTTCTCGAGATTTACAATCTCCTGCTTACGATCTTTAGTCTCCCGTTCAAAATCCTGGCGCATACGGTGCAAAAGATCTTTAGCTTCTAACTCTGCTTCTCGACGCTTATCTAAAACCTCTTTGTTGGCTACTTCCAGGATGTGTTCAGCTTCGGCTTCGGCGCTCTTTAGTTTCTTTTCAGCAACATGCTTTCTTAGAAAATAACCGGAATATGCGGCAGCTAAAGCAATGAATATTAGTATCACTATATTAAGAATCATTTTATCCTCCCTGTTGACCTTGCTGGTTTCTTGACTTTTTACAGGAGATTAGGAGAAGATAACTTGCTTGACGCTTACGTCGTAATTGGTGGTAGGGATTAGGGGTAAGATCTGAAAATCAAAAGCCAGGCCTATGGAAGGCGTATTATCAGAAAGCGTACTTAAGAAACGGTCATAGCAACCTTTGCCGCGGCCCAAACGATTACCTTTTTTATCAAAGGCTAGCCCAGGGACAATAATAAGATCCAAATCCTCTGGCTTAATCAATGCTTCCGATACGGGTTCTAAAACACCATAAGGGCCTTTTTTTAATTTAGAGTGGTCTTCTAATATAGCTGGTTGCATAGTTTCTTTATCTTTTCTGCAAACTGGCACACAAATAAGCTTACCTATTTTTTTGGCTTTCCTAATCATCTCTTCAGTATTTACTTCACCACCAAAGGCGATGTAAAACATCACTATCTTTGCCTTTTCAAAAACCTTATTCCTTAAAAGTTTATCTTGAATAACCTTACTTTTTCGGTTTCGGTCTTCCTCCTTCTGAGTTTTTAATGCTAGAAGAATTTTACTACGTATTTGAGCTTTTGTCAACATAACTCACCCTACAAACAGGTCTCTCCATCATGGGTATGAGCCTTATCATCAAACGGAACTGCCTTACCTTGCTTCTTATAATAATCCTTTAAAGCAGAACGCAGGGCCTCTTCCGCTAAGACTGAACAGTGCATTTTCTTAGGAGGTAGGCCACCCAATGCCTCGGCAACTGCGTTATTGGTAATATCTAAAGCCTCGGTTATGGTTTTTCCTTTAACCATCTCTGTAACCATTGAACTAGTGGCAACTGCCGCACCACAGCCAAAAGTCTTAAACTTTACATCTACGATTATTTCATTTTCTATTTTTAAATACATCTTCATTACATCTCCGCAAACAGGATTACCAACAGTACCTATGCCGCTAGCATCAGGTATCTCTCCGACGTTGCGAGGATTGGTAAAATGATCCATAACCTTTTCGCTATAAGGAAGTTGTTCTGCCATATTTAACTCATGATTAACTTATGCGGCTTAGAGGATTTTTTATAATCCCTCTCTTTATGTATTTCTCTAATCTTATCCAAAGTGTTCTTCTTTTCTAATTCCTTATAGATCAAAACCCAGGCGCAATCCTTTTCATTATCCACCTCACACTTACCCTTATTCATCCCGCCGCAAGGACCATTTAAAAGGCTTTTAGGACAAAGTGTAATCGGACAAATTCCTGCAGTCTGCTCCAAAACACACTCTGCACACATAGAACACTTCTCGTAAAAATTACCTTGTGCATCCATTACTGCGCCAAAAATAGTATTATTGGCTGGCACAACTGTCTGATTAAAACGGTTATTATCCTTTACCGATTGCACACCCAACCCACAGGCAAGAACTAAAATAATATCAGCATCACGCAAAATTTTTGTATTCTTAGCTAGTTCCGTCTTAATCTGCGCAGCAACGCAAGGAGCACTGGGTAGGCACATTCCTAAAATCGCCTTCCCTTCGGTCTCAAGCAAAGCCTTCATTTTATCCAATTCAGGCTGACCCCCACTCTTACAAGTTGCAGCGCACTCACCGCAGCCTACTAAGAATATCTTGCTATGTCCTTTGAGACCAATTAATAACTCATCTAATGGCTTCTGCTGACTAATAATCATATAAAAATTCTAACACAATTCTATATCTATCTCAAGCGCTAATATACTCCTGTCACTTACAATTATTCCCGGAAATACTCTTCCATGGTTTCAAAGAACTCTTTATTCCTCTGCCTTTTTTCGCCAATGATATCCTCTAATTCAACACCATCCCAAGCATCTGAATCTCCAACACCTTGCACATCTACAAACTTGTTAAGCAAGCCACCTTGCTCCAAGAAACGGGAAACCTGCGTAAATACTGAACCACCACCATCCATAAAACTCCTTGGAGACCTATCAATATGTGGTTTTAATAGGAATAAATTTACTTTGGCCCGCGTAGCTGCAACATAAAACAGACGACGCTCCTCTTCAATCTCGTCATCTGTTTCTAAAGATAAGTAGGAAGGAAGATGCCCTTCGGCAACGTAAATTAAGAATACCGTATGCCATTCTAGGCCTTTTGCTGAGTGTATGGTAGAGAGGGTAAGTGCTGCATCATGCTTATCTCTTTTACCTGCTTCAACTAAACTTCTTTCTGGCGGCTCTAAAGCCATATCTACTAAAAACTGTTCTGTTGTTTTATAGCGATCAGCGATCCTTAATAATGAATCGAGGTCATTTAAACGCTTATTAAAATCATCATATTTGGCTTTTAACAATGGTTGATAATAACTAAGAAATTTCTCAATTATCTTAGCTGGGGTATCATGTTGACAATCCACGCTTTTTAACAGTTCGAGCAATTTCACTAACTCCATATTCTTACGCAATAACTCTTCATCTTTAGAATTATTTATAACTGCTTCAATAATCTTGGTCGCGGTCTTAGGACCGATTTTAGGGATCAATAAAAGTGCGCGCAACCAACTAACTTGATCTTGGGCATTGTAGGCAATACGCAAATAGCTTAAAAGGTCTTTTATGTGCGCAGCTTCTATAAACTTTTGCCCCCCATATTTTGCAAAAGGAATATTGCGGCTAGCTAGCTCAATCTCCAAATCATTAGAGTGCCAGCCTGAACGAAAGAGAACAGCCATATCCTTTAAGGCTGTACCCTCTTCTCTCAACTCCAGAATTTTATCTGCAACAAATCGCGATTGCGAATTTTCATCTGGACAATCTAAGAAAATCGGGATGTTGCCTTCTTTCTTTTGAGTATAAAGATGCTTCTCGAATTTCTCTTTAGCTTGACCTATAACTGCATTGGTCAAATTTAAGATCGGCTGCGTTGAGCGATAATTTTCTTCTAAGGTAATAATCTTAGTACCTTTAAAAATCTTTGGGAAATCAATGATGTTTTTAAAGTTTGCTCCTCGGAAAGAATAGATGCTCTGAGCATCATCTCCAACTACCATAATATTGGCGTGATCTGCTGCCAAAAGACAAGCAATGTGAGCCTGGAGCTTATTAGTATCTTGATACTCATCAACCATAATGTATTTATATTTTGCAGAAAGGCTTGCGCGTACATCTTCATGCTTACTAAGCAGATTCTTCAAAAAAACTAATAAATCGTCATAATCCAAAAGTGATTTTTCACGCTTATACTTATTGTACTCTTGACGGATCTTCTTAATCTCATCGGTAAATTCCATAAACTGCGGATATTCATCATAGAGCACATCAGCAATGTCTTCAGATTTATTCACACTTTTAGAGATAACCTCCAAAATGGCATGTTTGCGCGGAAAACGTTTTTCAGATTTATGATATCCTAGTTGCGTGCGTACTAAATTTACAGCATCTTCTGCGTCTGACTGATCAAGAATGGTAAAGTTATTGCTGATTTCTAAAAGTTTGGCGTATTTTCTTAAGATCATGTTGGCAAAAGAATGGAAGGTACCTCCGGAGATTTTCTTGCAACGCTCATCTAAAAGTAGGCTTGCTCGACGCAGCATCTCTTCAGCTGCCCTGCGCGTAAAGGTAAGTAATAAAATCTGCTCTGGCTTAACTCCTTGCTCCACCAAATAAGCCACCCGATGCACTAAGACACGAGTTTTCCCGCTTCCTGCACCAGCAATTACCAAGTACGGACCGTTAATTGACTCAACAGCTTCCAGTTGCGCCTTATTAAGTTCGTTTTTATAGTCTAATTTCTTATTCATGGGGATAATTTGTGCATATCATTCTATCCCCTGGAAAGTTTATTGCAAGACAAATATTGGAAGGAAAAGTAAAAGGGGCGTTCGTTTCCGGGTGCCCTTCAAGGCCGATGAGCTCTTAAAAGGCAGGACGCCCCTTTTAAACTACTTTTAATTTTTTTACTGCGCTATCGTTAATAACTCCTTGTCAGGAACTATAATCTTAGATAAAACAAATTGCATTTCATTAGCCGGCTTATTTGACTCTAAAAGCGCCAACATCTCCTTTAAGGATAAATCTGTGCTGATTACTCGCTCTTCCTGTAGCCTGAGAATATCGGCAATACAAGCCAAGACCTTATCTACCTCCTGGTCCATATCTTTCTTTTCACAACAAGCCTGTAAATATTCCTTAATGCGTTCACTAGAAGGGATGATCTCAGCCTTAAGCATATTTTGGATCTGCCCCCAAGATTCATCTAGATTAACGCTAACTAATTGTCTTGGTGTTGGCATATTACTCAGCTGTGCATTCAACGCCGGTTGAGTAGTGATTGGCAGGCTACGAAAATCGATTCCACCCTTGGTATCCTTTACAATTGGCGAAGATGATCCTTTCATGGGTTCAACTTGTATTAATAAAATAGAAGCTGATTCCCAAATCCCTGCATCTAAACCAGCCAATAACTCTAATGCCTGTCTTACATAGGTTAAATCATTTGGAGCAAACTTCATCTCTATTTGTCCTCTGGTATTTATCTTGCTTGTTGATATGTAACTATTAATCTTACTAACCATAGCCAATGGAGCTAAGGCATTCTTAAGACTCTCCAGCATATTTATGCGTGTTTGACGTCTCGTAGCAATCCCGGATTCTCCACGTAAGCGATCCAAATTATTAACTTCAATAATGTAGCGATTAAGAGCGCCAAATACTGATTCAGGTTGACCCATAATTCTGTTAATTACATCTTTAAGTCTTTCTGAATCAGATATTGTTTTGTTTAACACAGATACTTGCAATTGCCTGCGGAATTGTTCATTGTCAATGCCAAAAACAGTAATCAAAAGCCGCTTGTCATAATCAAACCA
>Ga0182027_10012020_pt1 | contig 12181 bp, 8 predicted proteins | sample 712E1DmetaG_FD_121300 | JGI IMG/M metagenome (GOLD analysis project Ga0182027, IMG submission 121300) | Permafrost microbial communities from Stordalen Mire, Sweden - 712E1D metaG (Illumina Assembly) | ecosystem: Environmental > Terrestrial > Soil > Wetlands > Permafrost | place: Sweden...
ACCGCCGCCGGCACCGGCGTCGCCATCAGCAGCCTGCGGGTAGGGGACAAGGTCGAAGCCTACGACCCCAAGAGCGGAGTGACCGCGGCCCACACGGTCGATGCGGTCATGGTCCACACCGATCCTGTCGTCGAACATCTGGCGACCGATGCAGGCGAGATCGAGACCACCCCCAACCATCCCTTCTTCACCACTGACCGTGGCTGGGTGGAAGCGGGCTCACTGTTCGTCGGCGAGCAGCTCCGGACCGAGTCCGGCAAGGCCGCGAGCGTCATCGGCTTCACCCTCGACGCGACTCCCACCGCCATGTGGGACCTCACCGTCGACGGCGCCCACTCCTTCTTCGTCGACTCGGCCGGCGTGCTGGTGCACAATCAGGACTGCGGCGGGACGAACGTACCGAATGGGGCCACACCTGCCCGTTTCGTAGCCGCACCAGACGGCATCATCGACACTGAGTCGCCTGCTCTGAACCAGCAAATCGATGACGTACAAGCGTCTCTCCGTAGCACGGGCAGCCCTCCCCCCGGCGTGCGCCAAGGTGGACTACCCGGCAGACCGGGCGTGTTCGGCAATAGGAGTGGCGCTCTACCTGCCCAGCCAGAAAGCTACTATACAGAGAGCGATGTGTGGCCTGGGACGGGGTCCTGAACCGCCCTGGCTTTGATGGAGGCTCCATCTCTTGGAGAATCCTATGCAGGAATCGGACGGCGGCCGGGTCTGGCTACTTCCCGCTGATCCTTCGCCAGGCGGCATTACGGCCGCTTTCTCCAGCGGCCTGGTCGATCTCGATCAGGCCCTCTCTTCGCAGGGCGCTCAAGACCAGCCGGATCGTTGGATCGCTGACCCCGGGGAGGGCAGTCCGAATGTCCCGGAGTCGGAAGAGAACCTGGGCGTGGTTGAGGATGTATTCGCGGACTCTGGCCTGCTTGGACAGCCCGGCGAGACTGCGCCTCGCGGCGACCCGTGACTCGAAGTCGTCGTACGACTCCTCCAAGATCGCCACCAGGTACTGAGTCCATGGCCAGATGTCGTGGCTTGCTTCGTGCCACCGGCGCTGGGATTCGTAGAGGGCGGCGTAGTAGGCGTTCTTCGTGTCCCACATCCGTTGTTCGACACTGACGTACCGGGCGACGCCGTAACCCTGCTGCAGCAGCGCGTGGGTGGTAAGGAGGCGCGCGAGTCGACCGTTCCCGTCGGCGACCGGGTGAATGGCCAGGAAGTCGAGGACGAACGCTGCGATGAGCAGGACTGGATGAGCGGCTCCCACCTCGGCGGCCGATTGGTAGCGGGCGACGAGTTCGGGCAGCATGAACTCGGTCTCCGTGGGAGACGGCGGCGTGAAGACGATCTCGCGGTGGCCGTGCTCGTAGCTCGCGATCAGGTTCTGTTCGGTCTTCAGCTGACCCCCAAGGCCGCCCGCATAGCGGAAGAGTTCGCGGTGAAGGTGGAGAATGTACGGCACCGTGATCGGCTCGAGCGTCGTGGCTCGCATGATCTCGTCGGTCGCGTCGCGGTAGCCGGCAAACTCGCGCTCGTTCCGATTGCGAAACCGGCGGGGCTCGGCGCCCATTCGAGCCAGGCCCTCGATTCGGGTCGGGTCCACGGTCACGCCCTCGATGGCGTTCGATGCGGTGATCGAGGCGACGCGCGTTTCGTCCGCCAGCGCGCGCAGCAACTCCGGCAGCTGGTCGCGAAAGAGGGCTTCCCGGCCGCGTCCAATGTCGAGCCGAGCGAGTCGCGCGCCCAGTCGAATTGGCTGGGAACCGAGCGTTCGCTCCAGATCGACGAAGCTGTGCATCCCCTCAATACTCCGCTAAACGTCATAATCCGAGGCTGCGAATAGCATGATAGGCGACATCGCGAGCGTCAAGAGGCGGTTGTAGGCACCGAGGCGGAGGCGGTCGCCCTACGGCAGCGCCGGCAATCCCATGGCGTCGGTCTTGACCGGCGTGGCCTCGGGCAGCCCAGGGATGCTCGGCAGGGCCGGGGTCGCAAGGCCCGGGATCGTGGGCAGGGCGCTGGTCGGCGAGGGGCCGAAGGAGGGGGACTCAAGCTCGGGCAGAGGGTTATCCGAGCGGCTGATCGTGGCCGCTGCGCGCTCGCCGCTATACCAGGCATCGAAGCCGTCGAGAGACAGGCGGGCCAGCGTTCTCGCCGAGGGGGTGCCGCTGGCTCGGGAGTCGACGATGGCGCAGGCGAGCTTGCCATCCAGAACGAACGGATCGGACAGGGCGCCGAGCGGAGTGTCGAAGAGCGCCGAGCGGACGTCCTCGTCGATCGCGAACTCGGCGGCGGCGCGCCAGCCCGCATCGCGGGCGAGGGCCTCATCCGCCGGCGAGAAGCGGGTGGTGTAGGCGAGCGGATCGGGCGAGGGGTCGGCGCGGACCTCCTGCAGCGCCGTCTGGGAACGTTCGTCGAGCGCGCCGCTGAAGCGGGCCTCGACAAGGTAGAGCTGCGGCCCGGCAGAGGTCGTGATCGGCCCGAGGATGTCGCCGGTCTTGACCTTGGGGTCGAAGGCCGCCTTGCCCAGGTCGGGTACCAGGCCGTCCTGCGTGACAAAGCCGATCTCGCCCGAGGAGTCAGAGGTGCCCGAGCCGCCCGAGGCGTTGGCGGCGTTCACGAGAGCGCCGAACAGCTTCGTTCTATCGGTCGGTGCCAGAGCGCGCAGGGTCTCCGCCAGTGGATCGGCGCCGAGGTCCAGGCCGGCGGGCGCGCCGGCGATCGAGCTTGGGTCGAGGCCGCTCAGTCGATCGAGGGCCAGACCCGACAGCTCCACCCATGGACCCGCGGTGCCCGACGAGTCGGGGGCGTCGCCGATGACGAGCTCACGGAAATGGGCCAGCGTCACGTCCCCGCTCTTCCAGCGCGACAGTAGCGCGGCGGAGAGGGCTCGCCGCAGGGCCTGGGCGTCCGCCCAGTCCGCCAGAGCGCCGGTGTCGACCCTGGCAGTCGCGGCGTCGCCGGGCAGTGCGTTGGAGATGCGGCCGGTTTCCGCGGGAGCGAGCACCAGAGCCATGCTGACCCGGCCGACCTCGTCGGTCGCGGGGCCGAGGAGGTCGCCGACGGCCGCGGTCTGCGCCGCGGCGGCGATCTCGGGGTCCAGGGCGAGGGACGTGTCGGCGGGTGCGCCGCTCGATGAAACGGCCACGTCCTCGCCAAAGGCGTCCCAGCCCGCGTCTTGGAGGCCGGCCACGATGGTCTGCACCTCCGTGCCGGCCGCAAGCTCGGTGCGGAGGTACACGGTGACGGCGGCGAGGTCCGCGGCGCTGGCGGGCGGCCAGGGATTCGAACCACTCGCACCGGGCGAGGAGGTCGCGGCGGGGCTCGACGCTCCCGGCTCCGGCAGGCCGAACCGAACGAGGCGAACCTGGTGCGCGAGGTCGCCGCTGACATAGGCGTCCGCCTCGGCCCAGGGATCCGGAGCCGCCGGAGTGGCGACGCCTTCGCGGGCCGCGAGCTGGCGGACGAGCTCGTCGTCGATCAGGCTCTCGCGGGCCGCGGTGACGATGTCGGCCAGGGGCGCGCTCGCCGCCGCCTGGAGACCGGGCAGCTCGTCGGGGGTGAAGAAGCTGCCGATGGCCGAGTGCTCGATGAAGGCGGACCGCTCGTCGGCCAGGAAGCTGAGAACGCCCACTCGCCCGCGCAGCGCCTCGCGGCTGATGGAGTGGCCGTTGACCGAGGCGACCGTCGCCCAGTCGCCGTTCTCCTTGCCCAGCAGGAACGCGCCGCCCAGTGCGGCCGCGGCAATCACGACGGCTCCGGCGAGTCCGCCGACCAGGACGAGATCGCGCCGCAGGCGGGGCACGTGCAGGCGCCGCCCGCCCTTCGGCGCCGCGCCGCCGCGGCCGCTTCCGGCGGTGCCCGTTGGCCTGTAGTTGGACGTTCCGCGCCTGGCCATGCCCCCTGGTCCCACTCCTGCTGCGACCCCGACAGGATAGCGGAGGCAGCTTGCGCCAGGTGGTCGGCCGGGGAGATCACCAGCCCTGTAAGGGGCCGGTGAGCCGCCTCGATGGCTGTCATCGCGACGGGCTTGCGGATCATCCTTCCGACCTGGCCCGCCACCCGGTCCTCACGCTGCCGCCACGTGCGGCGCGGGCGCCGACCCTGCCTCCCCCTATGGCGCCTGCGTCCCGAGGCGCCGGGCTCGCATTCTCGCCGCCTCTTCCCGGTAGTAGGTGACCAGGCCGGGCTCGTGGACCGCCGGAACGTAGAACGCGAGCAACAGGGCATCGGCGTCGTCGGGCGAGCGTCCCAGCCGCAGACGGGTTTCGGCCTTGGGCTCGACCTTGACCCGGCCCGATGAATCGATGGTGTGGCGCGGCGCCACGAGCTGGGCGATGACCGCGTCATCGACGCCGGATAGATCGATGCCCCGTGGTACGGATGAGCTCGCGCCCCGTCTCCCACCGTAGCTCGTCGCGCAGGCGGGGAAAGCGCGTCGGGTCCGAGGACGCCTCGCCGACGTTGACCCCGACGATGCGAGCCTTATGCAGCCCCTGCTCGCCCAGCTCCCGTAGCCTGCCCTCGATCGCCCAGCCGATGCCGATCTTGTCGATTTGACGGCGCTCGCGCCGGTCTCCGCGATGGCCCGCACGATCTTGCCCACGACCGCCATCGGATCGGCGGAATGGTCGCGCCAGGGCCGCCCGGGATGGCCGCCCCGGCGCTCCCAGATGACGGTCTCGTCGCCGCCCGCCCCGACGTCGAGCCCGAGCTCGACCGGAGTGTGGGGCAGCGCGAGAGGGTCGAGCTGCGCGGCCCGCACGAGGCCATAGGGGATCACGCCGTCGTCGGACGACTCGGGGAACTCGCCGCGCACCTTGCTGATGTACAGGGGGCTGCCCTCGCCCCACTCGGCCGCCCGCTCCTCGACCCAGAGCCTGCTTATGAGCAGGGGCCGCACCTCGGGCGGGATCTCCTCGCCGGTGAAGTTGTGGCCCTGGGCACCCCGCAGGCCTCATCTATCAGGACCAGGACCGCGGCGGCGTGGATGCCCTGGAAGGCGGCTGGGTCGTAGTGGTCAGGTCACTTCCAACTACGCTCCATGGCCTTCAGGGTGTCTCTGTGAGCTTCCTCGCCCCCGTCCCGGAGAAGAGACTAGACGAACTCAGGCGACCCGCGATGCCGTCAGTCCAGGAATCGACGGCTGCCCAATCTCGAAAGTCGACCTCCGAAAGAACCCTGCGGCTGACAGCGCGCTCGACGAGGCTGAGATCGCTGCCATCGATCGCGCTGCGATCGAATGCGCCGTCGAAGACGCGATGGTCGACCGGCCGAATCGCCCGCCGGAGATCGGCGATCTCGCGCGGCTCGACCGGTGCGCCGCCTTCGCCCACTGCCCCAGCGGCCCGACGCTGAAGGGCCAGACAGACCTGCTGAGCCGAGAGGGTCTCCTCGCTCCGCTCACAAGCGCGGTCGCCTGCTTCATCAGTGCTGGCCATAGACTCCGCTGCCGATTACGTAGGCGTCGGCGGCCGGCAGGTCACCGAGCCGCTCCGCCGCCGCGATCTGGACGTCCAGGCCGGACGCCCCCAGCCGCGCGGCGATGCGCTCGGCGATGCCGCGCGTGGCTCCAAGGCGGCTGCCGTAGATGACCGCGATTCTCATCTCACTCACCTCGTCCCGCCGGAAACTCGGCGATCTCGCATCCGCACGACCCGGTCGCAGGCCTCGCCGACCTCTGGGTCGTGAGGTGACAAGATGAACGTCCGGCCGTGTTCGCGGTTGAGCCGGCGGAGCAGGACCGGGATCTCCTCCGTGCGGCGGAGTCGAGGTGCCCGTGGGCTCGTCCGCCAGCGCGACTCGCTGCTGTTTGCCGCCCGACAGTTCAGCGGTCGATGGCTTGCGCGTTCGCCGCCCGAGCCTGTGTACTCGCATACTACGGGCAGAAGAGCCGCTTCGGGGGCCGCGGCCGAGGATAACCATCAAGCGGCGATCCATTAAGAGTCGTAATGGCTGAGCCCAAGCACGATCGGCGTGGGCTTCGGAACGTACCTAAGTGAGGTCCGCCACGGCAGCGCCAGCGGCGGACACGGCCGGCCGACTCGAGGAGAACGCGGTGAACCAACAACAAGGCAGCGCGGCGGGGCTCATCCAGTCGGGCGGAGCCATTCTCGGGATCGAGTTCGGCTCGACCCGGATCAAAGGGTCCCTCATCGCGCCCGACACGACGCCGCTGGCTGCGGGCTCGCACGCCTGGGAGAACCAGCTCAAGGACGGCGTCTGGACGTACGACATGCAGGACGTCTGGAAGGGCGTGGCCGACTGCTATGCGTCGCTGGCCCAGGACGTACGCGCCCGCTACTCCGTGGAACTGAGGACCCTGGCGGCCATCGGCTTCAGCGGGATGATGCATGGGTACGTTGCGCTGGACATCGATGGTAAGCCGCTGGTTCCGTTCCGCACCTGGCGGAACAACGTCACCGGCAAGGCCTGCGCCGAGCTGATTCCGCTCCTCGACTTCGCCGTGCCGCAGCGCTGGAGCATCGCCCACCTGTACCAGGCGATTCTGGAAATGCAGCCGCACGTGCCCCAGATCGTCCACCTCACCACGCTGGCCGGCTACGTCCACTGGAAGCTCACGGGCGAGCACAAGATAGGCGTGGGCGAGGCCTCCGGCATGTTCCCCATCGACCCCAAGACGAACGACTGGGACGCCGCGCGGATGGCGACGTTCGACGCCCTAATCGAGCCGCGCAAGCTTGGCTGGAAGCTCCGCGACATCCTGCCCGCAGTTCTGCCTGCCGGTCGCATGGCCGGGAAGCTCACCGCAGACGGCGCGAAACTGCTCGACCCTTCGGGCAAGCTCGCGGCCGGCATTCCGCTTTGTCCGCCCGAGGGCGATGCGGGCACGGGCATGGTCGCCACCAACGCCGTGAGATCTCGATCCGGCAGCGTCTCCGCCGGCACCTCGGTGTTTGCGATGATCGTGCTCGACAAGAGTCTGTCCCGCGTTCACGAAGAGATCGATATCGTGGTCACTCCTGACGGCAAGCCCGTAGCAATGGCTCACTCCAACAACGGATCGTCCGACCTCGACGCCTGGATCGGACTCTTCGGTCAGGTGGCCGGGGCTCTCGGCACCCCCGCCACCCTCGACGACCTCTACGGCAAGCTCCTGCCGCTCGCCGTACAGGGCGATCCGGACGCGGGCGGGCTCCTGGCCGTCAACTACGTCTCGGGTGAGCACATGACCGGCTTCACCGAGGGCCGCCCGTTGTTCGCCCGCCGGGAGGACGCCAGGTTCACTCTCGGGAACTTCTTACGAGCCATGCTCTTCGCGTCGCTTTGCGCATTGCGGACCGGGATGAACATCCTCACCGAAGAGGAAGGCGTGGTCATCGAGGAGATTCGTGGCCACGGTGGGTTCTTCAAAGGCGGCGACACGGGCCAGCGCATGATGGCCGCAGCACTCAACGTCCCCGTCAGCGTCTCTGCCACCGCCGGCGAGGGTGGAGCCTGGGGCATGGCCGTGCTGGCCGGCTACATGCTGCGCGCGGACGCGAAGCAGTCTCTGCCGGAGTATCTGGACGAGCGCATCGCCGGCAGCGTCGGCCAGCCCGTCAAGCCGGACCCGCGCGACGTGCAGGGTTTCGCGGAGTTCTTCGCGCGCCACGAGAAGGGGCTCGCAATCGAGCGCGAGGCCGTGAAGGCGCTGCGCTGAGCGTTTGTGCCTACGCGAATCGCTAAGAATTGATCAGGGAAGTTGATCGGGACGGTCCGCGTGGGACGGGACCGGGGTTGACGTGACTCTTGGCGGTACCTCTGAAACCACTTTCCGGCTGTTCGCCCTGCTGACGACCGGGACGCTCACTCACTACATCGACAATCTGGGCATAACCGGCCTGACGTCGAATCCCTCCATATACAAGAAGGCAATCGGCACTTCGTCGGCCTACGACCAGACCATCGAACGGCTAAGCGTGAGCGGGGCGGACGTCCAGACGACCTTCTTCGAGCTGGCGCTCGACGATCTCGGCAGGGCCGCAGACATGTTCCTCCCCATACATCTCCGGACCGGCGGTGTCGACGGTTTTGTGTCGCTCGAGGTATCGCCGCTGCTCGCCCACGACGCCGAGACAACTCGGAGCGAAGCGCGCCGCCTCCACGCAAAGAGTGGTCGGTCGAACCTGTTCATCAAGATTCCGGGGACGCGGGCCGGGCTCGAGGCGATCGAAGAATCGATCTTCTCGGGCGTTCCGGTGAACGTGACTCTGCTCTTCTCGACCGATCAAACGCTGTTGGCGTTTGCCGACCACGGCACGGTCAGCGGCATGCTCGCGGTGGACCGCGACCCAGAGAACGAGGCCATGCTGGCCCGTTTCGAAGCCTCAGGGGTTGACCTTGCCGGTTTGGCGTCTCGTCTCCAGGAGCAAGGCGTCGACGCTTTCGTGCGGGCTTGGCAAAGCCTTCTGAGCTTGATCAACCAGAAGGCGGCCGCAGGGAGCAAGCGGGCTAGCGCAGACAGGCAATCGACTGTGGGAAACCTGTGATCCTGTCTGCGGCGAAGCGCTCATCGATCTCGAACCGGACTCGGCCGGGACCTCGTCCGGTAAGCCTGCTGGCCGACCATCCAGAGGAGGAGGGGTCCGAGCTGTTCGAGGGCGAGTTCGACGTCCGGCATCTCGACGGGACGAGATCTATCCGGCTTGTCACGGCCTCCTGCCGCGGAAGACGAATCGTTAGGCTCGAGGGTCGGCCGGGCTGGGTCCGCGGCGCGACCTTCCTGAACGGATGGCAACGCGGTCCCGTGCGAGAATCCCCCGATCAGACCTCGAAGCCGGTGATGCTATGACGATCGGCGATGCGTTCAACGCAACTGTGGACTACTACGACGATTGGATGCGCATCGCGCTTCCTGGGTACGCCGACCTGTTCGGTACGGCCACGGACCTCGTTCCCGCTGTGGCCGAAAAGGCGATCGACGTACTGGATCTGGGGGCGGGCACGGGGCTGTTTAGCTGGCATATCCGCGGGCGCTTCCCGCATTCGCGCTTGGTTCTCGTCGACATCGCCGATCGTCTGCTCGACGTTGCCCGGGTGCGTTTTGCAGGCGACGACTCGGTTGAGTACTCGATCGCGGACTACCGAACGATCGATCTGCAGCCAGCGCGCCAGTTCGACGCCGTCGTGTCGAGTCTCTCGATCCACCACCTCGAAGACGAAGAGAAAGCAGCGCTATTCCGGCGTGTCTTCGACCTCGTTCGACCTGGCGGAGTCTTCCTTAACGTCGACCAGATTCGCGGTGGAACCGCGGCCGTCCGCGACCTCTACTGGACCTCATGGTTGGCTCGGGTGCGTCGGGCCGGCGCCCCCGAAGCTCGTATCGCCGAGAGTATCGAGCGCCGCCAGACGTACGACCGCGACGCACTGCTCGCCGATCAGCTGCGATGGCTCCAGGAGGCCGGCTTTGTAGACGTCGACTGCGTCTACAAAAACTACTTCGTCGGCGTGTTCTACAGTCGCAAAGGCCGATAGCAAGGCTCTGCGCCAATGCAGTGAAGCCGGCAGATTCGCCCGTTAGTCTGCCGCTCATTCAATCTCGTCCGAGCGGGCACCCGTGACCAGGCGATGTCTTTGCTCCTTTGAGCCCAGCCCGAACGAGGGCGTCCTGCGGGATCGTGATCTGATTCTTGGCGCTCACCTTCGTGTACCCACGACGGCGAGCGGTCTTTACTCGTGCACTCATAGGTATGGCTTAGGCCCGCGAGGTCCCTTCTGCAAGATCGACGCTCAACGAACGGGTCGTTGCGATTTGCGCCTTTACGACTGACCTCGCTGCGGCGCGAGCGGCGATAGCCTCCGCGCCGATCCTGGCGAACGTTCTTATCCTGTCCTCGCAGTCGTCGAATCCGGCAGCCAGCCGGCCGGCGTCGTCAACGTAGCCAGGACGACCCGCCGCGGATAGCTCCTGGTGCGCCGCCACGATGCACGCAGCCTCCCAGAAGGCCGCCTGCGCCTGCTGCGAGAGCGGTGCGCCGCCGAGTACCGTCAGCGCCAGTGGGATCATTCGCTTTGTGTTGTGATCGGTGCCCGCCATAACAACGATTCCGGCAGCCCGAAGCACCTCAACGTAACGATCCACTACCTCGGGCTTGTTGCGTACGGGGAATAGTTCGGCGCAGTAGATGGCCCGGTCCAGCAGTCGCCTCGCGAGGGCCTCGGGAGGGTCCTCAAAGTCGCTTATAGGCGACGCGGCGTCGGCGAAGATTGGATAGGTAGGGATCCCGCCGAGCTCGAGAATCAGTTGGTAGCCGTCATCGAACGACACCGGCACTTCGGGCACGAAGGCGGGCATGCCGAACTTCATGAGGCTTGACCGGATCGTCTCCTGGATGGCGACCTCGTCGGATGTATCGACGTGGACGAACCCGGGCAACATCCGGCCCAGCACGGCGACCCGTTCGTCCGCTGGCACGGCACTGAAGAGCACTTCTTGGAAGGCCTCAGCGAGGTGGCGCTCCTGGAGCGACACCCAGTCGGCCGGCACGCCGCATCGCTCGGCCACCGTGGCGACTATTTGGCCATAGGTCGGCGCGCCGTCGAGCCCGGCGCGGCTGAACCGTTCCGACAAGCGCGCGGTCATCGAGCGCATTCTTTCGTCATTGGCCCCTCGGATCGCCGCCATTCGTCTTGCCGCGCTATCGAGTGGTGGGTCGAAGCGAGTGAGCCCCTTGCCACAGAGGTTGAACCGGCCGGGGTTGGAGGGATCGTTGATCCGCATCTCGACCAGATCACTCGCGACTGTGTTGATCTCGAGGCCATAGAGCGGCATTACCCCCGCCTCGACGGCGGCGGCCGCGAAGCGGCGGTAGGGGCGAAAGTCATAGTAGTTCGAGGTGCCTACAACCCAGACGCCTTCTGCCGCCGCCAATCGCACGGCCTGTTCGGGGGAGTCGAAGGCGGAGAAGTTGGGCGGCAGGTGCACGTGCGTGTTGACCAGCGTCAAACTCGTGCCCGTGCCGCCGACATGGCCATCAGGACGATCGCCCTCGTCGGCCCTGTCCTTTCGACCAGCCTGGTCGGCTCGGTCATTGCGCAAGGGAACGGTCAATCGGGACCGGCAGGTTTGGAGCGTTGTGATCGATCGTGTGATCAGCCCGGCTGCAGTGTCGGACGGCTCCGCGCTGAACCCGTTGCCGTCGAATCCGGTGACGAGCCATCGGCGGAGGTCAAGAATACCTTGCTGGACGAGTTGGACGACAGATTGAGATTCACGAGGGTCGACAGCATCGGGCCAGCACGATCTCAGTAGTTGTTCGACCGCGCCTGGTTCGATCGTCATGACTTCAGGATCCAGGGCAGCCAGCGCGGCCGCGGCTCCCATTGCGTAGCTAGGCATCGGGATGCCTTCGTCACGGCCGAGGCGGATCGTCCCAATGAGCCGGTCATCCCAGCCGAGCTTCCGGACCGGATCGCGTGCAGCTCGCTCTATGGTGTCGGCAAGAAAAGGGTTGACCATACGGACCAGGAGATCGTCCGCGAAGCCTTCGAATCCGAGCGGGGTGAACAGCGGATCTGCTGCGCGATAGCGCCGAACAAGGGCTCGCCCCGACTCGTCCAGAAATGCCGCACGAAGGAAGGCCATAGCCCCGGGCACGGTCGTGAAGTCCGCCATCAATCGGAGGCCCAGAAGGCGTCCAAGGTATGCGGCCAGGGCATGAGTCGCGTTGTGCCCGAATAGCTTGGCCGCCGCAAAGGGAGCCAGGTCGTCGACCGGTTGGAGCACGGCCACCATCGGGCTGCTGGCGCTTCCGCGGCGCCCAGCGACGCCAATCCTGGACGTGAGGATATGGTCGAACTCTTCCACGAGAAATGCCGCGGGCGTCAATGGCGTCACCGGCGCAAGGCCGAGCGATAGCAGCTCCGACTGCTCCGTGACCACCCCGCTCATCTTCCCGATGACCGTGTCCACGAAACGGGCGCGCCGCCGGATTCGGTCTCGGTCGAGCGGACTGACAGACTCGAGTACGGCCTCCTCGAGGAGCGCGCCCGCACGGCGGTGATTCTCCGCGCAGAACACTACGAGTGGCCGCGCAGAACGCCGCCGCCGCAGCCCTTCACCGAGGAGCAGGTGGGGACTGCTCGGCTGGTCCGTCCGGTAGAAATCGATGCTGGGGAGGGCCGTTGACGCCTCGTCCGCGCTGGAGATCGCCTCCACGATCCGGGTGCGGTCGCA
>Ga0182027_10012021_pt1 | contig 12181 bp, 4 predicted proteins | sample 712E1DmetaG_FD_121300 | JGI IMG/M metagenome (GOLD analysis project Ga0182027, IMG submission 121300) | Permafrost microbial communities from Stordalen Mire, Sweden - 712E1D metaG (Illumina Assembly) | ecosystem: Environmental > Terrestrial > Soil > Wetlands > Permafrost | place: Sweden...
ATGAATCTGAACCAAAGAGTCTGCCAGAACGAGGGTGTAATAATAATGTTCAATGAAACACCTTTTTCATTCCAAACCCCATCGTTATTACTTGCTTTGATTCTGAATGTGTATTTGCCCGGGTTTAAATTAGTATATGTGGCTATTCGGTTATTAGCATCTGTATTATGCCATTGATTATCGAATCCTTCCAACATGTAGGCATATTTGTTTTTTTCAGGATTTTTAAAATCCAATGCTGCAAATTCGATGGAAAAAAAGTTCGCTGTATGAGACAAGATCAATGTGTCTGTTTCAGTGATTGGTTTTTTTAAAAGAATATTGCCCTCAATTTTCTGGCCAACAGCTACGGAATTGCTGTAAAACTTAAAATCTGTTAATACGACCTTCGGGGGAATAGTATTCGTTTTTAAATCCTTTGGATCAAATATGTTAAACCCGCCCGGCCCTCCAAACAACAACTTTCCGTCTGTTGATTTACACCTTGCATTCGAGAACGCATAATCTTGCAGGCCGTCAGTAAAATCATAGGTATGAAAGGACTTAGTTTTCGGATTAAATTTTGAAATCCCGTTTGTCGTGCTTACCCATAAATTGTAATCATTATCTTCTAGTATGGCTTTAATACTCATATCCGGCAATCCGTCTTTATCCGTGAAGGCAATAAACTCGTTTGTCCTCATATTTAGATTATTCAAGCCGCCGCCATCGCTGCCAAACCACATATTGCCTTCATGATCTTCAAAAATACAATATATATTATCATTACTGAGACTATTACGATCATTCATATGTCTGTAATGATTAAATTTTATTTTGGGGAAAGATTTATTGAAATCATAATCATCTAATTTTACCATTTCCAGTCCAACAGACGTAGCAATCCAAAGATAATGGCGGCTGTCTTCGAATATATTCGTTGTATATTTTTCGATAAAACTATCCGGATCGTTTGGGTCATTTTTATAATGATAAAACCGGTTTATTGTACGGTTATACAAATTCAATGTTCCATCCAGCGCTGCGGCCCACAGATTTTGTTTACTATCTTCCAACAAAGCCCACACATTATTATCGCTTAGGCTATACTTATCGTATGGATTACGAGTAAATCGAATGAATTTATTCTCTTTTCTTTTATAACAACTGATACCATGAGCATAAGTGCCAATCCAGATGTTTCCTTCAAAATCTTCGGCAAGGCAAACAACCGCGTTGCCGCTAAGAGAATTTGTGTGATTGGGATCGTTAAGAAAATGTTTGAACCTGTTATTTTTTTTATCCCAGAAGTTCAAACCGCCGCCATCTGTTCCAATCCAATAATTTTCATCTTTATCTTCGATTATGGAGGATACCGATTTATTGCTCAAGCCATTATTATCAAAAGGATTAGGTGAGTGTAATCCGAAATTCGTTTTCTCCGCCTCATCCTTATTCAAACCTGTATTAGCAGTACCTACCCAGATTACTCCCGATCCATCTTCAAATGTTAGATTGATTCCGTCGCTGCTCAGCGAGTTTGGATTTGTCATTTCGGATTTACAATAATCAAATGATCCAGTTTTTTTATTATAAAGTGAAATGCCGCCGCCATCGGTGCTAATCCATAAAATTCCATCTTTTGCCTGTCGGATATGATTTATAACGTTTGCAGATATAGAATTTTTCCGCGGTTCGTTTAAATACTGTTTGAAAACATTATGTTTTTTATCCCACGAAATTAACCCTGCACCGATAGAACCGAACCAATATAAACCATCAGCATCTTCCAAACGCATAGCCACTTTACTTGCTTGTTTATCTATGTTAGGAATTTTGATTGGATAATGCTCGAAATTACCGGTTTGCGGGTTGAATCGATCAATTATTTTATTGCTTGCATTAATCCAAATACTGGATTGTTTATCTTCAAAAGCGCCAAAAATTAAATTTGTACTTATACTATTCGGATTGTTATTGTCGTGTTGATATCGCTTAAACACGGGTCTTATGTTACTGAAATCGGTAGCATCATTGACTGGTAATGTCCATATACCTCCCGAATATGTACCTAACCATAATACTCCTTTTGAATCCATCAATAGACTTGTAAAGTGGCCTCCGGTTGAGTCATTCGTGTATACACATTTAAACCTTTCTTTCTTTTTATCGTACATAGTAAGCCCGGTAGGAGATACAATCCAAATCCTGTCATTATTATCTTCAGCGAGAAATTGTATTCCATTTGAAATCGCAGCAGGATCGCTTTCCACAGGTTTATATAATTGAAATTGATAGCCGTCATAACGAAATAATCCATTCCAGGTTCCTATCCATAAAAAACCATTTTTATCCTGCAAAATTGCATTGATATACTTATTTGATAGTCCTTGTTCATTAGAAAATTTTCCAAATTCAATATTTCTGTTTTGCCCTAAACCATTGTTCCAAGTGACGATAAGAATAATAAAAATGCCCAGGCATTGAATGATCCTAAAATATTTCATACGTTTCTTTCCAAAGAATTGTTCAGGGTTTTATTGACAATCTTCAATAAGAAGATCTTTACCATACTTTTAAATTTATAACTCTATTCTCTTACGTAAGATTTGCAACATCCCGCAGTCACACTTTTTCATCCTCATGGTTCGACGGACTCAATTGAGGTAACCCGATTCTCAAGGGCTTTATGAGATAACAATCCGTTTCAATTGTAAAATACGACCAATGAAAGGGTTTTTTATAAAATGTATAATGTAACCGCCATCATCGAAGGTTACGACAATCAAACCAATCATGAACAATGCCACCGAGTAAAAAGTACAGGAATGCCAGATGAAATAGAAATGACCATAATGAGTCGAATATTGGTCTATACATAGTATGAAAAGCTTACCCCTGTTCTCTTTTTAAAGGAATTGAAGATAATGTGATGATTATCGAAAAAGTATTTTGAAGAATTGATCATGAGCCGACGAATTACACTTTCCGCCATTAAAAATTTATATCTGGAGATGCCCATTTTGAGGATTATTTTATTTTTCCATACTACTGTAAATCTAATCATTTTTCTTTCTTAGGCAAATAATCTGGATATAACTTCTTCATGCAATCAGGGCACATACCATGAGTAAATTGTGCATTTGACCGTTCTTGAATATATCCTTCGAGTTGCATCCAAAATCCTTTATCGTCACGTATCTTTTTACAATTTGAACAGATTGGGACAAGTCCGCTCAAGACCTTAATATCTGCGAAGGCATCTTGCAGCTCTTTAATCAAATGCTCGCGTTCTGTAACATCTCGACCGATGCCTATTAAACCAATAATCTGATTTTGTTCATCCCGAAAAGGGAGTTTCGTGGTAAGCAAAATATGTTTTTGACCTTCTCCATCAATCACATATTCTTCTTTATTGATCACGGGTTCGCCAGTTTGTATAACTGATCGGTCATCAGTAACGAATTCATCCGCAAGTTCCTTCGGAAATAACTCATAGTCATCTTTCCCTAAAACTTCAGCTTCTGATTTGCGGCCCATATTATAAACATCGGCCCGATTCGTGAGTGTTTTTCGACAACTCAGATCCTTTGTGTAGATTGCGTCGGGTATATTGTCAATGACTGTCCGCAGAAGATTGCGTTCACGTTGAAGTGCCTCCTCTGCTTTTTGATGTTCGTTCACTTCGCGTGCCAATTCAAGAGTTCGCTCATGGACTTTTTTCTGAAGATCCCGCTCGTTCACATGCACTCGATACATTTTATAACGGTATATGCCAGCACCAACAGAAACAAGAACAAGAGCACAGATGGCATAAAACAACCATGTCCTCCAAAATGGGGGTATGATAATAACGCGAATCGATACTCCTTCTTTATTCCACACACCATCGCTATTCGATCCCTTCACACGAAAGACGTAATTTCCACCACTCATATTCGTGTATGTTGCGAAACGCCTGTTTGCGTCTGTATAATTCCACTCTTTATCAAACCCTTCCATCATATAGGCATATTGATTCTCTTCAGGAGAATTGAGATTGAGAGAAGCAAATTCAAATGAAAATACATTTTCTTTATAGGATAACTGAATCTCTTTGGTCTCGATTATAGATTTTTCCAATATCACATGTCCGTTAATTTCTTTGCCAACAGGGACGGTTTTATTAAAAATCTGAAAATCGATTACAACGATTGAAGGGACGTAAAGATTATCTTTAATACTATCGGGGAAAAAAGTATTAAAGCCGTTAATTCCGCCGAAAAACATTTCACCATTTTGGCTTTTAAAGCAGGCATTCACGCTGAATTCATTGCTTTGAAGTCCATCACTTACTTTAAAATTCCTAAATATATTCGAACGCGGATCAAATTTTGACAGCCCTTTTTGGGTTCCAATCCAGAGATTGCCATAGTCATCTTCCAGGATCGACTGTATAGCGTTACTTGGCAGACCGTCAGCTTCCAGAAAATGTGAAAAACGGTTGTTGATGCGATCGAATTTATTGAGTCCATTGGTCGTCCCTAACCAGAGCATTCCTGACCGATCTTCATGTATGCACAATATTTTGTTGTCGCTCAAACCATTTGGATTATCAGGATCAACTTTGTAATGGATGAATTGGTTTTTATTTCTGTCAAAATGATTGAGGCCGCCATATTCAGTACCTATCCATAAGACACCGCTACGATCTTCAATTATCGACCAGATATAATTATCACTTATGCTGTTAGGATTCTTGGCGTCAGCGAAGTACGATGTAAACTTCTTTTTCTTTGGATCAAATTTATCAAGACCTCCTCCATGTGTTCCAACCCAGATATATCCGAATCTGTCTTCACAAAGAGTAAAAATATCGTTTCTATTCGGAGTGTATTGATCAAAGAAATAAGGAGTAAATACATCTTTTGTCTGATCAAATCTATTCAGCCCTCGGTTTGTTCCAAGCCAGAGTGTACCAGTCCGATCTTCAATAATAGACCTGATGTAATTATTACTGATGCTATGAAGATTATGGGTGTTGGATTGGTAATGCGTATATTTGTTTTTCCCTAAATCATATTTATTGAGTCCGCTTGATTGCGTCCCAATCCAGAGTGTTTTATTGCCTCCGCCGACTGTCTCGGCGATAGAGTACACTGTATTGCCGCTCAAGCTATTGGGATTGTTTGGTTCCTTTTTATATCGCTTAAATTTATTTTTTCCGCTATCAAATTCGTTTATTCCCCCATATTCGTTGCCGATCCAGAGAATGCCTGAACGATCTTCATATATCGACAACACCGAATTATTACTCAAACTGCCCGGGTCATTCGGATTGGTCTGATAATGGATGAACCGGTTTATTTTACGGTCAAATTGATCAAGTCCGCCGCCCCAGGTTCCTATCCATAGGCGACCAATCCGGTCTTCAAAAATTGACCGAACGATATCGTTACTTAAACTGTAAGGATCATGGGTACGGTTTCGGTTGTGAACAAACTTTTCTTTTTCTCGATCAAATCGTTCAAGACCTCCGTTCCAGATTCCAATCCAAAGAGTTTCGGATTGGTCTTCATAAATTCTATATAAATCATTTCCACTTATACTGGAAGGATTTTTAGAATCATGCTGGTAACGGATAAATTGATTCCTTGTGCGGTCAAATCGATTGAGGCCGGCATCTGTAGCAATCCATAGATTCCCTGATCTATCAATATAAACACAAGAAAGGTTATTGCTACTAATGCTCTTGGGATCATGAGGATTGTTCTGGTATCGAATAAATCGATTTCTCTCCTTATCTAATCGGTTGAGACCTCCGCCGAATGTCCCTATCCAGAGACTACCTGATGCATCTTCACAAATCCAGCGAATTTTATTACTGGCCAAACTGTTGGAATCATTGGGATTGTACTTGTAGTGAATAAATCTGTCCTTTTCCTGATCGAACTCATTAAGACCGTCGTCGGTCCCAATCCAAAGGACACCGCAATGATCCACAAAGATGCTTTGTACTGAGTTGCTGCTGAGACTGTAGGGATTTCCTGTTTCAGATTTATATACTTTAAATTCGTATCCATCATATCTATTCAATCCATCATATGTGCCGAACCACATAAAGCCGCTGCTATCCTGTGAGATGCAAAGAACGGTATTTTGTGAAAGGCCATTTTCACTGGAGAGATGTTTGAATCGAATGCCTTGTGGTTGCGCATACATCAGACAAGGAAAGATATAGGTGGATATTTCTGCCAGTATGAAAAACCAGAAAGAAACTAAGAAGGGTTTTTTATAAAATCTTCTTTTCATAGCCCATCTTCTCTTATGGTAAACACACAGTGATGGTCAACTAAACGTTGAATAGGTTCAAAATAAATTGAGATATTTGATACCCTTATTCAATTGTTATAGCGATAATACTTAATCATAGACAGTGCAGCTAAGTAAAACACCGGAATGTATGAAGGAAAAGAAATGATCTCATATATTATGAATATTGGCTTGTGGCACAATGCAAAGCTTATCTCTGTTCTCTATTCCAAAGAATCATAATGCTGTATGTATTTTGAAAGGTGTTGAAAGAATGAGCACTGCATGTATCGGCGAGCAAATCCTATGTTTTGAAAATATCATGTATACACTGAATAACATATGAGCAAAAACAAGATTCGTTATTATAAGTTACTCTATATCATTATTAAAATCAAAACAATGGAATGATGGCACAATGAAATATATTGCTGACTCTCATCATTTATTAATAAATACTTTGCTCATATGGATAAAATATGTATTTTATTTAGTACTATACCAATAAAATGCCTCTCAATAATTGACAATAAGAAGATAGAAATTGAGACTATGGCTTATCAACTCATCTCTGACTTAACCCCTTCCGGCGACCAGCCGGAAGCAATCCGACAGCTTTCGGAGGGAATAGAGCGCGGCGACAGGCATCAAACACTTCTTGGCGTAACCGGCAGCGGTAAAACATTCACTATATCCAACGTTATTAAGCACATCAACAAGCCCGTGTTGGTCATGTCTCACAATAAGACATTGGCAGCACAATTATATGCTGAATTCAAAAATTATTTTCCAAAAAATCGCGTGGAGTTTTTTATTAGTTACTATGATTATTATCAGCCGGAGGCTTATGTTCCAACAACCGACACCTATATTGCGAAAGATTCATCTGTGAATGATGAAATCGACCGTTTGCGGTTACGGGCGACAAGCGCGTTATTGAGCGGCGATCCAAATGTCATCGTCGTCGCGTCGGTAAGCTGCATATACGGGATCGGCGCGCCGGATGAATGGATAAGCCAGACACTCATGATCAAAAAAGGCGATCACCTCGGTCGTCAGGGATTGCTTAAGCGGCTTCTTGATTTGTTATATACACGGAACGACTACGAATTTGTCCGCGGTACTTTTCGCGTGCGCGGCGATGTTGTGGAGGTGATCCCAAGCTATGAGAACGAAGAAGCAATTCGAATCGAATTCTTTGGCGATGAAATAGAGCGTATTTCTTATATCAATAAAGTTGACGGGCAAGTTCTTGGAGAAGCGGATTACGAAATGATTTATCCGGCAAAACAATTTATCACTTCGCGCGAAACAATAGAACGTGCAATGAACGGTATCTATGATGAACTACGCGAGCGAACAACCGAACTTCGTTCGCTGGGTAAGCTTGTTGAAGCGCAGCGAATTGAACAGCGAACACGGTTCGATATGGAGATGCTACGCGAAGTCGGGTATTGCTCCGGCATCGAAAATTATTCACGGCATTTCGCAGGCAGACCGCCGGGATCCCGCCCCTCATGCTTATTAGATTACTTTCCAAAAGATTTTCTTACCATCATTGACGAATCTCATGTTACTGTATCGCAAATCGGCGCTATGTACGCCGGCGATCGCTCGCGTAAGACGACACTCGTGGAGTACGGATTCCGCCTTCCATCGGCACTGGATAATCGCCCGCTCATGTTTGATGAATGGGAATCGATGGAGAAACAGATTATTTACGTCAGCGCAACGCCCGGAACATACGAATTGCAGAAGTGCCAAGGCGTCATCGTAGAACAGGTTATCCGCCCAACCGGATTAATTGACCCGGAGGTTGAAGTTCGTGCAAGCAAGCATCAGATCGACGACTTGATCGGTGAGATTCGTACTCGAACTTCGAAGAAAGAACGCACGCTCGTCACAACGCTGACAAAACGAATGGCAGAAGATTTAACCGAATATCTTTCGAATATTAACATCAAAGTACGGTACATTCATTCCGAAGTGGATGCTCTGGAGCGTGTGGAAACACTGCGCGATTTGCGATTGGGCGAGTTCGACGTCCTCGTGGGCGTCAATTTACTTCGCGAAGGTCTTGATTTGCCGGAAGTCTCACTCGTCGCCATCATCGATGCGGACAAAGAGGGGTTTCTGCGTTCCGAACGGTCGCTCATTCAAACAGCAGGCCGGACCGCGCGCAACTCGAATGGAAAAGTTATTCTGTACGCCGATAAAATGACCGGCTCGATGGAACGAATGATGAGCGAGACAAATCGACGACGAAAAAAACAGATCGCGTACAATACCAAGCATGGTATTACGCCTACCACCATCTACAAAACGACGGAGGAAATTCTAGCCGCGACATCGATAGCCGATGTGAAGACGAAGCAAGATGAACGTTATCAAAAATCTAAGCCCATGGCTATTGCCGAGACTGTTGCAAAATATCTCACCAGCGAACAGAAGAAAGACATGCTGGAAGAATTGAAAGCAGAGATGAAGCGGGCGGCAAAGGATTTAGAATTCGAGCGGGCGGCAGAATTGCGGAACGAGATTGAAAAATTAGAAAATATTTGAACTATGTCTCATGGAAAAACCCTGCTGGCGCCTATAGATGTATTTAAACTTCGATCATTGAACATTATGACAATACGAATTTGAACATACCAAAATTCACACGGCCTTTTCTCGATTTCCTTTATCCTCCGGTGTGTATCTCTTGCAGCAATCCGCTGCAGGATGGAAATCAAAAAGTCTGCAAAGACTGCTGGAATGCAATCCCACAGGTAACAAAAAATCTCCCTCTCTATCAAGAGACTCGCTTGAAACTTCTTTCCGACGGCAATATTAGCGACCTTGTTTCATGCTTTGTTTTCGAGAAGGAGGGACCATTTCAAGACATTGCTCATGCATTAAAATATAAAGAGTACAAGTCTCTTGGTGTAGAATTGGGAATATGCATTGGTGAAGCATTGAAAGAATGGAATCTTGGATTTGATATTCTTATCCCAGTACCCCTTCATCGCATAAAGCAGCGTGAGCGCGGTTACAATCAGTCCGAATTCATTGCACGCGGTATTGCAGCAGTCACTGGCAAACAGGTTGTTTCGAATGCCGTGCACAGAACACGCCACACAATGTCACAAACAAAACTTAATATAGAAGAACGGCGCAGGAATATGGACCATGCGTTTGAAATGACTCCATATTCAACGAACATCCTGTCAAAGAAAAAATGCCTTTTAGTGGATGATATTATCACCTCTGGAGCTACAACAAATTCATGTGCTCAGGTAATCCTTTCAGCAGGTGCAGAAAAGGTCGTCGCCGCGTCAGCGGCACTTGCCTGGTAATTTGTATTCCTATTATCCTTCTCCTTATCATCCTTTTCCTATTCCAAAAATTACTTTTCTACAATTATCTATTCAATAATTTTCTCGTTAAAAACACATAGTAAAATATCCTCGTTTTTTGCCGTTTTTAGCCGCTTTCTAGGGTAATCTATTCCAGCCGGAATCCGATGTGAGGCGGAACGGTTATTGTTGCATTAAATTCAGAGATATAAAATAAACGACGAGATTTTGCAAATAAAATTGACAAGTTAATTATTACAGTCGCTTGCTCTTTAAGTGATCTGAAGGATTGAGACAATGGTCGAACAAACAACACACCAGCAAAACCCACAGACACCGCATGAACCAACACCACGCGATGACTCCAAGAAAGTGGTTAGTGAAATCCTGAAACGAGTCGATCAACTGATTCGTAAAGGCGAATTCGACCTTGCACAATTAGAGATTCGGAAAGCAAAAGAAGTAGATCCGCGCAATGTCTATGTATTTGCACTCGAAGAACGTATTTCCATCCTTAAAGCTGATAAATATTTGCATTTAGAAGAAACGCGAAATAATATCGAATCACTCATCGCGCCTGAGACCGGAAATACTTCTAAAACAGAATATGAGATTCCGGAGACGGCGGCTTCTCCCAAGCCAAGACCCACGTTAGAGGTGTCAGTCCAAGCGCCTACAAAAACAGATACACGTACTCTACCTGCCGCAGTTTCTGTCGTCTCTGCAAAAAAACCACAGGAAAAACAGGAAGAGCACATCATTGATCGATCCGCCGATTTGGATTCCTATCGGCAAGCACTCACCCAGGCATGGTGCGACGGGGCGTTGACTGAAAACGAGGAACGACAATTGAATGAGCTCCGATCGGTATTTAATATCACGAAAGCTGAAGATGAACAGATTGGAAAAAATATTAAACATGAATGCTATCGCAATGCTCTTCTTCGACAGTTATCCGATACTTCGACAACATTTTCATCTACAAAAGCTCTGGCCGATTTGCAGCGCACATTCCAAATCTCCGAGGAGGAACATCTGCATATTCAGACACAATTGATGAATACCATACAGCATAAACAGCGTGACAAGGTGCTTGTCATCGACGACGACACACGGCTTTTAGATCTGCTCGCAGAATCTCTGGAAGACAGCGGATTTGATGTTACCGCCCTTTCCACATCCGATGAAGCTTACGCGCTCCTCCGTAAATTCATCCCCGATTTAATTTTATGCGATATCAACTTAGAAACATCTACGATGGGCGGATTTACATTTTACGAGAAAATACAGGAGCTGAAAAACATACAGAGTATTCCATTTGTTTTCTTAACCGGACTCACAGACGAAACCCTCGTCCGTACCGGCAAAGAACTTGGCGTGGATGATTATTTAATGAAGCCAATTTCAGAACAGACTTTAGTTTCGACACTGCGTGGAAAATTAAAACGATTCCGACAACTCAATAAAATAATGGCTGCCCCTATGCCAGCGATGGCTGCTGCATAATCGAATTGAAAAGTTATAATGTACAACACCTGAGAATTATATAAGATACAAGTCGTACATATTTATTATCGACGTTAGAGTTTACTCAACTTCGTCATGATCCTCAACCCAACCAAAAATCTGTCTCGTTCGCAAGATTAGTAGCGTTCTTTCGAAAATAAATTTCTCGAGAAGATGGAATATCGCGGTACAGGCATTTGCTTACCGGTCACAACTTGCCATATAATTTCGCTGAACACACGGTCCGGAATATCATCCTCTTTTTTCATATTGAATTTATCCATCAACGTTTCACCATAAGAGCCGTTTTTGTTCCGCTCGTTCAAATCCCAGCGCGGTTCTTCTGCCGTATAACGCCCGGTATCTGCCAGCGTTGTAAAAGCATTAAACATCGGCGTAGCGGCAGCATCGTACTGGCTCATCGGAGGTAAACCAAGAATTAATTCCATTGTTCGCAGCATAGAAGCGGTGGTAAAGAGTGTGTGATTAACATCATGCTTTTTCATGAATGGGCTTATGACAAGACACGTTGAACGGTGCGCATCCACGTGGTCAGGTCCGTTTTGCGCATCATCCTCCAGTACAAAAATCGCAGTTTCCATCCAAAATCTGCTTTTCGATATTCGATCCACAATTAAGCCAAGTGCGCAATCATTCTGGGCAACATACGCACGTGGTGACAAAGCTCCTTTTTTGGATCCGGCAGTGTGATCGTTCGGCAGATGCATGATGCAAAGCTGCGGCAAAGTGCCATTCTTCTCGAATTCCGAGAATTCTTTATTCCATTCTTTGAAGCGGTCGACATCCGAATAATTCAGATCCCATCCGCGATACAATGGTGCAAAATGTCCTTCCAATCCTTTTTCGCGCGGAACACCGGGTTTTCCAATAATTTCATTGGCCGTAATAAACTCGCCATAACTTCGGAAACTGACTTTATGTTTCGCGGCGATAGTCCATAAATATCCCGATGTTGGAGTTGCGGCAGCTTGCCCGCCTTCAAAATCATAGTCACCTCCGCGTCCTCCGTACTGTGTGGGCCATGTCTTTTCAACATAATCCGTTGC
>Ga0182027_10012022_pt1 | contig 12181 bp, 8 predicted proteins | sample 712E1DmetaG_FD_121300 | JGI IMG/M metagenome (GOLD analysis project Ga0182027, IMG submission 121300) | Permafrost microbial communities from Stordalen Mire, Sweden - 712E1D metaG (Illumina Assembly) | ecosystem: Environmental > Terrestrial > Soil > Wetlands > Permafrost | place: Sweden...
AATAACAAAATCAAGGTCCTCAAACGCCAAGCCTACGGCTTCCGCGACCTCGAGTACTTCAAACTCCGCCTCGCCTTCATCGGCTCTTCCACCCCACGATTTCCCGGATGAACCGAAAGTTCAAACACAAGATCCAAGAAGACCGGGAATGGGGCAGCGCCGAGGAGTTTGCTTCAGCTCAGGTGGACCTTCGAACCTTGGAACGGTCTTCGCTCCTCTGCTCCTCTGCTCCTCCGCCCCTCCGCTCCTCTGCTCCTCTGCCTGTCGCCTCGGACCTCGGACCCCGAGTCCCGGAGGCTGGTCTCTGTCAACTGGGAAGGACCAACCCGTGAGCGGCGAGGAACGCGGCCATGTCGGGCGGGACGGGCGCTTCGAGGTGCAATCGAGAAGCGTCGCGCGGATGTGGGATCGAGAGGCGCCAGGCGTGCAGGAACGGGCGCGGACCCCCGTTCCCGCCGTCGTAGAGCGCGTCGCCGGCGACGGGGAAACCCGCGTGCGCGAGATGGACCCGCACCTGGTGGGTGCGGCCGGTGAGCGGGTGCACCTCCACCAGCGCGAACTCGTCCGACGCCGCGAGCCGCCGCACCTCGGTTCGGGCGGGTCGTCCACCGCGGCTGACCCGGAATCGACCCGGGGCCATGGCATCGGGGGCGATTCCTCCCGTGACGACTCGGAGCGTCTCGCCGGGGTCGCCGCGCACGACGGCGAGATAGCGCTTGTCCGCACGTCCCTCTGCCCACGCACGGGTGAGGGCGCGGGCGGCGTCGTGCTGGCAGGCGAACAGCAGCACGCCGGTCGTGAGGCGGTCGAGGCGGTGAAAGAGAAGTGGCTCGAAGCGCCGGCCGTCGCGGGCCGCGAGTTGGAGCGCCAGGCGCTCCTGGGCCGTGAGCTCTCCCGGCGCACGACTCCGCGGCGGCTGGGACGCGACGCCCGCGGGCTTGTCGATGGCGACCAGCCACCCGTCTTCGTGGACGATCGCGAGCGGTTGCGGTATGGGAGGTGGCTCGGCGAGGGCGTTACCGTCGTGCACGACGTCCACAACGTCAGCCAGCTGCAGTTGCCGCGAGACAATGCGGACAGCTTTCCCGTTGAGCCACAAACATCCATCGGCCGCGAGCGCCCGCACCCGACGGCGCGGCAGGCCCGTGAGTGCGGCGGCGCCCTGGTCCAGCCGCAGTCCGGCGTGGTCGGGGAGGACGAGGTAGCGGACGACGCCGGGCCGCGGCGCAGTGCCGGTCGGCCTGCTCATGGAACGACGCCCATGCGGTATCGAGCAGCAGAGGAGCAGAGGAGCGGAGGTGCAGAAGGGACAAGCTTGCGCTCCTCAGCCCCTGTGCTCCTCTGCTCCTCTGCTGCTGTCGGCGGGATGGCCGCCCGCGTCCTCATCGGGGATCACACCGCCGGGGCCGGGGCTACTTCCCAGGGGAGGATGAAACGTACGGTGGTGCCGCTGCCCGGGCTCTCGATCTCGAGTCGGCCGCCGTGGGCCGCCACCATCTTGCGTGCGATTGCAAGGCCCAGGCCCGGCGCGCCCGGGCGCCGGACAGCCATCGGCACCAAGAGCTTGGGTAGCACATCGGCGGGGATCCCCTGGCCGCCGTCCCGCACTTCAATGGTGACATGGTCCTCCTCGCCGCGCACGTGGATCAGGACGTCCGGCGGAGGGGTGGCGCTGCGGATCGCGTTGTCGAGGACCGCCTGCAGTGCATGGCCGATCGCACGGGTGTCCCACCGGGCTTGACGGACGATGCCGGAGGTCTCGACGCGGATCTCCACTGTCGTTGCAGGGGTTTCCCGGAACTGTACAGCCGCGATGTTCTCGTTCACCAGGACGGTGGGGTCCACGGATGTGGGCGCGAGTTTGACGGGCCGGCCGTACAGCAGCAGCGTGTCGAGGTATCGCCTGAGCGCATCCACCTGGTGGAGGATGGTGTCGAAGTGTGCCTTGACGTCCGGCGAGCCCACGCTCCGCCTCTGACCCATCTCGGCCTGGAGACCCATCGTGAATGCGTGATTGCGCACATCGTGGGCGATCTGGTTGACGAGGATTTCGAGACCCTCTTCGCTCTCGTCCGGCATGCCGATATGCTACCACCGCAGTTGCTTGACAAGGATTTCCCGCTCGGCGAGACTGCATGAGAGATCAGTCATCATGGGAGGGAGCCCCTGGGGGGAGGGCGTCGCAACGGTCTGCGGAAGTGCAGGAGAGCCGCAATCCTGCGCGCGGCCGTCGACGTCTTCGCCAAGCGAGGCCATGCCGCCGCCCAGATGCGGGAGGTGGCGGCACGTGCGATCTTCGGGGCGATCGACGAGCTCGTCACCGGATGGGTGCTGCCGACCCGACCGCGCCCCCTCGCCGAGCAGGCAGCCCCACTTGTGAGGCTGCTCCCGGGAGGGCTCGAGCAGCGGGCCGGAGGGGGGCGATGAACGAGCCACGTACGCTGCTGGACGTGTTCGCGGCCTGGCACGCGGCAAGCCAGGCGCCGGCCCTTGTGGACGTCCGGGGGGGCGGCGAGCGACGGCTGCCGGCCCCCGAGGTCGCGAGCCGTGTTGCCGGCCTCGCTCGCGGGCTCGCCGCGCTTGGGATCGGCAAGGGTGACCGTGTCGCATTGCTGTGCGGCGACCGCCCCGAGTGGCACATCGTGGATTTCGCGGTCCTGCACCTGGGTGCGCTCGACGTCCCGATCTACCCGACGCTGCTTGCATCCCAAGTGGGCCCGATCCTCGCGGACTCGGGGGCACGCGCGATCGTCGTGGAGAACACCGAGCAGCTCGCCAAGATTGCGGAGATCCGTGGATCGTGTTTGGACCTCCGCGAAGTCATCGTCATCGACGGTGACGCCGCCGAGGGCGTGAGGACGTTGGATTCGTGCGCCGAGCCGATGGACGAGGCAGGCGCGATCGCCTTCCTGGACGCGTGCCGCGCCGCCGTGCAAGCCGAAGACCTCGCGACCCTGCTCTACACCTCCGGAACCACCGCGGACCCCAAAGGCGTGATGCTGACCCACGACAACTTCGTGTTTGACGCGGTCTCCGCGGCGAGTGTGATGCCCTGGCCGGAGGGCGACATCGCGCTCACGTTTCTGCCGCTCTCGCACGTGCTCGAACGACTCATCGACTACGCCTACTTCTTCAAGGGGCTCACAATCGCATACTGCGGCATCTTGGAGGCCGGCGAGGCGATGCGCCGCGTCCGCCCGCACCTCTTCACAGCCGTGCCGCGCTTTTACGAGAAGGTCTACGACAGGATCTTTCACGAGATCTCGAACGCAAGGGGGGTGAAGCGCTCGATCCTCCGGAGGGCGGTCCACACGGCACTGTCGAGCGTGAAACGCGGACGCCGCGGTCCGGGCTGGCACCTCTTCAACCTCGTCGTCTACTCGAGGGTCCGCGCGGCTCTCGGCGGGCGGATTCGGTTCACGATCTCGGGGGGCGCGCCCCTTCCGGTGTTCGTCGCGAGCTTCTTCCACGGCGTGGACGTCAACGTCCTCGAAGGGTACGGCCTGACCGAGACGTCCCCCGTCATTTGCGTGAACCGGTATGGTCGGGCGAAGCTCGGCACCGTGGGTCCGGCGATCCCCGGCGTGGAGCTGCGCATCGCTCCGGACGGCGAGGTTCTCACGCGCGGCCGGCACGTCATGAGAGGGTACTGGCACAAGCCCGAGAGGACCGCCGCAGTGCTGGACGCCGACGGCTGGTTCGCAACCGGGGACATCGGGGAGTTGGACGCCGACGGCTTCCTCCGGATCACGGACCGCAAGAAGGACATCCTCGTCACCGCGGGGGGCAAGAACGTCGCGCCCCAGTCCATCGAGGACAGGTTGCGCGCCTCGCCTCTGGTGGAGAACGCGGTCCTCTTCGGCGACCGCAAACCCTACATCGTCGCGTTGATCGTGCCCAGCGTCGAGGGGCTCGAGAGCTGGGCAAGGGAGCGCGGACTGCCGGCCTCGGACGTCAGGACGTTGATCGGGAGGGACGACGTCGTCGAGGTCTACGGGCGTGTCGTGGCCGAGGTCAACCACGACCTGGCGCGCTTCGAAACCGTCAAGAAGTTCAGGCTCGTCCCGGAGCCGTTCACTATCTCGGGGGGCGAGCTCACGCCCACCCTGAAGGTGAAGCGCCGCGTGGTGGAGACGCGGTACTCGGCGATCCTGGCAAGCCTGTACGCCGAGGAGGCCTCGTTCGAGTCATGGGGGTAGCCCGCGGGCGGCTCGTCGCGCACCGCCCGGCGCCGCAACGCTCCGCCCGGTGCGGAGTCGCGCCGCTCGAGGCGGGCCGGCGTTGAGCAACCGGGGCCGCGACTGGCGCCCCTGCACCGGTCAGGGGGTCCCGCCGTGGGTCGTGCCGATCGTCCTGCCGACGCCCTATCCGATCGGACCCGTGACCGTCTACCTGCTCGTCGGCGAGCCTCTCACGCTGGTCGACACGGGTCCGGCGACCGGTGAGGCGTGGCGAGCGCTGAAGCGGGCGCTGGCGGAGCGTTCGCTGAAGCCGGGCGATGTGCGGCGCGTGCTGCTGACGCATGCCCACCACGACCACTTCGGGCTCGCACGGCGCTTCGTCCGGCTGGGCGCCACGATCGCGGCGCACCCGCACGAACGGAAGAACCTGCGGCTCGGTCGGAGCTACGGTCTTCTCTGGCGCCAGCTGGGGCTCGCGGGCCTGCCGGTCGCGCGGAGAATGGCGCTGGTCGCCTCACTCAGGATGCTCGACCGGACGGCCCGGTCCGTCCGGGTGTTCGAGCCTGTCGAGGACGGGCAGGTGATACCCCATGAGGCCGGCCCGATCCGCGTCCATCACATGCCTGGGCACACCCCCGGGCACATCGGGTTCGAGCTGGGGAGCGAGGACACCATTATCACGGGCGACACCGTGCTCGACGGCGTCGTTCCCAACGCCGTAATCGACGCCGACCCGGAGAGACCGGACCGGCTGTTCCAGTCGCTGGCGGCGTACGCCGCGACTCTCCGTCGCCTGGAGACGATGCGACCCCGCATGCTGCTTCCGGCGCACGGCCCTTGCATCGCCGACGTGGCCGGGCAGGCGGCGGCACTGCGGGAGCGCCAGGCGCGGCGGTCGGCCGACGTGCGCGCGGCGCTTGAAGGCGGGCCCGCGAGCGTGGCCGAGGTCATCGCCCGGATCTTCCCGCGGGTGACGCTGCTTCGCGTGTTCCTGGCGTTCTCCGAGGTGTTTGGACACCTGCTGGAGCTGGAACGTCTTGGCGCGGTCGAACGCGTCAGTGAACGCCGGCGCGAGCGTTGGCGGCTGATCCGCTGACCAGGCCGCCCGAGCGGGCCAGGAGCTCTCCCACCGGCAGCGGTTTGAGGCCGCGACGGTCGGTTTCGTCGAGAACGATGGGCAGTGCCTCGAGCAGGGGCTGATCGGGGCGGCTCGCGCCAAGGTGCATCAAAAGGATGCTGCCCGCGAGGGACACCCCGTTCTTCTCCTCGAAGTTGAGGATGCGCCGCGCCATCGCCTCCGGCCCCATGTAGCGCCGCGTCCCCGGCTCCTCGACCCAGTCGAGCGCGTCGAGCGAGTCATGGTCTGCGTGGGTCCAGTCGACGTGCACGAGACCCAGCTCCGCCGCCCAGCCCCGGATCGTGGCGTTGTGCTCCCCGTATGGCGCGCGCCAGAACCGCGAGGGCGGGCGGCCGATGGCCGCCTCGATCGCAACCGCGGTACGGCGCAGCTCGCTCTGCAGGCTGGCTCGCGTGACCGCCGGCAGCGTATCGTGCCGATGATTCTCGGCCCACGTCGTGAGGTGCGGATGCGAGTAGGTGTGGTTGCCGATCTCGTGGCCGTCGCGCGACGCCTGCCGCAGCAGCTCCGGGAACGTCTCCGCAAAGCGCCCTGTGACAAAGATCGTCGCGCGCACCCGTCGCTCCCGCAACAGCGCGAGCAGTTGAGCGGCGCCGGCCGACTCAACGTGGGCGTCGAACGTGAGGGCGAAGTACGGCCCTGCGCCCTGGACGGCGTTGACGTTCGCTGCCGTCGGCGGTTCGACCGCGAGGAGGAGTGCGCTCAGCAGCGGGGCGAGGACAAACACCTCGCCATTGTACGCAGGTCGGGGCGTGGCAGCGGACCGGGAGCCGCTACGCTACAATCCGTCCTGGACCTGATGTCTGGTGATGTGGAATCTCCCCAATTCGCTGACCTTTCTGCGCATCCTCATGGTGCCGCTGCTGGTGGTGGTGCTGCTGACGCGTTTCTCCGGGAGCGAGTTCTGGGGGCTCGGGATCTTCCTCCTGGCGGCTCTGACCGATCTGGCTGACGGGATGATCGCTCGCCGCACAAAGGCGGTGACCGTGACCGGGACGTTGCTCGACCCGATAGCGGACAAGCTCCTGATGTCGGCGGCGTTCATCTCGCTGGTCGAGCTGGGTCTCGCCCCGGCCTGGATGGTGGTCGTCATCGTCGGGCGCGAGTTCGCGGTCTCGGGGCTGCGGCACCTCGCCCACCAGCAGGGGGTCGTGATCGCGGCCAACTGGTGGGGGAAACTCAAGACGCTCTCCCAGATCGTGGCGGTCTCTCTTCTGCTCGCCAGCTACCAGCTGGGGCAGTGGGTGTTCCTCTCCAAGGCAGCGCTTTGGGTGGCGCTGGCGTTGACGGTCGCTTCCCTGATCAGCTACTTCAGCAGTTTCTGGCGGCTCGTCGTGGGGGACGGGCGATGAGCGTCCCTCTTGCCGGCGTGCTGCCCCGCGCTCTGGTGCGGTTCGGGTACCGTCACCCGTGGGCGGTGCTGGCCGGGGCCGTCCTGGTGATGGCCGGCGGTATCTTCTTGGGCACCCGGCTGAAGTTCGAGACGGACGTATTGAACCTGATGCCGAGGCGCGACCCGGTCGTGAGCGAGTTCAGGCGGGTGCTCGAGGATTTCGGCTCACTCGACACGGTGCTCGTGGCGGTTCCTGTCTCCGGCGAGGACAATCTCGAGAGCAGCCTCGCGCTCGTTGACGCGCTCGAGACGGAGCTGAAGACCAGTCCTTATCTCAGGCGCGTCGAGGCCCACATCGAGGACCCTGTCAAGCTCGCGGAGGCGGTGCTGCGTCATGCGGTGCTCTTCCTCGACGCGGAGGGGCTCATCTCGCTGCAGGAGCGCTTGAGCGACGGCGGACTCGAGGCGCGGGCGGCCGACATTCGGGCCGCGCTCGACACGCCCCAGGGTATGGTGGCGAAAGAGTTCGCGCTGCGCGATCCACTGGGATTCCTGCCACTCCTGCTTGCCCGGATCAACAAGACGCCCGCGTCGCTCAAGGTGGACTACGCGAGCGGCTACTACCTTTCCGGCGACCACAGCATGGTCCTGATCCTCGCCAAAGCCAAGGGGCCCGCGCAGGACATAGACTTCGACCGGACGCTGATCTCCGACCTCGAGGCACGCATCGCGAAGGTGCGCCAGGCGGTGGCTGAGGGCGAAGGTGTGGCACTCGGCGACGTGCCGGCCGTCGAGATCGGCGGAGGCCACCGCACGGCCCTCGAAGACGCAACGCTGATCAAGAAAGACATCGTCTCCAACTCCATTTCCTCGGTGATCGGGGTGCTGCTGCTGTTCTTCCTGGCGTACCGCCGCTTCGCGACTGCACACTACGCGTTCCTGCCGCTGGGGACCGGCCTCGCGCTCACATTCGTCTTCACGGCGCTTACGCTCGGCGAGCTCAACTCCGCAACATCGGGCTTCTCGGCGCTGCTGGTTGGGCTGGGGATCGACTTCACGATCGTGACCTACGGCCGCTACCTGGAGGGCCGTCTCTCGGGCCTATCCCCCGAGGAGGCTCTCGAAGTGATGGCGGTGCGCACCGGACCGGCCGTCATGTTGGGCGCCATCACGACCGTCGGCACGTTCTACGCCTTCCTGGCGACGCGTTTCACCGGGCTGCGGGAGTTCGGCCTGCTCACCGGCACGGGGATCGTGTTCATGATGCTGTCGGCGTTCCTGATCCTGCCGGCGCTCGTCACGCTGTTCGACCGGCGGGGCGAACCGGCACGGCCGTCCGCGTGGCTGAATCTGACGCCGATCCTCGCCTGGGCCGAACGCCACTCCCGGGCTGTCCTTATCGCAACCGGTGTGGCGACCACGTGCGCCGTCGGAGCGCTCTTCTTCCTGCGCTTCGACGACGACGTGCGCAACCTGCGCTCTCCCTCGAACCAGGGCGTGGCCGTCCAGGAACACGTTTCGAAAGCCTTCGGGTTGTCGTTCAACGCGATGATGATCCGCGTGGAGGCGCCCGACACGGCAACTGCGCTCGAGAGGGTCCAGAAGCTGGCCACCGGCCTCGACCGCTTGGTGGAACAGGGTGACGTCTCATCCTACGAGTCCGTCGCCAACCTCGTGCCGCCCCGGGCAGCACAGGAGCGCGCTCTCGCTTGGCTCGCGTCCCACCGAGACCTGACCGACCCTGCCAGGGTCAAGCGAGAGTTGGACACGGCGTTTGAAAAGGCTGGGTTGGTGCCTGCGGTCTTCGAAACGGGGATGGACACCCTCCAGGAGGCGATGCGTCCGGCGGGGCCCGTGTCGCTCGACGTCTGGCGCGGGACGCCGGTCCAGCAGGTTGTAGAGCGGTCGCTTCACCATGCGGCCTCGGGAGAGACATCGGTAATGAACGTCTACTCGCCGCCCGGAAAGTGGCGGCGCGAGGCGCCGCCGGGACTCGAGGCGCTGGTGCGCGAAGTCCCCGGGGCGCACCTCACCGGCGTCAACCTCGTCTCCCAACGGCTTCGCCATACCGTGTGGCAGGACGCAGCCCTCGCGGGAGGGCTCGGCCTCCTGCTCGTCCTCGGCCTGCTGCTTTGGGACTCGCGGTCGCTGCGGTCTGCGCTAATCTGCCTGCTCCCCGTCGGCATCGGCGTGCTGTGGGCGCTGGGTCTGATGGCGGTCGTGGGCTACCCGCTCAACCTGCTCAACGTGTTCGTGATCACCATGGTGATCGGCGTCGGGAGCGACTACGCGATCTACATGATCCACCGTGTGCGCGAGGGCGGCAGCATCCCGGAACTCGCGGCGACGGCGAGGGCCGTTGTCCTCTCGGCGCTGACGACCATCGTGGGGTTCGGGACGCTGATCATGACCCACTACCCGGGCTTGCAGAGCATGGGCTGGATGGCCTCGCTCGGCGTCACCTTCGCGGTGGCGTCCGCGGTCATCCTGGTCCCGCTCGTCGTGCGGCGGACCGGCGGGCGCCGCCGGGATCCGGGCGGGGCAACACGCGTCCCCGATGCGAGTTGACAGTTGACAGTCGACAGTTGACAGTAAGACGGGAGCGGAGTCGTGGCCTCCAGCGAGGCCTTTACGCTCTGCTGTCTTAGCTTCTGACTGTCAACTGTTGACTGTTGACTGGTCGGGAGGGGGCGACGATGACGCGAGAGCTCGGCAAGGATCTGCTGCGGTAGCGCTGCCCCGAGGAGTGGCTGCCCGCCGACACCACGGCGAAGATCGAGCCGTCGAGCGGGATCATCGGCCAGGCCCGAGCGGTGCGCGCGCTCGAGTTCGGGCTCGCGGTCGAGTCCCTGGGCTTCAACGTCTTCGTGACCGGCCTGACCGGCACCGGGAGGATGACCGCGATCGAGCTTCACCTGCGGCCCCTCGCGGACGACGGCCCGCCGCCGGACGACCTCCTGTTCGTCTACAACTTCGCCCGGCCCGAGCAACCGCGCCTCCTGCGGCTCGCTGCCGGAGGAGGCGCCTCACTGCGCGACGGCCTCGACAAGCTGCTGCGCGATCTGTCGTCCAACCTGCCCGGAATCTTCGAGGGGGAGGAGTTCCAGAAGCGGCTCGATCTCGCCCTCGAGGACCTCAAGGCCAAACAGCAGGAGCTCATCAAAGGGTTCGAGCACCGGGTGCGCGAGGCGGGGTTCACGCTCGTGCAGGTCCAGGTCGGCTCGGTGACGCGGCCGGAGATCCTCCCGGTCGTCGAGGAGAGGCCCGTCACCCTCGACAAGCTGCAGAGCCTCGCCGAGGAAGGGAAGTTCGACCGCGACCGCGCAACGACCATCGAGCGGGCCCACGGCAAGCTCTCCGAGGAGCTGCAGCGCACCTTCCACGAGGTGATGGTGATGCGGGGAGAGATGGTCGCGCGTGCCGAGAATCTCCGGGGGACCACGGTTGAGCCGGTCCTGAGACAGGCGCTCGGCGCGATTGCCAAAAGCGTCAAGGACCCCCGCGTCGCGCCGTTCCTGGAAGAGCTCTTCGCAGACATGCAGGCGCACCTCGACCTTTTCGGCGTCAAGGCCGGTGACGACGGCGACCCGCTCCTGCGATACCGCGTCAACGTGGTGGTGGACAGCAGCGGCGCCAAGGGCCGGCCGGTCATCATCGAGACCGAGCCGTCGTACAACAACCTCTTCGGGACGGTCGAGGCGAAGGTCGGCCAAAACTTGCAGTCCACCTCCGACCACATGCGCATCCGCGCAGGCTCGCTCCTGCGCGCCAACGGCGGTTTTCTGGCGGTGAACGCGTTCGACGCCGTGTCGGAGCCCGGGGTGTGGCCGGCGCTGAAGCGTGCCCTGCGTTACCGGCGCGTCGTGATCCGCGCGCACGACATCCTGTTCGCGATCTCCGGGCAGGCCCTCCAGCCCGAACCGGTGGACATCGACGTCAAGGTCATCATGATCGGCGACCGCGCCCTCTACGACATGCTGCACGAGCTCGACGAGGAGTTCCGCAAGATCTTCAAGGTGCTGGCCGACTTCGACAGCGAGATGCCGAACGGGCGCCCGCAGGTGGCCGACTTCATCGCCCTCATGGCCAAGATCATCCGCGACGAGAAGCTGCTGCCGCTCGACCGTGGGGGCATGACAGCGCTCGTGGAGGAAGCGGTGCGCCTCGCCCGCAACCGCAAGCGGATCTCGGCCCGCTTCTCGGATGTGGCGGACATCCTGCGCGAGGCGGCGTACCTGGCGCGGGGGCAGAACCGGCGGGCCGTCCACGGCGGGGACATCCGCGCGGCCGTGCTGGAACGCCGCGAGCGCCAATCGCTCCCCGAGACGAAGCTCACGGAGATGATGCTCGACGACGTGTTGGTGATATCTACAGCGGGGGCGGTGGTCGGCCAGGTCAACGGCCTCGCGGTGTACGACCTCGGGTACCACGCGTTCGGTCTGCCGGGGCGGGTCACGGCGCGTGTCGCCCTCGGGCGCGAGGGTGTCATCAACATCGAGCGCGAGGCGCACCTTTCGGGCAGCACCCACGACAAGGGCGTGTTGATCCTGTCGGGGTTCCTGCGCGGGATGTTCGCGGGGGCGATGCCACTCTCGATGAGCGCCTCGATCGCGTTCGAGCAGTCGTACGGCGGCGTGGACGGCGACAGCGCCTCCTCGACCGAGGTCTACGCGATCCTCTCGGCGCTCTCGGGCATGCCGATCCGGCAGGACCTCGCCGTCACGGGGTCGGTGGACCAGAACGGTCGCGTGCAGGCGATCGGCGGGGTCAACGAGAAGATCGAGGGGTTCTTCGCGCTGTGCGCCCAGCGCGGGCTGTCAGGCACGCAGGGCGTGCTGATCCCCGAGTCGAACGTCGCCGACCTGCAGCTCGACCCCGAGGTCGTGACGGCGGTCGAGAAGGGGAAGTTCCACATCTACTCCATCGGCCGCATCGAGGAGGGGATCGAGCTGCTGATGGGCGCGCCGGCCGGCGCGCGAGGACCCGATGGGGCGTATCCGCCGGACAGCGTGCTCGGGCGCTGCGCGTCGCGCCTTGCCGACATGGCCGAGCAGCTCCGATGCTACCGCGAAGTCTGATCGGCACCGCCGCTGGGCGCCGCCGATAGCGGACCATCTGCTGCGTCAGGCTCGCGCCTCGCATGCTCACCTAGCCCCGGCTAGGCTCCGCTGCTCGCCACTCGCCTTCCTAGCATCTGGCCCACTCTCGTCGGCGCGGCTGCACGCACGCTGCCGTCGCCCTGCTCGTCTTGTTTACTCAGACCCTGGACCTCGGTCCTTTCGCTGGCGCCGCCACCGCGGGCAGAGGCAGGCCCGCGGTGGGTAAGTCTTCCCCGGGCGACGGTCTACACTCGTCGTGCAACATCATCGGAGGAACGTGGTGCGAAAACGGCACCTGATCGGCCCTCTTCTCCGTTCGGCTCGGGGCTGCCCGGGCGCTGGCCGGCGATTGCTCCAGCTGCTCGTGAACCTGTCGCTCGCCTTCGGGTTGGTCGGGTGTCACAGCGCCTCGCCCGAGGCCGGCGGACCG
>Ga0182027_10012023_pt1 | contig 12180 bp, 14 predicted proteins | sample 712E1DmetaG_FD_121300 | JGI IMG/M metagenome (GOLD analysis project Ga0182027, IMG submission 121300) | Permafrost microbial communities from Stordalen Mire, Sweden - 712E1D metaG (Illumina Assembly) | ecosystem: Environmental > Terrestrial > Soil > Wetlands > Permafrost | place: Sweden...
CTGACCGGGCATCTTGTGATTTCAACGCTGCACGCCGGTTCGTGCCGCGGCGTTTTTGAGCGGTTGCTCGTGATGTGCGCCGATTATTCCGCCGTGGCGAGCGCCATTGAGCTGGTTTTGAATCAGCGGCTCATCCGCAAACTCTGTTCCACATGCCACGGCGGCGGTTGCGAAACCTGCCTGCACACCGGCTATCAAGGCCGCTTGCCGCTCGTGGAGTGGCTGCGCGTGAATGAAACCGTCCGCGAAAAAATCCGCCGGCGCGAATTGTCCTCGCTTGCTCCGGCGCAAACTCTGGAGGCCTCGGCCCGCGCGCTCGTGAAACAGGGTGTGACGAACGAGGCGGAATTCCAACGGCTCTTCGGCTTATGAAATACGACGAATTGGCCTTCTTCAACCAACAACTCGCCGCGATGCTGCGCGACGGCATCCCGCTCGAAGGCGCGCTGCGGCGGCTCTGCGACGAAATGCGCCGCGGCAAATTGCGCGATGAATTGCAGGCGCTCGAAGCCGACCTCGCCCAAGGCACTCCGATGGCTGACGCGTTGCAACCGCGTCAGTTGCCCGAACTTTACAAGCGGATGATACTCGTCGGCATAAAAAGCAATGATCTGCCCGGCGCGCTGACCATGCTCGCGGATTATTTCCAGCGCCAGAACAGCGTCTGGACGCGGCTCAAAAGCATGATGACCTATCCGCTCATCGTAATGTTCGTCGCGTTTTTGATTTCGACCGTGCTGGCATTCATCTGGACGCATGTCATCGGACCATCCATGGAAAACGTGTTTGGCGGCATGGGAATTCAACTTCCGGCAGCCACCAATTTTGCGTTCTCGACCTTGCAAGCCATCTGGGTTTTTCCGGTGCTGCTCGGCCTTTTATTTTTGCTCGCAGCGGCCATTGTCTTTCAGCCGGCGCTGCGCGGAAAATTTCTCTGGCGGCTGCCCGCGTTCAAGGAAGCCACTGTGTCGCGCATTGCGTCGTCGTTGGCGCTGCTGTTGAAAAACGGCGTCAACCTGCCGGACGCCGTCGGCTTGGTGGAACAGCTTGAAACCAGCACCGCCGCTGTCGCCGACTTGCAACAGTGGCAAAAAAAGCTCGCCGTCGGGACCGCGAAATTTTCCGAGGTCGCCGCCGTCAACCGGATGATTCCGCCGCTGTTTGTCTGGGTTGTGGCCAGCGCGGGCGAAGACCTGGCCGCCGGCTTCAACCGGGCGGCGGAAATCTACCATTCACGCGCCATCTATCGCACCGAGGTCGCGCTTTATTCCGTGCTGCCGATTGCCTCGCTGTTTCTCGGAGCGATCGTTTTGTCGCAGGCATTTTTGGTCATCAGCATGTTTTTGCCGCTCATCGCTATGATCTCCAACCTGGGTGGCAGCTAAATGGAATAAAGATCCCATGACCGATTTTGTACAGTTTTTAATCGTCTTGTTTTGGTATTCAGTTTTTATCCTGTTGCCGGGCGGCGCGTTTTCGGTTTTGATTCATGTTCTGCTCTCGCTGCCAATGCGCCGGCGCGACCGCGCGCTGTTTTTTCTTGACCTCGTGGAAACCGTCCTGCAACGCGGCCAGCCGGTGGAACAAGCCATCCTTTCCGCCGCTGAAAATCACGACCGCGCCATCGGCGTCCACTTTTTTCTGGTGGCCGCGCACATTGAAGGCGGGGACAGGCTGGGCGAGGCGCTCGAAAAAGAGCCGTGTTTCCTGCCGCCACAGGTGAACGCCATTCTCCGCGCCGGCGAAAAGCTCGGCGACCTGAAACGCGTCCTGCCCGCCTGCCGCGAAGTCTTGCGCATCGCGCCCGACACCGTCCGCAGCACGACGCACTACATGGTGGCCATTCTGCTCCTTTTTGCGCCCATTGCCATCTGGCTGATTTGCCTCCTGTCGATGTTCGTCATTCCAAGATTCAAGGAAGTGGCTGCCGGCGGGAACACCAAGTTGTGGCCGTTGACAACCTTCGTATTCGCGCTCAATGATTTACACATTCTGGTCGGTTTTGAAGCCCTGGTCTTCCTTGCGCTGGTGATGGTGGTATTGATTTACATCGGCGGGCCGGGCTTTGTCCGCTGGTTTCAAATCCGCAGTGTTCCGGTCGTGGACTGGATCACCTGGCGCATTCCATGGAAACAAAAGAAGCTGCAACGGACCTTCTCCGCCATGCTCGCCGTGCTGCTCGACGGCGGCGTGCCGGAAGCCGAAGCCGTCCGGCTGGCAGGCGATTGCACCGCCAACGAAATCTGCCGCCGCCGCGCCAGGCGCGTCATCGCCGCACTCGAAAAAGGTGTCAAGCTGGACGAAGCCGTCCGCGTGTTCGACGACAGCGGCGAATTTCATTGGCGGCTCACGAACGCCACCCATGCGCATGGCGGATTTTTGAAGGCGCTGCGCGGCTGGCACGAGGCGCTGGATGCCAAGGCGTTCCAGCAGGAGGAAACCGCCACCCACGCCCTCACCAGCGGACTGGTGATTCTGAACGGCGTGGTGGTTGCGCTAATCGCGACGGCCATGTTCGGCATCCTGATTGCAATGTTGAAAGCGGCAATGGAATTATGAACCTGGAATCTTCAAAACCTCTTGCCCCGCCCCTCAAACACCAGCGCGGTTTTCTGATGGTGGATTTGATTGTCGGCATGGCGATTCTCACGCTGGCCATCATGCCGCTGGCGTATTCGTTTGTGCAGGAACGGCAGTCGCTCCGCGCAGAATATTTTCGTGCCATCGCCGTGGAAATCGTGGACGGCGAGATGGAGGTTCTGGCCGCGGGCGAATGGCGGGACTTCCCGGACGGCCCGCAGGTTTACACGGTTCATGCCAATGCCGCGGCCCGCCTGCCGTCCGGCCATTTTCAATTGACCAAGACTGTAAAACATTTGCGCCTGGAATGGAAATCGGATGGACAGCGTGGCATCGGCGCGGTCGTCCGTGAAATCACCGTCAAATGAAACTGCCGCCCTCCATCTCCCGTGCCCGCGTTCCAGCCGGTTATCTTTTGGTGGAATGCATCGTTTACATCGCCATCTTCGCCATCATCCTGGGCCTGAGCCTGGTGGCATTCTACCTTTGCTGGGACAGCTCGAAGGCGCTGCTCTATGCCACGGACGACATTGCCGCCGCGTTGCGCGCGGGCGAACGCTGGCGCGCGGACGTCCGCAGCGCCACGGGGAAAATCACCGTTGAAACCACAACCGAAGGCGAGCTGTTGCGGATTCCCTGCGGGACAAGCAAGGTCCTTTACCGTTTCAACGCCGGAGAAATCCGCCGCCAAGTGGCGTCATCGGATTTTTCGGAGTCGCTGCTGCCGGTCGTCAAGGCGTCGCAAATGGTGATGGATACGCGCGGGCCGGTCAGCGCGTGGCGCTGGGAGCTGGAATTGAAACCGCACCACAAGGATACGCATTTGCCGCTGCTGTTCACGTTTGAGGCGGCGGCCAAAAACACGCCATGAAAATCTTCCCACCCCATTTGACCCGGCCCGGCTGCCAGAACGGTTCGGCCGTCTTGGTTTTCATCACGCTGCTGGCGATCATGGTGATTCTGGCCGCCGCCAACGGCAACGCCCTTGTTAATTTGCATCGGGAAACCAAACTCCTGGAGCAGCGACAGGTTGAACGGCTGAATGACTCGCAAACCAACGCCATTACTGTCGTGGAATCGCCGGCGAAACCGGAATCAAAATGAACGACGACATCCCCAGCGCCAAAATTCGGATGCTCAAAAGCTCGATGCGATGCTTTGTATTCGGACTGTTGGGATTGATCCCGCTGATTGGGCTGCCGTTCGCGCTCTCCGCGCTGTGGATTTCAGGCCGTGTGCGTGTCAGAGAAAAACAACTGTGGAATGCGGCGCGGCCTTATCGGATTTGGGGCCTGGTTTGTGCGGCGGTCGGAACGATTTTGTGGACGGGTGTTCTGGCAATCGTCGTTGCCCACGCGCTGATGATTGCCCAGGGAATTGAGTGAAATTTCAATTCAATCCTTCGGCAATTTTCCATCAACCATCTCGCACAGGACGTGGAAGAGCAGTTTTTGCCCTTCCTGAATCCGCGTTGTCACCGTGCCCGGAACAATCAAATCAATCGTCGCCACGCTTTTCGTGAATCCGCCGTCGCGGCCGAGAAAGCAAATGCTTTCAATGCCTTTGCGTTTGGCCTCTTCGAGCGCGCGCAAAACGTTTTTTGATTTGCCGCTGGTCGTGAGTGCGATGAGCACGTCGCCCTTTTCGCCCAAACCCCGGACCTGCCGCGCGAAAATTTCATCGGCGCCGTAATCATTGCAGACGGCGGTCATGAACTCGCCGTTGGCGGTCAGCGAAATAGCCGGATACGGCCGCCGGTCTTCCACAAAGCGGCAGAGAAATTCCGTGGCCAGATGCGTGGCGTCCGACGCGCTGCCGCCGTTGCCGCAGACGAGCAGCTTGTGGCCGGAAGCCAGACACCGCAGGACCATCTGGGCCGCGCGGTCCAACGTTTTTTCAAGAGCGGCCAGCGTGCGCAATGTCGTGACGGAATCTTCAATCGCCCGTTGCAAGGGAGTCATGCGGGGAAGGTTAATTGTTGGCTGTTGAAAGAAAAGGCGAAATCGGGTATTGCTTTCACATGTCTTCGAGACGCAGCAACGAAGATTCGGCGTTCACCATGATCGAACTTCTGACGCTCACCGCCATTATTGGAATTTTGGCTGCGCTCCTGCTTGCGGCCATTGCCCGCAGCAAAGGACCGGCGCAACGCATCCGGTGCGCCAGCAACGTGCGGCAACTGGGGCTCGCCTTGCAGGAATTCGTCGTGGACAACCATGTTTATCCTTTGTTTGTTAATGTGGCTTTTCATAAAAGCGGCTATCCGGAACATTATGGAACCTGGGTTGACGCCCTGGAGCATGAAAAAATTGCCTCCAAACCCGGTAAAAGTTTTTTTGAAACGGGCGTGTGGCATTGCCCGTCGGCTCAACGCCCGGCCGATTTTCCCACGAATGCGGTTTATATGTCCTACGGTTACAACGCCTTTGGTCTGGATGTGATCGGCAACCCGGTGTCACTCGGACTTGGTGGACACAGAATTGGGATGCACGCGCAAACGCTCGCCCCGCCGGTCAATGAATCGGAAGTCACCATGCCGAGCGACATGATGGCCATCGGCGACATATTCAACGGCGGGGTTGTATTTTGGCGCGATGTCAAAATGGCTGGCTCGGAAAAAGCCTGGTCACGGCATCAAGGAGAAGCCAACGCGGTCTTTTGCGATGATCATGTTGAATCGCTGATGCTGAAATCTCTTTTGGCCGGCACCAACGACGCGGCTTTGGTTCGCTGGAACCGTGACCATCTGCCGCATCGTGAAAAACTCACGCCTTGAGATTTAAACCGCGTTGATTATTCTTGCGTCATGCCGATTTACGAATTCCATTGCGAAAAGTGCGGGCGCGACAGCGAAATCCTGGTCCGCTCGACGGATTGGAAAGGCACGGCCTGCCCGCATTGCGGCTCGGCGAAACTGGCCAAGAAATTTTCCGTCTTCGCCGCAGCCAGCGCCGGCGGCAGCAATGCGCCGTCGGGAAACGGCGGTGGCGGGGGTTGCTGCGGCGGGCATTGCCATGGCGGGCATTAAATCGCAGGAGACGACGCAAGGAGTCTCCAATTTCTTTTTAAAATGAGTCTCGTCACCTCGACTCCTACATCGAACATACTTCCCGCGCGCCGATTTGCGTCAAATCCTTGACCGCCCAATCCGGTTGATGCCGTTTTAATTCGTCCAGCGTCGCGCCGCCGGTGGCCACGGCCAGAACTTTTGCGCCGATGAATTTTCCACAGTGGATGTCAAACGGCGTGTCGCCGACCACGACGATTTCGTCCGGCTGCAAATCCTTTCCGAGCACGCGGCGGCCGCGTTTGAGCGCGGCAACGGCGATTTTGTTGCGGTCCTCGCTGTCGTCGGCAAACGCGCCGGTCTCAAAAACGTCCCAGAGCTGGTAGCGGCGCAGTTTGATTTCCGCGCCCAGGCGGATATTGCCGGTGAGCAGGCCGAGCAACGGCGGCCGGGGCAACGCCCGCAGGCCATCGAGAAATTCCGGCACGCCTTTACAGGGACCGCCGTGGCTTTGCGCGACGATGTGGTCGAGCCAGAAAACATAGCGCTCGAAAAACCGCTCGAAATTTTCCGGCGTCGCCGGAATGCCGTGGAGACCGAAAAATTCGCGGACGAGATTCACGTCGGTGCGGCCGGCGAAACTGATTTTTTCGACGCCGTTGGGCGCATTGAACCCGGTGGCAAAGGTTTTGGCAAAAGCCTGGGTTCCGGCGCGCCCCGTGTGAACGAGTGTGCCGTCAACGTCGAATAGAACCAGCCGGACCATGCGGAAAAAATATCAAAACGGGGGGTTCCGGCGAGCAAAACTCACACGGGCGTCCGACCGTTGGACGCCGCAGAAAAGACGGCCAGACGCAAGTTACTCTAAAACAACTCGTTATAAGATTAAGAAAAATTTTGCCAATCGGCAGGCCATGGTGTTAACTCGTCCGGGTTTCAGAATCGGCAGGGGCAATGAAAGAGGCGCGTGCATTCACGCTGGTTGAATTGCTGGTGGCCATGGCGGTCATCGCAATTCTGGTTGCGTTGCTGCTGTCCGGGCTCCACCGTGCCAAAGCGACCGCACATGCCGCCGAGTGCCGGAACAATCTCCGGCAGTGGGGAGTGGCGACGCACGTATTTGCCAGCGAAAACAATGACTATCTCCCCAAAGACGGATCCTTCAGCGGCAGTTCGACAGATGAAGGATGGTATATTGATCTGCCGCGCGCGTTGAATCTTCAGACTTATCACGAAATGCCGTGGCGGACAAATGCGAACATTGATCCCGGACATTGCATTTGGATTTGTCCTTCGAACCCACGCCGCAGCAACGGCAACGAGCTGTTTCATTATTGTCTCAACGAACACGTAAACGGCAGTGGCACGGACAATCAAATCCTGCTTTCAAATGTCCGGAGGCCCGCTGCCACAGTGTGGTTGTTTGACAACGGACAAGTCGCCGCTGTCGCACAACAAAACAATGTTCACACAAACCTGCACAACAAAGGCGCGCAGTTTGTTTTTCTCGACGGCCATGTCGCACGTTTCCGGAACACGGAGTATTGGAATTTCACCACAGACAAGGGAATCACCAACAATCCGGAACTGGTCTGGTGCCCCTGAAACCGCAATCACGGCGCGCGGTAAACACGAAAGAATTTCGTGTCGTCCGGCGCGTTTGTGCTGAACGTGAAATTGGTGCCGGTCGCAACGAGGTTGGTGGCAAGCGGCGTCCATGTCGTGAGATTTGACGAGGTTTCGACATTATATTGCCGGTTGCTGGCGGATTCCCATTGCAACGAAACGATCTGGTCTGTCACGTCGATGGCGAGCAGACGAAATGGCACGTTGAACGGATTGCCAAAAACCATGTACACGGGCAGGTGGTCGGACGCGGTCGTGTCGTCGTTGCCGTACAAGTTGGGGGGCAAAGGCGTCAGCAAATCCGTGCGGAAAACCTGGCTGCTGACGATGTTCGACGACAGCATTGCACACGGCAGGATGTAATCATAGCGCCTGCTCAGACCGCTGGTGTCCTGGATGGACCAGGTCAGTTCGCTGTCGGTGAAAGGATTGACGGGGGTGGCCAGACGCAATCCGGTTGGCGCGCCGACCAGACGCTGGATGGACTGCGGATTGCTCGCCGGCTGCCGGACAACGTCTTCATTCATGTCGCCGCTCAACACGCAAGGCTGCCCGCCATTGGCCGGCAGATAGACCGTGGCGAAAAAGTTGGAAACGGCGCCCGCCTCAGCCGACCGTTTCGCCGCCGAATCGGCGTCCTGCCCCGATTTCAAATGCACCATGAACACGTGCAGCGGCTGCGAAAGACCGGGCACGGAAATTTGCGCTTCGAACAAATCGCGGGTGAACCCCGACCCGGTGTAGCCGTAGGGCGCGAGATTGGAACCGTGCAGCCGGCTGGTCGAAGAGACGATGGGAAAGCGGCTGAGAATGACACTGTGAATGAAACCGTCGTCGGCGGAGTTGGTGACGAGGTAATAGCCCGGACGGTAGGCCGTGACAAAATCCGTCATTTGTGCGGTGCAATTGTTGGTGACCGGGATTTCGTTGAAGGTGATGATGTCGGGATCGAGGTATTGCATTTGCCTGCCGATGGCCTGCACGTGCCACATGTTTGTGCTCCAGTTGGTCAGGCCGTTGCCGTGCACATTGTAAGTGAGATATGAAAACGCCGGAGCCGAGGCGCTCCAGACGCTCAAGGCGATGGGGTCACTGATGGTCGAACCGGCGGCATTGGTGACCACGGCGGCATAATAGCCGGCCTGGGTGAAAGTCACGCCCGTCAATGTGAGATTGGAGCTTGCTGCTCCGGGAAGATTCGTGACTTGAACTCCCACATCCGATGTCGGTGTGAACTGCCATTGATAACTGAGCGGCGGTGTGCCGCTGGCGCTTACGCTGAAAGTGACGCTCGCGCCGTTCGTCACGGTCTGATTTTGCGACTGGGATGTGATGGACGGCGGCAGTCCCGATCCGCCGGGAAACACGTCGGCAAAGGACGTGCCGACCCGCAGATTGTCCAGGTTCAATGCGCCTTCACCGGTGTTCTCACGGAGCGCATAGCTGACCACGGTGAGAGTGGAAGCACTTTCACTCGTTGAAACGCTGGCATCACTCTCCGATACCGGATTGATCCAAAGTGTGCTGATCGAGTTGCTGTTCACCAAACGGGTTACGACGGTATAATCCGTGTTGAGGCTCAGATCCGTGGGGCTGGTGGCGCTGATGATCGAACCGCTGGTGGAAGAAATCCCCAGTCGGAACTTTCCCGGCGCGGCACCGCCGGTCAGCGCCCAAACCCGCGCCCGAAAACCCGTGGACGCATCCTTGAAATGCGCGAAGTAAGCGCCGCCACTGCCCGGCAGCACGGTGAATTTAACCGTGAAACTTGCGTAGAACACATTCGTAGCGCCGGAGGAGGGGTAAGGCTGGCCGGCTAGGAGCGCGTTGACGTCTTCCGTGTTGGCTTCACTCAGGAACACCCTGCCTGACTCGACCGTCACTTCACCGGTGACTGAACCGCTATGATGCACCCACACGTTGCTGCTCACGGTCACCAAGGGGCCGTTGGAGTAATTGAAAGGATCATCCAGCAGAAGGACGGCACGGGCCAGCGTGGCGGAAAGAAGATACGCCGTGATACAAAATACAACTCTATTCACAAAGGTTCCAAGACAGGCAGCGCAACTTGTACCACCCGCCTGTTCGGGCCAATAATCGCATGCCGCTGGAAATTGTAAATGCTTAACGTCGTTTTAAGAATTCCATTTGCGAATATTTATGCCGGACCAAAAATTCCGCCCTGTTCCGCAGCGTGTCGTCGGGCTTGAATTCCAGCCATTCAATCCCGAATTCCCCGCGCCCCGCGGCACACATGGCCTTTTGCCAGTTCGTCCGGGCCGGGGAAATCCCGATGCATCGGGACTGGACTGAACCTTGAATCAACAGGCCAAGCTTGTTGCGCCGCTGCGCCGCGCCGGCGATTTTTCGTCCCTGCCAGAGCAAATCAAATTTTTCATGACCCGCAAAACATTCGCCGGGACCGGTTTTGTGGACGTTTGGCGCGAGAGAGGTGGCGACCTTCAATTTTGCAAACGCTGCTTGAATCCACTCGTGGACGCGGCGGTAACTTTCTTCGGCCTTGAGCGAATGCCATTCGTGGCCCGGCGGAAAAGCAACGCTGTAGGTCCAGTCGGCGTCGTGCGGCACGATGCCGCCACCGGTGGGCCGGCGAATCAACGGACGCAAATGCGTGGCGCGCTCCACGTCCGCATATTTCTGGAAGTAGCCGAATGTGGCCGCCGGTTCCGCCCAGCTATAAAATCGCAGCACCGGCCGGCCGAGGTGCGACATGCTTTCGAGCAACGCCTCGTCCAGCGCCATGTTGAAGGCAGGAGGGCAGGAGCCAGATTGCAGCAAAAACCAGGAATTCATTCCAATGAAATCTTCAAACCACGGATTGGCACGGATTCACACGGATAAAATGAACGCGTCCCTCGCCCCGCCCGGCGGGGAGAGGCTGGCCGCCGGCCGGGTGAGGGGACTTCTTTTTCAAGTCCATGTGCATCTGTGTCCATCCGTGGTTAAACCTTTTTTGTTACTCCCATTTGCGGACACAGTTTTTTGATTTCGCAATTCAGACAATCCGGCTTGCGCGCGGCGCAACGGCGGCGGCCATGCCAGATGAGCCAGTGGCTGAACAGCGCCCATTGCTTCTGCGGCACCAGCGCCATCAATTCCGGTTCGATTTTCTCCGGTGTCTTCTGCTTCGTCAGCCCGAGCCGCTGCGACAGCCGCGCGACGTGCGTGTCCACCACAACGCCGGCGTTGATGCCGAAGGCATTGCCGAGAACGACGTTGGCCGTTTTGCGCCCGACGCCATTCAATTGCGTCAAGTCCTCCATGGTGCGCGGGACTTTGCCGGCGTAACGCTCAACAAGCTTGCGGCAGCAGGCCTGGATGTTTTTCGCCTTGTTCCGGAAGAACCCGGTTGTTTTGATGGCTTGCTCCAGCTCCGCGACCGGGGCATTCGCGTAGTCCGCCGCCGAACGATATCGTTTGAACAACTCCTTCGTGACGATGTTGACGCGCTTGTCGGTGCATTGCGCTGAAAGAATGGTGGCGATGAGCAATTCCAGCGGTTCGGCGTGTTTCAGCTCGCAGTGCGCCTCGGGATAGGTCCGGTCCAGCGTGGTGATGATATTTTTGACCCGGCTGGTTTTGGCGGCTGTGCTTTCGCGTGGCATCGGCGGCATCTTGTCAGCTTCGCGTGAAAATAAAAAGCCCGGACCGGAGTCCGGGCCGGGTGTGTTCGGGAATTTTATTTTGCCGGCGCATTGGTTGCTGCCGCGGGGCCGGCGTCGGCCGCTGTTTTGCCCTTGTCTTCGACGGCCTTTTTTTCAGCCGCTTTCGCATCAAGGGCTTTTTGCACTTCGACCGGTGTCTTGCCATATTTCCCATCCGTCCAACGGTAGAGCCGGCCTTCGCTGTCGTTGAGGAAGGCATAAATCCACCAGACGACGAACGCGAAGACGAGCACCTTGGGCCACAGCGCGGATTTTTCGGCGTAACGGTCGCTGACGTCCACCGTCGAGCCGGGTGGCAGTTTCGCGATGCGGGTGAGACTGGCGCCGAACGGCACGTTGATTTTGGCCTTCGCGTTCACCGCCCAGCCGTTGGCGTCGAGGATCGGGCCGAGATTGCGCTTGCGGAGATTGATGTAAGCCAGAATCAGCGACGGGCCGGAAATAATCAGCATGATGCCGGCCAGGACGATGGGCAATTGCCACGCCGCGAATTTGCCGAGAAAAGCGGCGATGCCGGCAAATGCCGCCGCGAGGCTGCCGACCGCGACGCTCAACAACGCAATCACGCTCGGATCGAACATCGGCTTTTGCGGCCCGGTGGCTGCTGTGCCGGCGGTGACGCTGGCGGTGGCGGTGAGATTCGCGTTCACGTCGGCGTCAGCCGCCGCGGCGCGCTTGGCCACCTGTTCCTCGACCAGCCGCACCAGTTTTTTGTAGGGCGCCCAGAACGACTGGCGCAGACTGATGGGATTGGAAAGAATTTTCGTGATGGTGGCGTCGTAATCGCGGCCTTTGCGGTCGTAAAAAATTCCGTTTCGCCCGACCATCAAATTGTCGTCATCGCCCTGCGAGAAGATTGCGGCGATGCTCATTTTTTCGCCGGTGGCTTTGCGGACGCAATCGCAATAGGCGAGATAGGCGCCGGCCAGAGCAGCCATCATGGCGTGCCGCCCGGCGTCTTCGACGGTCAGGCAGAGGCTGCACGAACGCTGGTCCAGGTAAAGCGTGCCGCATTGGAAAATGGCGGACGTCTCCGCGCTGTAAAGCCGTTTGAAATTGACGAAGTTGACACAGAGCGTGAAGAGGTCGCGGTGGAAGCGCGCGAGTTTTTCCACGTTCGTGATCGCGTTGGCCTCCGGTTCGAGCGCCTTGTCCTGCGCTATGAGGGCGGTGATGTTTTCCTTCGCCTTGCCGGCAAGGATTTCCCGCACGCGCTTGAGGCCGAGTTTCTCGACCGCCCCGCCCGCCTTGCCGGCGGCCCAACATTCATACGGTCCCAGC
>Ga0182027_10012024_pt1 | contig 12180 bp, 1 predicted proteins | sample 712E1DmetaG_FD_121300 | JGI IMG/M metagenome (GOLD analysis project Ga0182027, IMG submission 121300) | Permafrost microbial communities from Stordalen Mire, Sweden - 712E1D metaG (Illumina Assembly) | ecosystem: Environmental > Terrestrial > Soil > Wetlands > Permafrost | place: Sweden...
AGATCAAGCGGCTGAAACGGATGGCTTATGGCTACAGAGATGCCGGTTACTTCCTCCTGAAAATCCACCAGCACTGCGGCCTCTTAAACCCAAGATTCCAACACTAAACACGAAAGAACCCATCCCAAAGGTATAGCGCAATTTCAATATCCCTCCATTTCCCGTCAGTTTGACATCTTAGGAATAGATGTTATTTTTTGCCTATTAAGCATTTTGTAAAAGTTTTCGGCCTAGGCAAATGAGAATACAAACTACTCCCTTCGGGAGCAACCCATTCAAGAGAGGCGTCGCTATCATTACCGTGGCCCTCTTTCTGCTCACGCAGCTTTTCAGCTTCACTCCTTCTTCATTTGCTCAGTCCTCAAATTTAAAAGTTCAGGGAGGGAATCCATCCGAGTATCTCCATCGCCTAGGCCGTGATCGTGAGATCCGGATCCCTCCCGAACTTGGCCTCATACAAGAAACATACAATGCGCAATACACAACGCGCAGCGAAAGGATACCAGCGACTCATAACCGGATGGTTGTGTTCATCCAGGATGCCCATGACTCGCTTGAGGCACAGGAGAACACTGCAAAGATCATTAATCATCTAGTTACAAACTACGGAGTCAAAACGGTCTTCGAGGAAGGCTATGAAGGCCCGGTTCCAACGGACAAGTATTTCGGATTTATCAAAGACCCCAAGATCAAGGAAAAGGTCTCCTACTTCCTGATGGATCACCTTCGTGTGGGTGGTGCGGAATACGCTCACATCAACCGGACGAAGGATTTTAACCTCATCGGTGCGGACTCCCTCAAACTCCACAAAGAGAATATCGATCAGTACCGTCTCTCCGCGGAAAAAAAAGACGCCATCACAAAAGACCTCAAGGCCCTTGAAAAGGAATTGAAGTCGCTTGCCGATTCCAGATTCCCCAAGCCGCTCAAGGAATGGCTCAAAACGAAAGAGCAGTTCGACGCAAAGAAACTGGACCTATTCACGTATCTTGGAAGGACGATGCCTTTGGTCGGGAAACACGGAGCGGAGAAAGGGTTGGGTCTCATTGGTTTTATTCTCGAAGCCGTTCGCTTGAATGATCCGGCTGTCATCGAAAAAGCCAAACACATCGACGCCCGTGAGGTGTTCGGCGAACTGATCAAACTAGAACAAGACGTTGCAGAAATCTACTTGCATGATGCGACCGATAAACAGCTTTTGGAGTATTACAAGACACTTGCCCTTTTCAGGCGTTTGAATGAACTTCAGGTATCTCAGGAGGAATACGAAGCGGTCAAGGCGAGTCTTAAAGCATTCGATACGGATTCATTCGCCCGTTTTATTTTCAGTCAGGCGCCCAAGACGCTCATTCTTTCAAGGATGTGGGAGCGGAACATCAAGGACGCCATTCGGTTTTATGAGATGGCCCAGCAACGAGATCAATCTCTCTCAAATGCGTTTGATCAATATTTCGTTGCTGAGACCACAGACCACAGACGACAGACTATAGATCAAAAGACTCAGTCTTCGGTTTCCAGTCTTCAGTCTCTAAAATTGTCCGGCAGCGAGCCGGCAATTTTGGTATACGGTGGTTTTCACAAAGAAGCGATCAAGCGTATCCTTGAAAACAAAGGAATGAACTACATCATTGTTAGTCCCCGCATCACCAAGCCTAGCCCGCGCCACGAAGGGTTTTACAAACGTCTCATGACCGAAGGCCACCATGCCTTCGAAATGCCATTTTTGCTTTCTCGCGCCACGAGGCCTTTGCCATTGGTTGCCGAGTCCGAGCCAGTCGTCCGCGCCGAAGTCCGGGAGGTTTATGACACCCTGCTTGCCCATCCGGACGCCGACCCTTCAGTTCTGGAAAGATATTTTTCGAAAGTGAGCAAGAGATCAGAAATACCCCGCTCCGAGGTGCGGGAAGAAGGCGACGGGGAGTCCGCAGTCGCCGCCCCTCAGACGAAGCAAATTGCTCTGGCGGATTGGGATAAGCCGCAATACGCGCCCTACGTGGGCCAGGCGATGGCGTTTGCCCGTCAGTACATGATGGCAGACGCGCGGGATTATATGCCTGTATTTTCAGATGACGGGAAATGGGTGGGCCTGCGGAACGGAAGCCCGGGGATATCGGTCGCGAATCTCCAGACAGGCGAGCGCCTGGATTCCCTGATCGGCACGGATATTGACGGCACGCATTTTTCACCTGATGGCTCCTGGCTTTTTGTTTATAAAAACCCCTATAAAACCCTCGGCAGGGCTTATCTGGTGAACCTGAAGACACGCAAGGTCGTCTATTTGAACCTTGGGATATTTGCGCAACTAACACAGGCGCATCGAACGCTCTGGGTCGACCATGTCGAATTTTCACCGGACAGCCGCTGGATGTCCGTTCGCTATGACCGCTGGTTGCTTGCCGTGATCGATCTGCAAGATCCCTCAAAGCCCGCGGTCCTGAGGAAAAAAGTCCAATTCAGCGGATTTTTCCCGGATAACTCGAAGATGTGGATCAAGACAGAACGAAGAGGCTACGGCTCTCTGCGGGATTGGGTCCCTGCGATACACGGGATGCAAGTGCTCGACCTGTCTACTGGCAAAGATATTGTGAGCTTTGAGAACAGGCCGGATTATTTATCAGAGTATGTCTCGCCCGACGGAAGCAAGCTGCTTATTGAGGAACTGGCAGAGCCCAATTGCATTTCCGTTGTTTATGATTTCAACAGGCCTCTTGTGGACGGGATGGCCGTTCTGGTGCTGCAGGGGAAGTTCAACGGGCGGTTTCTGGCCAATAATCGACTATTAATTACAGAAAAGAACAAGGTTGAGACGCACGAATTCTATAATTTCTCAGATGGTTCGACGAAGCCCGTGTCGAGGGTTGATCTTGTAAAGACTTGGAAGAATAAATATCTGTTTACCGAAGGCCACGGCAAAGTGCTGGATGCGGACACCGGCGCGGAAATCCTTGATTTGAAACAAGTGGTAGGGAGTGATCCCGTATCGGTCGAGTTGTCTCCGGACGGAAACAGGGTGGTTGCTACAACAAAAACAGAAGAGCGCTTTCTTATTAACGTTCAAACAAAAAGAGTGGAAAAACGTTTTCCTTATGTTTATTGGAGTTCGCCTTCATTCAGTCCGAATAGCCGGTGGCTGTTTCTTGAGGACGGAAAAAATAAGGTCATTTACGATCTTCGAAACAGCAAGACAGTTGATTTCGAAGGTTGGGCGCGTGGTTATTTGGAGAATGGCCGCTATGTTGTGATGCTGAACAAAAAAGAGGAAATGAAAATATTTAACACCGAAACGGGCCGTTTTCTGCCCATTGCGCTTCCGGTAAATCATTTTGATACGGAGCCTCCGGGAATGTTATTGTCCGGACCGAGCTATCAGCTAGCTTCAGGAGGAGATGGAATAAAGTCTTCTGCGAATTACCTTGTGCTGCATTATGACAACGGAAATGAGCGGCAGAACTTTGATCATATTTATCAATTTATTAATCTGTCCGAACTCTCATCCAATCCATTGCTGGAAGCGCTTGATGAAAGCTGGGGGGCCGGCGCTCCGCTCGGTCTGGAACTGCTTTCATTACTGCTCAAGTGGGGCGCGATCAAGACCGAGGACGACTTCAAGCGATATGTCCGGCTGCTGGACCCGCTGATCCAGAGGTTCAATAAAGCGGCGGATTCATTAGACAGCATGCGTATTTTAAAGGCTTTCAGGCGCACGCGGATCTTTGAGACCCTTCACGAAAAAAGCGGGGATGTTCTCCGGCATTTCCAATTTTATGTGGAATTGATGGAACAGAGACGGCCTTTGCTCGCGCAGATCATGAATAAGGTATTCGAGGCGGTCAAAAAAGGTCTTGTGTCGGCCGAGTTGCCTGACGCGGAGCAGACGGAGATCAAACGGTTTATTGAGCGGACAGGCGGGTTCAATCTTGTTTTTTACGACTACTTCAGGAATAAAGGTTCGGCGGAGGATCTGTCTCTTAAGCATTTGCTGGGAAATCCTGACAGCATCAGTCCGGAGATCCGGAAAGCCGCACTCGAGATTTTGAGGAGATTTGACCCGACCATCGATCCGGAAAATCTCGACAGGTTGAAAACATTGTCAGAAACGGAAAAAAATCTCACGAAGACATTCTTCGCCTATCTGGTCGTCGATCTCAAGGGGTTGAATATCGGGAACCAGCAGGTTGTGAGGATGTATCTTTATGACATGATCCGTAAAAATCCTTTTCTTGAAGAAAAAGATGCTGTTCGCAGGGTTAACGCGGATATTGTTCCGGCCTTGAGGACTCTGGAAATGCTGGGGTTGCCGCCGAACATGGGCGCGGAGCTTGCCGAGGAGTCTGGAAGCAAGGAAACGATGGAGCGGAAGGGCGCGCTCTCCAACTTCTTTATGCAGACGCTGACCGAACATCAGGTAAGGCCCAGCGACATGACCAACCAAAAGGGGCCCGGACTCTTTCAGCAGGGGAAAGAGCATCTGGAGCTGAGGTTATTGCCGGGAACGTATCCCGTCATTTATTTAAATTTGCTCATGCACTTAAAAACAGGCCTGCTCGGTCCAGAAAGCGACCTTTCAACCACGATTCAGGGAGAACTCGACCAGGAGGCTTTGCTGATCCTTTGTCTCGGACTTTTTAATTTCGGCCCGCTAGTTCCGTTGAGCGCGCAGACGCTCGGGGATGCGATCAATTTCGGCAATGCATACCAGTCGTATATCGGCCAGACCGTGGATACTGGAACAGGCGAAATCCTCAAGGATCAGACCCAGACTTATTTTGCCGACAAGACTTTTGGCTGGATCGGCCAGCTTTTTGCGAAGAAGTCGGCGGAGGGGAAAGGTTTTTTTGACGGCGCCGGCGCGCCCATCACAAAAGAACGCGCTATCACGGAGATCCTCCAGCAGGACCTGGAGATGAAATTCGTTCTGTCCTCGTTCGCGTTCTCGTTTCTTCATGAAAAGAATTCAAAGGCGGCTCAGGAATATCTGGAATTCAAGGACCGGATCACCGGTTTCCTGTTTGAATTGAAAGATGACAGAGGAAATCCGCTATTTAACGCGGTAGAAATAGCGGTCATTTCAGGTCAGGAGCGGAAGGAGTTCTACTTCAAAGCGGTAGGGCCTAATGCCACGCCGCTTAAACTTGATGAAGAGAGAGTGCGGACACTGCTCTTTCGGCTGCGGGACTATTTTGAGGCGCACCGGGAAGATCTGAGCAAATTCCGCGAGGTCGCGCGCGAAGGCGTGGCAAAGCTAAAAGATTCTCTATATCAGGCCAAGCCTTTGACGCGGCGGATCATGGAGGCGGTGAAGGCAGGTCCGGAAGGGTTGAAGAGTGTTATTCCAGCGGAAGATGAATTGATAGCGGCCTTATACGGTGATGTCGAAGGGATCGCGCCGGAAGAAGCGGCAGAAGTTCTGGGGGCCGTAGGCACCGAAAAAGGCCGCGATGCTTTGCAGGTTTTGAGCGGACACAATAACGGTTCTGAGCTTCAGTCCGCAGTCGAGCGGGGTCTAAAAATGTTCTCGGACCGCCTGAGGGTCGCGGCGGCTCCCGTCCGCTCCGAGGTGCGAGCAAATGAGGCTGCGAAGCCTGCGAAAGCAGACATGTCCTCGGTGGCCGCACCCCTAGAAACTCTCGTTCCGCAGCGCGGACAATGGCACCTCATCGGGGAAGCATTTAAAAGAGCGATGTTTAGATTGGCGAAAGCAGGCACCGCAAAAGAGCTCAGACAAAAGAGTTTTTATAAAATCGCTTCAGCTATCGGTGCAAAAGAAATTAAAGACAAGCAGTTCTCGAAGGTTTTTAACTCACCGACGTTTGTAGTTAGTCCCAAGCTATTTGAACAAATTCAAAAGGAACGAATTGCTTTTATGAAGCAGCATGGGATTAAAAGGCCGCTTCGTCCGAAAGATCTTTATTCCACAATACCAAATTTTAATTATGTTGCGCCAGAAGTAACTCTCCTAAGGCCCGAGCTTGCTATGTTACATCCTGAAATTGACGGCCCTGGAATTTATTATCATCGAATACTGATAGATGAATTGGTCGGGCATGATAGAGAATTTATGGTTCTATTTCATGAGGTATTTGAGGATGAGTTCGTCCGGGCTGGATTGACAGATGCTAATTTTTCATCGGTCTTTGGTCATGCGCATCCTATGGTTCTGATAGGAGAACTATATCTAGCCGCTCTGTTTGGGCAAGATATTTTGGAGGCAACTATTGATGTTATTCGAATGCACCTTTTAGATATAAAAAAGCAATATGAAAGTCCATGGGAGCGTGATAATTCAGCCATGCCAAAGGAAACACGAAAAATAATCCAATATATGAAAAAGCAACGGGAGGAATTTCTAAGGAGAGCCAACGCGCCGACAAGAAGAGCCGAAGAAGAGCATGAACGCAAGCGAACCCGCATTTTTAGGACAATCGATGCTTTTCTTGATGTTTTGGCAGCTGCTGAAAAACCGGACTTTGTAACAAGTATATCAAAAGGTATTCTTCAGGGAAATGGACCGTCTTTGGCGAGCCCAGGCATTAAAATGCTCCCTCCTCTTCCCGAGGCACCTGCGCCGGGAGGTGTAACCCAGTCGGATAAGCCGAATTCATTGGTAAGGTCGGCGTCTCCTGCGAAAGTGGGCGCAGCCGGAGCAGTTACCGACAAGACTCATAGAATTTATCGTAAACTGGACAACTACGCTTTCGTTCAAGATGCGGAATATGTGCGGTGGCTTTTGGGCGAAGAGTCAACGGCTCTTAGCAAGTCGCAAAAGATCGCTTTACGAGATACCCTAACTGGTCAGAAACCGAAAAGCATTGGAACTGTTCTTAAGGTAAGTGAGCAGAGAGTACATGTTTATATTGATGATGCACTGCACCTAGCTGAAAAGCACTACAAGGAAGTTTATTTGCTGAGAGATAAACCTCTGACAGACAACTCTTCAGCTTCACGTTTAGGCCCATGGAGTAAGCATGCTGAGCGGAATATGACAGGGCTTACCATCGGAGATCTTAGGGAGCCTGGGGCAGGAAGATTTAGTGATAGCGTATCAGTAGAGGTGAGAGAAAAGCTCACGGCTCACAACCTGGCTACCCCTCCCAAAGAATCTATATCGGTTTTAGGTTTAGGCTTAAGTAAACGCGCTGAAGATGCATTGATGAATGGTGATATTACGACTGTCGGTAAGCTTATAGAAAAAACAGCGCAGGATTTGTTAATAAAATATCGGGGGTTCGGAAAAGCATTACTAGTCGAAGTGCGTAACCGACTTGCGGCTCATGTTTTGGCATTGAAGGGTGAAGACTCCGCAATGTGGGCAGAGGCTGTTACCGGCGTAGTTACAATTGCTTTAAGCCGCGACCGCGTAGAAAAAATTGTGACAGTCAGTGCTGAAGAGGATGTGAAGCTCGCCTCCGGAAGTACCCTTGCAAGGTTCAGGATGATTAATGGGCAATATTTAATCCTCAAATTTTACCGCAATATAGTTACGGACAAGATACTTATAACCATTCAGCCTGTTTACAGGAAGGACCAGATATGGAGAGATCCTTTCTGGAAGATGCGGCATGAATTAAAACAATACATACCATATTTATCCGCGCAGGAAATACTGAATCTGATGACGGCGCTAAACATACTGGTTTTAGGCGGCAACGCTACCGTTAAAGATGTTTTTGACATCTTTTTTATAAATAATCGTCGCGAATTCAATAAAAAAATAAGGCAATATTTTACAGGCGAGCTTACTTACAAGCCTGTAAAGAATATGCTGAGTTCCCCGGATCTTAGCGTGATAAACCTATTCGGTTGGATACACGCATACGGCACAAGAGAGTTAAAAAACATAATTCAGGGAACTAAAAAGAAGGTTTCGGTGCTTGACCTCGGAACAAACTTTGGTGATTTTATTTTTACCAGTCATACCCTATTGAGCGAATACGCAGACAGAATAGGTTATGTTGGTGTGGATATATCGGAGGAGTATCTAAGAACAGCTGTTGACCACAGCAGGGGTTTAACAAATTTATCGGCGCAGATCATGGAAGGCGATATAGAAGAACCTGGGCTTAAAGAACGTCTATTAAACAGCAACGGAGGAGAGCCCTATGACCTTGTCTTATTAAATCATATTGCGGAACACCTGGAAGACAAAAATGTTGTTAATCAACTAATTGGCTGGCTTTCTATTACAAGGAAATCAATGATCATTTCCGTGCCTTTGGATGAGGACATAGCAGGAACCATTTGTCTGCACGACAAGCAGTTTACAGAAGCTTCTTTGATCGAAATAGGCAGGCGCATAGAAGAAATAACAAGTGGCATAGTGGTAGCGGATGTTGCCAACGTCGATTCTGGGATTTTGACATTGCGACGCGTCAGTAAAGCACTGACGACGGAGGCGATGAAGCAACGCAAATCTCGAACCCGCTCCGAGGTGCGGAGAGAAGAAAAAAATACAAATGAGCGAGCTAAAACCTTTGGTGATTTTGCCGCGTCTTATCAGGGTTCAATTTACTATCCAGCCAGCGGGTTTGATTTAGATAGTTTGAGACGATTGGCAAAGTTATTTCCGAAAGTTAGCGAATTTGTTTACGTGGATAATTTTAATTATAGAGATGCTGCTGCTCCGCCGGTTCTACCTCCTGTAAATGCTGTAACCGTCAAAAGAGCTCTCAGAGAAGATTGGGGAATTGACTTGGAAATTGATTTGGAAAAACTGGAAATCAATGTGATTTCGCGTAATGAATTAAATATTCATTTAGTGTTCGGTAGCGACCCATCCATCGAAGAATGGTTGCGTGGCAGACATTTTAATATCCACTTACTCATCAGTGATTTAAAGGATCTGTCAAAGCGTTTCGATGTTGTTTACGTTCAAACTCCGGGATTAGGCGGTCGATTATCCGAACAAACTGATTTTTGGAATATCATCGCTGGTCAATTAAATCGCTATTTAATTGTGAGTAATGATACCACTACACTTCCTGCTGAAAATCGATTCCAGGAAGTGGCGACACATGATGTCGAAGGTAAGTTTCTCACGGCGGCCACATTTAATATTTATGAAAACAGACGCTCCGAGGTGCGGAGCAGGAAAGAACAAGAAGCCGAATTCCAGCGGGTGATCACGGATAAAGAAGGCTTGGCTCATTTTCTTCTCACGGAAATATTCAAAAGGATGGACGAAGGACAACAGGCGCGGGCCCTTGCGGCTTTTGACGTGCCGTCCGGCGCAGATCTACGGCTTTTGAGTCCCGATAGTATCCAGGCCGAAACGGGACGATCTGTTTCTGAATGGCAACCGGAAGACACAAGATATGTGATGCAGCGGGTTTATCTAATGGAACGCAAAAGGCAGGATCTTTTGGCGGAGTTTGACCAGAGAAGCATTGATAAAAATATCATGGGCCTTAATCTCTTTCTGCAAGCGACGGGTGAAGGAGCGCTTGCAATGGGCGGGCGACGTTGGCTAAGCGCGCTGCCTTTCCGGAGATTTCTTGAGATCGCCAATCTTCAAAAGGCCGGGCAGTTCATCAGCGCTCGTCCCGGCATGATGGCTCCGAATTACCGCGAGGCCTTCGAGATCTTCCAGGACAATAATGAGCCATCGCCTTTTGGTGAAGTGGTCAAGACCGTCGAGGACGATTATCAAAAACCTCTTGATCAGCTTTTCGAGAATTTAAGTTTGTCCAGTCAGCCCCCGGTCTATCTTAAGCAGCTTCATGTCGGCTCTGTCGCGGACATCTTTCTCGCCAGGGAAAAAGTCGAAAAAAAGTTTATGGTCCTGAAGATCATTACTCCAAGCAAGCGGGAGAAAATGATGGCAGGCCTTAAACTGCTTGAAGGGGTGATGGAAGAATTGGAGAAGCAAAAGGATCGTTTCTCGGGCGTTGAAACGATCCGCATTTCACCGGTCCGGTTTTTCCGGGAGTTTTTAAAAGCAGTTCTTCGCGAACTGGATATGGAGCTTGAATTTGAACAAGCCACCAAGCTGATCTCCCGTTACCCGCCTGGGTTTCACCGGCCGCGTCTTTTCCGCGATGGGACCACAAAAAATATTCTTGCCATGGAATATGTGCCGGGCGTCAAAGTCACCGAGATCAAAGATCCGGTTTTGCGAAGAAAACTCGGCAACCGCATTTTCTGGTTTATCCTCTTTCAGGCCGTGGCAGACGGATTTTTTCATTCGGACCCTCAGCCCGTGAATATCCTCTATGACACAGACACGGGGTGGCTGACCCCGATCGATTGGGGCCAGATCGGCGAGTTGAGCGCGGATCTCCGGCAGGATCTAGTAGACCTTGGCGGCAAACTTTTGATCCGAGAAGCGGGGCTCCTAAAGGGAACCGCGATCCGGCTCATCGTTGCGAATTTCAAAAACATCGCACAAGGCATCCGCACCGGGAAAGAAACCCTGGACTGGTTTATGGATCAATGGGGTTCGGGACGTTCGCCGGAGCCGCGCAAGCATGGAAAACAGCTGGATTACGCGCGGCAAGTCAGCTATGAACACACACCTTTCGATTCAGAGTTAGGCGGAAAGTATCAAATGCTCACTTTTCTTCGACCGCCTTTCGAACAAAAACTGTCGGGTATGGCATTGGAAAAGGCAAGAGAGGATAGAGCTGGAGAGATCGTTGAATTTCTCGAAAGACATGGCCGGACAACGGACGGCTATGACCATAAAAAAATGATCCGGCGTGTGCTTGATCTGGCGGAAAAAAATGTCCCTGGATTCGGATCTCAACCCTACATTAGCGAAGACAGGCTGATCTACGCCGCGGAGGCCGAGGGGCTTTTGGTCGAAACTCCTTACACGGAGATCGGGAAAGATATTTTTGATTTTGTAAAAAAATATGAGCAGGAAGGTCAGCTGACCCGGCCGGATCCCGTCGCTTTCAAGGCGGAGGCGGCGTCCATTTTGCGTTTCAAGCGCGAAGGGGAAAGTCCGATCCGAAAAATGGACCGCATCCTTATGGCCGCGGAACGCTTCGGGTATCCGGTGCTTGGATCCGTGAGTATGCTGATTAAGGCGCTTCTTTTGGCCGAAGGCACTAAAAAATTACTCGAAGAACCCGCCCCAAGTGGCGATCAGTCAGTTTCAGCAAACACACCTCGCTCTGAGGTTCGGAAATCAACGGCGGTAGAATTGCCACAATTGGATACCACCACGCCGATGATCCCTGATCTTAGATCGGCGGCACCCAAATCCACGGTGACGACCGTTAACTCGTGGCAGATACTTCGGCTCAAGCAGGATGTGATCGCGGTGGTGGAACAGACCAGGATCGACGAGCTTTCGCCTGAGATGTTCAAAGAACTTCTCGAGGTCGCCGGGTTGAACAATGGTAAATTACATCTGGTCATTCCTGATGCACTTCAAGGGAAATACAGCGAACGGGTCGCCGAATTGCGAAAGGTCGCTTCGGTGTATTTTGGATTTCCAAAGCTTGCGACTTCAGACAAAGTCCCAGTGATTGGGTTCTCGGACATGGAACGCGATACTTTAGCAAACTTTCAAAAACGGCTTGATCCAAGACTTGCAGGACGGGTGAAGGATTCGGCGTTCGGACTTAACCAAGCCGGTTCTTTCGGTGTCGGGATTTTGTATGCTTTGGGGGATGTTTCTCGTTCGGAATTAAGCCGGAAGAACGGCTATTTTTATGATGCAGTTGGCCGATGGTCTACCCAAGTCCTCGAAGTTCTCCAGGCCTACACCGTTATCTCTACCTCTGCTTAATCCGTAACGCTTCTGTCAGTTCTTATCCCTCCCCGGATACTTATCTGCCATGACTCGTAGGACGGATTCGTCCTCTGGCGAAGAAAAGTTTCTGCGCTTCAACTGAGGAGCGGACAAGTCCAGGTGTCCCATAGGTGTCCAAATCATCCGGAATTGCGGGGAATTGAGGGGAATGGACAGCAACTGCCGGACGTTGCTAAATATAATACTCCGGCTCAGTTATAATGTTTTCAGCGGGTTGCGAATTTTGCCCCTCGGGCTTTCGCATTGCAGAGGTCAGGAGTTCGACTCTCCTCAGGTCCACTCTTCCTTTCTTCAATGTTTGCAAGGGGTTACGGCGAGCCGCCGGCCCCTTGCATCCCGCCAACTTTTCGTCAGGTGTCCAATAGGTGTCCAAGCGCTCCACAGCGGCTTGTTTGAAGCCCGGGACGACGTGGGCATAACGC
>Ga0182027_10012025_pt1 | contig 12179 bp, 6 predicted proteins | sample 712E1DmetaG_FD_121300 | JGI IMG/M metagenome (GOLD analysis project Ga0182027, IMG submission 121300) | Permafrost microbial communities from Stordalen Mire, Sweden - 712E1D metaG (Illumina Assembly) | ecosystem: Environmental > Terrestrial > Soil > Wetlands > Permafrost | place: Sweden...
CATGATGTTGCCAAGTTCACCGTGATCGGCAAGTGCTTTCAAGGTGGCTTCGGGCATCGCCCCAATCATTACGATGGCTGGCGATGGCTCGGCAGATACGAATTGAATATGATGGGGCTGCCTACCATGTCGTGGCCCGTGGGAATCAGGGGCACTTTCTGATGAAAGCAGCGGCTGAAGGACTTGAATGATGGCGGCGAGAAAGAAAAACAGGTTGATTGAATGCCATTATTCACGGCCTAACCCCTTTTCGAGATTGGCGGTGAATGCCGGGTTCAAAGGCGGGTGGGCGCGGGAACCGTCATCACCATCGAGTTTCCCTGGCCGCACGGCGGGGGCGGTGACTCATACCTTCATCCGATTACCAAGGGAACGACTTCCGCCTAGAATTAGCAGGGAAAGTAACCGGGATGAGCATCACCATTTCCATCGTCGAAGATCAGCACGAAATGCGCGAGAGCCTGGCGGAATGGCTGGAGGGCGCGCCGGGCCTGCGTTGCGTCGGCGCACACGCCACGGCCGAAGAGGCGTTGCGGGACATCCCCGCGGAAAACCCGGACGTCGTGCTGATGGACATCAACCTGACGGGCATGAGCGGCATCGAGTGTGTGGCGCGGCTCAAGGAGCGCCGGCCGGGGACGCAGGTTCTGATGCTGACGACCTATGACGATGGCGACCTGATTTTCGATTCCTTGCGCGCGGGCGCAAACGGTTACCTGCTCAAAAACATGCCCCGGGAAGAGCTGGTGGAGGCGGTGCGGCAAGTCCGGGCCGGCGGCCCGCCGATGTCGCTCCAAGTTGCCCGAAAGGTGATAAATTTTTTCCAGCAGGTGGGAAAGCCGGCGGCGGAATTGAAATCGCTCACCGTTCGCGAGCAGGAAATTCTGCAATTGCTGGCCAAAGGCTACATGTACAAGGAGATTGCCGATCACCTGGCCATCAGCATGAGCACGGTCCGAACCCACATCGGCGCTGTTTACGAAAAACTCCATGTCCACTCCCGGACCGAGGCCGCGATGAAACTGGTGGAGCGGGAGTAGCGGCCGGGGACGGGCGGCGGGGATTTTTCCCCAAACCGGGCGTATCCCGGCGGAAGACGACTTCAGAAAGGGTCCTTTTTTGATTTTCCAGCCAGGAACTTCCAGCCCGTTCAGCCCGTCCAACTCACACCAGTTTTTTAACATCGTCGGGCTTTAAAAAGATTTGCGGCGACGGGTATAAAACGATAGAAACATCGGCCACAATCACAAAATTTATGAACATGCTCACGGAAATATTTTCATCCATCCGCGGTTTCCGTTTTTGGCGGACGCACGGCGCCACCCTGCCCGTGGCCATCGTCGCGTTAGGCCTGATCGGTTCAACCGCCTTCGCCGCCGGATCAACCCCGCCCCGGGAATGCCTCTCGCTGGACGCGGGCTGGCGGTTTGCCAAGGATGATCCCGCCGATGCCGCCGGCAAACTGGCCTATACGAACATCCAGGATTGGGTCGAGGCCACCGGCACGGAGTTCACCACCAATGCGGATCTGATCGCGAAGAAAAAACCGGAGGGCAATCCCGGCGGCGGCGACATTTCGTATGCGCAAAGCGGTTTCGATGACAGCCAGTGGCGGTTGTTGAACCTGCCGCACGACTGGGGCATCGAAGGGTCCTTCAAACAGGAATACCCCGGCGAAACCGGCAAGCTGCCGTGGTGGGGCGTTGCCTGGTATCGCAAACATCTGGAGGTTCCCGCTTCCGACCAGGGCAAAAAAATCCATCTGGCCGTGGATGGCGCCATGGCTTGCGCAACGGTCTGGCTCAACGGCCAGTTCGTCGGCGGCTGGCCCTACGGCTACGCTTCGTGGCAGGTGGATTTGACGCCTTACATCAAATTCGGCGCGGACAACGTCATCGCCATCCGCCTCGACAACCCGCCGAACTCGTCGCGCTGGTACCCGGGCGGCGGCATTTACCGCAATGTGTGGCTCGTCAAAACCGAACCGGTCCACGTGGCCCACTGGGGCACCTATGTCACTACGCCGGAAGTCAGCGCCAAATCGGCAACGGTGAAAATCCAGGTGAAGCTGGACAACGACAGCGATGCTGACGCCATCGTGGCGTTGAAAAATGAAATTTTTGAACTCGGCGCGGACGGGGCCAAAGGCAAGCCCATCGCTTCGCTCACCACCGACGGTGTGAAAATTTCCGCCCACCAATCCCAAACGACTGAAGGACAAATCACCTGCAAAAACCCCCGGCTTTGGAGCATCGAGAAACCGGAACGCCATGTCGTCGTCACTTCCATCGAACAGGACGGCAAGCCGGTGGACCGCTATGAAACACCGTTCGGCATCCGCACCATCCAGTTCACCGCCGACAACGGTTTTCTGCTGAACGGCAAACGCGTGCCGCTGAACGGCGTTTGCGACCATCACGACCTCGGCGCTTTGGGCGCGGCCATCAACACGCGGGCGCTGGAACGGCAGATTGAAATTTTAAAGGAGATGGGCGGCAATTCCATCCGCACCAGCCATAATCCGCCCGCGCCGGAACTGCTCGATGTGTGCGACCGTCTCGGCATGGTGGTGATGGACGAATCCTTCGACTGCTGGAAGCGCGGCAAAACCAAAAATGATTATCATTTGCTGTTCGATGACTGGCACGAGAAGGACTGGCGCGCGGAGCTCCGCCGCGACCGCAATCATCCCAGCATCATCCTCTGGAGCATCGGCAATGAGGTCGGCGAACAAGGCAATCCGGCCCAGCATTGGATTGCCGCGGAACTGACGGCCATCGCCCACGAAGAGGACCCGACGCGCCCGGCGACCGCCGCGTGCAGTGACACACGCGCCGGCTACAATGGGTTTCAAAAGGACATGGACGTTTTCGGCTACAACTACAAACCGACGGAATACGGCCGGTTCCACCAGGCCAATCCCAAGCAGCCCTTGTTTGGCAGTGAAACCGCCTCGTGCATCAGCTCCCGCGGCGAATATTTCTTCCCCGTCAGCACCAACAAGGCCGGTGGCAGGGCCGATTTCCAGATGAGCTCCTACGACCTTTACGCGCCGCCGTGGGCAACACCGCCGGATTGGGAATTCCGCGGCCAGGATGAGTTTCCGTTCGTGGCCGGTGAATTCGTCTGGACCGGTTTCGATTATCTCGGTGAGCCGACGCCTTACAACGGCGACATGAGCAACCTGCTCAACTTCACCGATCCCGCCGAGAAAGCCCGGATGCAAAAGGAACTGGAGGAACTCGGCAAAATCAAGGTGCCATCGCGCAGCTCCTACTTTGGCATCATTGACCTCGCCGGTTTCAAGAAGGACCGGTTTTTTATTTATCAGGCGCGCTGGCGCCCGGATTTCCCCATGGCGCATATCCTGCCGCATTGGAACTGGCCGGATCGCGTCGGCCAGATCACGCCCGTCCACGTTTACACCTCCGGTGACTCGGCGGAACTTTTCCTGAACGGCAAATCGCTCGGTCTGAAGAAAAAGGGACCGTACGAATATCGCCTGGAATGGAACGACGTGATTTATCAACCGGGCGAACTCAAGGCGGTCGCTTACAAGAACGGGAAAAAATGGGCGACGGACGTCATGAAAACCACCGGCCAGGCGGCCAAACTCACCTTGCAGGCCGACCGCGATAAAATCCGCGCCGACGGCCATGATCTTTCGTTCATCACCGTCACCGTGGCGGACAAAAACGGTCTGCTGGTGCCGCACTCGAAGAACCACATCCAGTTCCAGATTGAAGGCCCGGGTGAAATCGTGGCCACGGACAACGGCGACGCCACGAGCTTTGAATCCTTCCAGGCGCCGGAGCGAAACGCCTTCAACGGTCTGGCGCTGGTCATCGTCCGCGCCAAACCCGGTCAACCGGAAACCATCAAGCTCATCGCCACGGCGGATGGACTCACGGAAGCCTCAATCAAGATCAAAGGCAATTGATTCCCCTGGTGAAGAACAAAATGAGTGACGGGCCGGTTGGTTTTGCACTTGCCAGACGGTCGAAAATGAGGGAGGCTTTTTCCCTGTTAAAATCTCGAAAGACCGGGAGAAACAAGCCTGGCCATGGTCTTTCGGCCGGGACGCGCGGTTAGCTCAGTTGGCAGAGCACTACCTCGACACGGTAGGGGTCACAGGTTCAAGTCCTGTACCGCGCACCAGCCTTCGCAGCGAAGCAAGAACGAAGACTGCCGCCCAGTGACATTTCTCCGGTCATCTCTTAAACTGAATCTGCTTATGATTCGTTGCCTGCTTTTGACCGTGCTTTTGGAACTGGGGCTTGGCGCCGCCCCCACCCAGACGAATGACCTTCCGCTGGTGCAAAGGCGCTGGTTCGAGACCCGCACCGCGCATTTTAACATCTACAGTTGCGGCGCGCCCCAGGACGTTTACAAACTCTCCGCGCGCCTGGAGCAGTTTTGCCAGGCTTACACCCTGCTCGCCGGGGCGCAGGCGGTGGCCTCCCCGCCAATTGTGGTGATGGCTTTTCCCGACCACGAAACGATGAAGCCGTTCCTGCCGCTTTACCAGGGCCAGCCCGCCAATCTGGCAGCCTTCTTCCAGCGCGGTAACGACGAAAACCTGATCGTGCTTGCCCTGCCCGGCGCCAATTCGGCCTACACGGACATGGAAGTCATCTTTCACGAATACACCCATCTGCTGTTCCGGCACAACGACCGCGTCTGGCCGCTCTGGCTCAAGGAGGGAATGGCCGAGGTCTATTCCACCTTCGAAACAACCGGCTACAACGCCCGCATCGCCAAACCGATTGATCATCACCTCCGCCTGCTGGCGCAACAACCCATCATGCCGCTGGCCGAATTGTTTGCCGTCGTTCACGATTCGCCCCAATATAATGAGCGCGACCGCCAGGGCATCTTCTACGCCGAATCGTGGCTGCTCACGCAGTTCCTGATGGCGGGCGACAACCCCGCCTACAAAGCCCGCTTCGGACAATTCACCCAACTCCTCCGCCAGGGCCAGTTTCCCGAACAAGCCTTCACCAACGCAATGCAGACCACCTTGCCGGCAGTGGAAACCGAACTTCGCCGCTACCTCCGGCAGGGCCGGTTTAACCCCATTGAACTGGTGCTGGCGGCGGACATCTCCTCACCCATAACCCTGACCACGCGAACCATCACCCCCGGGGAAAATTATTTTCGCCTGGGCGATGAACTCCTCCGGATTCGTCGTCCAGACGCCGCTGAAGCATATTTCAAGCAGGCGCAGAAACTCGCGCCCGCCAGTCCCCTGCCCTATGAAGGACTCGGGCTGCTCGCCGCCGAACGCGGGCAGCACGAGGCAACGTTGCAGAACTTGAAGGCGGCGCTCCAGCACGGTTCAACCAGTTTTCTGGCTTTTTATATTTATGCCCGGGAACAGTACCAGCTCACGGCGGATGCCCAGGACCGGCATGGCCCGCTCAAAAACGAGGCGGCAGCGGAAATTCGCGGTGAACTCCAGAAATCGCTCGCGCTGATGCCGGACTTTGGGCCGGCGCATGAATTGTTGGGCTTTTTTGAGATGGTTCAGGGTGATGATCTCGCGTTGGCGGAACAACATCTGCAACGCGCCATCCAACTGGAACCCGAAAACCCGTCGTATCTGTTTTCGCTGGCCCAGGTGCAACTGCGAAACCACAACCTCGACGCCGCACGCATCACCCTGCAACCGCTGCTGCTGCCCAACGTGGACGCGAAACTCCGCGCCCACGCCGAGGAGATGATCCAGGGAATCGCCCGAAACCACCCGGTTTATTGACCTTCACCCGGGTAGTGTCCTAATCAGGTAGGGACGGCAGCTGCGCCGTCCGCGCCACGTTCAGCGGCGCCAAGAGGGGAACTGTGCGGTGGACGTGATTTATTCCGCCCGCTACTTCGCGGGCGGGGACATCGCAGCGCGATGTCCCTATCATCAATTAGGACACTACCTTCACCCGCGTTCACTTGCAGAACCGGCGGGGAGGCTTGGTTTGAATCAGAGGTGAGGAGTTGCCTATGAAAACGAAAAGCCATACCGCAAAAATCATGGACCAGCCCGCCCCGTTCACTCCCGGTGTCACCAAGGGCATGGTGCGCGAACATGCGTATCGCCTGTATCGCGACAAGCTGCCGGAGCATCCGCTGACCCTCGCGGACTGGGTCCTGGCGGAAAAAGACCTGGTGAATTCGATGGAAGCCGAGCGGGAAGGCTTTGCCGTCTAATCAATCGTGACACAGTTTGGATAATTGAATGAGGACGGACTCTGGCGCACATCGGCGGCCAAAGCCCGTCCTGAGTTTGGGGCTGGGACAAATTTCAGAACGTGATCAAGGCGCAGTAACTTGATCTGATAGGTTCGCGCCCCACATACGGCACGCGCCGATAATCCCGCGAAATATTAAAATTCTAGTTCTCATTGTGGCTCTAAATTCCGCGAGCCGGATGGATTCAACACCGAGTCCATCATGCAAAAATGCTGCCCACCCGCTATCATGGAAAAAGTCATCATCCCGTAGCGTCCATCGGCCAGCCGGTAGAAAAACTTCAAATCAACCTGACTTGTCCAATTGGTGCGGTCAGCCGGCATCGCAATCTCGTTTGTGAGCGCGTATCCATTTTCCGGCGCTTGCAAAGCAAACTCCTCGTCCGTGGGCACGATGCCGCCACCGGGTACAGTGATCAGGCACCGCCAATCGTATTTTGCGCCGGATGGTTTTCCTTGATCATCTGTCCAACATTGCACCACAAAGTCACCGCTACCTCCGGGGCTTGCCTTGCCTGTGGTAAGGTCAATTTCAAGAGGTGTTCCATCACGCGCAACCCGATAGTTTTGTTTAACCCCGATTAAGCTTTCCCCAATTCCCTTTTTTCGGAGATAATAAATAACTGGATTATTTGAAACCGGTTTGAAGTAGTCGCCAATGCCGTAAAAAGAATCCAGATTCATTTTAGAATACTTGAAATACTGCGCACCTCTATTTCGACGAGAAATATAATAGCCAGCTTTCCCAACTGAAACATCCAGTTCAGTGCCCATAGCATTCGTGAGCGAAAATAATCCGGCGCTATCGGTGGTTACATCAGCAGATATTTTTCCCGTATCAGTAAACGGTCTAGGATCATTGTTGGTTACCCCTCCATCCCATATAAAATGCGCAATTGCTCCGGCCACTGGCTGGTCGTTTTCATCTACCACTTTCCCATAAAAATTGATCGGTCTTGGCGGAATTGTCATTGACCAGACGGAAATCATATAATTGACATTGGAAACATCCGCTATGGTTACGCCTTTCGGTAACTTAGGCGGCCTGTGTCCGCCATGAACCTCCCCGATGTATCTCAATGCGAGCCTAAAGGTTTCATTCGTTGCAGAAATGGTCGCTGCCATTCGCCTGAACCCGCCAGGCAGGAAAATAAATTCATCCAAATATGGATTGACGTTATTGCTATCTAAAATCACGTTTGTTTCAGTCGTGACCGTGCCATTGTTTCCCAGCGCTGACATTAGCAGGTTGATTTTATTGGCCGGTGGATGGATTAGAATGGGAACATTGATATTTGTTGGTACTGGGCTTGACGTTTTCGCCAAATTAACACGGAAGACAGTTCCTTGGCCAAAGGCACCTCCACGTGTCGTGATCCCGTAAATGTTGCCATCGCGGCCTTGCATTAAATCCAACAGAGGATTAGCACCATTCGTTCCGTTGAATACGATGAGATTAGTGCGCGCACCGTCGGGACCAATTCTAAACACAGTTCCAAGACCAAATCCGTTAGAGCTGTCGCCTCTACCCGAAAATGTTGTGCTATAAAAATTGCCGTCTTTAGCTTTCAACAGTCCACCGCTGTCAGCAGGCATACCGTTAGTGGCAGGCATGATAAGCTTGCCGCCGAGTGTAACTTCAAATGTAGATTGTCCCCTGAATTGGCTCATTTTACCATAAAGGTTGCCATCTCGCCCTTGAACCAGCCCCCAAGGACCATAACCATTATCATAACCAAATGTCGCCAGCGTGGTAATCGTGCCGTCAGGTGCCATCTTGAATATCGAACCGGAACCATCAGGGCCGCCCTGCAAAGTCGTACCATAGAAATTTCCATCTTTGCCTTGGATAAGGCAGTCTGGATGAGCTCCGTTACCATCGCCAAACGTCACCAAAATGACGCATTTACCGTCCGGTGCCATCCGAAACACTATGCCAGCGTCATACCACCCGCCATAAGACAGAGTGCCATAAAGATTTCCATCTTTGCCCAGCACCAAGCCTGTTTGTGGAATACAACCGTTGGTTCTATCGAATGTAACAAGAGTTGTTAACGCGATTTCAGCGCGTCCATGAGGCGCAAGAAGTGAGACGATCCCGATAATTGCGCCCAATCGTAAAAGTCCAAGAATTCTTTTCATAGCAATTTAGTTGCTAGGTTCTAAATTTTGTGAGCCGGTTGGATTGATGGCGTAAGTAACAAAAACCGTTTCCTGCGATATGTCAGACTCAAAGCGCAGCCAGCCATATTTGCGGGGTTGACCGAAGGCAATGTAAAATTGTTTGGTTACATGCGTTGTCCAGTCAGGCTCGGATTTTGCAAAATTATACTCAATCTTTGGCTGATAACCCGTATCGGGTGCTTGGAACTGGAACTCATCCTGATTCTCAATCAGCCCGCCGTCCGGGATGCTTAAACTGAATGACCAATTTGTCGCCCCCTGCCACGGTGGTTTGTTTTGGCTGATTTCCAGTTGGCCGGTTGCGCCAATCTGGTTTTGGGGAAAATCTACGCGGCCCGGCGTGCCATCTTTTGGCACACGTATCGCCAAGTCCGATCGCGTACCATTGTCAGAAGTGATTAGCTTCACACCTTGACCTTTTTTATGCAGAAGAAAGATGACTGGATTCTGCGGATCGGGTGAATAAATATCATTTCCAAGAGAGTAGAGGAAGCCCTTGTAGCCTCCATGTGAAGCATAGTAACCCTCTTTGCCGACATAGACTTCCAAACTTCGGCCAAGTTTTCCGTGAAGAGAAAATAATCCTTCTGTGTCGCTTTCAGTTGTGGACGTATTGGCGGCAACATTTTCTGTCATGTCAGCCCACTGGAATCGGATACCTGCTCCCGCAACCGGATTGGTGTTTTCATCCAAGACCCTGCCGTAGAACTCAATCGGCTTTTGCCAGTCGGCTTGCATTTGCCGGAATAGCCAGTTTGACAACTCGATTCCACCAGCGGGCCTGGGCGAAACTGTGCCGGCAATCGAAGCTTGGGGATTGGGGGGTTTTGCGGGAGCTTCGGACGGCTTGGGTTGATTCGCTACTTCCGCTGACGGTTGGTTCGTTGGCATCACTCCGGCAGAGGACGAAACGTTTTTCTCCTGCTTTGTGCTGCGATGCAACAACAGCCATGCACAGATCGCCAAAATAACGGCGCAAGTTATCCAGATGCTTTTTCTCATGGGGCTATTGAGTTAAGGATTTGCAGGTAGTATGGGCGGCTAGTTTGAATCGGACGCGTCCATTGCGCGCTGTGTTCATCGGTAGTGGTACCGTTAAATCCGAATTTCGCGTTAAGGTCCACCGCTGATTGTATGACCCCATGCGCCGATTCAGGCCCGCTCTGCCCGATGGGCGAAGTGCGGGAGCGCGAAACCATGGCGCGGGATTCCTCCGGATCAGTAACCAGATAATTAAATCCAATGAAAGGGTCGAAATAGCTGTTTGTTCCATCATAATAATAATATGAGGTGTCGAAGTAGATTGATGGTTTGATGTGTTTTTGATCCTCCACCCAGTAACCTAACACCTTATCCAATGGATTGTAAAAATTCACAATTCGGCCGGTAAAATTGGTGTAGATGCCGTGATAGCCCATCGGCTGCCATTCGGGTGTAATATGGAGGCCCTGATCATAAACTGCAATGTCGGCATTGATGGGGGCATTCACATCGTAAGCACTGTCCGGCAGCGCGCCTTGCGTCAGAATGTAAGTATCAAATGTCACGCCGCCCCGTTTGATGGCTTCACTCACCACGGCGTTGCCCTGGCTGTGTACCAGCAGATGCAGGCGGTTGCCAGGGAATCGGACGCGCAATTGCGTCAGATAATTGGTCAGCGCCGTGCTGGCCTTGTAGCCTTGCAGTTCGCTGTCGTTGAAAACTGCGGGACTGAGCGGGCTTGGTATCGGTGTAAGAAGATTGCAAGGCCATTTTACCTCGGCAAACTTCCCCTGATAACCGGCCCAATACAGCCGTTTGAAAACTGTCTCCGCGTCATTGACGCAATCCCACGGACGCACGTTAATGCCGTGAACCAAGACGATGAGGTCTGGATCATTGCCGAGAGCGGATGATGTAGCCGGCTGCACCTTTTCAATTGTGCTCGACCAAGTGCTTTTCGCACCGCTCATGTTGTCCGTGATAACAGCTTGTTCATAAAAATCTTTGATGTCGTGCAAGTCCAACCACACACCGGTTTGAGCAATAGGATTGCCATTCTGCGAAATCGTCAACACCAATTCTCCGCTCCCGATACCAGCGCCCTCAAACAGGAAATTCTTGTTCGCGTTGTTGGTAAAAAAGTTGTTGGGAAAAGTGTACGATTGGCTGGGAGTCACCCTGGCAAATTTATAGCTCGGATCCGAAGAAGTAGAGCCGGCAGTTTGCTCTGCTGCAATGTCGGCATTCGTCAGATAGCCCATGCTGCCGTTGGTTTCAACAGCTTTGACGAGATTGACAGCGGGATTGCCGCTGCTGACGCTCCAACTCAAGGTGACTTGGTAACCTGCATTGGTGAGGGCAGGCATGCCGCAAATCCAGAGCCGCGCCCAATCCTCCAAGTCTCTTTGCGACGGGATATTTTGAAAACAGTAATCGGCAAATTCTGGTGTGGATTTTACATCCTCGCCGGGGTCACCGGAATAAGAGGACCAATCATGATCATTATTGATCCACCAAACCATCGGGCTTGCCTGTGACGTTGCATCCGCTCCATTGAAAGACAAATCCATCGTGCCGTCATGGTTGGCATCGGCATTAACCGAGATGACCTGCACGATGCCGGTGGCTTGCCGTCCAGTGTCAATGTCCGGCATCGTTACCAATGCTGCCTGTCCCCCCTGGGTTGGGAAAAACTCACCATAAGGCGACAAAATGCCAGCAATGTTGGTAGTGATAACTCCGCTGGCGTCGAGCAGGTAAGCGTTGTCGGTAAAATACTGGCCAAGGTAAGCGTATTTGGCCGGACTGCTGCCTTGAATGGAATACTTGGCCCAAGCACCAACAATCATTGGCTGGCCGATTGCCCCAATCATCAAAGGCGGTGTTTGATTCGTTACGACAAAATTATCGTCAATTGGCAACGGAAATGGTTGCTGGCTCACCGACGGGAGACTCATCGGATTCAACCCCGGATTGACCAGTGGTGCATAATAGTAGTTGACAAATTGCAGCGTCGGAGCGGGACACCAACTGGCATAAGTTCCGATCACATAACCTGGATATTTCACTGTCACACTATTTCCAGGAGCCAAAGGCTGATACACAGGCATCAAAAATATACACCCAGTGCGGAAGTCATAAGTAGGCAACAGATCCACCTCACATCCCGTCTGGTATGGAAGTCCAAAAAGATTGTAGAGGCCGCTTTGCAAACTGGCCACGGTATTAGTCTCGGTGACTGTTACGCCCCAATTGGTGTTGGAATTATAAAACGCATACGGGTCAAATCCAGGTTGCAGAATCCAGTATGGATCAGAATGAGTTAGTATTGGTGGCGCAGGCACATTGGTGGCAAAATTAAGCTGGAAATTAAAATTGGTTACTCCAAATGGAAATTGAGCATAATTTGTTCGCGCAGGGTCCACGAAATAATTTGCCAAGTCGTAGTTGGCCGTAAAAGGCCAGAGATTATCCAGTGAAGTATCGTGAGAAAGAAAACTAAACTCCTCGAAATTCGTTGAGAATTGATTGAACCGACTGGCATTATAGTCGATATAAACCCCACAATAACCAATAATAAAATAATTACCAAAGGTGTTTCCAAATGGTTTGTTCAGCGCCGCCGCGCGGATCAGAAAATTAAGATTCTGTTTCACAACCATCACACAGGATTTAAGAAAAAGCTGGAACGTTTTGTTTAGCCCTGCCACACGGCAGGGATGAAAAAGAAAAACAACCACGTTCCAGCGGTTTCCAAACTGAACCTCCTGC
>Ga0182027_10012026_pt1 | contig 12179 bp, 10 predicted proteins | sample 712E1DmetaG_FD_121300 | JGI IMG/M metagenome (GOLD analysis project Ga0182027, IMG submission 121300) | Permafrost microbial communities from Stordalen Mire, Sweden - 712E1D metaG (Illumina Assembly) | ecosystem: Environmental > Terrestrial > Soil > Wetlands > Permafrost | place: Sweden...
AAAAAAGCCCGATTACATTTCATAATCGAGCTTTTTGATGCTGCCCCGTCAGGGGTCGAACCTGAAGTCTTCTGATCCAGAGTCAGACGTGTTGCCAATTACACTACGGGGCATCATTTACATGTAAAATATACTTAAGCCATGATCTAATTTCAAACAAATCAACAATTCACTTTATTTATTAGTGAAATTATCGATAATTTTTTAAATGATTTTAATACTTAATTAGCATGATATATGATTGTAATTGTACTTGATTTCAATTAGATTCATAAATAAATTAAACCTTGTAATTAAAATAAGATTGATTATGTCAAAACGATATTGGATTTCAGCATCTATTTTGTCTTTAATATTGATTTTTAATTGTTGTACATTAAAGAAAAATAGTTCATCAGATATTACACAGGTACTTTCTCAGGGCGGAAATGTTACGATAACAGGACAAGTCATTTCTAATTCTAGTGGAAATGCAATTGTGGGTGCAATTGAGAGAATTCAAGTTGACACTACTACTTATGGAGCGCAATCGGATTCAAGCGGTAATTTTAAATTTAATGTCACTATTAAAAAGGGCGGTGATTTAATGATGATCACTTCAAAAGCCCAATATACACCAGATACAACTATTATAACTGCAGTCGTTGGACAGACAATTAAAGTCCCAATAATTCGATTGTTTGCTAATAAGGTTATTACAATCGCAACCGGTTATCCTGCTTCAATTCAATTGATCAATCAATCTCTTACAACAGTTGGTGTAAAAGAAAGCGGAGCCGAAGAAGCATCAACTATTACATTTCAAATTCAGGATTCAAGTGGTGTTGGTGTAGATGTTAATCATGGTACTACTGTAAATTTTTCTATCAACGGCGGTCCAAATGGCGGTGAATTTGTTTCTCCGACTTCTGTACATACAGATGGATATGGTAAAGTAAATGTTACATTCAACAGCGGATCTAAAGCTGGAGTGGCAATGGTTATTGCTCAGGCAGTCTTTAATGGAAACACTTTAAAATCAAGACCGATACCGATAACTATTCAAGGCGGACTACCAGTTTCATTTCATTTTATGGTTGGTACTCCTACAATTAATTATGGATTTTGGGGCTTATTTAATCAAACAATTTCGGTCGGGGCATTATTGGGGGACCGTTATTCGAACCCTGTAAGACCTGGAACCACTGTTTATTTTACTACTACTTATAATGGTATTTCAAATTATCACGGTGGCATTATATTACCTTCGGCTCAAACTGATAATACAGGAGTCGCTTCAGTGACTCTAGAAACTGAAGCATTTCCGATTCATCCAGATCTTATACCAGGACAATTTGTAATTACAGCTTCCACAGTAGATGAGACAGGTCAGTATATATCAACGAATAACTTAAGGATGTTAAGCGGATTAGGAATAATAACAGTTAATCCAACTACATTCAATATTCCCAATAACGGTTCTCAATCATTTACCTATCAGGTTATTGATGTTAACGGTAATCCGCTTGCCGGCGGTACAAGTATTTCAGTTCAAGTTCAGGGCGGGACTCTTAATCTATCCGGAGATACAGGTATAAAATTACCCGATACAATGAATAGAGGTCCGGGATTAACAACATTTGGATTTAATGTTGCCGATAATGATACAACAATAAAACCTGCTAATGTTAGCATTACAATCAGTGCAAATGGTCCGGCAGGTCAGAGTTCTATTACAATTTACGGTACTTCCAAATAAATATGAGTATTACATTTTGATTAATAAAAAGTTTTCAACGGGAATACTCATTATATTCTTTTTTATTCCTTGTTTATTTGCGTATAGAATTCAATATGCCCAGACATTAATATTTTCCAATCAAATCGGATCTTTCACTTCAGCTAAATCTTTTTCCATTAATTCTGCCGGATACATCTTTGTCAGCGATAGCTCGCTTAATGAAATTATTAAGTTAGATACCTTAGGTAATGTAGTTAAAACCATAGGCGGTTACGGATGGAACGATTCTTCTTTTGATAATCCCACAGATGTTTTTGCTACAACTTTAAATGTATATATTTCCGACAAAAACAATAACCGAATCCAGATATTTAATAAAGATCTGGATTATATTTCACAATTTTCTACTCAGAATTCTTCCGATTCGCGTTATATATTTGCTTATCCAACCTGCTCAGGCCTTTCTACACAAGGAGATTTATTTATTCTTGATTCGGATAATAAAAGAATATTAAAATTTAATGCCCGAAATGAATTTCAAACAGAAATCGGCGGTTTTGATGCCGGATCTTATTCACTTTCAAATCCTCTTAACTTTACAATTTCTTCATCAGGGAAATTAATAGTTGTTGATCCTCCCTTATTAGTAATGTTTGACCAATTTGGTAATGGAATAAGAAAAATTAAATTGAATCTATCTCCTTCCAATATAAATTCGGTATTTCAGATCATTACGGTAAATAACAAAAATCAGGTTTCTATTTTTAGCAGTATTGAACTTGAGACGGGTAATATAAATCCAATGGTTTTAAGCCCGGGTAATGAAGATGAAATTCTTGATTCATTTGTATTTCATAAGAATTTGTACATACTTACTAAAAATTCGATTTCTATATATAAAATTATAGAAGCAAGATAATCTTACCATGTCCGTATCTATCAGAATAACATTATCCATATTAATGGCCATATGGTGTGTTGGTTTTTTTTTCGAATGGCTGATTCCTCTTAACGAAAAGTTATTAACTCTTTTACCATTTCTGCATCAGACATATTCATTAATCTGTCATCAGCAAAAAGTTAAGCTGATAACGCATAACGGTTTTGAGTCGCTTGTCTGTTCCAGATGTGCTGGAATTTATATAGGATTATTAGCCGGTAGTATTTTTTCATTATTTAAAATACCTCACCGGAATCCAAAAATAAAAGTTTTAGCAATGTGCATTGCGATAATGTTATTGGATATAGCTGCTTATTCTGTCGGCATTTATCAATATTCAAAGTTAATTGCATTTATTACAGGATTTCTTTTAGGTTCGGTTGCTTTTTCATATTTTTACAACGGATTGATCCAACTTTTTAATGAATTTATTAAACCGAGATAGAATTGAAAAAATATATGCCTTCTTTGGTATGTGGTTTTAGCGCCGGTGTACTTCAGGTTGTGCCATTAGTCAAAAGTTTCTCATGCTGTCTGGTAATTCCTCTGTCTGCATTTATAGCACTTATACTTGAACAAAAATCAACAAATAATTTCAATATAATCTCAGCTAAAAAAGCTGTAATGATAGGATTATTCACAGGAATATTTGCAGCAGTTTTCGGGAGTTTCTTTGAAATTCTTATAACTTTTATTACAAAGCAAAATGATATAATAATAACATTCCCCGAATTACAAAAAATGGTGGGGAATTTTCCAGTTACCGAAGATATTAAAAAGGAAGTGTTGCATTTATTTCAAAATGTTCGAAATGATATATTAACCACAGGCTTTTCATGGTTATATACTTTTTCCTTAGTTATTAATGATTTCTTTATTGATATATTATTCGGAATTACCGGCGGACTTATAGGATCGCAAATAATAAACAACAGAAACAATAATTCAAAATATAAATAGAATATGATATCAGCATTAATCTTTAGCGCTCATTTAGTATTTATTCTTATTATTTTCACTTTTAAGTGGCAGAATGAATCGCTGAGCACTGCATTTACAAATGTTGCTTTGATAATTGTTTTATTTGCCGTCGGATGGTCTATAGCTACTGCTGTCGTTAAGATTTTTATAGACAGTAAAGGATTTGGAATACAATTTGATGCCGATGCAATTTCATTAACCATTCTTGCAATAGTTGAATTTTTCTTTTATAGATTTTATTATCAGGATAATAAAGAGAAAGAAGAAAATATTACTGAAGACGATACGGAAAAGTAATAACAACTGTTTGTTCTAATTGTTTCATATTCGGAGGAATTGGTTCGAATCGCCATTGACGTAAAGAATTAATTGCAGTTGATTCAAGACGTGCATCAGCCTTAATTAATGGAATTATTTTAGATACAGTACCATCGGGTAATATTGTAAATCTCAATCGTAAGTCGATTTCTTTGGATACACCTTCGGGATATGGTGGGAGGAAATAACTGTAAATTCTTCTTTTGCCTCTGCCACCAAAGTCAAGTTCAAACCCAAATCCGCCATTACCATCTCCCCCAATACCTGTACCATTCCCTTTTGTATTACCTGAACCCGTACCAAATTCACTATCTTTCAAATCATTTTTGGTCAAAGGTTTTACTTTAGAATTAGCTTTTAAATCTTTTATTTTTTTTTCATCAGCATTATTTAATATTCTTTCATCATCTGTATTTCGAGTATCAGGCAGTTCTGCATCTTTTGGTTCATTTTTCTTCTCATCGGCCTTCTCTAATGACGACTGATTTCCTGAAACTCCCCCTTCTTCACCCGGAGAACCTGATCCTAGTCCGAAACCAGAACTGAAACCGACCAGAAAATATTCCTCTGAATGTGCATCTTCATTCATTTTAACCAGAAAAAATAAACCTATTAGAATAATATGCACTACAGTAGAAATTAAATAAGGAAGATGTTTTGGTTTATTGAGCTGCATGAAGTTTTACCATCTCAGTTCGAATCAATAGATTTTCAATTCCGCTAGATTTAGAAATATCAATTATTTCCTGAATAAAATCAACCTTGGTATTTTTCTCTGCAAATAGATTTATCGTTGAATTATGTTTTTTACTTTCCATTTTTAACTTTTCAGGTAAATCGGGTAAACTGATTTCTTCAGAATCAAAAAATATTAATCCATGTTCGGTCAAGGTTAAAGTAGAATTATTACTAGTTGGCTGATTTATTCTATCTATAGAATTATTTAGTTTAACAGAACTATTATCAGAATGCATGCTATATGAAGTCAACATCAGGACCGAGAAAAACAATAGAATAATATTTAATAATGACACTAAATTCATCAGTTTAATAGGTTTATGTATTGTTTCAAATTTCATATTGGCCTAAATATCAATTTCTTCATCTGTTGAAACGCCTTCTGTTTCATCTAACACATCCAGAATGTCAGAAGCTACCCTTTCCATATCAAGAGCAAGTTTTTTAATTCGGGCTACAAAGTAATTAAAAAGTAAAGTTGAAAATAATCCTACTATAATTCCTAAAACAGTAGCATTTAATGACTGCCAGATTCCCGGAGAAATATCTTGAAATTTAACGGTCCCTTGAGATTCCTGTATAATATTTAACGAGGAAATTATACCTGCAATCGTTCCCATCAACCCCAATACTGGGGCTAAATTCGCCAATGCAGCTAATGTGCTAAGTCCTTTTTCAAGCTTACTTATTTCATGTCTTGCTGCAGTTTCAAGTTCTTCAATAACTCTAATACGGCCGAATTTCTTCTTTTTCAATCCACGTCGAATAATATTTGTGATTGGGGTTCTTTCAGTCATACAAAAATTAATTGCATCCGAGATATCTTTCTTTTTAAGAATACCTCTTATTTTAATCGAAAAAAATGGAATATTCATTTTTGCCTTTTTCAAAGTGAAATATTTCATAAGTGAAATGAATATTACACTTAATAAGCATATGTTAATCATCCATATAATTACAATGCCATTTAAAAATATTCTAAGAATAAACATATATCCTTCAATTATAAATTATTTTTAGACTTATATTCTTCTGCTTGTTTTTCCGAGTTAAATGAACCTACTCTTACCCTGAACCATTTACCTCCTTTTTGAGGGAGGTATGCTTCAACGATAAATGCGGTCATACCTAAAGCACGAAGACGTTTTACTTCAATTTCAGCTTTTTGTTTTTCACGCCATGATGAGGTCTGAAAATTATATGATTTCCCATCATAATAAATTGTACTGTTGATTTTAGTATCGGTAGAAAGTGTTCTATATAATCCATTGTTTTCCGGTATTTTATCAACTTTAATCGGTAAAGTCTTACTTCCAGTACTAGATTTATTTACTGCAGTTTGACCTTCATTTTTAGTTATAGAAGATGAAGGCAAATCAGTAGCTTGATCCTTAATTGGAACTGGCGGAGTTGCACTTTCAGGGAAATCACTTGATTCATCCAGGGTAAGATTTGAACTTGTTTTTGAAGTCGCTTGGTTTTGAGGCTCCTGAACAATATTTGATGTCTGCGGTACAACAGGTGAAGAGTTTTTAACTTCTCCCTGCTGAACAGATTTATTATTTAATGTTTGATTATTACTACTATTATTTCTTAATAAAAAGAAAGCTATAACGATGCCTACTAATACTAAAGTTGAAATTATTATAGAAAATGTTTTTACATAGCTATATCGTATCAAACGAGAATCGGAATCATGCTCTAATTCCTTATCCAATGTTTCTTTTATATTTGTAATAAGTAAAGTTTTAGTATCTGTACTTTTCTCTCGAGTAATTTTTTGAACAGGTTCGTGTCGGAGCTCATCAAAAAATTCAGGTGATAAAGTAATCGCCATTTTTTTCCCGTTTAGCGGTGATTTATCCTCAACAAATTGAAATTTAGTCGGAGGGCCCTGAAATTCAAGAAAAACCTTTTCATCATTTTTTATTGTAATATCACTTGTAGATTTGTTTCCTGTATTATTCTCCTGATTGGTTAATTTGTCCTTTTGATTTTCATTGGAGGAATTCTGCTTTTGAATTTCTGGAGCACTGATGTCATCTTTTAATTCATGAAGGGAAGTAACCTCATTTTCCAATGTTTTTTCAAGTCTGGAGAATAAATCCTTTTTTAAATTCTCATGTTCTTCTAAATCATTTTCAGTTATTAAGGAATCATTATTGCCGATTAAATCATCAACTTCTTCAAATGTAATATCTTCCGATTCGTTTCTGCCAAGCCCAAATTCTTCTTTTAATTCGTCTCCCCAATTCCACTCTATCCTTTCGCTATTCTTGATTTCCATTGCATCCGGCCAATCAATAATTTCAAATCTATCTGCAGGTTTTAATCCAGTCCCTTCGGTTATATCATCGGAAGTCGTATGATCGGCCGACACAGAACCTTTACTTTTCAAATTATCAATTGATTTTGTCTTTATATTTAAAAGTTCGGCTAAGGATAATTCCGATTCAAAAGAGTCAACATCTTCATTATTATTTAATTTTAGATTTCCTGATAAATTAACATCATCATTATTTTCAACATTATTTTCTAATTCATGATTATCAAATTGTTTTGTCCCAAATTCATTTACTTTCATACTTGAAGCAATTAAACCTTCGAATGGGTCCTCAATTGGTTCGTTTTTTTCAATAAACTCAAAATTGAAATCAAACATTGAATTTTCAATATGTTCGTTGTTATCATTATAATCTGATTTACCGTTAACATCATTTTGTATTATTTCATTATTATTCACATTATCTGCTTCAAAATTGTAATTATTATTTACATCCTGCCGTTTTCCAGAGTCATCGTCAGAACGGTTATAAACTTGATCATTAAATGATAATTCAATCTTTTCTTCTTGAGATAAATTTAATTTCTCCAATGAATCACGATCAAGACCTAAATCTTTAAGTGAAATTTGTTTTTCAATATCATTATTCAATTTATGATTTAGATATTCATTAAGATCAATTGTTCTTTCACTTAAATCTGAATTAATTAAATATTTATTCAAACTGATCGTCTCTCCGGTGGAGTCATCTTTTATTATCTCAGATTTTGGTTGGACAACCAAAGGTTCTTCAATTAATATTTTTGATAAATCTGATTCCGGTATTTCGAATTCAATATATTCTCCTTTACCAAAATTGTTATTTACATCGTTCTCATCTAAAAGATCATCAATAGTTATTTCATTAGATAACGGTTTACTATCATTTATGATTACGAATTCCTTTGTATCATCAAAATTGTTAAAAGGTTTTTCTTCGTGATCTTTAAGATTTTGATTAAAATCAGGAATATCAACTATTAAAGAATTAAGTATATTTTTGTTTTCGGGAGACTTAGAAGCATTGGATCTACCTATACCGGGAAGAGTAAAATCAAGACTGTTGCTTAACTTTTGAAGTTTTGGAGTAAAATCGTGAAATTGTTTACCTGGATCAGAATTTTCCTTATAATAGTCTTCCCAAACATTGAAGTTAGGGATTTGATCCGATTCGGAAATTAATTCTTTTACTCTCTCCTCAATAGATTTTCTCAGCATAGCATAAGAAGTTTCGGAATCTGGCGTTTCATCCGAAGTGAGTGGGATAAGTGGTTTACCTACACCAATACTGAAAACGTTAGAATCATATTCAGAGGTAGTTCTTGTTTTTTGCAGAACATCAATAGTCAGGTATAGATTTTTATCATCTCTATTAAAATCTTCAGGAAGGGCGGAAAAAATAAGAGATTTGTTTTCAGCATCTTTAATCGCTCCATTTTTCAATTGGAAAAATCCAATCTTAGGAGTTTTAAGAGTAATCCCTTCTGTTAATATCGACGCAACAGTATCAATGAAGATCTCAAATGCCAGTTCCTTCTGTGAAGAAGAAACCCCGAGTACTTCCGCTACTTTTTTTTGAAGATCAGGTATATTCATTTTATCAATTTTTTTTCAGATTAATTACCAACGATATTCTAAGCCAAAAAGAATATCAAATGGCTTTCCCTGATATTGATTCCACATAAAATTACTTCTATTTAAAATATTTTGAAAGTCTGTTGTAAGTTTGAACCCCTTCATGATTTCATATCCTAAAAAAACAGAAATGTCATTATAATTTTCAAGCTTATTTGGACTATTGATGTTTGTATAAATATCATACAATAAATTGTATTTTAATTTTATACCCAATCCAAATGAAAAATCAAATGCATACGTCAAAGAAGTAGAAAATCCGGGTTCATAAGGGATATAATTATTTAAATCATTTTTAGCTTGTTTAAATTCCGTTTCATAATTTAAATTGCCATAGACATCCGCATTATAAATAAAATTTATTTTTGCATCATAAATCTTTGCGTCAGGGATTAGAAATAAATCAAATTTCCCGGGTTGATTTTTATCATCAAAGTAAAAATAGTTATTGACTTCACTATATCTGCCAGTTATAGATGCTGTAAATAACTTTGCATATTCATATTTAATCATTGCTTCAACATCATTTTGATATTCTTCATAAGCATTGTCAATCAACCCGAAATTAACATATGGATTTTTTATTATAAAATCTTTAATTGTAAAAAATTCGAAATGAGGTTTATATTCCGCGTTAAAAGTAAAACCCTGGTCGATTTTTATTTCTATTGACCCAGATGGAAATATTTTTGAATCATAGCCTGTATAGTAATAATCAGCTCCAAAAGACAGCCAAAACATATTTAAAGGATAAATTGTATAATAACCTTTACCTGTAAAGAAATTATAATTCCCGACCTTACTGATATTATTATTTAAATTTTGCAATCTATAATTCCCTGAAACACCAAATAACATTTCGCCGGTCTTTAATTCTAACATACCATGTGAATTTAGGTTAGTTTCTTTCAATCCGTTTTCACTAAAATTATATATGTTGCCGTCAGATTCAAAATTGTAATTAATCCAACGTGAATATGAACTTGAAATTGATAAAAGAACTGATCCGGCATTAAATTCTCTTAAAAAAGTCGGATCATTTGAACCGTAAAGTTTATATGAATCCCTGCTATAATCTCCATAAACCTTAATTTTTGTACCAGGAAGAAAATCCGACTTTGTGCTTAGAAAAAATTCATTAGTCATCGAAATTCCAGAAGTATTATACCCGGCATTAGGAATGTATTCTAAAATTTTTGAACCCCAAATCCTGGTATTGAAAAGATAATCATCAAAAGTCTGATTTATATTTAATTCTCCGAGTGGTATAGTATATCGTCCAATTTTCAATGTAAGACTACCGTATAATAAATCATCAATTGATTTGATTGAAGGTATCGCTGGAAAGGGTATAGAAGAAATAAGAATTGGTAATTCCTCCGATGAGTACTGGGGAAGGATAAAATCTTTAGATAAAGTTGAAATCAATTCTGGTTTTTTCTTATCAGCAATCGGAATATCGATACTTTGCTTGCCGGTTATAACAAAGTCCGGCAATTCAATTCCTTGCTGACTTTGTGCAAAAAGAAGAGAGCTAATAAGTAAAGAGAAAAATAAAATAAGTTGTTTCATAACTGGTTTAATTTTTTCTTAGCTTCTTTTGAATATTCATCATTCTGATGTCTACTAAGAACTGCTTTATACAGGTCACGCGCTTGTTTTTTATCTTTCATTCTTAAATAACAGTCACCGAGTTTCAACAATGATTTAGTGAACCATTCATCAAAAGCAACAAAAACAGAACGAACTCTGACAAATGCAGAAACTGCTTCATCCATTCTATTTTGATCGAAAAGAGATAATCCGTATAAATATTGAGCCTGAGCGCCGATATCGTCCAGCCTGTTCTCTCCTACTTCTTTTAAATAAGATTGTGCTTTATCAAAATTGTTGTGCTGTAATTCAATCATACCCAATTCTACTTTTGCTTTAGCAACAAAAAGAGAACCTTCGTAATTATTAATTATCAGGTTAAATATTGAATAAGCTTCATTTAGCTTGTTATCTTTTTCATAATTCATTCCTTGAAGATAGAATAATTCAGCAGCTCTGTTAGAAGAAGGCTGAGAATCAATTGTTTCTTTCAATATACTAGCAGCCTTGCCATACTGTTTCCTATCCTCGTATATAGTTGACAATTCTATAGCAGATGAAATACCGATCTCAGTTTTAACTGCACGTTGCCTAGCAGCTTCAAAATTATTAATTGCATCGGTTTCATTTTTCATATTTTCATCACTTTTTCCGATCCAGTAAAAAGCGCTTGCAACTAAATTGCTTGAAGGGTAATTTGAAATAAAATCCTTATAAGAAGTAATTGCTTTCTCATATTTCCCAATACTGAAATATAAATCCCCCTTCTTAAAAAATATCTGGTCAATAGATTTTGTTTTCGGATTTGCAGCAAGGAACTGATCAATATAGCCTATCGCCTTTTCGGGTTCATCTTTTGCTACATAAGCATATTGGATACCGTTTACAGCATCAAAAACATATTGCGTATTTGGATAATCACTTATCACTTTTGAATAATAAATTATTGAAGTATCGTAATTCCCTAAATTAAAATAAGAATCGCCAATCGAATAATAAACTACCGGGCCTAAAATAGATTTAGGGTATTTATTTAACAATAAATTATAGTTATCAACAGCACTTTTATATTTATTTTGCTGAAAATTAATCCATCCAATAATATATTGAGCCTGGTCAGCATATTTAGACTGTGGAAATTTTTTCTGTAAATTTATCATAGCTTCTATAGCTAATTCTGAATTACCCGATTTGAATAACGACTGGCCATACTGGAAATAGGCCAGATCATTATGTAAAGTTATTTTTTCTTTAGTGAATAATTCCTTATAAACTACACTTGCTTTATCAAACTTTTTTGTACCGAAATAACAATCCGCTAAACGAAGTTTAGCCTCTGGCAAAAGTGAGTCGTTTTTGTATTTGGCAATAAAATCATTAAAGTAAAACGATGCATTTTGAAAGTCCTTTAGATTAAAGAAAGAATAAGCTTTACCAATTAATGTTTCTTTGAGAATTTCATCGGAAGCTGCAGAAATTAGATTATAATATTTAACTGCCGAAGAATATTTCCCTCTATAAAAATATGATTCAGCAAGATAGAAATTAACTTTGCTGCTTTCAAATTGTTTAGTCCGTTCTCTTAAATCTTCAAGATTTTTTATTGCGACATCATAATCGTTCAAGTAATATGAAGAAACAGCCATGCCGAGAAGCGCGCGGTAATTAAGATCAGTTTGCGAATCAGTGAGCTTAAGTGCTTGAGAAAAATATTTTTTTGCTTCATCATATTTCTTTTTATTCAAACGTAATTCGCCAAGCAAGGTATAAGCCTTTCCTCTTGTAGGTATATCGCTTGATAAGGCAGCATTAAGCAAGGCCTTCTCACCGTCCCTTGAATCAGATTGGTTTAAAACCATTGAACCCAAACCAAGCTGGGCACGAGAAACTAGATCATTATCGGGATACTTTTTAATAAACTCTTTATATAT
>Ga0182027_10012027_pt1 | contig 12179 bp, 6 predicted proteins | sample 712E1DmetaG_FD_121300 | JGI IMG/M metagenome (GOLD analysis project Ga0182027, IMG submission 121300) | Permafrost microbial communities from Stordalen Mire, Sweden - 712E1D metaG (Illumina Assembly) | ecosystem: Environmental > Terrestrial > Soil > Wetlands > Permafrost | place: Sweden...
AAGAGGCTGTGTGAAAATCGGTATCAAAATTATAAATTTTCATTTTACTGAATATTAAAGTGTTTATATGCAAGTAATTAAATATTTATTCGCTGTTTTTGAATTTTCACACAGCCTCTAAAAGTCGGGGCTATTTAATGAAATTTAAATAACTGTATAACTCGAGTAATCAATAGCTATTGTAAGGTGCGTAAAAACAATTTTTTTAAACGCTCTTTGCTCTTTTGCCCAATTCTTTATCTAAATATAACACCCCGCCTTTGCTGTCTTCAATCATTTTTATTCTTTCAAGTATTTTTAAAGCATTCGCTTCTTCTTCAACCTGTTCGTTCACAAACCACTGTAAGAAGTTACCGGTTGCGTAGTCTTTAGTATCTATTGCCAAACCTGCAAGATTATGAATCGATGCGGTAACTTTCTGTTCATGTTTATAAGTGGCTTCAAAAACACCTTTCGGGGTTTTATAAACTAATGACGGTGCATTTATTTGTGCAAGTTCAACTTTACTGTTGGATAAAAGAATATAATCATAAATTTTTGCAGCATGTCCGTTCTCTTCCTGCGATTGAATTCTCATCCATGATGCGAAACCGGAAAAATTTAATGACTCAAAAAAAGCAGACATTGCCAGATATTCATACGATGAAGATAGTTCAAGATTTAATTGATGATTTAAGGCTTTTTGAATTTTTTCATTTAACATAATTTCACCTTTTATATTTTTGGGGATTGTTTTAATATAATTTTCAATAGAAATGTAAGAAACTATAATGTTTGCCGCAACAAAATTGATCATTATATATAATATTGTGATTTATCTAACCATTTGTAGCAGCTAATCTTAGCAAGAAAGAAAATACTGTGGATTGATATTACAATGCATTTTGAACCGGGCAGCTCTGCCGGTAATAAATATGTTCACATCAATAAGCATAATTCTCTTTTTGAACCATTTTTTGTCCTTTCAATTCGATAGATAATTCCATATATTTGCACCTTAAAAAAGATCTAATTCAGAAAAACTGGGAATATGATCAATCTAAAATTGTTAAACAGTGAACAGAGAAAAGCTGTAGAGTATATCAACGGACCGCAAATGATAGTAGCGGGTGCAGGTTCCGGTAAGACAAGGGTACTCACTTTTAAAGTAGCATATCTAATTGAAAATGGTTTCAACCCCGAAAGCCTCCTTGCTTTAACTTTTACAAATAAAGCTGCAAATGTGATGAAAAACCGGATTAAAGAGCTGTCGGGCAGTAAGGCTAATCATATATGGATGGGTACTTTTCATTCGATTTTTGCAAAAATACTTAGAATTGAAGCGAAAAATCTTGAGTATAGAAGTAACTTTTCGATTTATGATACGGAAGATTCTCTTTCCCTGGTTTCCAATATTCTGACTAATATGGAAATTGAAATTGAAGGTGTTACCACAAACTCAATCAGGCATAGAATCAGCAATCTGAAGAATCATATGATACTTCCTGCCGAGTTTAAAAAGAATCATATGAAGTCATTTATCGATGAAAAAATTGCCGAAGTTTTTGAAGAATACCAGAAAAGACTTGTTGAAAATAATGCAATGGATTTTGATGATCTGCTTCTTAAGCCGATTGATTTATTCAAAGACAACCCGAAGATACATCAGAAGTATAAAAAGAGATTTGAGTACCTGCTTGTTGATGAATTCCAGGATACAAATAAAGCTCAATATGAACTATTAAAGATGCTGACCTCACGCGACGGTAAAATCTGCGTTGTAGGCGATGACGCTCAAAGTATATACAGTTGGCGCGGCGCTAACTTAGCCAATATGCTCGATTTTGAAACGGATTTCCCGAAACACAAAATTTTCAAGCTGGAACAAAATTACCGCTCTACAAAATCTATCCTTGCGGCGGCTGATTCAGTTATAAAAAATAATAAAACTCAAATTATTAAGACTCTATGGACGGAGAATAACGACGGCGAACTGCTCACACTGGTTAAATGTTCGGATGAAAAAGATGAAGCTTTCCAAATCTCAAAATACATTAAACATGAAATATCGAAGAAAAAATTATCTTTGAAGGATTTTGCCATCCTTTATAGAACTAACGCTCAATCAAGAACTTTGGAAGATATATTCAGAAGGGAAAAAATTCCATATAGAATTATAGGCGGTACGGAATTTTACAAACGGAAAGAAGTTAAAGATATAATTGCATACCTGCGTGTTATTTCCAATCAAAATGATGAGGAAAGCTTATTACGCATAATGAACTTTCCGCAAAGAGGTATTGGCAGTACCACTATTAAAAGAATGACCGCTTTTGCCCGCAAATTGAATCTGTCTTTATTCGATACTATGGCGCGTGTGTTTGAAGTAATTGATATTAAAGAAAGAATTCAGAAAAATGTTAAGGCATTTAAGATTCTTCTTGATAAGTATATGGGTTTAAAAGACAAGCTGTCCGTAGGCGAACTTTCCAGGGCTTTAGTTGATGAACTTGGTGTTTTACGAGTTTTTAAGGAAGAAAATACGCCTGAATCAATTGCACGCTGGGAGAATATAAATGAATTGCTTTCTGCTTTAAGTGAATTTTCCAATACTTATAAAGAAGCTAAGCTTGAACAGTTTCTTGAAGATGTTTCTTTAATGTCCGATGTTGATTCATACGAAGAAGGTAAGAATGCCGTTACTTTCTTAACTATTCACAGCGCAAAAGGACTTGAATTCCCTGTGGTGTTTATCTCCGGATGTGAAGAAGATATTTTCCCTTTATCAAACCGGTTTAGCTCCGATGCAACTCTGGAAGAGGAGAGAAGATTATTTTATGTTGCGGTAACGCGCGCAGAGAAAAAAGTATATATTTCTCACGCCCGTTCACGCTACCGCTTCGGAGAAGTAGCATACCAAAGCAGGTCAAGGTTTATTGATGAATTGGACCCTGCTACTTATAGTGAAATTAACGGCGCTATCGGTAGAAAATCTTCCTTGCGGAAGTCTAAAAAAGAAATGTATTATGAATATTTTGAAAATGTGGACTACGAGAATTTTGACCAGGATAATAAATCTTTAAGACCCGGCAGCCGGGTTATGCACGAGAAATTCGGTCTTGGTAAGGTAACTATGGTTGTGGGTGCCGGCGATATGCAGAAAGCTACGGTTGTATTCGAGGGGAATAATGTGAAACAATTAATGCTAAAATTTGCTAAGCTTAAAATTCTTTAATTATCTCATAATACCCGTTATTTTATTGGAATTGTGCAATTTGTTCTTAATCCCGAATGGATGAAATATTTAATTTTCTTCACCCTGTAAGGGTGAAATACCCGCCTGGTCGGGCAAGCCTGTCCGCCGCAAGGCAGATTGGCAGCAAAATAACTAAAAAATAATAATAATAATATCTAAATTAAGGAGTTGAGACGATGGCTATTGCGCCTAAAAAGTTAGCGATATTGGTCGGCGGTGGACCGGCGCCTGGTATTAATAGTGTTATCGGTGCGGCAACAATTCGTGCTGCATTAGAGGGTGTTGAAGTTCTTGGTATAAAAGACGGCTTCAAATGGATTATGGAAGGCGATATTTCGCATGTTGAAGAATTAACAATTGAAAATGTCAGCCGTATCCATTTCAGGGGCGGTTCATATATAGGAATTGCCAGGAATAATCCCACAAAAGATAAAAAACATCTTGAAAATACCGTTACATCATTATTACGTCTTAATGTGGACAAATTAATTACTATCGGCGGCGATGATACTGCTTACAGCGCTTTAAAAGTGGATGAAATGGCTGACGGCAGGATAAAGGTTGTTCATGTGCCAAAGACAATTGATAACGATCTCGATCTTCCTCACGGCATTTCCACATTTGGTTTCCAAACTGCCCGCCACATAGGGGTTGAATTAGTTAAGAATTTAATGGTTGATGCTCAAACTACATCCCGGTGGTATTTTGTGGTATCAATGGGAAGAAAAGCAGGACATCTTGCTCTTGGAATAGGAAAAGCTACGGGCGCTACTCTTACATTGATTCCCGAAGAATTTGGGGGAAACGATATGCGTATTCGTAATATTGTTGACATTCTTGTCGGTGCAATAATTAAGCGCCTAAGCTACGGAAGAAAAGACGGTGTTGCCATTATTGCTGAGGGTTTGGTTGAGCATTTAAAAGCCGAAGATATTGATCCGATGATGACTGTTGAAAGAGATGCGCATGATAACATCCGGATTGCAGAAGTTAACTTCGGTGAAATTTTGAAATATAAAGTGCAGGAAAGATTAAAAGAGTTCAATATAAAAGCTACGGTTGTAGCCAAGAATATAGGCTATGAACTTCGCTGCGCCGACCCGATTCCTTTTGATATGGAATATACCCGCGACCTCGGTTTTGCAGCAGCGCAATTTATTTTATCCGGCGGTACCGGCGCAATGGTTTCAATTCAAAACGGATACTTTGTGCCGATGTATTTCTCAGATATTTTAGATCCCGTTACAAAGAAAACCAGAGTCAGAATGGTTGACCCTTCATCAGAATCATTTTATATTGCAAGAAGATACATGCTTAGATTAAATCAGGCTGATTTTGACGATCCGCATGAATTGGCTAAGTATGCGGCAACCTGCGGAATATCCCTTGATGAATTCAGGAAACAGTTCTATTACTTAATGGATAATGATCTCCTTTATAAAAATTTGAAAGAAGGTAAGATTAAACTTGCCTCTATCGAAAACGGCATTCCGTCAAAATCTCCTGTGGAATTAAAATTTAGTGAAGCAAAAGGGCAGGAAGGCAGTATGCTGCCTTAAATTGTTTATCAATAAGAAGGGACAGGTAAAAACCCGTCCCTTCTTTCTTTATTCATTTTACTTCCTACCGGTGTCCCTTAAAACATACATGCAATTTTTTCTTAACCCCGGTAGGGATGAAATCCTTATAACAAATAGCAACCCGATAAAAACAAGTCGGTAACCTCCAAGGTTTGGCCTCATCCTTGGAGGTTTAATTGTTCTAGGCAGCATGTCCGCCGCTAGGCGGAAGGAAGAATTTTTCCCCAATTTATTCACCATGCCGCATTCACCGACGTTTCTCAGAACCGTGTAATGTTGGAAGGCTATAATATAAAATTATTTTTGTGTCACCCCGCTGTCTAAGATAAGATTGAATTCCAAATAGGATTTATAGAAGTATTTGATGAATAAATAAAAATGAACCGTTACTATTCCATCCCTACCGGGATTCAGGAAATTTTGGTGGTTTTTATTTGTTATAAAGATTTCGTCCCTACCGGGACTAAGCTCCAAGCGACGGGGAATTCGACCCCGGAAAGATTAAACTCCGAGGTTGAAGCCAAACCTCGGAGGTTAATATTAAATATCATTTGCGTAACTTCAGTTACTGATAAACTAATTAGAAATTGATTTTCTTGGGTTGACGCATATGCGATTCTTCGGGACCTCCTAATTTCATAATAACCATTATTATTTGCCGCTTAATAAATGTTCTAATTTTTGTGCCTTATTATGAGAATAGAATATTCCTATTAATAGTTGCATAATATAGTTTAAATAACTAAATTATATATAGCATATTTCCGTATTTGCTTAGAAACTATATAAACGGTAAAAAAAATTAATATCACCCGGCTTTTCCAAAGGGATGGCGATCGTGGGTTGAGCGCTGTACAATTTGTATTTAGTGTGTGCGTCATCTTGTAGAAAAGCTTTTTTATTTATTAATTTTAGTTTTACACAAGCGGGTATTTATATATTATAAAGCTTTTATTTTTATAAAGATTATAGGAAAGTGGATTAAAATACCAACGGAATAAATTCTTTAGTCGATACAGTTTACCTTTTATCGCTTGTATAAGCTAAGTGTAGAATTTTACTTAAGTTTTTAAGAATTTAATTGCATTTTCAAGTTGTCATTTTACGATTAAACCGTAAATGTTTAGTTATGGTACTATATTTTGTTTACGAAATTCTATTTTAAAAAAAAGTAGGCTAAAGTAGGCTTTTGGAAAAGGGATGATTTTTGTTATTGCGGCTGTTTGTTTAATTTATGAATAAGCCGCAGTTGGATTAAAGAAATTTAATTATATAGTCTTAAAGCTATTTTAGTAAATAGGAGGGTTATTTATGAAAGCAAAACTGAACTATTTCAGTGAATTGCTTTTTAATAATATTAGTTGCTTGACGATCAATAACGTACACGGGATAGAATCAATGCAAATATGTTCAAGAGAAGCAAATACTAATATATCAGGTACAGATGGAGCCGGAATAACCCGGCAAACAGTTAATACAATTGTAAATAATGTTATTTTTATAAACCTTAGTGAGAGGGAAATATTATGAAATTCAAGACTAACTATTTTAGTTTGTTGCTTATTGTCTTTTTGTTTGCCGGCGGCATTACCATGGCACAGACACCAAGCAGTGGTGCAACTGGTGTTAGTACAACAACTAATTTTACTTTTGCCGGTGGAACAACTCTCGCTCATGAATATTTTCGTTTATCTCTGTACAATTCATTAAACAGCCCTGTGATTAATAAAGATTTGGGGGCAGCAACAGGAGTCACCGGGTACACTTTTAATGCTAGTGATCTTACAAGTGGTACTCAGTTTGCTAATAATACAAAATATTATTGGGCAGTTACAAACGACGTTAGTGGTGATATTTGGGAGGAAGGCACCTCCTATACTTTTACAACAGTACTTGGTCCCCCAACAGCTACTGCTGCAACTTCATTAAGTACTACAAGTTTTTCTGCAAATTGGACTGCAAATGCACAGGGAGGCGCTACAAGTTATATTTTAAGAGTTGGTACAACATCAGGTGGTACAGATATTAAAAATGATGTTAATATTGGGAACGTGTTGACTTATTCGGTAACCGGTCTCACGGCAAATACTACTTATTATTATTCAATTAAAGCATCTGACGGAACTAATATTACCGGCCCTTCAAATGAAATTACAACTTTAACACTACCTGCTCCGCCGACAGCTACTGCTGCAACTCCTATAGCTTTCACAAGTTTTTCTGCAAATTGGAATGCAGTTTCAGGCGCTTCAAGTTATATTCTAACTGTTGGTACAACACCGGGCGGTACTGATATAAAAAATAATTTTAATGTTGGGAATGTGACGACCTATTCTGTAACCGGCCTTACAGCAAATACTACTTATTATTATACAATTGAAGTTGTTGTAGGAGCAAATACAAGCACTCCTTCAAATCAAATAACAGTTTTGACGCTGCCTGCTCCGCCGACAGCTACTGCTGCAAGTCCAATAACTAGCACAAGTTTTTCTGCAAATTGGAATGCAGTTTCAGGCGCTTCAAGTTATATTCTAACTGTTGGTACAACCCCGGGCGGTACTGATATAAAAAATAATGTTAATGTTGGGAACGTGACGACTTATTCTATAACCGGTCTCACAGCAAATACTAATTATTATTATACAGTTGAAGTAGTTGTAGGAGCGAATACAAGCACTTCTTCAAATCAAATAACAGCCACAACACTACTTGGCGCGGCGACAGCTAATGCTGCAAGTGTAATAACTAGCTCAGGTTTTACTGCTAATTGGACCACGTATACCGGAGCTGCAAGTTATATTCTTAATGTTACACAAGGTGCTACTACAACTCCTTATCCTGGTCTTATCGGGACGAGTTATGCTGTAACTGGTCTCACAGCAAATACTGCTTATTCTTATACAGTTCAAGCGGTTGTCACAGGGGTGGGAACCAGCAGCGTTTCAAATTCAGAGCCGGTTACTACATTAATTGGTCCGCCTACAGTTGCTGGTGCAACTTCATTATCTACAACAAGTTTTACTGCAAATTGGACTGCAAACTCATTCGGAGGCGCTTTAACTTATACTCTAATTGTTACGGGTGGACCTACCATTACAGGTATTACTGGGTTGAGTCAGGCGGTAACTGGTCTCACAGCAAATACTGCTTATTCTTATACGGTTGAGGCAGTAAATGGAACTGCCACCCCTGCTTCAGCTTCAAATCCAGTTACAACACTGCTTAGCGTGCCGACAGCTACCGCTGCAACTTCGGTAACTACCACAGGTTTTACAGCAAATTGGAATGCAATTGCAGGCGCAAGTAGTTATACTCTGCTTGTAACACAGGGCTCTATTACAACTCCTTATCCTGGTCTTACCGGGACGAGTTATGCGGTAACCGGTCTCAGCGCAGGCACTGCTTATTCTTATACAGTTCAAGTGGTTGTTGGAACGAATACTACCATTGCTTCAACTCCTCCAATTCCAGTTACAACATTACTTGGTCCGCCAACAGTTAATCCTGCAGGTCCAATAACTTCCACAGGTTTTACTGCAAGTTGGACAACGTATCCAGGCGCCACAGGTTATATTTTGTTAGTCGGTACAACACCGGGTGGTTCAGATGCATTTATTCAAAATGTTGGAAACGTGTTAACGTATCCGGTAACTACTCTTGCGCCAAATACTACTTATTATTATTCAATTGAAGCAATTGTCGGAGGGGTTACCGGCAGCCCTTCAACTCCACAATCTTTTGCAACATTAGTTGCCGCTCCGGTAGCTACTCTTGCAACTGTAGTAACTGCCACAAGCTTTTATGCAAATTGGAATCCGCCTGTAAACGGAGGCGCTGCAACTTACTTTTTAAAAGTTGGTACATCTTCAGGTGGTACAAATGTCTATAATAATAATGTTGGAAACGTGTTGACTTATCAAGTTAGTGGTCTCACATCAGGTATAACTTATTATTATTCAGTTGAAGCAGTTACAGCAGGCGGCGCTTATACTACCGCTTTTTCAAATGAAATTACAGTTACTACAGCAGCTCCATCTTTACCTGAGCCGACTAATGGTTTGACAGGTGTATCGGTACTGCCAACGTTTTCTTGGGCATCGGTAGGAGGCGCTACAGATTATGTGCTGTATGTTTCTAATAATTCTGGATTGGTGGCATCTGGTGGTACTAATTGGGCTTACTCTTTACATGTTGGAAATGTTCAAACTTATAGTACTTCTGCTCAATTAATTGCTGGTGCTTTAACTAACAGCGATGGTTTCCCATTATCACAAGGGACTTTATATTATTGGAAAGTAGACCCTGTTGTTGGTACTGAACAGTCCGCAACAATTAATCATTTCACTACATCTCAAAGTTTTGCAGTAAACCTGTCAACGCCCAGTAATGGAAGTTCGGTTTCTTCGTCACCGGGATCTTTCTCCTGGTGGCTAAATTCATCAATATACGGGCTTCAATTTATTGTTCAATATCTTACTTCAGCGCCAACGAATGAAGCATCTTGGAGCACAGCTACTGCATTACCGGCAACCACATTATATTCTGTAACCAGTCCTGTTTATGCCGGTTTAACTTATTACTGGCGGGTTTTAGTACAAAGAACATCATATCCGAACGATTTTATTTACTATCCGCAGGCAACTGTTTATAACACATTTACAACTCCGGGCGGAGCATCAGTATCAGTAATTCCTTCATGGCCGGTAGGCGGTAATACGGATTATCAAAATCCGCCGACTCTTTCATGGTACTTGTCTGAATCCGTAACCGGGCTGACTTACCAGGTGGCATATAATAGTGTTTCTAATAGTGTTGGTGGTACTGGTGAGTTAAGTGATCTATCGACAATAATCTTTCCGAACGATCCAACTCCGACAACTGATGGAATAGTCCCTCTTACTTATACGCCCCCATCGCCGTTAGCGGCAGGAACATATTGGTGGCAGGTAAGAGCAATATATTATAACGGTACATCATATTCTTATTCTCCATGGTCAACGCCGGTAAGCTTTGTCACCCTCGGTGGTGGTCCCGGAACACCGGTAGTTCCAATCGCTTCATATCCCGGCGGTGGAGTAACTGTTTATACAACTGAACCGACATTATCCTGGTATTTGCCGACAGCCGCAAGCGGATTATATTATGATATTGATCTTGAAACGACAACTACTGGACTTGGCAATACTGTTGTGTATAAAACAGATACTTTTGGCTTCGATCAACTTTCTTATCAATTAACTACGGGATTAACTGCAGGGACAACATATTATTGGGCAGTTAGATCAAGAAACGCGTTGGGTGCTACTTCAGGCTGGTCTAATATTGATACATTCACTGTTGTTAGTACCGGAGTAGGTTTTGCTGTTGCTTCATGGCCCATTGGCTCCACTCCGCCAATTGAATGGACTACACAGCCGTATCTTGGCTGGTGGTTAAATGGAGATAATACCAATGTGACGGGATATATAGTTAAATACAAGAGTATCTCTGCACCAGGAGACTGGACTACTTATACTCCTCCTGTTCCGAATGATACATCCGGCGGTATCTATACAGTTGGTAGTAATTCTACATTCAGTCAACAAATAACAACAAATTTAACTCCCGGTGAAACCTATTATTGGGCAGTTTATGCTACCGGAACAGGAACATCGTATAATGTTCAAGGACAGGGTTCATTCACAGTTGTCGGTGCAGCATTATCGGTAGTATTAAGTAATCCGGGAAATGGTTCTACGGTATATAATACTTCCAATACATTGTCCTGGTATGTTGACGGATCGACAGTAGGATTGACTGGTTATACAGTTTATTATAGTCAGTCGGATACACTTATTCCATTAATAGGCAGTGTATCGATATCGCCAGGAACTCAGACTGCTACAATTTCCGGTTTAGTTGATGGGGCTACTTATTATTGGAGCGTTAGTGCGACATTTACTGGAATAGCAACACCAATTCAGAGCCCATGGTGGTCATTTACAGTTAATACCGGGTCTGGGTCTCCTTCACCAACTGTTCAGCCATTCATTGGCAGTCCTGCTAATCAGGTGCAATTGAGTACCGGGTCGCCAATGTTATCCTGGGTATTGCGGGCTCCTCCTCTTGCCAGTTCTACCTATGAAATAGAATTAGCTTCTAATCCTAGTTTCTCCAATGCTCAGACTTTTGCTTCATCAAAACCATTTTTGCAGGTAAGCAGCTTGAATGTCGGAAATTATTACTGGAAAGTAAGGTCTAAGGATCTTGCCGGAAATACATCCCATTATTCCCCTACAGGACAATTTTCAGTAAAATCGGTTACTGCTGTAGATAATAAGAATAGTGCAATTCCGAAAGAATTTGCAGTATCGCAGAATTATCCAAACCCGTTCAATCCAAGTACGATTATCAATTATGCCTTACCTAAGTCATCATTAGTTACTTTAAAAATATATAATATACTTGGGCAGGAAGTTAAAACCTTATTAAACACTCAAAGCCCGGCAGGCTTTTACAGTGTTCAATGGAACGGCGAAAATAATTTTGGTCAGCATGTTGCAAGCGGTATATATATATACCGGGTAACCGCCGGTCAATATGTTAAAAGCATGAAGATGGTTATGCTTAAATAACGGTACACGGTATAAGGGAGAGTCCGTTTTTCGTATATAGTTATTAAATTACTGCCAATGATTACTAAGTAATCATTGGCAGTTTTATTATAGTATTGTAGTATAAGTTATTGTCACATGGTGATCCCTTGGGGATTTTTTTATCAAAATATTTTCTTTGTAATTTTCCCTTTGACCTTTGCTCTTGCGCTTTAGCGCCCTATGCAGCCATATTAAGAAAAATTGTACGGATAACCCCACCAGCCGATTGCAGGCTTATCTCATCGCATAGTTATAAACCTATCAAATATGATTTTCAATCCACATAGCGGCGGACAGGCCTCGGGGCAGTTTGCAACACCCTTCTTTGGCTTAAAATAATTACCGTTAAATTAATTAGAAATTGATATTCTTAGGTTTACACCTATGCGATGAATCAGGACGACATATTAAGTGTGCCGGGCATGTAGTTAGAAGAAACAAAAATATTTTAATAAAAGTTAATTTTTTAATTACTTTAAATTGAAATTCGTTCTTTTAAGTTCTATATTTGATGACAAAAACAAACAACATGTCTACAAAAAACAAAACAAAGTTTATCTTCGTCACCGGCGGGGTAGTTTCATCTTTAGGAAAAGGAATATCAGCCTCTTCATTGGGACTCCTGCTTAAGCAACGCGGTTTTAGGGTAACAATTCAAAAATTTGATCCATATATTAATGTTGATCCCGGGACAATGAATCCATTTCAGCATGGAGAGGTTTATGTAAC
>Ga0182027_10012029_pt1 | contig 12177 bp, 8 predicted proteins | sample 712E1DmetaG_FD_121300 | JGI IMG/M metagenome (GOLD analysis project Ga0182027, IMG submission 121300) | Permafrost microbial communities from Stordalen Mire, Sweden - 712E1D metaG (Illumina Assembly) | ecosystem: Environmental > Terrestrial > Soil > Wetlands > Permafrost | place: Sweden...
CAGTATGAAAATTAAAAAACTAATCCTATTTTTGCGACTCTTTTGCGGGGTGTAGCGCAGCCCGGTTAGCGCATCTGGTTTGGGACCAGAGGGTCGCAGGTTCGAATCCTGCCACCCCGACAAAAGGAAAAGCCTTACCGCGATAGCGGCAGGGCTTTTTTCATTCTGAGTTTTGCAGGCTTGCTTGCATAAACGGTAGAATGAAAAAATACCCATTACCATGCTCAGCATGGCAAGACTTTTTCTTCTGAATAACTCCAAAAGAAGAATCAGTGAAGCTAATCGTGTAAAAATCATTAATAAAAGATTCCACAAATGCTAAAACTTCTCATCAAATAATTCCTTTATCCTGATAACCCACAGCATAATCAATTACATTTGCCTAAATTTGTTTGACATTATTATCGGAATTTTTAAGAATCAAACCACGCATTCTTCTGGCATCCGGATTAGTAACGTGTTTTCATTTTAATAAAATTGTGATTAAAACTAGGTATAACATCTCTCTATATTCAGGCAAAGTTGATGATTTACAGATCAAAATGAAGAATATAATATTGATTTTCAATAAAACAGATTTAAAGAAGAAAACTCTTCTGGTTATAGTTTGTTTGTTTGCTTTGCTTTTATCTCAAACTGAGGTACAAGCTCAGACAAAAAAACTGATTCATTACTGGCATTTTAATAACACTTCGAGTGGAGCTCATCTGGGAGCCATCCCGGCAGATTATTCAACCTTGGGAAATTCCTCGTTAATTTATAAACCTGTGCCCGGGGGTGGTTCTGACACAACTCAGGCCTTCATCGATAATCTTGCAGGCGATACCATAAATCAGAGACCTGGATATGCCGGATGTTGTGGCGCTTCAAATTATGGTGTCAGAACCCGTAATCCAAGCGATAATATGCAGTTCTTATGGTATATCCCCACAACGAAATACCAAAACATAGTGATCAAATATGAAACACAATCATCAAGCACAGCCAGTGGACAACATCGTCAGATATTTTCTTATAGTCTCGATAGTGCATTGACGTTTACAACGGCAGGCTTGCCAATGACTTATGATTCTGCCGGTTTAGCATGGGGGAAAGTTATCCTGGATTTAAGCTCAATTTCAACTGTAAACAATACCGGTAAATTTGTACTGAAAATGAGGTTTACTCCTCCAAATACAGGAACAAGCGGAAATAACAGGTTTGATAATATTACAGTTGAAGGAGATACTATAATAAAACCTGTAATTATAAGCACTGCTCTGACTACTGGTATAGTTAACCGACCTTATACTTACACCATTATAACTTCCGGAAACCCTGTTCCAGTTTTTTCAGTGAGCGGCAACCCGGCATGGCTCATCCTGAACAACAATACATTGAGCGGAACACCCCCGACTATTGGTACATTTGGTCCAATCACGATTAGTGCGGCAAACATTGCCGGAAATACGCAGCAGGTATTCAGTCTGGTTATAAAGGATACTATTAATCCTATAACTCCGAGTATTAACAGTATAGCTAAAACTACCGGAAAAATAGATTCACTATATACTTATTTAATATCAACTTCCGGGGTTCCAAAACCAGCTCTTTCTGTCAGCGGTAATCCATCATGGCTAACCCTGAATGATAGTATATTGAGCGGTAGACCTCTTTCCAGCGGAGTATTTGGCCCGATCACAATTACTGCGACAAACATTTCAGGCAGTGCTCAGCAGTCATTTAGCATAACAGTACCTTCCCCTCCCCAGATAACCAGCTCAGCATCTACCACAGGAATAGTCAATTCCCTTTATATTTATAATATTGCAGTAACCGGCACACCCGCACCTGTACTTTCAATAACTGGTAATCCATCATGGCTTCATCTTAACGGAAACTTATTAAGTGGTACTCCATCATCAGCCGGGACGATAGGGCCAATTACTATTACTGCAACAAATTCTGAAGGCAGCTCTCAACAGATTTTCAGCATTTCTGTTTCATCTGTTCCTGCAATTACAAGCACACCGCCGAAAACAGCGACACCCGGTTCGTTATATTCATATGTACTTGTTGCCACGGGAACTCCAGCTCCTTCATTCTCAATTTCAGGTAATCCGACATGGCTGACTCTTAATGGCAACACATTAAGTGGAATTCCCAATTCATCAGGTCTGATCGGACCTGTAATAATTACAGCAACAAATATTGCATCCTCGGCCCAACAAACATTTTATATCAATGTGGCTAATCCGGCTGTTAATACAAGTTCATCAAAACTGATCCATTACTGGCATTTTAATAATACATTGCCAGCTGACGGTTCAGGAGATATTCATTTCGGACCTCACCCCATTATGGCTGATTATTCCACCATAGGGAAAGCAGCCTTAATATATAAAAAGTTACAGGTAGTTGTAAGCGATACAGGGTATATAGACAATCTTACGGGAGATGTATTAAATCAGAGATCTGGGTACGGTGGATGTTGTGGATTGGTGAACAATGCTGTCCGTACGCGTAATCCTAGCGATAGCATGCAGTTTTTATGGTATCTACCAACCACAAAATATAAGAACATCGTCCTAAAATACGATACTCAATTGTCGAGCATTAATAGCGGGCAGCGCGAACAGGTTTTTTCATATAGTCTCGACAGTGCATCAACTTTTATCACTTCAGGTTTGCCTGTTTTATCAAATTTTGCCGATACTGTCTGGGGAATTGTGACTCTTGATCTAAGATCCATCACTTCAGTTAATGACAACAGAAAATTTGTTTTCAGAATATGCTTTTCTTCCCAAAATACGGGAAATAAAGGCAATAACAGGTTCGATAATATTACTCTGGAGGGAGATTCAGTTTCGATAGCAAACTCAATTCAGGAAATCAGACAAAATGATTATACCCTCTATCCTAATCCCGCGGATGATTGTATTAGACTGATAGCTCTTTCTGAAGGAGAAAGGATTATTTCAATCGTTAATTCTACGGGTTCAATAGTTTCTTCATACAGAATGAATGGGAAGGAAATGATTATCGATACTTCCCGGTTAAGTTCAGGATTCTATTTTATAAAAATCATTGAGCAGGATACAAGAAAAGGCAGCATCCTGAAGTTTATTAAAGAATAAATAATTCATTTATTGCATTTTAGCCTATCAGCAATCGAGAAATCAATGGAAAAGATTGTCATTAATAAATCCCAGGTTCTTTTTAATATAATGAATATAAAATTCAGACCATTCTGACAATAAGTTATAAAGGAGAATGATAAATGGTTTCAAAGAAAATTTACATTTATACCTGTCAGAATCATAAATTATATTTTATAAGTTTCTACATTTGAATCTGAATTTCAAAATCCTGACCCATGAAAAGACATTTTTCCCTTTCCCTGCTTATAATCCTAATGATCATAGCAATATCATCATGCAAACAATCAAAAAAAATACAGATAACTGATGCTCTTGTCTCGCACATTGATTCTACAATAAAAGCAGGAGATGATTTCTTCCTGTTTGCCAATGGTAAATGGTTCAAACAAAATCCGATTCCTGCCAACGAACAGAGCAATGGCATCTGGCAGCTGATACAGGATACAATAAATGCCCAGGTTCGACATGTTTGCGAATCATCCGCAGCGATCAAAAATGCTCTGAAGGGAAGCAATAAACAAAAAATCGGAGATTTCTTTTATTCCGGAATGGATAGTATAACACTCAACCAAAAAGGCATCTCCGATTTAAAAAGCGATCTCGACATAATCGATGCTATAAAAGATATCAACGGCATTATAAAAACTGCATCCTATATTCATACTGTTGCAGGTTCTCCTTTATTTGGATTTTATGTCGGACAAGATGATAAGATCAGTAGTAAGAATGCTGTCTTTATATTCCAGGGAGGATTAAGTCTGCCTGATCGTAGTTTCTATTTCGATACAGATGCACGCGCTGTTTCGATCCGTCAGAAATTTATTGTACATCTTGAAAATACGTTTAATATCATAGGCTACAATAGTGATAAAGCAAAGTCCGCTGCCGGTAATCTCATGAAACTTGAGACAGCAATTGCTAAAACTTCACGGAAACGAGAAGATACGCGCGATCCATGGGCAAATTACCACAAGATGACATTTAAACAACTTACTGAATCAACTCCCAATATCGACTGGAAAATTTTCATGGATGGAATTGGTCTGCATAAAGTTGATAGTGTAATTGTAGGACAACCCGAATTCTTAGAAGCTGTTAATGGTTATCTCAAGTCATATCCTGTCGCTGACTGGAAAAATTATCTTAAATATCACCTCATAAGAAATCTTTCAGGTTACATGGATGATAAAACCTATCTGGAATTTTTTAGTTTTTATTCTGCAACTCTTCGCGGAGTCAAAGAACCTAAACCCAGATGGAAACGCGTTGTACAACAAACAGATGGTTCACTCGGTGAACTCGTTGGGCAGGTTTATACAGATGAGTACTTGCCAAAGGGGACTAAAGAGAAACTTATTGAGATAGGCAATGTCATTAAAACAGTTTTTGCTGAACGAATAAAAGCTCTCGATTGGATGAGTGCGGTTACAAAAGAAAAAGCATTGAATAAGCTTAATACGGTAATCATGAAAGTCGGTTATCCCGATAAATGGAAAGATCTCAGTACCATGCAAATTGATCGTATCTCATTTGTAAAAAACATAATGAATGCCAACAAATGGGAGACTAATTATATTATTTCAAAATATGGCAAGCCTGTTGACAGAACTGAATGGGGTATGGAACCTCAAACATATAATGCTTATTATAATCCTTCCAACAATGAGATAGTTATTCCCGGATGTAATATTATTGTTCCAGGTTATGAAGGTAAAATAGCTGATGATGCCCTTCTTTATTCAATTATCGGTGCCACATTCGGGCATGAGATTACCCATGGCTTTGATGATCAGGGGTGTAAATACAATGCTCTGGGCAATCTTCAAAACTGGTGGACACGTGAAGACAGTATAAAGTTCTATGCTAAAACAAAAATGATTGTAAAACAATTCAATAAATATGTTGCAGTCGATAGTCTGCATATCAATGGTGAACTGACACAGGGTGAAAACATTGCTGATCTTGGTGGAACAATCATGGCTTTTGAAGCTTTTAAGAGAACTGATCAATTTAAAAACAATACAATCATTGCAGGTCTGAATCCCACACAAAGATTCTTTCTTGGATACGCACTTGCCTGGATGGTTAATGAACGTCCGGAGAATGTAGCCAGCCAGGTGAAAAGCGACGAACATTCACCTGCTAAATTCCGTGTCAACGGACCATTGTCAAATATGCCCGAATTTTATGATGCATTTGGAGTGAAACAAGGAGACGCCCTCTGGGTTCCGGATAGTCTTAAAGTCAGGATTTGGTAGGTTAGGTCGTTTAGTATCTATTATTCTTTTATAAATACCGGATGGGAAATGTTGGCTGTAATCAGAGTTGAATGGAATGAACAATCACCTTGCCAGTGGTATGAAATAAAAAAAGCCTCACTATTTGTGAGGCTTTAATCAATAAATGTCTTCAATAATATTTAAACTAAGCTAGCTTAACATTTACGGCATTTAATCCTTTTTTACCTTCCTGAAGGTCAAAAGTTACTTCATCATTTTCTTTGATCTCATCATTCAGACCTGAAACATGTACAAAGTACTCTTTCTCAGATTCTTGGTCCTTAATAAATCCAAATCCTTTGGAGTTATTAAAAAATTTAACTGTTCCTTTACTCATTATTATTTAATTTAATTTGGCGCAAGGTACGCATTACTATCAAGATATTTCTTATATTTTCAATAAATCGATTATATATAGTCGATTTGCTTGTTAACCAAGACTGTAGTAATCGTGGTTTTTCTAAATAATCAGGTCAGTTTTTGGGAGCCAACACACTTATAATTAGATGTTTATCTCTGTCACCCACTATCTGTCCATCTGAATATTCCAATTCCACTACATGGATCGAACTTCTACTGCTCTGACAGATATCTGATTGTCTTATGCCTTTTATTCTTCCCGGTTGGGTAAATTAGAAAATAAATGCTCTTTCACCGCTTACAACCACGTTACAATGGGTTGTAGGTGATTTCCGAAAACTTTTCCTTTTGTCCAGACAAATAGGCCGGTAAAAAAATCAAAACCAGTAATAATTAAAGACGAACGAAGAAAATCTTCATTTTACATCTTTATAAATGCTTAAGATAAAATTACAAAATCTGATCAAATGACTGATTAGCAAATCTAATTCTCAATTAATCTGAGTTTTTACAAATCTATGTTTTTAGGATTGTTCCAGAACCAATATTTTTTAATCAGATTTTCCTATGACGGGCTTCAATAATAATTCTAGTTTTTCAAGATTGAATGTCTTTCTGGAATCGTGTAATATCCATAAGATAACCATGCTGATCAAAGCAGCAAAAAAGCACCAGACTGAGGTAAGGTATTGTTTGAAAAATATTGCGGTGATTAAACATGACAACGTCATCAGGATAGCCAACAGATGAGTTCTTTTTATACTCGAAACAAAAAGAGGTGTGATCGTTACAACTAAATAGAATAAGAAAGAAATCATGGCAAGTGATATCGGGAAGTCATTGTTATATTGAACATGATATCCTTTTATTTGGGGATTTACATTAAAAAACAACAGGCAATAAGAATAATACAATGATAAAATTGCGCCCATAATAAGTAGTATGAACAATATCTTCTGCCGTTTTTTGGATTTTTCCATATGAAGTACTGAAAAAGGAATCATTAATGGCCAGATGACGAGGGCCATTATTTGAAAACTGTACGTTGCAATTTTCTGCATACCTGCATATTCAGGCACTGGTATGGTAAGCCACACAACTCCTTCAACAAGCTGCTGGAAACCAAAAAATAAGGGTATACATGCAAAAACGATCTGGGTAGGTTTATGAACTTTTTTTATTGTTACAACACCTATTACCGAAATAATGATACCACCTGTAAAACTTGCTCCTGCTGAAAAACACATTTTATATTCTTTCCTTTAAATTGATACTTAATCGATAAAGAGACCTCCAAAAAATAAAATTTTTAGTTCGACAAGGTACACCTATTAAATAAATATAACTCCTGTTTTTTCACAATAAAAAAGACGGAAGAAAATCCTGTAGTATCTATAAAAGGAATGAATGATCTCATAAGGATTCCGGTTTGATATATCGACAATAGTCCCAAATAGTACAATTTTTACTAAGTTTACTTTTCAAAATATTGAATAATGAAATTTCTCAGATCTCTTTTTACTTCACTTTTGATATCTGCCTATGGATGTACTTTAAAACCTGATTGTAATAAGATTCTGATTCAGATTAAAAAGGATGTATTGGCAGGCAATCTCAAGGATGCCAGATTATTGGCCGATTCAATAAAAAAGATATGCCCTGGAGAAAACAGGATTGTTCATCAGGCCGACTCACTTGAGCAAATAGCTGAAAGAATCGATCTTGATTTTTCGCTTTCGGAGGAACAGGTAATTTCAAAATTGAATAAGAATATTGGAAGTTTTTCCCAGGAAGAAAAAACATTATGGGAAAAACTGAACTGGCTCGAATACCGGATCATTGACGGAGAAAAGAGGTATTTTAAAAGGTCAGCTTCAAACCTTGTGCTTATTAAAAATTTCCACCTCGACAGGGCAAATCGTGACTCTCTTCTTGCGAGAGATAAAAAATTGATTTTCCGTAAGCATAATACAGAAAGTATTATAGAAGCATCTGATTTACAAGCACTACCAATTGTCCCTGTTGAAATGAAAATAGATTATACAATTACTGTAAAACCAGATGTTGTTCCTTCCGGTGAAACTGTTCGTTGCTGGATCCCATGGCCAAAAGAAGGTCACTCCCGGCAGCAGAATATCAAATTGATTGCAACATCTGATAACAACTATAAAATTGCCCCCGATTCAGCAATTCACCGGACAATTTATATGGAGGCTAAATCTGAAAAAGGAGCACCAATAATTTTCAAAGTATCATACAGTTATCAGTCCAGTGGGCAATACTTTAATATCAATAGTTTAAAGATGAGACCTTATGATAAAAAATCTTCACTCTATAAAAAATACACATCGGAAGAGCCTCCTCAGATACGTTTCACTGAAAATGTAAAACATCTGGCTGACAGCATAACCGGGTTTGAAGGTAATCCTGCCAGTATTGTCAAAAAGATTTATTATTGGTTTAGTAGCAATATACCCTGGGCCGGTGCACTGGAGTATTCCATTATGCCGGATATTCCTGATTATGTTCTGCAATACAGGAAAGGCGATTGCGGGATGCAGACATTTCTCTTAATGTCGATGCTCAGATACAAAGGTATTCCTGTAAAATGGCAAAGCGGCTGGATGGTGCCTCCAGGTGACGAAAATCTTCATGACTGGTGTGAAGTTTATTATGAAGGATACGGATGGATCCCTGTCGATATTTCTTACGGACTTCAATACTCTGATAACCTGAATATCAAGGAATTCTATATTTCAGGGATAGATTCATACAGACTTATTATTAACGATGGTATATCCGGAACACTTTATCCTGCGAAGAAATTTTTAAGAAGCGATCCTTTTGACTTCCAGAGGGGAGAAGTGGAATGGGAAGGAGGCAATCTGTACTTCGATAAATGGGATTATGATATGAAAATTGAATATAGAGGGAATTGATTTACCGGATACAGGATTCTATCTGTTCGTAACATTCTTTCATAAAACCTTCAATTGCCTCATGATCTATATGATCTGGAATTTTATAACTATTCCTACTTTTATAAACAGCGCCATTTATGATGTCCTTCAGTTGAACTATTTCAGTAAGAGCTTTTGCCACTTTTGAAGGGTTTTGCATGAATGGAGCCCCAATAGCATACATCCTTTGAAACCAGCTCCTTTGCATGCGTGAAATTCCTGATCTGAAAATAGCCGGGTTAAATGCAAAGAATTTCAGATTATTATGCGGATATTTCTTTTCAAGGTACGCTCCTATCAGAATAATATAGAATTTTGATTCTGCATAGGCTCTGAATGACCTGTAATCCTTATCGTCTTTTATCTTGAAACCAGGTCTGTAGAATTTATAAACCGGAGATGAAACTGAAACGATCTCAAGAAGATCGTTGATATTTTTATTTTTGATAATCAGCTCATCAAGAAGCATATGAGCAAGAAAATTAATCTGGAATGTATATTCAAACCCGTTCTGGGTTTTAGTGTACGCCGGAGGGCTTAATATACCAGCATTGTTAATTATAATATCAAATAAAATTTCCTGTTCGTTAAGCTGATGCATTACTTCTGAAATCTGTCTGAGTTCCGAAAAATCGACCTTTATAAAATGGAATCTTTCATCGTGAAACCGAACATCCTTCAAATCCCTGCCTGTTGTATATACATTATAATTTTGTGATAAAAAGGAATTTACGAGTTCCAATCCTAAGCCTGATGTTCCGCCAGTTATCAGGATATTTTTTGCAACGCTGGTTTCTTTAATCATAAATTCTGAAATTTGGCAAATATAGACATTCACTTTAAAACTAAATCATTATAGCTATCACGAGAAAATTGATTTTTGTATTTTAAATGAAATTCATATAAATTTACATAAAATGAGTATTTAAAATTTAAATACATATAATCATGAAAAAGAAAAATTTATTTATCAGTGCAATTATAATTTCACTGGTGTTAATAAGCTCATTCAAAGCCTTTTCTCAGGATTGGCCTCAATTTCGTGGCATCAATCGCGATGGTAAAGTTACCGGATTCAATGCGCCTCAGACATGGCCTAAGGAACTGACACAAAACTGGAAAGTAAATGTCGGCTTTGGAGATGCAACTCCGGTTCTTGCAGGGAAAAAGATATTCCTTTCGACACGTCAGGCAACCGACGAGGTCATTCTATGCCTCGACGCAACTACTGGCAAAGAGCTCTGGAAGAATACTTATCCTGCCATGGCTGTCACAGGTCCATCGGCTTCACAACATCCAGGTCCCAGGAGCACACCAGCACTTGCAGATGGTAAAATTGTAACTTTTGGAGCATCCGGAATCCTTTCCTGCCTCGATGCTGCGACAGGAAAGTTGCTTTGGAGGAAAGAAAATCCGACAAATGCTTTCCCTTCATTTTTCACTGGTATGTCACCGTTGATCACTGACGGAATGTGTATTGTCCATGTTGGGAAGAAAGATGATGGTCAGGTAATTGCTTATGATCTGACCACAGGAAATGAAAAGTGGAAGTGGTCCGGTGATGGGCCTGCTTACTCTTCACCTTCGGTTATGACAGTTGAAGGGAAAAAACTTCTGATTGTGATCACCGAAAAGAATGTCATGGCTCTGGGTTTATCTGACGGGAAACTTTTCTGGCAGATACCTGCTCCTGTTCAACAGAGATTTTATAACTGTGTGAGCCCATTGATTGACGGACAGACAATAGTCTATTCAGGACAAGGGCTTGGTTCAAAAGCTCTGAAGGTTGAAAAGCAGGGTGACCAATTCACAACCAAAGAGTTGTGGACCAATGCTGAAGTTGGAGCTAAATGGAATACACCCATACTTAAAGATGGATTTCTTTATGGATTCACAGATCAGAAGAGATTGTATTGCCTGAATTATTCTACCGGACAAACAGCTTGGTTAGATAATGTAGTTAACAGCGATTTCTCAACAATAGTCGATTGTGGTTCAGTTATTATTGGTCTCACTATGACTGACAACCTGATAGTTCTTAAGCCTGATGGGAAAGAGTATACTGAGCTGGCTAAATATAAAGTCTCTGAAACACCTATCTATGCCTTTCCTATTATTGCCGGGAATAATATTTTTATAAAAGATTCAGAATCACTTACATCATTCAAAATAAAATAGGCTTATTAGACTCCTACTTAATTCTCTTTGATATTTATGAATAAGATAAATTTTATAATAAGTGTCATAATTACATTTATTATTCTTGGCTCAACAGACTCATTTTCACAGGACTGGCCACAATTTCGCGGGATGAACCGTGACAGTAAAGTAACCGGATTCAAGTCGCCATCAGTATGGCCTGCTGAACTCAAACAGGTATGGAAAGTCACAGTTGGCACCGGTGATGCTACGCCGGTAATCGTTGGAAAGAAGATCTATCTTCATACACGTCAGGGAGGAGACGAAATTATTTTATGTCTTGATGCAATCTCCGGGAAAGAAATATGGAGAAACAACTATCCTGCGCTTGCAGTTACCGGTCCCCCTGCATCTCATCCCGGGCCTCGAAGCACTCCTGCTGTCGCTAATAACAAAATAGTGACGGTAGGCGTTTCAGGAATTATTTCATGCCTTGATGCTTCAACAGGAAAGGTTGTCTGGCGAAAAGAAAATGTTATAAAAGCAGCTCCTGATTTCTGGACCGGAATGTCACCTTTGATAGCTGATAATTATTGTATCCTCTGCCTTGGAAAAAAGGACACCGGAATGGTTATAGCATATGATATTAATACCGGAAACGAAAAGTGGAAATGGAATGGTGAAGGGCCATCCTATTCATCTCCTTCATTAATGATTATCGAAAAAACAAAACTGGTAGTACTTTTAACAGAAAAGAACCTTATAGGTCTTGCCCTTGCTAACGGAAAACTACAATGGCAGGTTGCCGCTCCTTCCCAACAGAGATATTTTAATGCATCAAGCCCCTATATTGATGGTCAGACAATAATTTATACCGGATTAGGAACAGGAATAAAAGCAATTAAAGTAAGCAAACAAGGGGAGAAATTTATCACTGAGGACCTCTGGAGCAATATAAATACCGGAGCAAAATGGAATACTCCGATACTCAAAAACGGTTTTATTTATGGCTTTACTGACCAGAAAAGGATTTATTGTATCAATGCTTCTAACGGAGAAACAGCCTGGATTGACAAAGCAGTTACCAGCGATTTTGGAACTATAGTAGATTGTGGACTAGTCATTATCGGGTTGGCAAGTACTAATAGCCTTATTGTACTTAAACCTGATGGAAGAGAATATTCTGAACTGGCTAAATATAAAGTCGCTGAAACCCCAATTTATGCATATCCAATTATTTGTGGTAACAATATTTATATAAAAGATTCCGAGTCTTTAATATTATATAATCTTAAATAG
>Ga0182027_10012030_pt1 | contig 12177 bp, 8 predicted proteins | sample 712E1DmetaG_FD_121300 | JGI IMG/M metagenome (GOLD analysis project Ga0182027, IMG submission 121300) | Permafrost microbial communities from Stordalen Mire, Sweden - 712E1D metaG (Illumina Assembly) | ecosystem: Environmental > Terrestrial > Soil > Wetlands > Permafrost | place: Sweden...
ACTCTTGTAAAATGAATAATTTGCATCATTCTTTTCATTAAGGAATGCCAGGGCAAGAGCTGTGTTTCCATCATGGTAACGATGTACAAAGGAAGTATCAACGCCATTCTCCAGGAGAAATATGTTTATCATATCGCCAACATTATCGTACCCGTATTCGCTTATAAATGAAACAGGAAGTGATATCCGGCCGAGAGAAACAACACTGTTTAGCATCGAACCACCAGCTTTGGCAGTCTGAGGTTGACCCTCCCTGAAAATGATATCCATCAAGGATTCACCTATAGCATATATCTTTCTCATAATTGTATAAAGTTTTGATTTTTGTTTTAATATTTTATCGAAAGATTCTTTACCAGTAAGTTGCATGGAGTTTTCCACTATGCCACGCCGAAAATTTATCTGTCGTGAAATTCAGAGTTTAACTCTGTGCCTAACTCTGTGTTAATCTGGGGTATAGAATAAATTAATTGTATGTTTAATTTCTTTATAAACAAGCTAATTGAAATATACTAAATACAAAAATATATATAATAATTGGAACAATTGAAAGAAGCTAAAGTAATGATTATATTTGTGTTACTTAATCAAATATAGCTTTAGATATGAAATCAATGATGCTGACCGGAATCCGGCAGATGGAATTAAGAGATATTCCAGAACCGGTAATTATTAATTCAAATGATGTCAAAATAAAGATGTTGGTTGTTGGTGTTTGTGGTTCCGACATTCATTATTTCACCCAGGGAAAGATTGGATCTCAGGTAGTTAAATACCCTTTCACTGTCGGACATGAAGGTGCAGGACTAGTTGTCGGAATAGGGCCTGGTGTAAAAAGTGTGAAACCTGGCGATATTATTGCAATAGAACCCGCTATGCCTTGCTGGGAATGCGATCAGTGTCTGGCAGGCCGGCAGCACACCTGCCGGAAACTTAGATTTCTAGGTTGTCCCGGGCAAGCTGACGGGTGCCTTAGTGAGTATATGGTGATGCCTGAAAAAAGCTGTCTGCCACTTCATAAAGGACTAAATCCTGATAATGGAGTTATCTCGGAACCTCTTGCAATAGGAGTTTATTCTGTAAAACAATCAATACCGGTAGAAAAGGCAAAAATCGGAATTTTGGGATTTGGTCCTATTGGAATGAGCGTAATGCTGGCTGCAAAAGCTCAGGGGGCGAAAACATTTTATGTGTCAGATAAAATAGATGAACGGCTTTCAATAGCTAAAAAAGAAGGTGCTAAACTGACAGTAAATCCTCTGAAAATGAATGTAGTTGAGGAAATTATCAGGAATGAACCATTGGCGCTGGATGTGGTTTATGAATGCTGCGGCCAGCAGGAGACATTTGATCAGGCAATAGAAATTCTCAAACCGGGAGGTAAATTAATGGGAATTGGAATTCCGGAGTTCGATAAATGGTCGATGAGCGTCGAAAAGACCAGGAGAAAAGAGCTCACAATACAGTTTATAAGGAGGCAGGTCAATTGTGTCGAATATTCACTTAAACTGATGCAGACAGGGAAAATTGATATATCTAATATGATAACTCACAGATTTCCTTTTGAGAAGACCAAAAACGCCTTCGAACTTGTTGCTGAATACGGCGATGGTGTGATGAAAGCCCTGATTGACTTTAAATAAAAAGCTGATGCATTTTTCAATGTACCAGCTGAAATCTAAGAAAACATTAATTTCTATTTTAGTCCCGATAGTAAAGCAAGCGAACCACCGGCAATGATCAATACCAGTAAAAAGACTGCAAGACAAATAATCATCAGTATACCAATATACTTCCAGAATGATTTGAGGTTCTTTAAGCCAAGCTGAAGTTCATTCGCATCAAGATTTGCAACTGCTTTTTTCGTATGTCTTGAAAAACGAAACAGATAAAATAAAGGGAAGAAATAGATTACCGCAAAGACAAGCATATAAATAAAAAAAAGTACACTTACTATGCCTCCTGCAGCTTTTGTTCCTTCCATCCCCCCCATTCCTTGCATTCCAGACATTCTAGATGTCAATGCAGACATGAACGAACCGGCAACAACTCCGATAATAAGCATTATTCCTAAAAATATGAACCCAAGAATGGCAAAGAACATTGACCATTTTCGAGTTGTATTAAGATAACCAAGTGATTCCTGGCCGATCTCAATTTTTTTGACTTCCTGAATGTTTTCCATAAATTTTAATTTAAGGGTTAATTTCTGATGATGGGAAATTCTTTTTATACTTAACAAAAAGAATATTTTCAACCAAGGTATTTGTTATACTATTAATTTCCAAATAGAATTAACTATTTTGATTTCAAATTTTCATAAGTCTTGGCTTTTCAATTGCCAGAACTATTCCACCAAACACAAGCAGAATCAATGTATGGAACAGGAATTGAAGAAGATGCCGCTCAATAGTAACAAACGTACTTACAAAATAGAGAAAGACTGCCAGTCCCAGATATCCAAAGAATTTCAGCAGGTTATATTTTACCGGGAAATACTTTTGTCCAATAAAGTAGGAAAGAATCATCATTGAACCATAACAGATAAAAGTTGCCCAGGCAGAGCCATAGTATCCATAAATAATATGACTTGATGAAAGTGGTATCCACCAGAAATTTAATATAAGAGTTATAATTGCCCCAATAAGTGATAGCCATGCTCCCCATCCGGTTTTCCCGGTGAGTTTATACCAGATTGAAAGGTTGTAATAGACCCCAAGGAATAGATTTGCCAGCATCAAAACAGGAATAACACCTTTTCCTTCCCAGTATTTTTTTCCTACAAGTACTGGCATTATGAAGTCATCCAGATAGACCATGGTTACCAGAAAAATAAACGAGACGGCTATGATAAAATAATCCATGATATGGGCGTAAACCATCTTAGCGTCTTTCTCTTTCGCCTGAGCAAAAAAGAAAGGTTCCGCAGCATATTTATATGCCTGAATAAAAATAGTCATCAGAATAGATATTTTATAACAGGCGGCATAGATTCCCACCTGATAGGTGGCCATATCCTTACTGAATGGCAACAAATACCTGAGCAGAAGCCGGTCAAAAGTTTCATTAACAATACCTGCCATTCCTGCAAAAAGTAAGGGGAAAGCATAAAAAAACATCTTTTTCCATAAATCGGGGTGAATCTCCCATTTTATGAAAATTATCTGTGGCAATAACAGCATTAATGTAACGCTGCTTGCAACGAGATTGGATATGAAGATATACTCAATACCCCATTCCGGACGGTAGATGAGAGAAATAATACGGGCTAAGACACTATTACCATTGTGCTTGAGAATGTGCGGGCATAGAAGTATAAAAAAGAGGTTTAGACCAATGTTGATTGCTATATTGATCATATTTATTGTAGCGAACCTTTTTGCTTTGTTTTGAGCACGGAGCCATGCAAAAGGGATTGCGGAAATAGCATCCAGTGCAAGGATCCATCCAAACCAGATTATGTAATTTTTATAGTCTGCATAGTCAATCCATCTTGCAACAGACCCTGAAAAGAATGACACCAGTAATAAAAAAACTATAGAAGAAGCAAGAAGTGAAATCATTCCTGTGCTGTAAACCTTTTCTTTATCTAGCTCCTGCTCATTAAAACGGAAAAATGCAGTCTCCATTCCATAAGTAAGGATTACTTTGAGAAGAGCAGCATAGGAATAAAACACATTTACTGTGCCATAAGCATCAGGAAGAAAAACACGGGTATATAATGGAACCAGAAGGTATCCAAGGATTCTGCCCAAGATTGTTGGAATGCCGTAAATAGCAGTCTGCCCTGCAAGTCGTTTAATGGCAGTCATTCAAAGTAAAAAGTTCGTAAAGTCTATAAAGTCAAAAGTACCTAAAGTTCTTTTATTTCAAAATCTCTGAAACATTACTTCTTTACTGCCTATGCAGCCTCTTTAGCCTCTACCCCTTATTTATAAAGCGGTCCGTAAGTCTTGCATGCCCTGTAATCAGAGCCCTCTTTCTCCATACCAAAAGAGCTCCATGCACTTGGTCGGAATATTTTATTCTCGTCAACATTATGCATGCAGACTGGTATCCGCAGTATTGATGAAAGTGTAATCAGGTCAGCACCTATATGACCATAACTGGAGGAGCAGTGATTTGCACCCCAGTTTGCCATTACAGAATAAACATCTGCAAATGCTCCTTTCCCGGTAAGCCTCGGAGCAAACCATGTTGTAGGCCACGTTGGATTAGTCCTATCAGTCAGTATTTTATTCATTTTTTCCGGAAGCTCAACAGTAAAACCTTCCGCAAGCTGTAAAACTGGACCAAGTCCTTTAACGATGTTAACTCTTGAAATTGTAGCTGGCATAAAGCCCTTTGTATCAAATTGCGATGAGAATCCTCCTCCTCTGAAATATCCAAGGTCTGCTGGTTCCCATTTCGTTGCTTTAAGGCATTCAGATGCATCTTTCGCGGTTATTTCCCAGAAAGGTTTAATGCATGACTCTCCTTTGATAGACTGTCTTCCTGAGAAATCAAGAGCTGATGCACCTGAATTTATAAGGTGGATCACTCCATTGGAAGCAAGCCCCGCTGGTTTTATTTTAGTAACTCTTTTAATTGCATCAGGACTCCAATATGTGCGAATATCCGAAAACATCTGGGCTGTATTTGTCAGAAGATATCCAAACAACATAGGTACCCCATTCATTGCATCATTTTCAGTAGCAACAATATAAGGAGGCCTTATTCCATTCCAGTCGAATGAGGAACATAACATTGCCTCAAGAAAATCGCCGTTTGGCATATGATCTGTCCATTGCCGTTGACCCTGAAACCCAGCTAATATTGCGTTATGTCCCAGCGCTTCTTCCCCAAACCCCAGCTTTTTAAGCTTTGGATTACCGACCATAAGATCGCGTGCTATAATTGCCATTTTCACAACAGTTTCCCATTCAGCATCTTTTTGTTTTCTTGTTTTTGGCCTGGCATTTATATCTTTTCCTTCTATGCAATTCTTCCTTGTCCAGTCAATCGCTTTTTTAAACTCTTCTTTATCAAATATTTCCTCATTCAATCTGCGGTTAAACTCCGACAAATCTATATATTCATTTCTCATCCCCAGATATTCCTGAAAGAAATCTTCTTTTACAATTGATCCTGCTATTCCCATTGATACAGAGCCCATTGACAGATAAGATTTTCCTTTCATAAATGAAGCTGCAACAGCTGCTTTTACGAACCTGATGATTTTTTCACTTATGTCGTCAGGTATTTTCTGGTCACTGGCATCCTGAACATCATGACCATAAATTCCAAAGGCTGGTAGTCCCTTCATGGTATGTCCTGCCAGTGCAGCTGCCAGATAAACAGCTCCTGGACGTTCGGTGCCGTTAAATCCCCAGATGGCCTTGGGCATGTCTGTTTCCATATCTATAGTTTCACTTCCATAGCACCAGCAGGGAGTCACTGTCAGGCTGACACAAACACCATTTTTACGGAATTTTTCTGCACACATCGCAGCTTCAGCTACTCCCCCAATACAAGTATCCGAAATTACACATTCAACAGGTTTACCATTTGGGTATTTCAGATTGGTAGAGATCAGTGAAGCAGCAGTTTTAGCCATCATCATGGTTTGTTCTTCAAGGGATTCTCTGACTCCTTTCATCCTTCCATCGATTGCAGGCCTGATTCCAACCTTTGGGAAATCTCCAATTACTGTCTGAAAACTGTTGTTGATCTTAAGTTCCTTAGTTGTCATATTATATCTTTATTAGAAATTGTAACTCTTTCAAAAAAATGATCAACAAATATAGTGAAATGGTCAATTGATTGTAAGAATTTTAGCAGTAGATGGCAGATTTGTTCTTCACAAAAAACGCAAATGTTTTACTTCTTTGTACCTTCTGTAATAAATACCAATTATAGCAATGGCTTTCCTTTTCAATATTATAAAGGCATTTTGACATGTTCCTGAAGATCATTTTTTGTACCTTTGCACATTCGTTTTCATTTAATCAAAATGCAGAAAAAAAGACGCTTACCGGTATGGCTGAAGATGCAGCGTGCCAGCGGAGAAAACTACTCCATGGTGAAGCATCTTGTTGCTGAAAATCAGCTTCATACAATCTGTGCTAGCGGAAATTGTCCTAATATAGGAGAATGCTGGAATGCGGGAACTGCAACATTTATGATACTCGGAGATATATGCACAAGGGCTTGCAAATTTTGCGCAACAAAAACAGGAAAACCCTTTCCCCCCAATCCCGAAGAACCTCTCAGACTTGCTCAATCAATCAAGACTATGAGGCTTAAACATTGCGTGATAACTTCAGTCGATCGCGATGATCTCCCTGATGGTGGTGCATCATTCTGGGCGGAAGTAATCATAAAAATCAGGGAATTGAATCCCGAAACAACTATTGAAACTCTGATCCCGGACTTTGATGGGAATCAGGAAAATATTCAGAAAATAATAGATGTTTCACCCGAAATTATATCGCATAATATTGAGACAGTCAGACGCCTGACACCATCTATCAGGACCAAAGCAAAATATGAAAAAAGCCTGAATGTTCTAAAATACATTTCAGGAAAGGGGAAAACTGCTAAATCGGGCTTCATGGTCGGCCTGGGAGAGTTTGAAAATGAAATTTTTGAAACGATGAAAGACCTACATTCTGCCGGATGCAGCATTCTTACCATCGGACAATATCTTCAACCAGACTTTGAATACATGGAGCCAGTAAGTTATCTGACACCCGAAAAGTTTGAAGAATACAGGAATGAAGCATTAAAAAGAGGTTTTAAATACGTCGAAAGCAGTCCTCTTACAAGATCGTCATTTCATGCTGAAAGACAGGTGAACTGAAGTGAAAAATGACTATATTCGCCTCTCTGAGATAAAACATAAAAAATGAATTATAGTGTTAAATATGAAGATATTGGACTGAGGGATTATAAAGAAGTCTGGGATTACCAGGAGAAAATCTTTTCGAGACTGGTGGACAAAAAGAAAGACGCTTATTTTGCTTCTTCTGGTTCAGAAAATCCGGAAAATGGTACCTTGATTTTCGTTGAACATCCTCATGTTTATACACTTGGAAAAAATGGCTCGGAAAATAACCTTTTGCTGGATCACATTCAGCTTCAGGCAAAAGATGCAGCTTTTTACAGAATTGACAGGGGTGGAGATATAACATATCATGGCCCAGGTCAGATTGTAGGATACCCTATTTTTGACCTGGAAATGATCGGGGTTAGCCTTAAAGAATACATCCATCTTCTTGAAGAGGCTGTGATACTGACTCTTGCAGAGTTAGAAATTCATGCGGAACGATTAGCCGGTGCAACTGGAGTATGGCTCGACTGTTCAGTAGTAGCAAAAACCAGAAAAATCTGCGCTATAGGTGTAAGAGCGAGCAGGTATATCACAATGCATGGTTTTGCATTTAATGTCAACACAAATCTGGATTACTTCAATTATATAAATCCATGTGGATTTGTTGATAAAGGTGTTACTTCACTTGAAAAAGAAAAAGGCGCCAGCCAGGACATTGATTCCATAAAAATAATTCTCAGGAAAAACCTGCAGAAAGTTTTTGATCTAAAGTGGTTAAATTAGGAGAGTGGAATGGATAAAAAGTGGGTCATAAAAGAAAAAGGAGATCCGGTTGTAGTGAAACAGCTGGCAGGTTCACTTGGTGTTTCAGAGTCATTGGCTAACCTGATGGCCCAACGCAACATAACTACATCTGCTGAAGCTGAAGCGTTCTTCAATCCAAGTCTCGATTACCTTCACGACCCGTTCCTTATGAAGGATATGAATCTGGCAGTCGACAGGATATCTTCAGCAATTAATAAAAATGAAAGAATTCTTGTCTATGGCGATTATGATGTAGACGGGACGACTGCAGTAGCAATGATGTTCTCTTTCCTCAGAGAAAGATATTCAAATGTCGATTATTATATTCCGGACAGGTACAAAGAGGGTTATGGGGTATCTTTCAAGGGGTTGGATTATGCATTTGAGCATAACTGTAAAGTAGTGATAACTCTCGACTGTGGAATAAAAGCGGTGGAAAAAGTTAAATATGCAAGAAGTAAAGGAATTGATGTCATTATCTGTGATCATCACTACCCGGGTGATGAGATTCCCAAAGCTCTCGCAGTACTTGATCCAAAACAACCTTCATGCAGCTACCCGTACAAAGAGTTGTCCGGTTGCGGGGTCGGATTTAAACTTATGCAGGCTTATGCAAGGGTGCATGCTATACCTTTTAGTGCAATATTTCATTACCTCGATCTGGTAGCTGTCAGTATAGCGTCAGATATAGTTCCAATTACTGGTGAAAACAGGGTGATGGCTTTTTTCGGGTTGAAACAATTGAACGAATCTCCCAGGACAGGTTTGAAGGAGATAATTCGTGAATCGGAGGTGTTTAAAGAGCTTACAGTTGAAGATATTGTATTCAAAATAGGTCCCAGGATAAATGCGGCTGGTAGAATGGAAACAGGGAGCAAGGCCGTTGATCTGCTTGTTTCAAATGATATTAAACTTGCTGCCGGCATAAGCAGGGAAATCAATAATTTCAATAATGAAAGGAGAAGCGTTGACCGGATAATTACAACTGAGGCCATGCGGATGATTTCAGAAGATCAGCGTACTGTAAATGCGAGGACTACAGTGCTTTATAATCCATCATGGAAAAAAGGTGTAATAGGAATTGTTGCATCCAGACTGATTGAGACATATTACAGGCCGACTGTAATCCTTACAGAATCGAATGGATTTGCGACAGGGTCAGCCAGATCAGTTCAGGGTTATGACTTGTACCAGGCTATTGAAGCTTGCAGCGATCTTTTGGAAAGCTTTGGTGGTCATATGTTTGCAGCAGGGCTTACGATGAAAAAGGAGAATATAATACCTTTTAAGGAGAGATTTGAAGAGTTTGTGAATGGTACAATTTCTGAAGAACAACTGGTTCCAAGATTATTCATTGACTCTGAACTTTCATTTTCTGAGATAAGTGATGATTTTTTTAAAATTTTGAGCAAATTTCAACCATTTGGACCGGAAAATATGTCCCCATTGTTTGTATCCAGAAATGTGTTTGACAGCGGAGCAGGAAGAATGGTTGGCTCGAGCGGGGAGCATCTCAAGCTCGACCTTTGTCAGGAATCGACAGGAACAAGAACATTCCCTTCAATTGCTTTCGGACAGGCAAATCATTTTGAATATATAAAATCAGGAAAACCTTTTGATGTATGTTATTCAGTTGAGATAAACGAATTCAGAGGAAACCGCACTCTTCAGCTTAATATAAGGGATATAAAAGCTGCAGATTCTAAATTATGATTCTGAACTGGATTTTAAACTCATCGACCTCCTTCATTCTGTCATTAATTGAAAGTGTTGATGTTACATCATATTTTATTCTAAGTTCTGCTTTGTAAGAAATTTTCCATGAGACCATAATATATTCCCGATTTCCCTTTCCATATAAAACAGGAATATTGAAGCTGTTAAGAAGGTCGTTCTCCCATGTGTAAAGTCCTGATTCAAATCCACCGGTATTAAAAATCGCATAACGTACCCAGATTGAGACCGGGAATTTCCTGAATCTTAAATTAATATCCTGCAAGAGCATCATTCCTATGCTGCCTGATGGCTTAACTCTCTTATAATCAGTTCTTAGATTTAAAGTGATGTATTCAGACGGGCTATACTTAGCACTTAATTTCAAAGATTGCGTTGTTATTTCATTTTGAGAGGGAATTTTATTCTCTTCAGAGTTGTCGACCATCGAAAACCGAGAGCTGTACAAAGCATCCAGACTTAATTTTTGTGATGGAATGTATTTTATTTCAATCTCATGACGTCTATATAATGAAGGAGCGCTGCACCTGTATTTGAGCCATGGATAATATCTTATATCAATACCAGCACCTATAAAAAGAAACCTGGCAGTTTCGAAAGTAAAATTTCCAAGGATGCCATATTCATTATTGCCGGATGAATTCCCTGAAGGTCCATTACCATGGAAACTGACAAAACCAGGTGAATAATTTCTGTAAAGGAAATTGATATTCAGCCTGTCTGCAGGCCTTAACGAAACTCCCTGAACAAAAGCGTGTTTGTTTATTCCCGACATAGAAAACTCACCATAAAAAATAAATCTTCTTATAAAACCATTATAATATATGGTATAAATATTATTTGTGCGACCCGTAAAATCGTATCTGTTTACCGGATTATTAAAATCTGGAATTACAGGCAAAGAAAGCCTGGTTCCTGAACAGATGATTCCGGATCTAAAGTTCTTGAAATTGCATGAAAAATTTGCTCCGTAATCGGTTTCACGGACCACATCTTTTTTAAGAAGTGTTTCCAGTGTGTTATGAAGTCCTGATTTATAAAGACTTTTTATTGAAATGGGTTGGGAATCAACTGTATCATTCAGTGTCGCATCAATTCTATTTGCTGAGAGGAAAAATGAAATATCAACATTTTTAAATGATAGCTCTGTTGCAACTCCCCTGAAGAAATTATTCTCATCTGTCGATGTATAAGGTCTGATCTCGTTCCTTCCTGAAAGATAACCCTGAGATGTCAGCGAAAGGCCAGTTCTTATCCCGGTGTTGATATTTGTTCCCTGACCGAAACGGGCTGAATAATCTCCTACAATAATCTGTCTTAATATTCCCGTCCCTTTATACGTTATGTATCCGGAAAGGAAATCTGGTAACAAAGGCTTTCCTGAAAGAAGTTTTTCTCCGGGATCTTTTTCAGCAGTCAATCCGCCAGAAACATAACCTGAAGTGAATTTATATTTAGTGAGTAATTTCCATGGGGATCCTAGAAATGAAGAATCCGACTGTGTATTTTTATATATAAAGTCGGATATAAGTGTTTGTCTTAATTCCACGGAATCAATGAATGTTGAGGGCTTTTTTTCAAGAGTTATAAACGGTATCATCATTTCTGTGCTCTCCCTGTCAAAACCAGGGATATTAGCTATCTCAAAAGATGAAACAATATTACCTGATGTTTTTACATAATCGGCTAGAATTTTCACCTGGAAATCAGTGAGGAAGAATAACCGGCTTATCTCTTTTTCATCTCCTGAATTTATAACTACTGGCTTTTCGGTCAGGTCAAAAAGCCAGTCAGAAAACATGTCCGATGCACTGGGATCTGATTCGTCTGCAGCAAGTTCTTCTGCAATAGCGATAATTCTTTCAGATGTTTTGATTTCCTGTCCTAAGGTGAAGAAAGAAAGGGAAAGCAGTATAATTACAAAAAATAATTTATTCATAACATTTTTCAATTCTATTCCACAGAATGAGTTTTCAAATTGATTATTAGGTTATTTTTCATTTATTTTAAAAATCATTGAAACAGAAGACGTTATTCCAAGCTGTTCATGAGTCGCAAAACCAAAATCAATCGTTGCTGGTCCGGTCTGGTAACCAAAACCAAAGCTGAATGAATTGTTTTCAGTGCTAAAACCGCCCCTCACCATAAACCTTTTTGCTACTTCATACTCAAACCCTGTTCTTAGAACAAGCAAATATCCCGTACTCATTTCTGTCTCCACCCCGGCAAAAAGCTCTTTACTAAGCTTCACACCACCTCCAGCTCTTAGTCTTGTTGGCATGTCCGACTTTCTGGTTGAATTAGGAAGAGGATTAAAAACATGCACTCCAATTTTCACATCTTCAGAAACTTTTAAAATAGCTCCAATCTCACATGTAAGCATTTGATGATCATTGTATTCCCCCGATGTTCTTTCATTAAAATAATCAACCTGCACTCCTGCTGAAAGAATATTTGAAAGAGGCATACCGCAAGCAAGACCAGTAAATTGCCTTCTGAAATCGCTATACCCGAAATGTGAATAGACTGCACCAAACGATACTCTTCCCAGGCTAAAAGCAATAGCTACAGATCTGGTTCCTAATTCTTTTATATTAAATCTGTCATCGTAATTGAATCCAAGTGAAAATGATTTGTTGAATGCAAGACCAGCCTGGTTATGAAAAGACGACCATAGATCGTTATTCATAACACATATCTGTGCCATTCCTGTTTGTCTTGCTCCTGCCGATAAATTATATGGATCACCGGCAAAACCATTAACTGACAGAAAAACAACAAATAATGGAACAATTATTTTTTGCAGCGAGAACAACTGTTTCCAAAAA
>Ga0182027_10012032_pt1 | contig 12176 bp, 6 predicted proteins | sample 712E1DmetaG_FD_121300 | JGI IMG/M metagenome (GOLD analysis project Ga0182027, IMG submission 121300) | Permafrost microbial communities from Stordalen Mire, Sweden - 712E1D metaG (Illumina Assembly) | ecosystem: Environmental > Terrestrial > Soil > Wetlands > Permafrost | place: Sweden...
ATGCCAAGACCAGCCCGACTGTGGCCTCCATTATCATCAAGGAGCTGGAGCCGCTGAATCTGCTCTGGGTGGAAGAGCCCTGCCCGCCGGAGAACGTGAAAGCGATGGCGCGGATCGCTCGCCGCTCCACCACGCCTCTGGCAACTGGTGAGCGCCTAGGCGCGTGCTATGGCTTTCGCGAACTGATCGAGATGGGCGTGGTGGATATCCTTCAGCCCGATATCAACCATGTCGGGGGCATCTCGGCGCTCTGGAAAGTCGGGGCCATGGCGGAGGCGGCGGGCATATCGATGGCGCCGCACGCCTGCGAAGGACCGATCGGCGGGATCGCTACGCTGCACGTAGACTCGGCGATGCCCAATTTCCTGGTTCAGGAGATCTGCGGCGGCGTCCGCGCTTCGGCGCAGGACAAGATTTGGGAAGAATGGCTCGGGTTCCCGGCCATGCGCATGGTGAACGGCCGCTTCCCGCTGCCGGAAAAACCGGGGCTCGGCTTCGATCTCACCGAAGCTGCGCTCGCCAAGTATCCCTTTGCCGGCACTCGGCCCATGGCCCGCGTATTCGCTCCCGACGGTTCGGTGGTGGAGTGGTAGCCGCGGGCGCAGGAAGCGGGGGGGGTCAATATAGGAGGCGCTCTCTGATGAAGCGGTTTTCTTCCTCGCGACGATGGCAAGCGGGATTTGCGCCGCGTCGCCGCCCACGCCCGTGAAGGTCGAAGGCGGAATGCTGCAAGGGACTTCGGAAGACGGGTTAAGCGTCTACCGGGGCGTCCCTTTCGCGGCGCCTCCGGTAGGCGATCTGCGCTGGCGCGCGCCGCAGCCCGCCAAACCATGGACCGGCATTCGCGACGCAACCGCCTTTGCTCCCGCCTGCCTTCAGTCCGGCGCACAGGGCGCCGGAAGCAGCGAGGATTGCCTGTATCTGAACGCTGGCAGCAATTCCCAGGAGTTGCAGCGGCCGTTCTTCGAGATTCAGGGCACGCTGGCGAAAGCGATCTCGGACGAGTACGGCCCACTCGCGGATCGCGCGCTGGCGCTGTACGGGTTGAACGGCGCCACGGAGCCCAAGCCCGACCCCGATTTCGGACCGGCGATGGCGCAGTGGGCCACGGACTCGCAGTTCCGCTGCGGTTCGGCTGCGGGACTGGTCTGGCACACCGCCGCGAGAAACCCCGGTTGCCAGTTTCAGTTCTCGCGCACGGCGCCCGGCGGGGAAGCCGCCGGAGCGGCCCGCGGGATCGAAGTGCCGTTTGTCTTCGGCACGATGCGGCAGCCCGATCCGACGGACCACAGATCTCCGCGGCTATCGAGAAGTATTGGACCAACTTCGCGAAAACGGGCGACCCCAACGGCGGTAACCTGCCAAAGTGGCCCAAGTTCGATCCGCAGGCGAGTCCTTACCTGGAATTCACAAATGCCGGGCCCGTAGTTAGGGACGGCCTGCGGCGGGCGAACTGCGACTTGTTTATTGAAAAGCTGAAGCGTCAGATAGCGCAATAATAAAAAGCAAGGAGACGGAATGCCTGACTCAAGTTCCGAAGATCGCACGAGATTCAATCGCCGGCAGGCTCTGCTCTGGCCAGCGACAGCCGGCTTAGGGGCCGCATTCGGCCAATCCGCGAACGCTTCCGACAGCGTTAAAACGGCTGCGCACCAGCAGGTCCCAGCCACCTGCTCGACGCCCCGTTCTGCGGTCGCGAAAACGCAATACGGAAAGGTGCGCGGCTTCGTCGATGGCGGCGTCCTCACGTTCAAGGGGATTCCGTACGGCCAGAGCACCGCCGGAGAGAACCGCTGGCTTCCGGCCAAGCCGCCCAAGCCGTGGGACGGCGAGTATCCGGCTCTCATCTACGGGCCCAATTGTCCCCAGACCCTGCACAGTTGGGATCGCCCCGTCGTTCAGCAGGGTCAGGGCGAAGCCGTTTGGGGCAGCATCGAGCAGTCATTCATTCAGGATTGGGACGACGGCTACCAGGGCGAAGACATGCTCAAGCTGAACGTCTGGACGCCTGCTCTCACCGGCAAGCGCGCGGTCATGGTCTATTTCCACGGCGGCGGCTTCACGTTTGGATCCTCTTATGAGCTGCCTTCGCACGAAGGCGCGCAGATGGCGCGGCATCACGACGTGGTGCAGGTTTCCGTCAACCACCGTCTCAACATTCTCGGCTTCTTCGATCTGTCCGAAATCGGCGGGACGGCCTACGCCGATTCGGTGAACTGCGGAATGATGGACCTGGTCGCTTCGTTGAAGTGGGTTCATGAGAACATCGCGAACTTCGGCGGCGATCCCGATCGCGTTATGATCTACGGCCAGTCGGGCGGCGGCTCCAAGGTCACGACGCTGTTGAGCATGCCGTCTGCAGTGGGCCTGATGCATCGCGCGTCGATCCAATCCGGTGGAGGCGGCAACCCTCCCGGCGCCGACGCGTCCCGCGAGTTTGCCAGGCAGGTCATGAAGGAGTTGGAACTCGGCCCGAGAGACATCGCTTCGCTCCAGAAGATGGATTGGGCCAAGTTGAACGCCGCCGCCACCGCCGCCGCCGCGAGGATCAACGGACCCCAGGCGCCCGGAGCGGGCCCGGGTGGGCCAGGCGCGCCGCCTCGCGTCGGAAGCGGTCCCACCGTCGATGGCCGCATCATCACGATCAAATCCTTCAATGAAGCCATCGCTGACACCGCCAAGAACATCCCCGTCCTCATCGGCAGCGTCAGCGAGGAAGGCAATCGCATGTCCTCCCGTCCCACCGAGGAGGAGTGGCGGGCGACCCTGGCCCGCACTTGGGGAGAGGCCAAGGGCAACGCGCTGGCCAACGCCATGAAGAAGAAGTACCCGAGCAGGAGCATTCGTCTGCTCTCCTACGGTGTGAACGGCATCAACAGCCGCAACAACGTCACGCGCATGGCCGCGCTCAAGTACAACCAGAAGGGCGCGCCGGTCTACACCTATTACTTCACGTGGCAATCGCCGATGCTGGAAGACGCCGGCGCCTGGCACACCGCCGAACTGGCATTCTGCTTCGACAACGCCAAGCGCTGCGAACAGGGCACCGGCAACTCGCCGGAAGCCCAGGCGCTGGCGCGGAAGATGGCCACCGCGTGGGCCAATCACGCGAAGACCGGCAATCCCAGCCAGCCCGGCCTAGCCTGGACGCCGTTCGATCCCATCCACTGCCAGACGATGGTGTGGGACAACGAGTGCCGCATGGTCAACGATCCCGAAAGCGATCTGCGGAAGATACTGCAAACCTAAGCCTATGGCTTGCCGAAAGCTTCGGCAGGCCGCCATGGAAGGAGGCGATGGCCCATGTTGGGCAAACACGAACTGCTTGGGCTGATGCTGGGTGCATCGGCGCTACTTGCGCAGCAGAGCGATCGAAGGGAACTGGGCAGGGTGCAGACGGGAGCAACGGTTTCCTTCGTCCGATCGACGGCAGGCGAGTGGGGCGTCGAAATCGCGGGGTCGGCGGCGCCGCGAATTGTGCAGCCCAAGCCCGCGAACCTGGAAGTCTACCGCTCGGACAACGACATACGCCAGCTCGCCGCCGGATACAAAACGATTCAAAAGACAGCGGCGGGAATGGATGCCTCCGCCGAAATCGCTTACGGCGAGAACGTTGTCTTCAAGGTGGCAGACCGCTGGAGTATCAGCGGTGCGGTTCTATCGGTGCGCAGGAGAGTGGACGTCGTGGGCAATGCTTCGGGCGGTTTCTACTCGTCAATCATGTTGACCATCGATCCCGCCATCGGCTGGTCCGATGTGAACTATATGGCTCCTGCCACGCTATATGGGGACCCGACTTATGACGGCGACCGCTCTCCCGGTGGAAGGCTGAACTACGCTGCCCGGCGGTTGGAGATACGCGAGGATGTCCTTCCGGCCCCCCTCTTCGCGATCTCATTCAACAACGGCGCATCCGTCGCTGTGCTGGATCCTGCGCCGCGCGGCGACACGATTGCGTCGGAAACGCCGACCAGCGCGGTGATGACCGATGCGCGATTTCAGTTCGGCGCGCTCGGGGCCCGGCAGGCGGAAGATGGCCCTGTCGAGTTCGGCTTCTGGTATCCCGGCACGACCGCCGCTATTGGCGGCGGCCGCGGCGCGCCGGCGGCAATGAGATCGGTGCGGCGCTATCACCCTATCGCCGCGGGCGTGGCCCACAGCTATGAAGTGAGTTTCCGCTTTGGGCAGAACGAGTCGTTTCCGGACGTCACACGTGACGCTTGGCGCTGGGCGTGGAATACGCTGAAACCGCCCGTCTACTATATCGACGTCGAGCAGATGCGCCGTGTGCTGCTGGACAACTTGGAAGCTAACGCCGCGACCATCGATGGGCGCACAGCCATACCATTTGTCCTGAACACGATGTCGGATGAGCTGCAATGGAATTGGACGATGGTCGCCATGGGCTTCGTGGGCAAGAACATCGAGTGCGCAGACGAGCTTCTGCGCGAAGGTGACCGCGACAAAACCGAGCGCGGGCAGAAGATGCGCCAGACGGGGCTGGCGATCATAGCCTCCTTGATCCAGGCCCTCCCGACCGTGCCGCTCTCCGGGACCGGATACGACCTCAAAACCGGAAAGCCATGGGAGCCGGAGCACGACTGGCTCGCTCCATGGCTCCGCAATGCCACTGAAGACATGCGCGTGCTGATGCGCGCCTATCGCCGTGAACGCGCGCACGACCGTCAGCACCCGCAATGGTTCAACTGGGTCAAGCAGTATTGCGACTGGCTCATCCAGCAGCAGAGAGACGACGGCTCGTTCCCGCGGCGGTGGAAGCGTTCCAGCAATGAGGTCGCGGAAGCATCGGGTACGACGAGTTACAACCCCGTACCGCTACTCGTCCTATTGAGCGAAGAGACGAAAGACGCGAAATACCAGCAGGCGGCGATCCGCGCGGCGGAGTATGTGTGGTCGAATTACGGTGCTCGGGGAGTCTTTGTCGGAGGCGCGATCGACAATCCAAATATCACCGACGAAGAGGCTGGCATGCTCAGCATGGAAGCTTACCTGAGTCTCTATGATGCCACCAAGGAGCCTAAATGGCTGGAACGCGCCAAAGCCGCGGCCAACTTCGCCGAAAGCTGGATCTGGATTTGGAACCTGCCTATGCCGGCGGATCAGGATGATGCGAAGCTCCACTACAAGAAAGGCGTACCGACCGTCGGTGTTCAGGGGATAACGGCGGCGGCCTCCCCTGGCGTCGACGAGTACCTGGATTGGGCCGTGCCTTCCTACGCCAAGCTATACAACCTCACGAAGGACCAGCATTACCTCGACGTGGCCCGCATCCTGCTTCATGATACGAAGTCGATGGTCGCTCTCCCGGGTCGCCAGTACGATGTGAAAGGAATTGGATGGCAGCAGGAGGGCTGGAGCATGGGTCCGGGGTCCAGGCGTGGTATCGGGGGCCATCGCTTCTGGCTTCCGTGGGTTTCAGCAAACCACCTCTATGGAATTGTGGGTCTGGAGGAATACGATCCCGCATTATTCAAGCAGCTATCCACGAAGCCGGTTGCGGCCGCCAACGCGCCGAGGTAACTCTTGTCCGATGTTCACGGCAGCGTATACCGCACCGCGCCTCCCGGATGCGGCAGCTGCGAGGAAGCCAGATCGAAGTCTCTGCCGACATGTTGGCAAATGGAGACTCAGCCCCTACATTAACCGGGCATTTCGCACATACACGCCGCCGACTCGCGTTGGAAAGCTTACCCGGTTTTCCCGATACCGAAGTGCGCACTGTCTACCGGCCGTAGACCGCACCCGCACGGTGGTCAGTGCTCCGCCGTCCCATGTCAAGTCCACCGTGAATCCGCCGCGCGCCCGCAGGCCGGAGACGGCGCCGCGCCGCCAAGCCTTAGGCAAAGCCGGCAACAGGACCAGTTCTCCTTCGTGGCTCTGCAACAGCATTTCGGCGACTCCCGCCGTCACGCCCTGAATCGCCTGGTTGCCATCGAATGAGGGCACGCGGTCGCTGTCTTCCCTCACCGGATGAAGGCTGATATCGGTCAGCATCCTCCGCAGGAGGCTCTCGGCGTGGTCGCTCTCCCTCAGCCGCGCGTACAGGTTAATCTTCCATGCGCCGGACCACCCAAGGTCTCGATCTGTTCGCCGATCGAGCGTCACGCGCACCGCCTGCACCAGTTCCGGATTCGTTTTCTCCGTGATCTGGTTCGAAGGGAAGAACGCATAAAGAGGCGAAAGATGACGATGCGTTACTTCGGGCTCGTCGAAATCTTCGAGCCACTCCTGGAATTGCCCGTGCTTCCCGACGCGGTCGGGCGGCAGCCGCTTGCGCGCTTCCTGCACTTGCGCTCGAAGCTCCGGATCCACTCCCAGCAGCGCGGCGGCCTCGGCCGTCCGGTCGAACAGGTCGCGCAGCAACTGGTTATCCAGCGTTGGGCCAAGGCCAACCTGCGTCGATACGCGCGACGGCGTGAAAAACGAATTCTCCGGCGAAACCGATGGGGCCGTCACCAGCCAGCGGCGGCCCGGCTCTTCGATCAGGTAATCCAGAAAGAACTCCGACGCCCCCTTGAGCAGCGGATACAGCCGCTTCAAATACGCGGCATCCGGCTGAAACGCGTAGTGCTCCCAGAGCTGATCCACTAGCCATGCCCCGCCGGTGGGCCATATGCCAGGACCTGTAAGGTCGGTAGGCGCAGTGTTCAGCCACACGTCCGTTCCGTGATGCGCGACCCAACCGCGGCAGCCGTATAGCTCCTTCGCCGTTCGCGCGCCGGCTTGCGCTAGGTTCTCCACGAATTCCAGCAGCGCCTGGTTCGTTTGCGCCATATTCGTGTTTTCGGCGGGCCAGTAGCACTCCTGCAAATTGATGTTCAGCGTCCAGCGCCCCTGCCAGCGTCCCTCCATGTTGTCCAGCCAGACATTGTGATTGTTGAACGCCAGCGCGCCAGCGCGCGAAACAGCCAGCAGCAGATACCGCCCGTACTGAAAATACTGCGCGGTATACAGAGGATCGTCTCCGCCCGTGCGGAGCCGCTCCATGCGCGTAGTGGTATCCACCTGGGCCGCATCATGCCCGCCCAGATCCAAACTCACGGCGCGGAACTGCGGCTGCCAATCGCGCAAGTGCCGCGAGAGCAGATTCCGATATGGCTTCCCGGCGGCGCCCGCCATCCGCGCGGCCGCGACCGCCTGCGCATCGCCGCTCGTGTCCTGCCAGTTCTTGTAGCTGGTCGCCGCGGACACTATCACCGTGGCGGCATTCGCTCCCGAGACCGCCACGCACGCAGAGGTGCGGTCCTCATCGCCCTCGATCCGGCAAGGCTCCAGCTTACCGCCCTCCGCCACAATCCGCAGCCTCGCGTCCCAACGCGTCTTCGCGGGAATGGTCGGATTGGCAGAAGCGCCTGACGTTACGGTTTCTGCAATGCCCGTCATTTCGATGCCGTCGCGGCCCACGGTTGCGCTGCGCCCGCTTGGCTGGATGCTCGCCAATCGCGCCGCGAACGACACCTTACCCGGCTTGTCCGCCGTCACGCGCACTACCAAAACGTTGTCCGGATGGCTTGCGAACGCTTCGCGCCTGTGCCGCACTCCCCCGGCCACATATGTGACGCGCGCTATGGCGCTGTCCATATCGAGTTCGCGCCTGTACGCCGTCGCGCCATTGGCGCCTTCAAACCGCAGCCGAACCTCGCCCAGCGGTTGATAATGCTGCACGGAATGCGGCAGGCTGAGCAGTTTTTGGCAAAGCGCCTGGGCCTTCGAGTATTCACCCGCGAGCAGAAGCCGCCGGATTTCCGGCAGAGCGTCCTGCCCCTCCGGGTTGTTCGGATCGTATGGCCCGCCGCTCCACAGCGAAGCGTCGTTGAGCGGAATCAGCTCGTCGCGCGTTCGGCCGAATACCATCGCGGCCAGCCAGCCGTTCGAAAGCGGCATCGCTTCCCAATACTTCGCCGCCGGTTCTCCGTACCACCATTTCATTTCCGGCTGGTTCCCCGCCTGGGCGAGGACTGCGCCGGCGCACCCGAGAGCCAATAAACAGAGCCGTTTCATAATGCTTTCGAATTGGGAGGAACTTACTCTTCCAGCCTCCTCCTCGACGCGCGCAATTCGGGCGCACTCATCGGGACTTTGCTCACCGCCGGGAGCCTTGTTGTTTATTGACCAGTGCATCAGTCAGCCCCTGATTTCCCAAATCCCCAGCCAGGACCACTGGTCCGTATCGGAACGCCTGCGCGCCCGGGTCGTCGGCAAATGGCTCGGCCGCCAAGCTCATAGGTAGCTCGACATCGACGCGGAAACTCAGTCCGTGATCATCGGAGACGATTGCCGCGAGGACGTTTCCCGGCGAGACGACCAGCTGCTCGGCGCCGGGCGCCAGCGCGGCTAAGAACGTCAACGCCGAGGCCACCAAACACACGAGCCTGCATCGGGAGTTTACGCGCGACTCAGACGACAATGCGCGTTGGCTGAACGGCCCCGACGTAATCTCCAATCGCACGCCGGCGGCCCGCGCGCGCTAGAGAATCACGGGCGCTCCAATGGCAGCCAGCGCCGGGCGTCTCGTAACCGTCATGAGACCCCTCCAAATCTGAGTATTCTCTTCTCACAGGCTCCCCAAAACGGACCACATTCAACGCTGTGCGCGCCGCGCTCCGGTTTTCGCGCTAGCCTCGCGGGCGGCCTGCTCCGGATGTGCACGTCGGAAATTGACCGGAATTCCCGGGGAGCGCCCCATAGACATTGTAAGCGTTTGCAACAGCTCTTGCGCGGTGATAGGATCTTGGTCGAATCTCACGCGCCGACGCGATATAACCCAATGAAATACGCAATTCTAGCAGCGGTCCTCGCTATGGCTTCCATCGCCTTTGCCTTGGACGGCCAATTCGGAATCCACGACCCCTCCACTGTCGTGCTGTGCGACGGCAAGTACTACACCTACGGCACCGGCGGCACTCCCTTGGTGTCCGACGACGGCTGGACCTGGCGCGCCGGGGTCCGGCCCTTGCTTACCGGAGCGGCTCCGGACGTCATTCACATCGGCGACCGCTATTACATGTACATTGCCAACCCGCGCCTCCCAGAGTCCGAAACCGCCCCCGCGCTCGCCAAGGGTGGAAACACGGCTAGCAAAGCCTTTGTTTACATGATCTGGAGCAAGACGCTCGATCCGAATTCCACTGACTACAAATGGAACCTGGGCAGTGTAGTCGCCTCCTCGGATGGCGTTGAGGATTCCAATGCCATCGATCCGGGCGCGTTCCTCGATCCTACCGACGGCAAGTTGTGGTTGGTTGACGGCTCCTATATCGGCTACATCCGGCTGGTCCAACTGGATCCCAAGACGGGCTTGCGGATCGACCCCAACGACAAGCCCATCGATCTAGCCATCAACTGCGAAGCCTCCGACGTGATTTATCACGATGGCTGGTACTACCTGCTCGCCACGCACGGCAGTTGTTGCCGTGGGGCCGACTCCAACTACAACATCCGCATGGGCCGATCGAGAAAGGTCACCGGTCCCTACCTCGACGCCGAGGGCGTCGATATGATCCTGGGCGGCGGCACGAAGCTCATTGGCTCCGGAGGACGTACGGTTGGCGCCGGACATTTCGGCCTGCTCGATCTGGGACAGGGCGTGATGAAGTTCTCCATGCACTGGGAAGCCGACTTCGATAAGGGCGGCGCCAGCGTGCTCGATATCCGCCCGCTGCTATGGAAAGACGGCTGGCCGGTCGCCGGCGAGAACATGAAGGAAGCCACGTATGAGATCGAGTCGCTGCGCACCGGCACGGCTCTCGAACTTGCGCTAGAGGGAGTGCCGGTTGGCGGCCCACGCGGCGGAGGCGGTGGCAGGGGTGGCGGCCGGGGAGCCGGCGCACCGGGCCGCGGCGGCGCGGCAGCCCCCGGCGGCGGAGCAGGTGGAAGAGGAATGTTCGGCGGTGCGTCCGCTCCAGTTCCGGACCAGGATGTGGCGCAGGTTTCGGCCAATTGGCCCACGGGCAGCGTTCCCGCGCGCATGGCGAACTACCTGGTCCAGGCGCAGCAGAAGTGGGCCATTGCACCGGCGGCGAACGGCGGCGGCTACCCCGGCTCGCCGTACTTCAAGATCACCATTGCCGGCACGGACCGCACGCTGGCCGCCACCGCGGACGCGGAATTGGTTGTTCTCCCGGCCTACACCGGCGCGCCCCAACGGTTGTGGCGCTTCGACCAGCTCGCCGACGGCAGTTGGCGCATTATGCCCAAGTCGGTCCCCAGTTCTAAGGACGCGATGGCTCTCACGGCCATTGGTGCCAGCTTCGCCACGCTTGAGAAGTTCGATCCGTCGAGCGACAAGCAGCACTGGCTAGTCAAGTTGCCCTGAGCGTCAGAGTCTGCCAAGGGTCTTTTATGAATTCGTTCACTAAATACCGCACATCCGCACTCGCCATATTGGCCGTCTCGTCGCTTCTGGCGGTTGCTGCCGCTTCCCCGGCCGCGGCTCAAGGTCTTGGGCCTTCTCTGACACGTCCCTCCACGCCTCAAGAAGCGCCCGACGCTCTCGGCTTCATCCCGCGCTGGCTGCTCCTGGAGCCGATAGCGGTGAATGGGCTGACCGACAGCGCCGTCCAGGCGATAGTTAAGAAGGAGTATTTCCCCGGCCAGTACACCGTCGTTCCGAACGATGGCGACAAGGTGACCGTTGGCGACGCACCGCTCACCTGGCACGCCGTGGACACCAAGAACTACAACGTCAACCTCTACCACTTCGGCATCGCTCTGGGCAAATCGACGACCAACGTCCTCTTCTGGGTCGTCACGACTGTAAACTGCCCTCGGGAGATGCCCAACGTGCGCCTGGCCATCGGCTCCAACGCCGCATCGGTCTGGTGGGTCAACGGCGAGGAACTGATCGGCATTTACGGTGATCGCCAGACTGTCATCGACGATGGAGTTTCCAAGCGCATCACGCTCAAGAAGGGGCAGAATATCGTGCGCGCCGCAGTCGTTAACGGGGGCGGAGCCACCGACTTCTGCGCCCGGTTCCTAGACCCGGACGATAAGCCGCTGATGGGGTGTACCGCGAGTGCAGGCGAGGTCGGCAAGTGAGTCCCTTGCCGGGGCAAAGGTGGAAACGCTTACTGGCGTGCAGCGGCATCACTTCGGCCACTGTGAGCTTCTCGGCGACGCCGCTACAGGCTGGCAGGGCGAACATCGACGTGCACTTGCCGGAGAACAAACCGGTGAGTTTCCATCTGAAACTGGGCCGCAGAAAGCCGCTCGAATGGGTCGATCGGGCGGCCCGTGCGTGAAGTAAGCCGTTGCGCAGGTTGTTAATCTGTGGCGGGTTGCCGAGCCGCCTTCGGCGAGCTGCGCGATTGACAATCGTGCGCAGAAAGACGAAACAACTGATCATGAAGAGAAGACGGTTCATTACCCTGATAGGAGCTTCGGCTGGGTTCCATGCCTCCGCGTGGGCCGCGGTTACTGCGGCGCGCGAGTTGCCTGGCGGCGCGCAGTTCACCGTTGACGGTGGCTTGCTGCGGATTCAGTTCTGGTCACCAGACACCGTTCGCATCACCTACGCGACCGGCGCCGAGTTGCCGGCGCTGAAGAGCCTTTCGGTGGTATCCAGCCCGGCGCCGGTGCGCCCGGCGCGCCAGCAAGACGCTCAGGCTTACACTTTGGCGACTCCACGCCTGAAGGTGAGAATCGATAAGTGGAGCGGCGCGGTGAGCTTTCTCGATCCGTCCGGCAAAGAGCTGTTACGCGAAGCGCCGGCAGGCCGCGCCATTGCTCCAGCCACTCAGGCGGGCATTACCGGCGACTCGTGCGCACTATCGTTTGAGTTGCCGCCCGATGAAGGCATCTACGGCCTGGGGCAGCACCAGTCGGGCGCGTGGAACTATCGATCGAGCGGGGCGCAGGGCGCGGGCGTCACCGTTACGCTCGCACAGCGGAACACGGATGTGGCCGTGCCGGCGATCGCCTCCAGCAAGGGGTACATGCTGCTGTGGGACAATCCGGCCGTGACCAGCATTTCCGTCGGCGCCCCGGTCGCAACGCCCGACGCCGCCGCGGGCGGCAGGGCCGGACGAGGCGTTCCGCAGCCGGGCGCCGGCCCAAACGTAGTGCGCTGGTCATCGGAGTTCGGTAAGGCCATCGATTATTACTTCTGCTATCGCGACGGTGCGATTGAAGCTGCGATGCAAGCCTACCGCCGC
>Ga0182027_10012033_pt1 | contig 12176 bp, 10 predicted proteins | sample 712E1DmetaG_FD_121300 | JGI IMG/M metagenome (GOLD analysis project Ga0182027, IMG submission 121300) | Permafrost microbial communities from Stordalen Mire, Sweden - 712E1D metaG (Illumina Assembly) | ecosystem: Environmental > Terrestrial > Soil > Wetlands > Permafrost | place: Sweden...
CCTCGGCACCGGCAAGGAACAGAAGATCACCATCACGGCGAGCAGCGGCCTGACCAAGGACGAGATCGAAAGAATGCGCCGGGACGGCGAACTCCATGCGGAAGAGGACCGGCAGCACAAGGAGGAGCTGGAGGTGCGCAACGAGGCCGAAAACGCGGTGTATCGCACGGAAAAGCTCCTGAAGGACAACAAGGAGAAGATCTCCGAAGCCAATCGCGGGAAGGTGGAATCAGCCCTGCACGAGCTTAAGGAAGCACTCAAAGGCAGTGATATCGCGACCCTCAAGACCGCCAGCGAGAAGCTCAACGAGACCTGGCAGGCGGTTTCGGCGGAACTCTACCGTTCGGCTCCAGGGAAGGTCCACGCGGGCTCGGGTCAGGAAGGCAAAGCCCACGCCGATGGCCCATCTGCACCGCAGCCCGAATGGGGCGGCGCTCCGGAAGGCCGCAAGGCCAACGCCGGTCCGATCATCGATGTGGAAGTAATGGAGGAAAAGAAAACCCCGTAACGGAATTTGGATTAACCCATGATGGTGTCCCGGGTGGACAGAGCCGGTTTCCGCCCGGGCCTTCATGGGCCACGTTTGATCGTGTGGCGGAGCGAGCCCGATCCGCGGCCGGCAATTGATTGTTCGACAAGCGGACGGAGCCCATTGCGAGAACTGCGCGACGACACTAAATTACTAAAGATCCTTGGAGTAAACTCCGGGGCATTTGAACAAACCCTTTCGGTGCCAATTCTCGTTCCCATTCTTCTTCTCCGACGTAGCCACGAGCGTGAGCGAGTGGAAGAGCCTCCACTCGCTCACGCTCGTGGCTACGGCTCAGCCAAGCCAAAGCTCGCCCGCCGCGGCGGGCCAGCTTCGGAGTTTCGAACCCATCGCGAATGAAAACAAGCCCATGGGCCGGAAAGCCGGCACCGCCCGGAATACTGGTCGATGTGCCGCGGCTTATAACCGCCTACTATTCCGACGTGCCCGACCCCGCGGTTCCGGCGCAGCGCGTGGCGTTTGGCACCTCCGGGCATCGCGGCTCATCGTTCAACCGGTCCTTCAACGAAGGCCACGTTCTCGCGATCACCCAGGCGATCTGCCTCTACCGCACGCAGCACAAGATCGCCGGCCCGCTGTTTCTCGGCATCGACACGCACGCGCTTTCCATTCCGGCCTGCGCCACCGCGCTCGAAGTGCTGGCCGCCAACGGAGTCGAGGTGATGATCGCCGCCGGCGACGAATACACGCCGACCCCGGTGATTTCTCACGCGATCCTCACGTACAACCGCGGGCGAAAGAGCGGACTCGCCGACGGGATTGTCATCACGCCCTCGCACAATCCGCCGGATGACGGCGGCTTCAAATACAACCCGCCCAACGGCGGTCCGGCGGACACCGATGTCACCAGCTGGATCGAGGCCAAGGCGAATGCGCTGCTCGCCGCCGGCCTCAAGAGGGTGAAACGCATTCCCCACGAGCGGGCGCTGCGCGCTTCGACCACGCATCGCCACGATTATCTCCACGCTTACATCGCCGACCTCGGCCAGGTGGTCGACCTGGATGTCATTCGCGGTGCGAAGATCAGTCTCGGCGTCGATCCGCTCGGCGGCGCCGGCGTCCACTACTGGACCCGGATCGCGGAGCGCTACCGTCTGAACCTTACGGTCGTGAATGAAGTGGTCGACCCCACCTTCCGTTTCATGACGGTGGATTGGGACGGCCAGATTCGCATGGATCCATCCTCGCCTTATGCGATGGCGCGGCTGATCGGGATGAAGGACCGGTTCGATCTCTCATTCGCTTGCGACCCCGACCACGACCGGCACGGGATCGTCACGAAAAGCGCCGGACTGCTCCCGCCCAATCACTTTCTTTCCGTCGCCATTTTCCAGCTCTTTCAGAATCGCCCCAAGTGGTGCCGGGCGGCGGCAGTCGGCAAGACCGTGGTGAGCAGCGCGATGATCGATCGGGTCACGGCGAAGCTGGGCCGGAAGCTCTACGAGGTGCCGGTTGGGTTCAAATGGTTCGTCGACGGCCTGCTCGACGGCTCGCTGGGTTTGGGCGGAGAGGAGAGTGCGGGGGCGACTTTCGCCCGACGGGACGGCCGCGTTTGGACAACGGACAAAGATGGATTTATTCCCTGTTTGCTCGCCGCGGAGATCACGGCGCGGACGGGTCGCGATCCCGGCGAAATCTACGAGGAGCTGACGCGCGAGTTCGGCGCGCCGGCCTATGACCGCGTAGAAGCACCAGCCACGCCGCAGGAAAAGGCGGTGCTGGCGAAGCTCTCCGCCGAAGAAATCAAGCTCACGGAGTTGGCGGGCGAAAAAATCCGGACTATCCTCACCCGTGCTCCGGGCAACGACGCGCCCCTCGGCGGATTGAAGGCGATGACGGAAAGCGGCTGGTTTGCGGCGCGTCCTTCCGGCACGGAAGACATCTACAAAATTTACGCCGAAAGTTTCCGCGGGAAAGCCCATTTACGCCGGATCCTGGAAGAGGCCCAGACGATCGTCAGTGCGACGTTGGCCGCAGCCGCGACGCCGAAGGCCGGCCCGGTGCCGTCGGTCCCGCACCGGGCAACGACAGGCGCCGCGGTGGCGGTGCGGCGTGGCGCAGGCGATCCTCACTAACCAAGCTTTTTCACAAACGAATTTAAGCCCATGAATGCAACCACCCCCGACCGCCCCGCTCCACCAGGCCTCGAATCCCTGACCGAACTGGCCATGGACCTGCGGTGGTCTTGGAATCACTGCGCGGACGAGCTGTGGCGGCGGCTCGATCCGGCGCTGTGGGCGCTCACGTATCACCCCAACGTAGTGCTTCAGACCGTCTCGCGCGAAAAACTTGCGAGCGTCCTGGCCGATCCGGACTATGCCCGATTGCTCGAGCGCCTGGTGCAGGCCAAGCGACAGGCGGTGGCGGAACCGGCATGGTTTCAACAAAAGTATCCCCAGGCCCGTCTCAACTGCGTCGCCTATTTTTGCATGGAATTCATGTTGAGCGAGGCTCTCCCGATTTATTCGGGCGGGCTCGGCAACGTGGCCGGCGATCAGCTCAAGGCCGCCAGCGATCTCGGCGTGCCGGTCATCGGCGTCGGTTTGCTCTACCAGCAGGGCTATTTCCGCCAGGTCATCGACCGGAACGGAGCGCAGCAAGCATTCTATCCTTATAACGATCCGGGACAATTGCCGATCACGCCGGTGCGTCAGCCGAACGGTGAGTGGCTGCGTCTGGAAATCGTGTTGCCCGGTTACTCCGTCTGGCTGCGCGCCTGGCAGGTTCAGGTCGGCCGGGCCAGGCTCTACCTGCTCGACGCAAACGACGCGGCCAACTTTCCGGGGCATCGCGGCATCACCAGCGAGTTGTATGGCGGCGACGCGGAATTGCGCCTGAAGCAGGAGATGGTGCTCGGAATGGGCGGCTGGCGATTGCTCACTGCGCTCGGGATCAAACCGGACGTCTGTCATCTCAACGAAGGACATGCGGCCTTCGCCTTGCTGGAGCGTGCCCATGGCTTCATGCAGGAGAACGGGGTTTCGTTTGCCGTCGCGCTGGCGGCCACGCGCGTCGGAAATCTGTTCACGACGCACACAGCCGTTTCCGCAGGTTTTGACCATTTTACTCCGGCCCTGATGGAGCAGTATCTCGGACGGTATGCGCGCGAGAGTCTCGGCCTTTCGCTGCACGAATTGCTGGCGCTGGGACGGCAGAACCCCGACGACGCGGGCGAGCCTTTCAACATGGCCTACCTCGCGACGCGCGGGAGCGGGGCGGTCAACGGAGTCAGTCGATTGCATGGCCGGGTGAGCCGGCACATCTTTGCGCCCCTCTTTCCCCGGTGGCCGGAGTCCGAGGTACCGGTCGGTCACGTGACCAACGGCGTGCACATGCCAACGTGGGATTCGGTGGAGGCGGACGATCTTTGGACGGAGGCTTGTGGCAAGGGACGGTGGCTGGGGACATCCACCACGCTGGAGGCGGACATCCGCCGGGTCTCCGACGAAAAGCTTTGGGCGCTGCGCGCCGCCGGCCGAAAATCCCTGGTGGAATACGCCCGCGAACGCGTCGGCCGGCAGATGGCCGTCGCCGGAGCGGGACCGGAGGCGATTGCCCGGACCCAAGCCCGGCTGGACCCCGGGGTGCTGACCCTCGGTTTCGCGCGTCGTTTTGCGACCTACAAAAGGCCGAACCTCCTGCTGCACGATCCGGAGCGGCTGATCCGCATCCTCAAAAATCCCCAGCATCCGACGCAGCTCATCATCGCGGGCAAGGCGCATCCGGCCGACCTGGCCGGGCAGGCGCTGATTCGGGAGTGGACGCGTTTCATCCGTCGCAGTGATGCGAATCCACCGGTGATCTTTCTGGCCGACTACGACATGCTTCTGGCCGAGCGCCTCGTGCAGGGGATTGATGTCTGGATCAACACGCCCCGGCGACCCTGGGAAGCCAGCGGCACGAGCGGCATGAAGGTGCTCGTCAACGGCGGCATCAACCTCTCCGAATTGGACGGCTGGTGGGCGGAAGCCTATATGCCGGGAATTGGCTGGGCCCTGGGCGACGGCCAGGAGCACGGCGACGATCCCGCCTGGGACGCCGCCGAGGCCGAGGCGCTCTACGAGCGGCTCGAGCAGGAGGTGATCCCGGAATTCTATACGCGCAACGACCAGGGCATGCCCGCCGCCTGGGTGGCGCGAATCCGCGAAAGCATGGCGCGGCTGACGCCCAGGTTTTCCGCCAGTCGCACGGTGCAGGAATATACCGAGCAACACTATCTTCCCGCGGCCGACGCGTACCGGGTGCGCGCCGCCGACCATGGCGCCGCGGCCCGGAAGCAGGTCGATTGGCGAAATGCGCTGGCGCTGAAATGGTCCGCGTTCCGCTTTGGCGCCATGACCGTCGAAACCAAAGGGGCGCAGCACGTCATCGTGGTGGAGGCCTTTCTGGATGACGCCAGTCCGGACATGGTCCGGGTGGAGGTTTATGCCGACGGAACGAACGGCGGGGACGCGGTGCGACAGAAAATGACGCGCCTGCGACCATTGCCGGGTGAAGCGGGCGGCTACGTCTACAGCGCCACCGTTTCTTCCGCCCGGCCGGCGACGGATTACACGGCGAGAATTGTGCCGCGCTGCGACGGCGTGGCGGTTCCCCTCGAAAACGCGCGAATTCTGTGGCAGCGATGATCCGAGCGACGAAAGAAAGAACGATGAAGCAAGGCCTCGGAATTCGCAGCATTCTGCACATGGATTACCGGTCCACGTGCGCGAAGCTGGCTGCGCTCGGATTGCAGAATGACGCAGGAGTCCTCCATGAAACCAGTTAACCCCCGCATCCTCACGATCAATGGCGGCTCCTCGAGCATCAAGTTCGCGCTGTTCGAGGCCGGGGCGCATTTGCCGATTGACGGGGGCGAAAGTGGCATGGGCATCTTGCCCATGTCCGAGGGCCTGCCCCAAACCCACGGGCAGGATACCCGTGCCACGACGGGCATCCCAATGCTGCCGTCAATCGGCAGATGCGCCCCCGAGGCCGGCGGCCCGCTCCGGCGGATTCTGGCGGGCGCGATTGAACGGATTGGAATGCCGGAGGCCACCCTGCGGGTGAAGGGCCTGGACCAGGCGGACAACTTTTCGCGGCCGGTGAAGGCGCCGGATCACACGATGGCGGTGGGCGCTCTGATGAATTGGATCGAAGAACGATGCGGACCCGCTGGATTGACCGCGGTGGGGCACCGCGTGGTCCATGGTGGCCCGAAGTACAGCGAGCCGCTGCGAATCACGGCGGAAATGGTCGAGGAATTGCGCCGGCTCAGTCCCTTCGATCCCGAGCATCTGCCGGAGGAGATCCTGTTGACCGCGGCGTTTCACCGGCGGTTTCCCGATCTGCCCCAGGTGGCATGTTTCGACACCGCTTTTCACCATGACCTGCCACGCGTGGCCCGGTTGTTGCCGATCCCGCGCCGCTACGAAGCGCAGGGGGTGCGGCGGTATGGGTTTCATGGGTTGTCGTATGCCTTCCTCATGGAAGAACTGTCCCGCGTGGCCGGAGCGGAAGCAGCCCAAGGCCGGATCATCCTCGCCCACCTCGGCAATGGCGCGAGCCTCGCGGCCGTGCAGGGCGGCAAATCCGTGGACACCAGCATGAGTTTCACGCCGACCGCCGGCGTGCCGATGAGCACCCGCTCCGGCGATCTCGACCCCGGACTTCTTTGGTTTCTGGCGCGCACGGAGAAAATGAGCGCGAAGGGATTCAACGAGATGGTCAATTTCCAGTCCGGGTTGCTCGGGATATCCGAGACCAGTTCCGACATGCGCGACCTGCTCGACCGCGAAACGCGGGACGTGCGGGCGGCGGAGGCGGTGGCGCTGTTCTGCTACCAGGTCAAGAAATGGATCGGCGCATTTGCGGCGGCGTTGGGCGGGCTGGACACGCTGGTGTTCGCGGGTGGCATCGGAGAGAATTGCCCGTCCATCCGCGCCCGGATTTGCGAGGGATTGGGCTTCCTTGGCCTCGAGCTGCACGAGACGCGCAATGCGGAGAATGCGGCGGTGATTTCCGGGGAAGCCAGCCGGGCCACGGTTCGCGTCATTCGCACGGACGAAGAACGCATGATCGCCCAGACGGTTTGTCGCGTGCTCGGCCTAGCAGCCTGTCGGACTTAGCAGCCGGGATTCCGTCGCAGAAGAATATTTGGAGTGTTCCGCGACGGGCCGTTCCCGACAGGCTGCTAGCCTACAACCTCAAGCGCCGCCATCACCTCGGACCAGTGCTCAAAAAGGCCTGAAGTCACCCGCAGGAGCGGGGGCGGAGGACAAAAGCAGCGTTTGATCCACAAAAACGGGAAACTTGATCGGCGGCAGACGGAAAATCCGGGGAAATGCCAGCACCGGATGATCCCCTCCAAAATGGCTCCGCCATTTTGTTTAGCAGCATGGAGGACGAAGTCCGACACGCTGCTAGCTGAATCCGGTTTCGGCGGACGGTTTCCCCGGCAATTCGCGGTAGGGTTATATCCCATAGCGAAGTCGCGCCCGGTGGCGCAGCATGAGGGCCGGTATCCGGTTTTCCGCGCCGGTCGCGGTGAGACCGAATTCTCAAACCAGCGGTCGGCCGGACGCCCGCAACATAAAAATTGTCATCATGAAAACTCTGTTTACCGCCGAAGCGATTTCCAAGACATGCCCCTATTCCAAAGCCCTCCGCGGCGACACGTCCGTCAAGCTGGTGGTCGACTAACCAAGGGTATTTATGCCTCAAGGCGATAAATCCAGTTACACCGACAAACAGAAACGGCAGGCGGAACACATCGAAGCCGGCTACGAGAAAACGGGGCTGAGTACGAAATCCGCAGAAGCCCGGGCTTGGGCCACCGTCAACAAACTTTCCGGCGGCGGCAAAAAGAGCGGGTCCGGCAGAAAGCAATCATGAATATCAAGAAAGCAGCGACAGACTATCCGATCCTACAGGTTCTCGCAGAACGGTGGAGCCCCTATGGCTTCGATGATCGTCCGGTGCGGGAGGCCGACCTCCGCTCGTTGTTTGAGGCGGCTCGCTGGGCGCCATCCTCCTACAATGAACAGCCTTGGAGCTATCTGGTGGCGACCAGGGAAAATCCCCGGGAGTTCGAACGACTCCTCCTCTGTCTCGTGGAAGGAAACCAGGCGTGGGCCAAGGCCACACCGGTATTGGCCTTGGGCATTGTCAGTTTGCGATTTGCCAAAAACAACAAGGACAACCGGGCCGCCGTTCACGACTTGGGTCTGGCCGCCGGGAATCTGGTGGTGGAGGCAACGTCGCGAGGTCTCTCGGTCCATCAGATGATCGGCATTCTGCCCGACAAGGCGCGGGAGATTTACCAAATACCGGAGCATTACGAGGCATGGACGGCCTTGGCGATCGGATACAAAACCGACGCGGCCAAACGGGAAGAGGTGGTGGATGAGCGCGACCTGGCGCCCCGCCAGCGAAAGCCCCTGCGTGAATTTGTCTTCACGGGTCAGTGGGGCCGCCCGTCGCCGCTCGTGGTGCAACCCGACACCTGATGCCACGGTCAGCCCGAAGCCAATCGAACATGAAATATCAAACGAACACGAACCTCGTCATCCGTTCCAGCTTCACCTTGGCCTTGGCCCTGGTCCTGGCCATCTGGTTTCCAGTCCAAGCGCGATCCGCCGAGCCGGCGGAGGGGAAGAATGTGACGGAGGCCAAAATGATGGAAAACACGAAGGATCAAGAAACCAAACGCACTGCGTCGCTCGCATCGAACACCCCCGTCGAGCAAAACAACCAGGGAGCCATTATGAAAGGATATGTACAAGATATCGAGAGTCTCGCCATCAAGAATAACGAATTTCGCCGGGTGCTTTACACGGCGAAGAACTGCCAGCTCGTTCTCATGGCGCTAAAGCCCAAGGAGGAGATCGGCGCGGAAGTCCACAAGCTCGACCAGTTCTTTCGTGTGGAGGAGGGTTCCGGCGAGGCCGTGCTCAATGGCGTGCGAACGCCGATTCGAGCGGGCTTTGCGGTGCTCGTCCCGGCGGGGATGAACCACAACATCATCAATACCGGCAAGGTTCCGCTGAAGCTCTATACGATCTATTCGCCCCCGAATCATCGGGACGGCGTTGTCCACCATACTCGCGCCGATGCCGAGGCCGACAACGAGCACTTTGACGGCAAAACGACGGAATAGAAAATTGACTGCGCGCGGGCTGATCGACGCCGAAGCGCCCAGGAGAAAAACTATGAGCACCATTACGACGAAAGACGGAACGCAGATCTATTACAAAGATTGGGGCACAGGACAGCCCGTGGTGTTCAGCCACGGCTGGCCCCTCAATGCGGATAGCTGGGAGGCTCAGATGGTGTTCCTGGTCTCCAACGGCTATCGTTGCATTGCCCATGACCGTCGCGGCCATGGTCGGTCGAGCCAGCCCTGGAGTGGCAACGATATGGATACCTATGCCGACGACCTTTCGGAGCTCATCGCAACGCTCGATCTGAAGGACGCCGTCCTGATCGGCTTCTCGGCGGGTGGGGGCGAAGTGGCCCGCTATATCGGCCGCCACGGCACGAAACGGGTGGCCAAGGCCGCGTTGATCTCCGCCGTCCCGCCGCTGATGCTGAAAACGGCGGCCAATCCCGGCGGCTTGCCGATGAAAAAATTCGACGCGATCCGCCTCGGCTCCATCGCCGACCGCTCGCAGTTCTACCAGGATCTCGCCAGCGGCCCGTTCTTCGGGGCCAACCGGACCGGCGCCAAAGTTTCGCAGGGCATGATCGACTCGTTCTGGCTTCAGGGGATGCAGGCCGGTGCCAAGAACACCCTCGACTGCATCAAGGCATTCTCCGAAACGGACTTCACCGCAGACCTCAAGCAGTTCGATGTACCGACGCTAATCGTTCACGGCGACGACGACCAGATCGTGCCGATCGGTGCCGCGGCTCTCCGCTCAGCGAAGCTGGTCAAGAACGCGACCCTCAAGATCTACGCGGGCGCACCCCACGGCCTGGCGTACACGCACAAGGATCAGCTCAACGCCGACCTGCTGGCATTCCTTGAGACCTGAGACAGCATTGCCGGCCGCCGCGATTGGCCTGGGTTCCTTTTCGATCATTAGCGATGCCCGGTGGTTGCGGAAGGCGTATTTGTGGGCTCATTGCGCAAGATGAAAACAGAAACCAAGACGCCCACCCCGGGACTGCTCCACCCGATGGGCACCTGCGGGCGCGCGGCGTACGCCCTCCCGGTCGGCCAGACTTTTCCTCACGATCATCCGGTGCGGAAGAGGCTCCTGGCGCTCTTCGTTGGCACCGCCATGGCGCTGATTCCTCTCTCGAGTCAGGCCGTGCCCAGTTTTGCCCGACAGATGAACATGCAGTGCATTGCCTGCCATACCGAGTATCCGATCCTGACTGAATTTGGCCGCCAGTTCAAACTCGGCGGCTACACCCTGAGCACGGGGCAGGACGATTCCCTGCCGCTCGCGGTCATGTTGCAGCCGTCTTTCACGCACACGCAAGCCGCCCAGCCCGGGGGGGCCGCACCGGGTTTCAAGGACAACAATAATCTCGCGCTAACCCAGGCGAGTATCTTTTACGCCGGCCGGTTGTTTGGTCCTTACGCCACGAAATTGTTCGGCTCCGAAAACTCCGGATTCGCCAACAAACTGGGCGTTTTCCTGCAGGCCACCTACGACGGCGTCGGCAAAACCTGGTCGTGGGACAACACCGAGTTGCGCTACGCCGACAGCAAGACGATTGACGGGAAAAACGTTACCTATGGTTTCTACCTGAATAACAACCCGTCCATGCAGGATCCCTGGAACAGCACGCCCGCCTGGGGCTACCCGTTCACGGGCTCCCATCTCGCGGCTACTCCCGCCGCCGGCACTCTGATCGATGGTGGTGTTTCCCAGCAAGTGGGGGGAGCGGGCGGTTATGCGATGATTGCCAATTCGCTCTACCTCGATCTGGCCGGTTATCGCACGTTGGATCGTCATACGCAAAAGGCGCTGGGGGTTGATCCGGAAGGGCAAACCCAAATCACCGGCGCTGCGCCGTATTGGCGGATCGCCCTGGTCAGGCCAGTCGGTCCGGGCGTCTGGCAAGTCGGCACCTTCGGCATGGCCGCAGACACTTTCCCGGGACGCGATTCAAGCGCCGGCCGAGATCGGATCGTCGATGTCGGAATCGATTCGCAATACCAGGAATCCTTTGACCATGCCGATATCACCGCCCTCGTCTCCTGGATCCATGAACACAATGACGGGCAGGCCAGCCAGGTTCTTGGCCTTGCCAGCAATCCGTCGGACAGACTATGGAATTTCAAGGCGACCCTTAGTTATCTTTACGATCGGACTTACGGTCTGACGGGCCAGTATTTCGTGATCGACGGCAATAGGGACGCGCTGCTCTTTCCGGACAATGCCAACGGTTCTCCGAAAAGCGATGGCTTCGTGTTTCAAGTCAACTATCTGCCCTTCAACAAAGGCGGAGGACCCGCGTTCTGGCCCAGAAGCAACGTCAAGTTGTCTCTCCAATACACCCTCTATAACCATTTCAACGGCGCGAAAACAAACTACGATGGCGCCGGCACCAACGCCCGGGATAACAATACGCTCTATCTGGAGGCGTGGATCGTGTTCTAACCTTCCGCCTTTTTGCATCGAATACCCCGGGGTTTGCAGGCGGAGCGCCCCCCGGCTGACCAGGGGAAAATTTACTTCTATGAAAACCAAATATATCACGGCTCTTTTAGCCGTTGCGATCGTTGTGGCGGCTCAATTGCGAGCGGCCACAGGTCCCGTGGTGAACGTCGTCATCGTCGCCAATGACCAGATGAAATATAGCGTGACCAAGATTGAGGCGCAACCGGGTCAGACCATCCATGTGCAACTCAAGAACGAGGGCACGCTCCCGAAGGAGGTCATGGGCCACAATTGGATTCTGCTCAAGGCCGGGAACGATGTGGCGGCCTATGCGGCGGCGGCGGTCCCGGCCGCGAAGGAAAACTATCAGCCGAAATCTCTCGCTGACCAGGTGCTCGCGTCCATTCCGCTGCTCGGCCCGAAGCAACAGGGAGAAGTCACCTTTACCGCGCCTGAAAAACCGGGAACGTATGTTTTCTTCTGTTCCTTTCCCGCTCATTTCCAGGCCGGAATGCGGGGAGAACTGGTCGTAAAGTAAGGCCCGCGCTGGCGAACAAGCCGGAGCGGATAAACGCTCCTTGCCCGGCGGAATCTCCCGAAGATCAGGCGGCCCGACGGCCCGCGACCTCCTGCTCTACGCGGCCCTTGCCCGACCGATCAGTCCAGAAGGTGAACACCCCATGGAAGGGCCCGGCGCATTATGTCAAACTCATCGCAGTCTTATCACCGCCCGGACCGGCCGGCGAAAACAATTCTCTCACTCTCACTGAATCCAATGAAAACCACTGCTGTCCGCACCCTCTCCCTCGCCGTGATCACCGCTGGCCTTGCCACCTTCGGCATCACCGGCTGCAACAAAAGTGATCGCGCGGACGTCAGCGCCAAAACGGGTGAGATGATGGCCGACACAAAGGAGGCGATCGGCCACGGCTGGGACAACGTGAAATCATTCACGTTTGAAAAGCGTGACGACTTCCGGGCCAATGCCAAGGCGATGACCTCGAAAATGGACGCCCAGATGAGCGAGCTGC
>Ga0182027_10012034_pt1 | contig 12175 bp, 18 predicted proteins | sample 712E1DmetaG_FD_121300 | JGI IMG/M metagenome (GOLD analysis project Ga0182027, IMG submission 121300) | Permafrost microbial communities from Stordalen Mire, Sweden - 712E1D metaG (Illumina Assembly) | ecosystem: Environmental > Terrestrial > Soil > Wetlands > Permafrost | place: Sweden...
CAATTTTTCTTTGGGAACGTAAAGCTCAACCTTCATCGCAAAAAGAGCGATTATTACCGCAATATAACTTAAGCCGTTAAGCATAAATGCTCCGCCTGTTCCGACCAGAACAATTAGAATACCGGCAACTGCAGGACCGACAACACGGGCTGAGTTATAAATACCGGAATTAATCGCAATTGCCGAAGCCAATCTATCTTTACCAATAAATTCCGGAACAAATGATTGCCTTGCCGGATAGTCAATCGCGTTAATCACTCCTAAAAGAAAAGCGAGCAGGCAAATTTCGAAAATAGTAATAACATTGAGTATCGTCAATATTCCTAGGATAAAAGCCAATATCATTGAGCTTATTTGGGTAAAAATTACAATATGTTTTTTGGGAAACCGGTCAACAATTACGCCGCCGAAAAGCGAGAAAAAGAATGACGGAAGATTGGCCAAAGCTGCCACAAGACCAACCATCAGCGCCGAGTGGGAAAGCTGTAAAACGAGCCACCCTTGAGCAACAACTTGAAGCCATGTTCCCGTTACCGAAATTAGTTGTCCGCAAAAATACAGACGATAATTTGCGTTTGTAAAAGCGGGAAAAAAAGAAAGAAGTTTAGTTAAATATGGTCTTTCTCCAACGCTAATTTCAGGACTTTCTTCGCTAATGTATGCTGCTTCCCTTTCGTAAAAGTCTTTTTGAGGATTTTCTTCCATGAATTTTATTATAGCAGAGGAAAAACTTAAGATAATTTATTTAATCCTCTTTAAGCTATCCGCTATAAACTCAGGACTAAATCGATCACTATTTTCCACCCAATTCATACCTTCATGACTTGCTAAGGGTTTAAATAAAGTTTGTGCTAAATGTAGGTCTTCTGTGGAAACCTCCATCAACGCTTCAATTATTCTATCTGGCTCAAGACTCTCATCTTTAAGTTGGGCTTTAAACTCAGGCAATGCCTTAACCATTTCTTCATAAACCTGAAAAATGCTGGCAATGACTAAAGTCCGAGTATCTGTTGCTGTATTTTGATAACCGATTGCAGACACGCCTTCACGCCTCTCTTCTAAATTAGCTGCTATTTTATCTCCACGCCTCATCATTATACTAACCCGCCTAAGGGTTTTTGCATACACAAGAGGCAACCAAGTGATGTCCTTAACATTTACTCTGTCTTTTTTAGGATCTACTTTCGCCTCAGAAACCAAAGACCCATCTGTCGGAAGAGATGCTACGGAGTTAATACCTTCTCCAGAATCTACTTTGATTTCCTCAGGTCTCGCTTCAATTTTTTCAAAATGCGCTTGCGCCCTAAGAATCAAAGATTCAACTGTCGGAAGAGGTCTACCTCCAAGAGCTCTTTTAACCATGTGAAAGTTTCGATAAGATTCGGGGAAATCATCTGTATTAAGCTCATTAAACATCCCAACAACACTATCCAACGATTGAATCAAGCTACCAAATTCCGGACGATTCTCACCAATCCAATCAATAATTTTGTCGACATTATGCGGTGAATCAGCTTCTCCGGCAAACATAATCTTAGTAATTCTGATTGGACAATCATATAGCCCTGGGTTCTCTGTTTTCATATTTATTCCCGATATTGTAGCGCAAACGAATGTAGATTTCAACTATAGGACTGCTTTTACTAGGAGTTTTAGGTTTACTTATATTTATACGGGCCGACAATAATGTTTGGCCCTGCTCTCCCAATCTCTCCCGTGTCTATTCCATAGCCCTGTACCCAAACATTTGGAATAGTAAATCCAACATAATCGGCTTTATAATCAACTATTCTTCTTGCAGGCTTGTCTAAAAGAACAAAAGACTCAACCGATACTGCTCCTTTATCTTTAATTAATTTATATACAAATTGAAGACTTTTCCCGGTATCTAGAATGTCATCAAGCAAAAGCACATGCCTCTTGCCGGGATTTATATCCATATCCTGAACAATTTGCGGTTCATACTCCGCTTTTGTTCCGGTAAAATAACTTTTCATTGTAATAAAACTTATTTCTAAATCGGTCAATCCTTGCACATGAAGTTCTAACGCTAAATCCCCTGTCATTTTAAAAGCTCCTTTTAATACTCCAACCATTAATAATTTTTTACCTTTATATTTTGGGGCAATTTCAGAGGCAATCTCCTTTATTCTTTTCTGAATAAGTTCGTGAGGAATAAGTACGTCACCCTTTTTATATTCTTGGGCCTTTTTAAATTGCAAGCTTTTTAAAGCAATCACCATAAACAATTATAACATTAAAAAACAACCCGCCCAAGGTTGCCCCCTCAAGCAGGTTGAGAAATAAAAATACACTTTTTAGAATATTCTGTCAACTATTATTTTTAGGGTTTACATTAAAATTTAAAGCACTATAATTTTCGCGGAGACCTTACTTGGGCAAACCTGTGAGGTCTCCATTTTGTAGAAACATTATGAAGAAATTACCAGCTTCCACCGCCACCTCCACCGCCACCTCCACCGGAAAATCCGCCGCCGGAAAATCCGCTTGAAGAAGAAGGAGCGGAAGTTACCATATTAGTATTCATGGAAGAATATAAAGCTGCGTAACCCAAGTAAAAGCTCCCGCTATAACCCGTATACCAAGTGGGATTATAATCCGGCTTAATAATTTTAAGCTGTTCCATAAACTCATTAATATACCCCAGCGCCATGGCATACGGAATCATCTGCTCAACAATATATAGTTGCTGCGCCTGCCATTTATAGTTTCTATCCATTGCTTTTAAGAAAAGTTTTAATCCGTCAATTTTAAAATCAACTTCATCACCCACAGCAGTTCTACCGTTTAATTTTATGGATAAATAGAAGAAAACAACGCCTAGGAAAATATTAAAAAAGAATAACGAACCAATTCCCAAAAAAATCAATAAAGCTCTTTGGATTTTAGGATCTTTCGTATAGTATTTTTTATCGACCAAAATTTGAAAAACATCATTCTCCATATTCTCAAACGTTTCGTAGAAATCTGTTTTTAAATCCTTCACTTTTATACTATTACCGTCTTTAAAAAGCCTGCTCATTAAAGTTTTTTCATATTTGTTTAAAGTGGCGTCTTGATTTTTTAATTTGGTAATTGTCTGTTCTTTATTATCCTTATTAAAAACTCCTAATACTTTTTCTTTTGTGTCTTTTTCTTCAAGTTTTATATATTTTCTAATTGCCAAATCAAAAATCGTTGCCGTTACGTCGTCTCTTTCTAATTTTGCCGTATCAATTGTCCCAGCCAACGCCGGACGGAGAATTTCTCCTCCCTCATCTTTTGGAATATCAAAATTTACAGTCGGTTTACCAAATCTTTTTTTGTTTTTACGCGTAAAGTACCAAACCAGAATCCCTATTGGCAACAAAAGATAAAGAATAACGTAAACCCACGGAAGAGATCCGTTAGTTGCTTGCCCCGAAGATGATCCCGGCAATTCTTTAAGCAGAATACTTTTGGGAAAAGTGCTAACAGGATAACCGGCGACTGCCGTTAAACCTTCGCCCGGATTAAGAATTTTTGTGGTTGAAACTTGTCCGTTAGAAACGCTGCAATTTTTATCCGTTGAATTCAATACTCCTGTAAAACAGACTAAATTATTTTGTGAAACATTAAAATCCGTAGTAATTCCAATGTCCGCTTTTTCGATTGGAACCTGCCAGTCATTGCCGGTGGCATTCCAAAAAATCTCATCGTGGTCTGAATAATTACTGCCGATACCGTTTTCCACCGTGTAAGAAATTTTGTAGATATGGTCTCCCGTTATTGTCTTATCTGCATTCCCGATTTTATAAGTAACCGTATCGCTTGTTGTTGAAGTTGTAAAGTTTTCACTTTGTCCGTCTCTTGTTACACCGACATTTTCTATTTTTAAAACCCGGTACAAATCTCCTACTTTTGAAACAAATGGAATATCTCTATAAATTCCGTGCTTTGCTAAATCTTGAAAATCGTAATTAATAATTTCTGTTACGTCCATCAAACCGTTCTTATGAGCAGTTATTTGAACATCGAATGAGCGGATAGTTTCGGCAAATGTTAATTGAGGTTTAAAAAGGAAGATTAGAAAAAAACTTAAAATAAAAACCGTTTTCTTCATTTTCTTAATTATAACATGGAAAACTATTAATCTTGACAAGCGTTAATCTGAGGATATAATCTCATTGTATGACGGCTGAACATAAAGGATTACAGTCAAAATTTATAAAAGATCTCACGGATCATGTTTTACCTTTAACTCTTGTCGATTGCGGTCTTAATACATATCCCCAACCGCTTATAATATATAATCGGGGAAAGGATCCTTTCCGGGTATTTTTATCCATTATCCCCAATGCCGGCGACGCGCAACTTGCTTTAGTCTTTGATCCTCAACAAAATTTATGGCATACCGGCGTTGTCCACGGCAAACCTTTTCACTTAAGAAAGCCTATTGAAATCGCGCCCTTTTACGAAGAACTAAGAGGAATAAGAGACAACGAAACGACAGTTTCTCCGGATAACCTTGACACAGCTATTCAGGCAATTATCTTGGAAGCTCAATCTTCCCCCACTTCTGCTTTAGAATAAAACCATTTATTAAAAATTTAGGTTATTTTGATTCGAGGTAATCTTTAAGCGGTCCCAAATAATAGTCTTTCCAACCCTTATTTATGTCTTTTGCGTTTCCATCGGGAATATTTTCGTGAACAAGTTCTAATTTAACCCCGTCTTTTTCCGCTAAAAGTGTAAACGTAACTTTTGAAGGCTTATCCCATTTTTTTTCTTCATCACTATACCAATCTTGAACTAGTTTTTGATTAGGAATCACTTCTAAGTTTTTACCCCAAATACTTCCTCTCCAAAGAGAAAATTTAGTCCCAACTTTGTCGTTCATTTTGGCCGGCCCGCCGCCCCACCGATCAATATCATAAACATCAACCAATGCTTTCCAAACATCTTCAATTGGAGCCTTAATAATGTAAGTTTGTTTAATGGTTTTCATATTGTTTTATACTAACTTAGTTTAAGTATAATTTAATGTAATTTTTATTACAAAAGCCTAGGATGTATAATTTTGGCATGAAAAGCGCGAGGGAAATTTATTACGATTTTGCAGGAAAGTTAGTCGGCACAAAGCTTATGAAAAAATGGGTTTGTGAAACTCTAACAAAAATACCGGATGAAATAGTTGATTTTGTCACTGAAAACTGTTGGTTTTTCGGCTCCATGGACGATGCGTGGGCTTTTACTTTTACTGGCAACGACTTAAAAAATCAGCATCTGATTTTTTTAAGCGACGATTTACTAAACCAACATCCAAGACAAATCATGTATTCAATCGCCCATGAAATAGGTCATGTTATTTTAAAACACCGTAATTCAACGCTAGTAAAACAAACCAAACAGGAAATAAGAAAACAGGAAAAAGAAGCAGATAAGTTTGCCAGACAGTTTAATTTTTAAGAATAAAACAACCCACCGGGTTTTTACCACAATGGGTTGAGTTAACATTAATCATAACCTATAAATAAGGGTTACGTCTATAGGAGCTTTAGTAAAATTATCAGAGGATTATTTACCAAGGAGGCCTTTGATCCAATCGATGATACCTCTTATCCAATCAACAAACGAAACAACGTTATTGACATCTTCCTGCCCTTTTTCCATCTTATCTGTTACTGCCATAAAAATATCTTCTCAATATTTTTGGCAGAAGTCAAATTACAAATGTGTTAAAGTGGAACGTATGATTTTGCTACCAAGTGACTATTGGGAAATAAGAAATACTAAGAAAAAGGGGCGTGGTTTGTTTGCAAAAAAGGAAATCCCAAAAGGGACAATAATTGGAGATTATCTCGGTAAGGTTATTCATCCCCGGGATGCAGTCGTTGATGAAGAAAATTTTTATCTGATGTATTATCATGACAGTGCTGCTATTGTGCCGGAAATAGATAAACCCGGAGTTCATTTACTTAATCACTCTTGTGTTCCAAACGCCTGGCTTTTTATATATAAAGGTCATACTTTAGCTTTCGCCCTAAGACAAATCTTAAAAGGTGAAGAGCTGACGATTCCTTATCTACTTTCCCCAAAAGACGAATTTTGTAAACCTTGTCTGCATGTTTGTAAATGTGGACATCTACGATGCAACAAAACAATGCATTTGTCAAAAGACAAATATGACAGTTGGAGAAAGTTTAATGACAAATGGACAAAGATAACAAAAAGAGAAAGAATTAGATACGGAAAAGACTTGCCTTTACTGCCTATTTACCCTGAAAAAATTTCTGAAGACTACATTAAAGGCGTTAATTTGCTATTTAAAATTAATTGATGGGCATATTATAAAGGTTAGTCTATGTTATAATGGCTTATGGGAGATTTTAATAGAGACAGACGATCAGGCGGAAGAGACTTCAAAAGAAGAGATTTTGACAGACCACAAACTATGTTTAAAACCATTTGTAGCGATTGTGGCAAAGAGTGCGAAGTACCTTTTAAACCAAATGGCAGTAAGCCGGTTTTTTGCAGAGATTGTTTCCAGGGCAAAAGAAATTCCGAAGGACCAAGAGATAATAATTTCCCACCAAGACGACCTAATTTTGATGACAGAGGCCAAAGCCAAACACCACCGCCACCTCCTCACAAAGAAGAATTTGCAGCTTTAAATGCAAAGCTCGATAAAATATTAAACCTGTTAATCGTAAAAGAAAATGTCAAAAAACCAGTAGTTATTGCGCCGGTTGCAGTAGTTGAACCAACTCCGGTAGTTGAAGTAACCCCAGTAGCTGAAGTAGAAATTCCGGTTGTTAAAAAAAAGAGAGCATCGAAAAAATCCCCTGCTAACTAATAAAAAATTATCCCTTTATTAATTTTTAACTTTTTTTACAGTTTCTACTTGTCCTTCTGTTAAAGCCAATAATTCTCCCAAAGATTTTAACAATTTCTTGGCGTGTTCACGGTTTATCCCGAATCTTTGGATAACTGCAATTTGATTTGTGTTTAAAACTCTTTGTCCGACGTCAAAAACAATTCCGTTTTCGCTGATTGTCATTTGAATATGATCGGAAAAAAATACCGGGGTTGTTTGAGTATTAATGTTTAAATTAAAACCTTTTTCTGTCTGTTTTTCATCTGCCATTTTAATCACCTCCTTTTCTAAACAGATTATACCACTGAAAAAATTTTGGGATTAAGAAAGCAAATTATTTTATATTAGTGAAGATATTCCGGTACAGGAGGAACTTCTGTTGGAATAACAGATGATTTTCTTAAGACGTGTTCTGTTGCCATCGCTCTTCCAAGATGAAATTCAAGGTTAACAGACTGTCTGGGATCAGCACATGGAAGATTATGAAGATTTAATATTATATTGGCTTCGCAGTCGGCCAATTGCGTTATAAGAACTGTCTCGCCACACATACCACTTGGCCTACCTCCCGTTGCATCAACTAATCCACTATATACACCTGCTAAGTAATTTACCAAAGGATTGGCCGGATCAGAAAACTTTCTTGTCGCTTCTACTGAAAGCAGCTGAAACCTCGCAATTTCTTCCAGCAATTCTCCTGCGGAAATTCCATCAACCTTTTCATGTAATCTTTCCAGCGTTTCTCTGTATGGACTTTCTCTAAACAGACTCCTCCTTGCACAGGGATTTCCCAGTTGCCTATGAATAGCGGCTCTAATTTTAACCTCCTCCGGTGACTCTAACAAAGTTTCTCTCGTAGCCGCGCTTGTTGTTGCCGGACCTGTTTGTGGTGTTTGTGAATCTACCTCAACTGTCATGGATGAAATTATAGGACTGCCATTTTCAAAATGCAACGGGAATTTTGTTGATAGACAATTTAATTATTTTTGTTATAATGGCTTGACTTATGGCCAGAACTTATTTAGAAGCCGGGTTAAAAATTGCAACAGCAGCACTTTTTGTAGCAGGCGCTGCAAAAATAGGAATGGCAGCTGCGGATCAAGTTGATGTATTTAGGGCAAACGCAGATAGAATAAGCGCTTCAGTTGCTTCGCAGAAAGAAACTCCGGAGCAAGCAGCGGCGCGTAATGCAAGAATTACCAAAGATAATAAAGAGACACAAGACAACGGACTACCCGGAGTAATACTGCTTTTTGCAGGCGGAGTAGCTCTTGTTGCAGAACGCGTAATTTCCAGTTCCTCCAACCCCTACGACAGAAGAACTATTAGAAGAGTACGATAGAAAAAACTCCGGAAATTTTGGAGTTAAGAAGGCAAATTACTTCGGGGAATGTTACAGGCCCTGAGTGGATTCGGTTCTTCTTACGGGAAGCATTTGTTCATTAGGAACACCCACTACTACACCATTATCTAAACACATGACTCTATGATTTTCAGCTGCAGTCTCGCCGGCAGTTAAATAAAAATGTGTTTCGGCAGACAACGCGAGTTCTCCGTCTTGAGGATCGGCATGCCCACGTACAGTTGTATCAACTGCCACTTGATAGTCGGTAACAAGCCTAAGCTTACCCGCACTCAGCCAAACGGCCTCGCGCACATCTCTTTCTTGAAGATAACTGTCAAATTCGCTTCCCATAGAAGCGCCATAATAATACTTTTAAAGAGACTTGTCAACTATGAGATGGAGAAAATTTTGGAGCTAAGAAAGCAAATTAATTTATTATTTTAGATGCGTGGGAACAGGAGGAATTGTTGACGGAATAGCTGTTGTCCTTCCGGAAGCATATGCGATTGCCATCAGTCTGCCAAGACAATACGGAAGATCTTTAGGAGCTTTATCAAAACTAGAAAGCCCATGGGCGGTCAAAATTACACTTACCTCAGCTCCTGTAAATAATTCCATAAGATTTGGGGAACTATGCAGGGCTCGTATGGGATATGTTGCTCTTGCCGCTGAATCTATCAACCCATCCCCAACCCCCAACAAATAACTCTGCTCAGCATTATTTAACCCCTGTCTTGCTCTCCGACCTAATCTACGGAATATTCCTATTTGACGCTCCAACTCTGCAGGAGAAATTCTATTTAATGACACATCATGAAGTCTCTCCCATGTTGCTAACTCCGAACCAACTAACTCGTCTCTTTCCGTGCTAAACATTCCCAAATACCCATGCCTAACCGCCCTAGCTGTAACATCTGCTAAACTTGGACGTTCATTCGCCGGCCGTGGGATTGACGTTAAAACTGCTTCTCGTTGTGGCATAGTCTTATATTATAGGACTTTTGCTTTGCGTAGTCAACCTACTTCAAATTAAAATCTGTTGCATTTGAAAAAGCTTTTGTCTATAATTCGGCTGGTTATGACGGACATTGAAAGTTTTGATTATTCCCCTTTTACCGGAAACCGAAGACCATTAGAACTTGTTACTGTCTTTGAAGCGACTAATAAACATAAAGATCTAAAAAAGAGGAGAACGACCGGACAAGCATGGAATGCGGCAAATAAAGGGAAAAGTAAAATTATTAAACACCCTCTTCCTAAACGCCACTAAAAATTGCCAAGAAAACTTTGGAATTAAGAAGTCATGCTCCTGGTTATTTTGTTAAAGAGGCAATCATTCCGTCCATCTCGGCCAGTGTTGCCTGGTCTGCTTGGACGGGAACATTGTATGTGATATAGCCAACTGACGTCGGGAAAGCAAATCCAGTGCTTTTTTGTTCACAAACTGTATAGGTTTTATTGTCGGCTGTTCCTCTTCTAAATTGAGAAAATGTTCCGGTGATGCCGACAAAATTATTAAACACTTGCGCCATTGGCTCGGGCGTATCTCCCTGGTAATCACAACTTCCCGCGCCGCCTGCCGCCTGAGAAATCGTTAAAACATATTGTCCCTTGGTAATCGTTAGTGTGTCGCTGGCTGTATTGGCGGTATGGTCATCTACCCAACTTGATGGGATTGTCACAGTATACGGACTAAACAACTGGTTTTTTATTCCGGCGCTTACTTTTTTAGAAGTAGCATTGGTGGACACGACAGTAACCCCACTTGTTGGAGACAGTATTATCGTTGAAGAATTAGTGGCTTGATCTTGAGCAACAGTTGGTTGAGGTGGCATTACAAAAGTATTTTTAGAGGGGCTCTGATTTTTCCCCAACTCATAAACCCCTACAACCAAAAGTAACGCTATAAGAACAAGAGAAATAAGCTTCCACAAATTAACACCTTTCCTCGTAGGCCTTTGAGAATTATCAGCGGTCTGTTGATTCCCCTGATTATCTGCCATATTGGTTTTTAGGATATAGTATTTTGTTTAGACAATCTGTAATCCCGCTCACACAAAACATGAGGCATAGAATAAGTCACCGAAGAAATTTTGGGGCTTGAACGAAGCGAAATACTTTATGTATCGGAAGGCAAATTAAAAATTATTGAATCCTCGAAGCACCAGGAACCGGAACAAAAGGAATCTGTGAAGGTCTAACCCCATCCGTAACAGTTTCCATCGGAATAATACGTCTTATGGGAGTTCGCCTCTCTTCCTCAACACATTTTTCAGGTTGCCAATCACCCGTATCCCACCTTGCCCTCCAAACTATGTTTAGAGAATGTTCCCCTGTTCTTTCGTCATAGATATCTGTTTCATCATGAGGTATAACAGCTGCCGGATCTTGGTCTTTAATTAAAGCATCCAGATCGTCGGCCAAAGCTTCCACTTCATCTAAACGATAACTTAAAAAAATGCAATTATGCCCGGGGCAAGCGCATTCCTTAATGGGCTTGAATGAAGTCTCTTTTTTCTCTGGCATAGGACGCGATTCTACAACAAAGCTTTAAGCATTGCAATTATAGGACACGAATTTAGGTTAAGAAGTCAAATTATTGACAAATGTTTATTCGATAGTATAATCACAAAATGGCAGGTAATTCAATTGAAGCTCTTTGTCTTCAGACTCTTCCAGAAGTTCCCCGACTAGTGACAATGCCCGATGGTCATCAGATCATTGCTATAGAACTAGATACAGGCACTACTATTATTGCCTTACCAGGCATTATGGCTCCTAAAGACGCTCTTCCTGCCAGAATTAAAGGCAAACTAATTGACCCCCGGGGTTATTATAGAGTAGGTATTTTCTCCGGCCCTATTCCAAAAGAAACTTCTGGGTCAGACATTGAAGCTTTTAATGAACGAGTGAGAGAAATAGCTGAATCAGGACGACCAGTCTTGACCGAAAAATTATCCAGAAAAATTACGCAATTAATCCACGATGAGAAAGCATATGCACACAGTATGATTCCTCATAGTTAAAGTTAATCCTCAAAAAATTTTAGGGGCTAAGAAGTCGAATTGTTTGGGGCTTTGAAATTTTTTCTTTTTCCTCCAGTAACATTCTTATTAGATAAGGCCTGTTCCAAAGCTTAACATTATTTACTTTAGCCAAGTTCCATGCCATGTTGGAAAAATTAGTGTTTGTTACCACCATTGCTTCCGTACAATTATAGTAATTCTTCGCAGAGTATGCTTCTCTGACTGCACCTTCGCCAACAAAAAAATCTGTTCTCCAGCGTTTTGCCTGAACAACCGTTTTTATCCCGTTTTTTTCTATTATTAAATCCGCACCATAATCCGGCTTTGTTGAACCTGAAACTGTTCTATTGGCTTTATAACCTAAATTTGTAAATAATATTTTAAGTCTTTCTTCAAAATCTTCCCCCGTCATTTGATCAATTTCAAATATACCCGAGTTTGCCAATCTAATACGCTGATAAATTTTTATGCCAAGCCCGGCCGAAAGAAACAAAATGATTAATAACCATACATACCAAAATTCAAGAAGCATCGGCACAGAATTAAGTAATCCCTGAAGAAAAGGCTTAACCAGTAATGAATTGTAATCTACTTGAAAAGGAGTTGGACTGATCATACTTTAATAGAACAACTATTCTTACCAGAAGTCAAATTAGATATTATGTCTTAAATCCTCTATTTTGCGACGCGGAGGCTAAATCTCTTCTTATTTCTACTATTAAAAACACCTGAAATTAGATACTACGCGTAGTATCTAAAAAATGGAAGAAAATGAAGCTAAAAAACAAAAAAGTCCTTCCCTTCTATACTTATATAAATATAAGAGGAAGTAATGTAATCTAAAAATGAAAAAATATAGACCTAATAGTTCCCTCCTCCAAAATGCAACTAAATAATAAACTACTTACTAAACTTCAAAATCAAAACATCGCAAGAAAAACCTAACAA
>Ga0182027_10012036_pt1 | contig 12175 bp, 10 predicted proteins | sample 712E1DmetaG_FD_121300 | JGI IMG/M metagenome (GOLD analysis project Ga0182027, IMG submission 121300) | Permafrost microbial communities from Stordalen Mire, Sweden - 712E1D metaG (Illumina Assembly) | ecosystem: Environmental > Terrestrial > Soil > Wetlands > Permafrost | place: Sweden...
ACCGAGACAACCACCCAGTCTGGAATCGCAGAACCAAATTGTTCGCCAATTTCCAATCCTGCTGTTTTTTTCCCCTCTACTAAAAAAGGGTTCGTGCCGCTGTTGCGATTATACCAGCCGAACTTATCGCACGCTTCACGGCAAAGATCGAATGCTTGTTCGTACGTCCCCCGAACACGGATAACTGTTGCACCAAAGATGAGCAATTGTGTGACCTTTGGTTCCGGTGCACGCTGCGGGACGAAGATGAAGCTCCGTAATCCAACCGATGCCGACATTCCCGCCAACGATGACGCTGCATTACCTGTTGAAGCACATGCAATTGTCTTGAACCCAAACTCCTGCGCTTTCATTACACCAACCGAGCTTGCACGATCCTTAAATGAATTTGTAGGATTTCGTCCATCATCTTTTAGAAATAATTTTACGATACCGATAGCTTGAGCAAGACGCGGCACATCATAAACGGGAGTCCAGCCTACGTGCAAATGGGGGAATGAAATGTCAGGTGAAATAGGAAGCAATTCGCGATATCGCCAATGATTAAATTGTCGATTGCGAATTACGGTTTGCGGATTTGGACTTGAGTCGTAATCGTATTGAACATCGAGTATCCCTTCGATACCACAGTCCGGACACGTGAAAACATTGCCATACGCTACCATTCTTCCGCATACAAGGCAGCGCAGCCCTGTAACAAATTCAGGCTTTCGTATTTCCATTCATTCCTCTAATTTCCGGGGAACATTCAGTCTTTAATTTAGTATGCTAATATAGTGTGCTTTCTAATGGAAATCGAGTGGAAGTTTTAGAGCATTTAAGAATTTTAGTAAATTTACGATTCAGCTGCTTAAAAATGCGATATTAACTGGATAATTATTTAACTATGAACAATTACAAATAACGAATGACCAGTTGCCGACGCAACAACTTGCGTTTTGAAACTTAAAAGTATATTCTTTCCACAGCACAAGGAAAATGAAAAATGTCAATTCTTATTAAAAATGGACTCGTTATTTCAGCAACTTACGAAACACGCGCAGATATTTTTATCGAGGAAGAAACGGTCAAACGAATCGGACCGCATCTCGATATAAACGCTCAGAGAATCATCGACGCATCTGGAAAATTTGTCATCCCAGGCGGTATAGATGTTCACACACATCTCAGTCTACCCGTGGGTAATATTATAACGAGTGATGACTTCGAGTTCGGAACGCGTGCGGCTGCATTCGGCGGTACAACTACTATCATTGATTTTGCCCAGCAATCAAAAGATCATTCACTGAACGAAGCACTGGATATCCGGCTGAAACAAGCAGAGAAATCTGTGATCGACTATGGTCTTCATATGATTATTGTTGACTTACCGGAACAACGAAAAGTCGAGATGGATGAAATGATGAAGAAAGGCGTAACGAGTTTCAAACTCTTCACAGCATATCCCGATCGGTTAATGGTGGATGATGATACTATTCTGAGAATACTCCGGCAGACAAAAACGAATGGCGGACTTGTTTGTGTCCATGCAGAAGATTCAACAATGATCGAATCACTTGTGAGGAAGGCCTTAAGGGAAGGAAAGACGGAACCAAAGTACCATGCTGCGTCGCGACCAGCCGAGGTAGAGGCTCAAGCTGTAAAACGCGTCATCGAACTGGCGCAGCAAGCAGATGCGCCTGTGTATTTTGTTCACATCTCGTGTTCGGAATCGCTCGAACATATCCGGCAAGCACAATCTCAGGGTCAGCTGGTGTATGCAGAGACATGCCCGCAATATCTTTTTACGTCAATAGAAGATTTAGAGAGACCTCATTTTGAAGGAGCAAAATATGTCTTCACTCCTCCGCCGAGGGAACAATGGAATCAGGAAAAGCTTTGGAACGGTCTTCGAGATAATTCACTCCAAATCGTTTCAACTGATCACTGTCCTTTTAACTTCCATGGCGATAAAGAATTGGGGCGAGCGGATTTCACAAAAATTCCTAATGGCGCTCCGGGCATTGAGAACAGATTACAACTTCTTTACTATTTCGGCGTGGCAGGCGGAAAGATTTCAATACATCGATGGGTTGAAATTGTGTCGACAAATCCCGCAAAGCTCTTCGGTCTTTTTCCCAAAAAGGGAACAATCACTGTCGGGAGCGATGCCGATATTGTGATTTGGAATCCTGAGACCGAACACACAATCTCTGCATCAACGCATCATATGCATGTTGATCATTCGTTATATGAAGGATGGCATGTGAAAGGCATGGCAGAATTCGTTATATCACGCGGGGACATTATTGTGGATGACGGTACGTGGAGCGGAAATCCAAACAGAGGAAAGTTTTGTGCCCGGGAAAAAGTGCAGTACAGTTCTTTGTAAGAAGAAAGAGAAAGATTTCTATCCGTTTTCCCCTATCACACAGACGCTTATGAATGGAAAAGGATTCACCAAGTATATCTTTATCTTTGAGCCTGCATTGAAACTTTAGCATTACCGCTGTAAAACATCTCTTACCATATCTGTGATACGACGAAAGTCAATCTTGCCGCTGCCCATTTTAGGAAGTTCATCGAAGACAACAAAATTTTTCGGCAATGCGATATTCGGCAACTCCTCAGCCATCTTTTTTAAAATTTCTTTTTCATCAATTTTCTGGGTGATAGCTACGACAATCTTAGCTCCCCGGACAGAATCCGGCACCTCTACAACACAGCACGCAACATCATCAGGAAGTAAATGTTCCAGTACATTTTCTACACGGATGAGTGAAACCATTTCACCGCCAATTTTTATGAAACGTTTCAATCTGCCAACATGCCAGAGATATCCATCGGCATCATGGTATCCCATATCGCCGGTGTCATACCAGCCATGCCGGATACTCAATGTTGTGGCTTCAAAATCATCAAAATAACCCTTCATAATGCTATCGCCTTTTACGAGGATTTTACCCATTTCACCTATGGCACATTCCTCGCCGGTTTCATAATTTTCTACGCGCACTTTCACATTGGGCAGTGGCAATCCGACGCTTCCAGGACGATTTGCCGTTAGTGTATTGACACTAATCGCTGGACTCGTTTCAGTACAGCCATACCCTTCTAAAAGATTAATATTATGCTTATGGAGAAATTCCTGACGCAAAGAATCCGGCGTTTTATCAGCACCTGCCAGCATGATACGACACGACGCAAAATCGCCTGGTTCAGACTTCCTTAAATATCCCCACATAAATATTGGTGTACCGACTACAAAAGTAATTTTCTCTTCACGTATGATATTGCAAATGATTTTAAAATCAAGAGGATTGGCATACGTGACAATTGTCATTCCATAATATAGAGGCAACCATAAATTTGCAGTTTGTCCAAACACGTGGAAGAGCGGCAAGTTTGCGAGGAAAATATCATCAGATGTAAATTCAAAGACCTTTATAAGTCCGTCGACATTTGCAACGATATTTCGATGCGTGAGTTGAACAGCTTTGGGATCTTTCTCGCTTCCACTTGTGAAGAGAATAATAGCGTTATCATCTTCATCGCCGAGATGGTTTTTTTTCAGCAACCGTTCAACAGGAAGCTTTGCCCTCAACGCCGCCTTGATTTTATCCAGAATCGAAATACGCTCCATAATATCTTCGATGAAAACCATCCCTTGGACTCGCGGACAATTAATCTTTTCGACAAGTGCTTTCGAAGCAATGATAGTTTTAAAGGCGCATTTCTTCTGAGCATACTCGCAATTTTGCGCGGCGCCGGTAGAATAATTAATCATCACGGGAACCCGTCCGCTCATTAATGCGCCGAGGATGGAAAGTGCACACCCGGCGGACGTTGGAATCATAATACCTATAAAACCTTCATCGTATTTTTTAAATTTATCCGCTAATATGAGCGACGCAATGAGTGCTTTTTCGTAAGTGATGTTTTTGCCAGTCGTGCGGTCGATAATTGCCGTTTTGTTTTCAAACTGTTTAGCAATACGGACAAAGTGTTGATGAAGAAGCATCTCAAATCCTTTAATTATTTTTTACGACTGAACGCACTGTTCAATTGTTATTTACAAATCTATGTCAGCTTTGCCAGTAGGAATTCACGGTTTAATCGCGCTATATGCGTCACCAAGATTCCTTTCGGACATTCGGCTTCGCAAGCATAATTGTTGGAACAATTGCCGAATCCTTCCTTATCCATCTGCATTACCATCTTCTGAACGCGTTCCTTTCTTTCAATTTGACCTTGCGGCAGTAATGCAAATTGTGAAACCTTCGCCGCCACGAAAAGCATTGCTGATGAATTCGGACAAGCGGCAACACACGCTCCGCAGCCGATGCACGCCGCTGCATCCATTGATTCTTCCGCGTTCGCTTTCGTAATCGGAATCGAATTTGCATCCGGAGCGCCACCGGTTCTCACAGAAACAAATCCTCCCGCTTGCATAATTCTATCCATTGCAGTGCGATCGACGACCAAATCTTTAATCACAGGAAATGGATGTGCACGCCATGGTTCAACAGTGAGAATTTGCCCATCATCGAATGTCCGCATCCGTACATCGCACGTAGCCTGTTTACGGCCCGGCCCATGAGCGCGTCCGTTGATCATGAGTCCACAGCTGCCGCAGATGCCTTCGCGGCAATCGTGGTCAAATGCAACTGGATCTTTATCTTGAAGCACCAGCTGATTGTTCAGTACATCCAACATTTCTAAAAATGATGCATCAGGCGATATGTTCTGCACAGTGTACGTTTCAAAACGTCCTGCATCCTTCTGATTTTCCTGACGCCATATTTTTAATATAAAATGCATATCGTTATTCCTCATCCTTATCTCGACAATATCATGGATTACCTTTGATTTCTGTTCTCGTCACCATTTTTTATTCTGTCCCCCTCCAAGGGGGACTACAGGGGGTCCAAAGACTTGCCTGTTCGTACTTTCACGTGTTCAAAGATATCCTGCATTACTCCATCTTCATTTTCAAAAATCTCATAATTAGAATATCGAATTACTTCACAACCAATTTTTCGCATGTAATCGTCCCTTTTAATATCACTTTGTGTCCCTTTGTTCGTATAGTGCTGACTTCCATCAAGTTCAATAACCAGTTTCGCTTTTGCACAATAAAAGTCGACGACACAACAACCGAAAGGAACTTGGCGACGAAATTTTACATCAAGTTGATGCCCTCTTAACAGAGACCATAATTTCCTTTCAGCATCGGTCATTTGTTTACGAAGCACTCTTGCAATTGGTACTAACGACTTAGAATATTGTGCAAGATGTTTCTTCATCAATTGCGACCTCACCCTATCCCTCTCCTTAGAGGAGAGGGAATTGGATTTCAACATTTTAAATCCTCATTTATAACTCCGTTCAGAGGGTTTCACATATTCAAAGGTGAGCGGCTCTTTATTGAGCTTTGGTTTGATATTGGCACCGGTGTATTCCCACGCAGCAACATATGTAAATTTTTTATCATTGCGCAACGCTTCGCCTTCAGGTGTTTGATATTCTTCGCGGAAGTGACCGCCGCAGGACTCTTCGCGGTGCAAAGCATCCACCGCCAGCAATTCTGCAAGTTCCATAAAATCTGCAATACGCCCGGCCTTTTCTAATTCGATATTCATATTGTCGGTCTCACCAAAAATTTTTGCATCGTGCCAGAATTCTTCCCTGATGTCCGGAATGAGTTTTAATGCTTCCTTCAACCCTTTCTCGTTCCGCCCCATCCCGACGAAATCCCACATGACTTTTCCGAGTTTCTTATGAATTTCGTTCACCGGTTGTTTGCCGTTAATTGCAAGAAGTGCATTCACACGTTCGGCAACATCTGTGTTCGCTTTCTTGAATTCCGGATGATCGGTTGCAAGAGATTTAAATTTCGTCTTTGCAAGATAATCTCCCATGGTATATGGAAGAATGAAATACCCATCTGCCAATCCCTGCATGAGCGCGCTGGCCCCAAGCCGATTCGCGCCATGGTCCGAGAAGTTCGCTTCACCGATAACAAATAATCCGGGAATCGTACTCATCAAATTGTAATCGACCCATAATCCGCCCATCGTATAGTGAACGGCGGGATAAATGCGCATGGGGACGGCATAAGGATCTTCAGCAGTGATTTCATGATACATATCGAACAGGTTGCCGTACTTTTCTTCAATCCATTGTTTGCTATTTCGTTTCATGGCATCTGAGAAATCAAGATATACTGCCATCTTTGTTTTACCCACGCCAAAACCTTTATCGCATATTTCTTTTGCACGGCGTGAAGCAACATCGCGTGGAACCAAATTGCCGAATGAAGGATACAGCCGTTCGAGGTAATAATCGCGTTCCTCTTCAGGAATTTGAGATGCTACGCGTGTATCACCCGATTTCTTCGGAACCCAAATGCGTCCATCATTGCGCAGGCTTTCACTCATGAGCGTCAACTTGGACTGATAATCGCCGCCTACGGGAATGCACGTCGGGTGAATTTGTGTAAAGCAGGGATTTGCAAAGAGCGCGCCCTTCTTGTATGCGCGCCAGATTGCTGTCGCATTGCTCGCCTTTGCCATCGTTGAAAGATAAAATGTATTGCCATAACCGCCTGTGCCAAGCACCACCGCATCCGCCACATACGATTCGATTGCACCTGTTTTCAAATTTCGGCAGACGATTCCGCGTGCCATTCCATCTACTACAACTAACTCCAGCATTTCGCGCCGATCGTAGAACTTGACGCCCCCGGCACCAATTTGACGGCTGAGCGCAGAATATGCGCCAAGCAAAAGCTGCTGACCGGTTTGGCCGCGGGCATAAAACGTTCGCGATACTTGCGCACCGCCAAACGAACGCGTATCTAAATAACCAGCATAGTCACGAGCAAATGGAACGCCTTGTGCAACACATTGATCGATGATACTGCCGCTGACTTCGGCGAGCCGGTACACGTTTCCTTCACGCGCCCTATAATCGCCGCCCTTCAATGTATCGTAGAATAAACGGTACACACTGTCGCCATCGTTCGCATAATTCTTCGGTGCATTGATGCCGCCCTGGGCAGCGATACTATGCGCCCGCCGTGGTGATTCGTGATACGAGAATGCGAGCACATTATAACCAAGCTCAGCAAGCGAAGCTGCGGCCGAAGCACCTGCTAAACCAGTTCCAACTACGATAACGGAATACTTGCGCCTGTTCGATGGATTCACCAGCTTCATGTTGAAACGATGCGTGGACCATTTCTTTTCAATCGGCCCGTCGGGAATTTTGGAATCAAGTATCATAATTAATGAACTCCCATAATCACGGTAGATGCAGCTTGTTGATAAAAAAAGAAATAAACAGGAATTATTGCAAAGCCCAGCGGAATCAGGAACCAGAATATGAATGCCGCCATATCAAGAAACGGCGCGTAGGATTTATTCCGAAGCCCAAGTGTTTGAAATGCCGATTGAAATCCGTGCCGCAGATGATAGCCGAGCACGAGCAAAGCGATAAGGTAAAAACCATCGTACCAGGGATTTGAGAACGCTTTCATCACAAGTTCATACGATGATACTTTTCCCGCAGCAAACCGGGATGGAATAAAGAATGATTTCAGATGGATGAAAAGAAAAATTCCGATGATACTTCCGGTCCAGATTGTTGTGCGGGATGCGAGCGGTGAGTTGTCTTTCAACCGGAAGAATTTATATTTGACCGGCCTCGTCATCCTATTTTTAAACCACAAAATAACGCCAAGGAGTGCATGGCCGATCATTCCAAGAAAAAGAAATATTTCGATGAAGCGGATGACCGGATTGGAAACGAGAAAATTACCGTACGCTTCATACATCGCGCCATCATCATAAGCAAAGAGTAAAAGGTTGCCAATGAGGTGTTCTGTAAGAAACGTTATCAGAAACAACCCGGTAAGGCTCATCAGTACTTTCTTGCCGATGGATGAGTAATAAAATGCAAGAACGCTTTTCATAGAACATGACTCTGTTTGGTTAGACAACAGTTACATTGGGCTCATGTTTAATTGATAGCCACTTATTAAGAATAAAATCATTGTTGAGAGTGTAGGGAAGATTTTTGGAAAATGCAACGAAAAGGTAAAGAGAATAATTCTAATATCTCAAGAATTAGAGACGAGGATATTGAGATCTCCACCAATCGCTCCATTCTCTTGGAGTTTGTAAGTGCAATCCTGTTCTTGCTTGTAATTCTTTCTGTGCACGCTTTATTTCATCAGGCGTCCCGATCCACAAAAGTTGAACTAAGAAATATTCTATTAAATCTTTCGCACGGGGTTTAATGATTGACTTCGCCGAATCATTGAGTGATAGATTGGCAAATGGTTCAGAGCCATATACCACTAGCCCTCTTGGTGGAAAATTTGTTAATACTATTTTTAACATCGGAAGATAACGCGATGAATCTCTGAGCGGCATCGCAATCCATTCGTTCAGGGAGATGATATTTTGAACTGCATCGAATTTCGCTATGAGCTTCTTAGCTATTCCATCTCTTTTCTTTATCGCTATTCTATTTGTATCCCATGCAAATCGTAGTAAGGAATTCAGCATGGGTTGAATATCTTCGCGGGAATTCAGATATGAACGTTTCAATTGATACGCAAGACGAATGCCATAGGTCCTCGAGTATAATTGATCTTCTTCACTGTTACCTGAACTATTCTTTCTCATTAAGTCATAAAGCACACGAAGAGTAGTCTCGCAATTCAAAATCTCCAATGGACATTGAACTGGTGGATTGGGATTACAAAAGACACGATAATCCGGCGCTGTGGTACTTTGTTCAAGCTCCTGAATGCGAGTATATTGTGCTCCAGGATAATGGACTGTAAAAAAAATGGAAACACTATCACGAGAAAAATATTGATCGAGATAATGGGCTAAGTAATATCCATAGGCAGTATCTATTCCTACAAGAGCACCTCCCCCGGTTGCTTTATTTTGTCGTCCACGAAGAAGATGACCAGTACCATAGAACACCAAGGCTTTATAGTCAGAATTATTATCAAGCATCTTCCGTATAGTGCTGGAACTTACTTCATCTCTGTGTCGTACAAAATATTCAAAATTTCCTTTTGCGGCCCGTCGAAATCGTTGCCTCCACACTGTAGTGTCTTTTGTCTTCTTGAAATCATACGGGGGGATCCCTTCCGGTCCGAGGATTCGAAAATCATATGGATGCGATACATCTTGCGTATTCAATTTCTGGACGCGTTCTTCTATCCGTTTGAGATTTTGAAAGTACTCAATTCTCTCCATGGAAAAGCCCCCCGGTAAACTTCCCCATTTGGTTTCGCCATGTATCACATACATTAACAAATTTGTAATATCGCCAGTTTGCAGATAATGGCGAATGAGATCCGTTTGTTCACTGTCAGCTTCTATGAAGAGAATAAGTTTTTTCGGCAATGGATCTAGTGGCTGGTCTCTTTTCAGTGTCTCTCCTTGATTCGACAAGCGTGCTTTTTCTTTCTGTAATTGATCAAGCCACCGATCAAGTGCTCCCGTCACTAATCTCATGTAATAACCATTTTCGTGAGCCGCATCTCCGATCATCACTATTCTTTTCGATCGGAGATTATCAAGTATGAGATCATTGAGTGAATCGGCTCGATAAGAGTTTTTTATTTTATCAATAGGATTCTCGTGCCGTGAACAACCGATGGAACAGAATATCAGAATGACTAGACAAAGATTCCGAAGTGCGCGGCCATTGAACTGCTTGTGGAATATTCGAAAGGCAGGAAGTTTATTCGTACTCATACACTTTTTATTGAGAATTTCGAATTGAAGTGATGTATCTACATCCAATCAATTCCCCACACCCTCGCTCATAAACTTGCGGACGGAAATCATACTTCCAAATAATCCAAGAATGCAGCCAATGCCGATGATGATGCCGTAATAGAACGGCTGAACGCGGACAAATTCTGATAACGAGACAGTCAACCACTGCTCCAGATATTTAAACAGCGCAAAAAGAATTCCGGCAGCGATTGCTCCGCCCAGCAAACCCTGAAGAAATCCTTCCAGCAAGAACGGTGTTCGGATAAAGCTGCGTGTTGCGCCAATAAGTTTCATCGTCTGGATAATTTTGCGCTTTGCATAGATGGCAAGGCGGATGGTGTTCGCTACTAAAATAACAGACGAAACGGTAATAAAAATGCCTACACCGAGCGTAATCCAGAGAAACAGCATAGCCCGCTGATCCAGCATTTCTAATAATTGCTTGCGGTAGATGACATCATCCACACCTTTGACAGATTTTATCTGATTGGAAATAACTTCAGCATGCTTTGCCGTCTTGTAGCCGTCTTTGAGAAATATTTTGAGAGACGCCGGCAGCGGGTTGAAGTTCAACACTTTGTAGATATCTTCACCGAATTCTTCATTGAATATTTTTGCTGCTTCTTCTTTTGAAACGTACCGAACTTCGCGAACGCCTTCCAACATCTCCACCTGTCCTTTTACTTCCGTGACTTGATCTGTGGAGATTTGCTCGTTCAGGAAAGCTTCCATTTCCACTTTTTCGCGCAGCGATTTGACCAAATCATTCACATTCAAAAACAGAATGGCAAAAAAACTCAGCAGTAACAGCGACACGCAAATCGTGAAGACGGCAGCAAACATCGACAGCTTTGCGCGGTTGAATCCTGAGAATCCTTCTTTTACAACATATCCGAGTTGCATATTTTTCTCACTTGCTGTGGTGTGAAGCGGCAGAATCGGCAAACGGCTGGTAACTGCCCAGCACGCGCACAAATGTACAAACTTCTTCTAAATGATGTAATGCCTGAAGCAGCGGATCGCGGTGAGGCGTTCCTTCCACATCGACGTAAAATAGATATTCCCACGGTTTGCCAATGATCGGGCGTGATTCAACCTTCAGCAGATTAATATCCCGCAGCGCAAAAACTGCAAGTGTTTTAAAGAGCGCGCCTGGAATATCCTTTACTGCAAAAACGAGCGATGTCTTTACCTTGCCGGATGGCCGAGCCGGTTTTCGCGAAAGTGCAATGAAGCGTGTGAAATTATGATGACTACTTTCAACGTTTCGTTTTAGGATATGAAGTCCGTGTACATGCGCTGCTTGTTCGCTGGCAATAGCCGCCGTATCATTGCGTTTCCGCTCCTGAATGAATCGGGCCGCCGCGGCGGTATCATGCACAGCTTCTACTTTGACATTCTTGAGTGTGCTGAGAAAGTTTTCGCATTGACCAATCGCTTGTAATTGCGAGTAGATTGTGCGTATACTGTTCTGCCTTGTTTTGGGCAGAGCCATGAGATGCAATTCAATGCGGAGCTTCATTTCGCCGATAATAAAAAGTTTATGCTTCAGGAGAAGGTCGTACACTTGATGAATACTGCCGAAGAGTGAATTTTCAATCGGCACAATGCCAAAACCGGCAGGATGGCGTTCGACATCTGCAAAGACATCAGAGAATGCAGGCAGCGGCTTCAAGATAGCTTTTACACCAAAGAATTTACGCGCCGCTTGTTCACTGAACGCACCCGGTTCACCTTGATATGCAACTATCATATCTCCCTTTCCAAATTAATTATTCGATTCATCATTCCATCGGACAATCATCCACGGATCCTGTGCCTGTACACGCGCCAGCGTGAGATTAGCATATCCATCAACGTAAATAATGTCACTTGGATTGAACGTCACCGTCAGATTGAAACCCCGTTTGACCATCGCTTTCGTATTTGTCGAATCGACGGATGACGATACAACATCGTTCCACAAAATATCCAAACGTTGTGCATTCTGAAACAGTCCTGATGTTGCCCGCATTTCCTCATCTCTTCCCCAAGTTACATCTACACTCCTGTCATAATCATGATAAACAAATGTAAAGTTCCCATCAAGAAGTTGTCCATAAATTGATGTATCGCGAAGAGTGTAAGCGTATTTGAGATTTTGGAAAATACCGTCCGGCGTTTTTTGGTCGCTCAGGAGCTTGGAGGTGTCATCAGAAGATTCATCCAACCCTGGCGCGAATGGATTACAACCAGCGAGCATCAGGATGAACGGTATGAATATGAAGATGATTTTCATTCATCACCATTGAGAATAAGCAATGCCCTTTAAGTCGCTCCACGCAGAGTCGGAGACGCTTGTTCCAAGATCCACCCACTGGTTGATATACCATAATCCCGACTGATCC
>Ga0182027_10012037_pt1 | contig 12174 bp, 10 predicted proteins | sample 712E1DmetaG_FD_121300 | JGI IMG/M metagenome (GOLD analysis project Ga0182027, IMG submission 121300) | Permafrost microbial communities from Stordalen Mire, Sweden - 712E1D metaG (Illumina Assembly) | ecosystem: Environmental > Terrestrial > Soil > Wetlands > Permafrost | place: Sweden...
CTACTTGTTTTCTTATCGGTTTATCAATTTGATGTAACAGTAAAACCGCAATCAACAGTACACGCAACATCTTCTTACAATAAGCAAGTTCAGCAGCTCACTAAATAAGAACTGGTATTTAGTAGTATAATAATTTGGATATGAATAAAGTTACAGTCGTTAAACACCCACTAATTGAAAATTCGTTAACAATTCTCCGCGATAAAAACACCAAATTAGAAGTGTTCAGAGAGCATTCCGCGGTGGTATCCAAAATACTTTTTCTTGAAGCGGCAAAAAATTTAAATCTCAAACAAAAAAAAATAGAGACGCCATTAACTGCTTTTACCGGAAATGAAATTTCCGGTAGAGTTGTGGTAGTGCCGGTTTTACGGGCAGGTTTGGCAATGCTTTTCGCGGTTCAGGAGATTCTTCCGACAGTGGCGGTTGGACTGATCGGCTTGGAAAGAGATGAGCAAACTGCCAGAGCAAGAGAGTATTACCGAAAATTTCCTAAAATTTTATCCGACGATAAAGTTTTCGTGATTGATCCAATGTTAGCGACAGGAGGATCGATTGACGATACCTTAAAAGCTTTAAAAGAAAAAGGAATAGCTGTTGACTGCGTAATCTCAATAGTTTCCGCGCCCGAGGGAATCGCGAGGGTGACAAAAGCTTATCCAAAAGTATCAATTTTTACAGCCGCAATTGATAGAGAATTAAACGACAGAAAATATATTGTTCCGGGGCTAGGGGACTATGGTGATAGATATTTTGGAACAGACGTCTCTTAATTGCAATTCGCCTCAAAAATACCTACACTAATAGTACTGCCTATGCAAAAAGCACTTACATTTCTTCGGGAAATTTTGAAATTTTGGTATTTGGAAGCTCCAAAAAATATCCTCAATTTTTTCATGTCCTTAAACAAAACTTTCTTGGGGGTTTTTTCTTTGTCTTTGATGCTAAAAACTTTTTTTAAACCCTGGAAAAACGAGTATCGTGAAGGTTTGGTTGGATTCTCAATTTTTATGGGGATGGCAGTTAAAAGCCTTTTTATTCTGGCCGATTTAGTTCTTCTTATCGGTTTAATTATTTTTGAAATAGGTCTTTTTATCGGATTTTTGATTTGGCCCTTTGCAATTATTATTTTACCATTTGTTAAATTATGAAAGATTTTGCAAAATTTCACTTTAAGTATATAGGCATTAAAATTAGATATTTGAGACTTTTAATATTGATAATTTTGGGAGCTCTTTCTTTTGCGGGCCTTTTTAATAAAAATATTCCTAATTTTTCTATAATACCTCTTTCTTTATTTTTGATTTTTGAAATATTTTTTAAATTTAAAATCTCAAAAATGGCTCCTAAAGCAGAAGTTTTAACCAACACCGGGGATGCCTTAGATTCATTCTCTCTGGAAATGATGGGTATATTCGAAGCTAAAACTACACTTTCAGAAATAATAAAGGAATTAATAAAACTTCCTCAAGTGCAATTTATAATCGATAAGGCAGATTTGAAAGAAATAGAAATAGTGTTTATAGATGCTGATAAAACTGCACTTTCTAAAACTGCCTTTAATCTTACAAAAGAATTAAAAGGTAAATATGTAACAACGATGGATTTCTTTATAGCCTATCTTTTGTCAATTGAGCCTTCGGCAAAATTACTATTCAATAAGAAGCTTAAAGAAGAAGATATTAAAAACATTTTACTTTGGGCAAAAAGCGTATTTACCAAAGAAGAATCAAGTAAAAAGATAGAGTTAACTCTTGCCGGGGAAGGGATTGCTGAAGAATGGATTTATGGATGGACCTTGGAAACTCAGAAATACATGCTTGATTTAAGCCACGAGTTTCTTAACGAAAAAGTAGAGCCAATGGGCAGAAAAATGGAATATCAACAGATCACGGAGGCGCTTTATAAAGGGGAGAGTGTGATTTTAGTTGGAGATGCCGGCAGCGGAAAAGAATCAGCAGTTAAGGAAATGGCAATCGAAAGTTTTATGGGAAGATTAAAAGATAACCTTTATCATCAGAAAATATTTCAATTGATGATTGATGCGTTTATGGCAGGAGCGCAAAGTCAGGGAGAGCTTGAGGCAAGATTTAATGCTCTGGTTGCGGAAGTTGCCCATTCGGGAAACGTTATTATTTATATTCCGGAATTTCAAAATATTTTAGGTAGCTCATCTTTTCATTTAGATATTTCGGGCGCGTTAATACCATACTTGCAAAAAAAGGCAGTAAGGATTATCGCAACTGTAACGCCAACTGCTTATAAGCAGTTTATCGAACCGATGCATACATTTATGGATAATTTTGCGGTTATAAATTTTGGTGAGCCGGCAAAAAATGAAGTTTTGGACATGCTTTTTCGGAAAGCGTCTTCAATCGAAGCTAAAGACGGCGTTATATTAACTTACAAAGCGGTTATTAGTGCGTGTGATTTTGCAAATAGGTACTCAAAAGAAAAAGTTTTACCGGGGAGCGCAGTCACTCTTTTAGAAGATACGGCTAATGTTGTAAAAATTGCCCACAAAACATTGGTTGAAGAACAAGATGTTTTAAATCAGATTGAGAAAAAAATAAAAGTTCCGGTTGGTGAGCCAAAACCTGCGGAGAAAAATCTGCTTTTAAACCTTGAAAACGAAATCCATAAAAAAGTTGTTGATCAGGAAGAAGCGGTTTTTGCAATTGCCCAAGCTATGAGAAGACTTCGGGAGGGGCTTAGTGTATCCGAAAAACCGGTTTCATTCTTGTTTTTAGGTCCGACCGGCGTTGGGAAAACAGAGACGGCAAAAGCCTTAGCCCAAGTTTATTTTGGAGATAAAGCCAGATTTATACGTTTAGATATGAGTGAGTTCTCCGGTGATGAAGGAGAGAAGCGACTGCTGGGCTCAGGTCCGGGAGAGGGAGACGAAAAAGGACAACTAACCGAACCGGTTTACGATAACCCCACTTCACTTATTCTTTTAGATGAGTTTGAAAAAGCTGATCAAAAAATTCTTGATCTCTTTTTGCAGGTTCTAGATGATGGAAGGCTGACTGATAACAAAGGCAAAACTGTCTCATTTGCAAACTGCATCATAATTGCGACCTCTAACGCTGCTTCGGAGTTTATCCGTGAAGAAGTTGGGAGAGACGTGGCTGTTGATAAGGCGTTTCAAGAAAAGCTTATAAACTTTTTGGAAACAAAAGGAATTTTTAAGCCAGAGCTTTTAAACAGATTTGATGACATTGTTACTTTTAAGCCTTTAGGGCAAGCGGAAATTACGCAAATAGTTAAGCTGCTTTTAAAAGAGGTAATTGATAATCTTGCTAAGAAAGATGTTGCTATTTATTTTGATGAAAAGGTTATTGCTAAAATTATAGCTGGGGGTTTTGATAAGGATTTTGGCGCAAGACCTCTCAGGCGTTTTATCCAAGATAAAATAGAAGATATACTTGCGCAAGATATGCTTAAAGATGAAATCAAAAGAGGTGACAAAATTTCCGTTTCGGTTGATCAGGCAAACAATATTTTTTTAAGCAAAATTTAACTTGGCAGTAGTAAAAATTTATGGTTATATTATTTTAGATGGTAAAAAAATCATCTCAAGAAAAAAACGTAATTAAATATCTTCTTTTTACAGTTGTTGTGCTGTTGGTAACTGTTTCACTACTGTCGATTTTTGTTTTTAAATATACAAATTTAGTTTCGGATAGTGTTTTAGGAGCACGCGTTGAGTCTTTGCCTTCAACAACTCTTCTTTGCGGCACATGCCGCGGAGTAATAATATTGCAAAAAGAGGGAATAAATCCAAAAACTTGGGGCGCAAAATGTGTTACGCAGGAAGCTTTTAATAGCGCAAGCTATGTGGCTTATCTTATTTGTCCGGTTCCAACATTAATGCCAAAACCAACTTCTAGGCCAATGCCAATAATTAGCTCTCACCCCGAGCAAACATCGCGCTAGGCGCAATCTTCTCTTGAAGCCAGATCTTAAAAATGGTATACTAAACCACATTATGCCAGCGATACAAAGAAGTGAATTCGCATTAGCTTTAAATCAGGTTTCAAACGAAAGAGGTCTTGATCCGACCGTTGTTCTGGACACGGTTAAAAATGCTATTTTAGCGGCTTTTCGAAAAGATCACCCGGGTTCTGAAATTGAGGAATATACTGCAGAATTAAATGCAAATACAGGAGAAGCGAAAATCTTTCATGCCGGTAAAGATGTAACCCCCCCCGGTTTTGGAAGAATTGCCGCCCAAACAGCAAAACAAGTAATTTTACAAAAAATCAGAGAAAAAGAAAAAGAAGCAATTATTTCAGACTTTAAATTAAAACTGGGAACCATTATTAATGGAATGGTTCTAAGATTTGCCGGACCAAACGTGATTATTGATGTCGGTAAAACGGAAGCAATAATGCCGCCATCTGAGCAAATTCCAAATGAGAAATATCACTTAAATCAAAGACTAACCGTTTTTGTTTTAGAAATAAAAGAAGGATTAAAGGGGGAAGAGGTTGTAGTTTCCAGAGTTAATAATGGTCTTTTGGAGGGGCTTTTTAAAAGAGAAGTTCCGGAAGTCGCCCAAGGCGCGGTTGAAATAAAAGAGATTGTCAGAGAACCCGGCAATAGAAGTAAAGTTGCGGTAGCTTCAAATCAAAATGGAATTGACCCTGTTGGAAGTTGTGTCGGACAAAAAGGCGTTAGGGTTCAAGCGATTATTCAGGAGTTTGGCGGAATAGAAAAAATAGATATCATCCAATGGCAGGAAAATCCGAAAAATTATGTTACGCAAGCGCTTTCACCCGCAAAAGAATTGCAAGTCGAAATTAACGAAAAAGAAAAAACCGCCCGGGTTTTTGTTGCCCCAGAAGAATTATCTTTAGCGATTGGCAGAGACGGTCAAAACGTCAGATTGGCTTCAAAATTAACAGGATACAGGATTGAAATTGAAGGCAAAGACGAGCTTTCGAAAATTCCGGCAGAAGAAAAAGCTGAAATCAAAGAAGAACCAGCTGAAGTTCAGGCAGAAACCAAAGTTGCGACAGACGCTATTGTAAAAGAAGAGAGTTTGGCCGAGGAAACAAAGGAATTGGCAGAAATAGAAGAAAAAAATGAAGAAAAACCCGCAGCAGAAATTGGTGAAAAAGAAGAGCAGGTTGCCCAAAGTGTTGAGGCTATGAAAGAAGAAATTAAAGAGGACTTGGAAGTTAAGCCGGAAGAGCCGGTTCAAGAAGAGGTAACAGACAAGACAAGCTAAATATGAGCCAGAATATTTTTTCTAAAAATATCAACTTGTCGCAAAATTTATTAAATTTATGGACAAAAAAAATGACAATAAACTTTCGAAAAATGAATTTTACCCGCCAGTAGTTGCGGTTTTAGGCCACGTTGACCACGGAAAAACCACTCTTTTAGACGCGATCAGAAAAACAAATGTTGCCGGTGGAGAACATGGTGGAATTACCCAAAAAATCGGAGCTTCGGAAATTGAAGTTGAAACTGAGGGTAAAAAGAGAAAGATAACCTTTATTGACACTCCCGGACATGAAGCATTTTTTCAAATGAGAGGAAGAGGTGTTCAGGCAGCCGACGTCGGAATTCTGGTTATTTCAAGTGTTGACGGAGTAATGCCACAAACCAAAGAAAGCATCACTCTTTTGAAAAATTCAAAAATTCCATTTATTGTTGCATTAACCCGTTCCGATGACCCTAATAAATTGCCGGATAGAGCAAAGCAGCAGCTCTTAAAAGAAGAGGTAATGCTTGAAGGATACGGCGGAGATGTACCGGTAATCGAGGTTTCGGGCAAAACCGGCCATAATGTTAAGGAGCTTTTGGATTTAATACTTTTAATCTATGAATTGAAAAGAGAAGCTAATTTTTATCCGTTTAGCTCAAACGGCGCATTCATGGGGATCGTTATTGAATCAAAAATGGATCAAAATTCCGGTCCGAGGGCAACAGTAGTAGTTAAAAACGGAAAATTAAAGGTAAGGGAAGAAATTTATTCGGACGATGCTAAAGGAAAGGTTAGAAGTTTACTTTCCGATAAGGGCAAGAGTTTACAGGAGGCAAATGTTGGTGAGGCAGTAGAGGTTTTGGGTTTTGAAAAAGTGCCGCAGGTGGGAAGCGTTGTTTCCAATACGCCGAAAATTGTTGAAGTTTTGGCTTACAAAGAAGAACCGCAAGTAATTAAAGAAGCAACGTCTCCTTTTGACGTTGAAGAGAAAAAATTACTATCCATTGTGCTTTGTGCTGATACACAGGGGTCGCTTGAGGCAATTATTCATTCAATTTCGGGAGATAATGTTAAATTTGTTGTTCAAAAAACCGGCGACATCGAAGTTTCGGATATTTTATTTGCCAAATCAACCGGCGCAATTGTTTTAGGTTTTAACATAAGGTTTAAACCGGAGATGGAAAAACTAGCCAGAACGGAAAAAGTATTAGTTAAGACATACACCATAATTTACGAAATGATTGATGAAATTAATGATTTTGTTCAAGGGAAATTAGATGCTTTACAAGAAGACATAATGGGTATCGCAAAAATTTTGGCAAAATTTCCTTATGAGAAAACACAGGTTTGCGGAATAAAAGTTTCCGAGGGAAGAATTGCCAAGGGAGACAAGGTAAGGCTTGTTAGAGATGACGAAACTTTGGGTGAAAGTCATGTTCAATCCGTCAGACAGGGAAAAGAACAAGCCTCAAAAATAGAAACAGGGAAAGAGGGGGGGATAATCCTTTCGCCTTTCCTTGACTTTACTATAGGAGATGTGCTAATATCCCATAGCTAAATAAAGACTATGGATAATTTAACCTTCAATAAGATTAGAGAAGCAGTAGATAAATATAATAATATTGCTATTGCTACTCCAAAAGACCCAACGGTTGATGAAATGGGAGCTGCTCTTGGATTGTATTTGTCTCTTGAAGACTTAGGCAAGTCGTTAAGCATTGCCACCCCCAATACGCCTTTAGTTGAAGTTTCCTCATTAGTTGCAATTGATGAAGTAAAAACCAGTCTTGGCGCAGAGTCAGGTGATTTAGTTGTTTCTTTCCCATACAGAGAGGGAGAAATCGAAAAAGTTTCTTATACAAGAGATGATAATTTCTTAAATATTGTTGTAAAAGCCGGAGAAAAAGGTTTAAATTTTGACCAAAAAGATGTTCAGTTTACCAGAGGAACAAATGCTCCCGAACTTTTGTTTGTCGTTGGCGCAGCCAGAGTATCAGATCTTGGTAAATTATTTGATCCGGCAGCTCTAAAAGATACAATTGTTGTAAATATTGATAATAAATCTGACAATCAGGGGTTTGGAGATATAGTTATGACTTCGACGAAGTTTTCTTCTGTTTCAGAAATTATTGCAAATGTTATTTTCTCAACCGGGTTTAAAATGGATTTGGATATTGCCCAGAATTTAATGCTTGGAATCGCAACCGCAACCAATAATTTTCAAGACCCTGAAACAAGTTCCTTGGCTTTTGAAATGGCAGGAGTTTTAATGCGAAACGGCGCTTTGCGACCAAGTTCTCCAACCTCAAATTCGCGAAGAAAATTAACAGCAGATTACGATAACGAAGAAAAGCCATTTGCAGGAGAAGCATCAATTGAACAAAACCCATTTGGTGTAAAGACACCGAGTGAATTAGAAAGACAACCAAGGCCGGATACAAAACCCCGCTACATACCACCGGCTCAGCCCAAAGCAGCGCTAAACCAACCGCAAATTCAATTACAGCCAAAGCCTGCAGCGCAACCGCAAACTCAAGACAATAATCCTCCGGAAGATTGGCTTGAGCCAAAGATTTATAAGGGTTCGACTAACTTCTAAGAGCCTGTTGATAAAAGATATTAAAGCTGATATAATTAACAGGACAAAATATAGAAATTAATATTTATGCCACTTAGTACTTCAGTAAAGAAAGACATAATTAAAGAATTTCAGACCGTACAAGGAGATACCGGTAGTCCTGAAGTGCAGGTCGCGCTTTTGACTCACAGAATCGAAAGATTAACGGAGCATTTAAAATTGCACGGACACGATAATCATTCCAGAAGAGGACTTTTGTCAATGATCGCTAAAAGAAGAAGACTTATTAATTTTTTGGAAAAAGTTGATAAGCTAAGAGCCTCCGGGATTGCGAAAAGAGTAGGGCTTAAGGACTAATTATAGTAAGAAAGAATTATTTAATGAAAAAAACCTCAGTAAATTTAGAGTTGGTGGGTAAGAAATTGACCTTTGAAACAGGAGAATTAGCGCAGCAAGCGACATCTTCTATCTTGGCGCGGCTTGGAGACACAGTCGTTTTAGCAACTGTTGTCGAAGGCGGTCCAACGCAATTGGATTATTTCCCCCTTTCGGTTGATTATGTTGAAAGATTATACGCCGGCGGAAAAATTAAAGGCTCCCGATGGGTTAAAAGAGAAGGCCGCCCGTCTGATGAAGCAATACTTGCGGGTCGTGTAATTGACAGATCAATCCGTCCGCTTTTTCCAAAAGCATTCAAAAACGAAGTCCAAATTATTGTTACCGTACTTTCAGTTGACGGAGAGAATGAACCGGATATTTTGGCCTTAAATGCCGTTTCGGCAGCTTTGGCAATTTCCCGTATCCCTTGGAAGGGACCGATTGCGGGAGTAAGAATTGGTTATGTTAAAGAAGACGGAAAAGGTGGAGAATTTATATCAAATCCAACTAGCGCTGAGCGAGATCTTTCTGCATTAGACATTGTTGTTTCCCAGTTTAAGGACAAAACCGTCATGATCGAAGCGGGGGCTTTGCAAGTTACAGAAGATGTTTTAGTCGGAGCAGTTGAAAAAGCGCATACGGAAACAAAAAAAGTCATTGAATTAATTGAAGACTTGGTAAAACAAGTCGGTCAGAAAAAGCTTGAAGTTCCCGAAGATAATCTTTTGCACGAAGCAGTGGCCTTAATCGATAAATCATATACAGCCGAAGTAAAAGCCTTAATTGAATCAAGAGTTAATAAAGAACAGGGTGGTACAGAAACTGCGGATTTAATTACAAAAATTTATGACGATAACAAAATAAAAAACCCCGACAGTGAAATTGATAAAAAAGTAATTGCCACAGCAATTGAATCGGTTATGTTTAAAGCGATTCGGGCAGATGTTGTTAATAAACAAAAAAGAGTTGACGGAAGAAAAATGGATGAGATACGCGCAATTGGTTCAACAGTCGGAATTCTTCCAAGAACCCACGGCAGCGCGCTTTTCCAAAGAGGAATTACACAGGCCATGTCAATCGTCACCCTCGGATCCCCGAGAATGGAACAGTTAATTGAATCTGCGGAAGGCGAAGAATCAAAACGTTATATTCATCATTATTCCGGACTTCCTTATTCATTCGGACAAACAGGCCGTGTTGGTACTCCATCAAGACGTGAAATTGGGCATGGGGCATTAGCCGAAAAAGCGCTTATTCCTGTTATTCCAAGTCAAGAAACTTTTCCCTATACAATTAGAGTCGTTTCGGAAGTTTTGTCGCAAAACGGATCAAGCTCTATGGCATCCACTTGCGGATCAACACTGGCTTTAATGGACGCGGGAGTGCCAATTCTTAAGCCCGTTGCCGGAATTTCAATCGGAATGATGTCCGACGGAGAAAAATATGAACTTTTGACAGACATAATCGGCTTGGAAGATTTCTCAGGAGATATGGATTTTAAAGTTGCAGGAACCGATACCGGTGTTACCGCAATCCAATTGGATGTAAAAATTCTCGGGCTTACGGTTGAACAAATCAAGGTAATTCTTGATAGAGCCAAAACCGCTAGACTGGAAATCTTGAAAAAAATGTTGGCGACGATTCCTGCATCTAGGGCAAATTTATCGCAATACGCGCCAAAAATAGAGCAAGTTAAGATTCCGGTTGAGAAAATCGGAGAAGTAATCGGGCCGGGCGGAAAAATGATAAAAAACATTATTGCTACAACCGGAGCGCAAGTTGATGTCGAAGATGACGGAACAGTCGCGATTTCCGGAACAGACGATGAATCGGTTAAAAAAGCGGTCGAATGGGTTAAGGGTCTCATTCGCGAAGTTCAAGTCGGTGAGGTTTTTGAAGGCGAAGTAAAAAGAATTCTGCCTTTCGGAGCATTTGTTGAAGTTTTACCCGGAAAAGAAGGAATGGTCCATGTTTCCAAAATGTCAACGGAGTTTGTAAAAGATCCAAACGACGTCGTTCAAATCGGACAAAAAGTAAAAGTCAGGGTTGCCGAAATTGATGAACAGGGCCGAGTAAATCTTTCAATGTTGTTTGGAACAGACGCGGAGGTCAAAGAAAGACAACCAAGACCGGTAGGAACAACCGGCGAAAGAAGTTTTGAGCCAAGACCGCAAAGTGAACATCCATTGGCAATGCAATTTAGAAGAGAAAGAAGAACGACATCTTCATCCGATTGGAGAAGCAGAACAACAGGTTCAAGGCCAGCGAGGCCGGGTTTTAGCAAAGACCGCAAACCCCGCTATTAAACTTTAGTTATTGATAATTTTACGTATCATTAATCTTTTATCCTTAATTGCGATTTCTGCTATCATATAAGTATGGATTCTGCCCTTTCGATTGATTCACAAATAGAAAAAGTAGAAGAAAAAGTAAAAGCCGCTAATCTTCCGCCTGATTTATTGGAAAAAATAAACACCATGTTGATGATTTTTAGAACCAGTCTTAAATCCGGGTCCAACACGTTTGTAAATTATGAAGGTATTTCAAATTATGTAAGTTGGGTTTTATCATTGCCTTTTGATAAAGAAACTCAGGACAATCTGGATTTAACTAAGACAAAACAAACTTTAGATAAAAATCATTACGGATTGGACAGTGTTAAAAATACAATTTTGGAATATCTATCGGCTTTAATTTTGGGTATACAAAGCGCTTCGTCAAATGAAATTAAGGCACCGGTTATCTGCTTAGTCGGTTTGGCTGGAACAGGTAAAACAACGTTGGCTATTTCAATCGCAGAGGCTTTAGGCCGAAAATTTGAAAGAATTCCTTTCGGTGGAATGGGTGATTCACTGGCTTTAAGAGGACAATCAAGAGTTTTTTCCGATGCCGAGCCGGGCTTAATCATTAAAAAATTAGCTCATGCTCAAAGTAAAAATCCCGTTATACTCTTAGATGAATTAGATAGGGTTTCCGAAAGCGCCAGGGCAGATATAATGGGAGTTTTAATTGAGCTTTTGGATCCCGAGCAAAATAAATCATTTACAGATCATTACATAGATTATCCTTTTGATCTTTCTCATGTATTATTTGTCGCAACGGCAAATAATACAACCAATATTTCAACAGCCGTTTTGGATCGATTAGAAATTATTCAGATGCCGTCCTACGCGGATGAAGAAAAAGAAACAATTGCCAAAGATTATCTTTTCCCAAAAATTAAGCAGCAAGCAGGACTTTTAGAAATGAAGCTTACAATAGATGAGGATATTTGGCCGATGATCATTAGGCCTTTGGGCTATGATTCAGGAACAAGAACGCTTGAAAGAACTTTGGAAACAATAGCCAGAAGACTATCTAGAATGATTGTAGAGGGAAAACTGGCAAAAAACGCAAGTTTCGCAGTTAACGCGCAAAACATAAAGGAATTTTTACCAACATAAATTATGGAAGAAACAATATCATATATACCAATAGGAGGAATAGGAAACGTTACTAAAAATATGCATCTTTATCAATATAAAGATGAGATATTAATTATTGATTGCGGATTGGGTTTTGCCGACGAAACCATGCTTGGCGTTGATCTTTTGATTCCCGACATTTCTTATCTTAAAAATTTAAAAGGGAAAAGAATTGTCGGAATGGCTTTAACTCACGGGCACGAAGACCATATCGGTGCTTTGCCTTATATCCTTCCCGAACTTCCCCAATTTCCGATTTTTGGAACACCGCTAACGGCGGAACTTGCCAATGAAAAATTAAAAGAGTATGGGGTGGCGCCAAGAGTGCAAAAAGTGGATTTTGATGGGGGAGAAGTAAAAATAGGTTCATTTGCCCTTAATTTTATCAGGGTTACGCATTCGGTTCCGGACAGTTCGAATATTTTTATAAAAACTCCGGCTGGAAATTTTTATCACGGTAGTGATTTTAAGTTTGATTTAACACCGTTTGATAAAAAGAAAACCGATTATAAAAAAATTGCCCAGGTTTCTAAAGA